>Ga0209168_10000900_pt1 | contig 25694 bp, 20 predicted proteins | sample Coa_R1_FD_187156 | JGI IMG/M metagenome (GOLD analysis project Ga0209168, IMG submission 187156) | Surface soil microbial communities from Centralia Pennsylvania, which are recovering from an underground coalmine fire - Coalmine... | ecosystem: Environmental > Terrestrial > Soil > Unclassified ...
TCCGCGACGGGCTGGCGATCAGAGAGCGCCTGGCGCGCGCCGACCCCAACAACGCCGGCTGGCAGCGCGGTCTGTCAGTGTCCTACGATCGCGTCGGTGACGTGCTGGTGGCGCAGGGCAATCTGCTCGAGGCACTGAAATCCTTCCGCGATCAGCTCGCGATTGCCGACCGGCTGACGCGCGCCGACCCCGACAACGCCGGCTGGCAGCGCGATCTGTCGGTGTCCCACGCCAAAGTTGGCGACACGTTGATGGCGCAGGGCAATCTGGCCGAGGCGCTGAAATCCTTCCGCGACGGGCTGGCGATCAGAGAGCGGCTGGCGCGCGCCGACCCCGACAACGCCGACTGGCAGCGTGGTCTGTCGGTGTCTCACGATCGTCTGGGCGACGTGCTGATGGCGCAGGGCAATCTGGCCGAGGCGCTGAAATCCTTCCGCCACCAGCTCGCGATTGCCGACCGGCTGGCGCGCGCCGACCCCGGCAACACCGGCTGGCAGCGCGATCTGTCGGTGTCGTACGAGAAGGTCGGCGACGTGCTGATGGCGCAGGGCAACCTGCCCGAGGCGCTGAAATCCTTCCGCGACGGGCTGGCGATCAGAGACCGGCTGGCCCGCGCCGATCCCGGCAACGCGGGCTGGCAGCGGGGTCTGTCGGTGTCGTACGATTGTGTCGGCGACGTGCTGGAGGCGCAGGGCAATCTGCCCGAGGCGCTGAAATCCTTCCGTGACGGGCTGGCGATCAGAGACCGGCTGGCGCGCGCCGACCCCGGCAACGCCGGCTGGCAGCGCGATCTGTCGGTGTCCTACGATCGTATCGGCAACGTGCTGGAGGCACAGGGTAACCTGCCCGAGGCGCTGAAATCCTTCAGCGAGGGGCTGGCGGTTGCCGACCGGCTGGCACGCGCCGACCCCGGCAACGCCGACTGGCAGCGCGGTCTTGCCGTGAGCTATGGGCATCTTGCCGACGTGTATCGTCGATCCAATGATCTCGACAATGCGCTGGTTGCGCTGCGGCAGGGACAAGCCGTCATGAAGCGGGTGGTAAAGCTCTCGCCGGACAATGCCGGCTGGAAGGACGATCTGGGCTGGTTCAACGAACAGATTGCGGCTTTGACGAAATAATCGATCCGCGCATCTGGAAGGGAGCTGGGAGAGCAGCGACGCGTGGCGCCGCGTCCTCGACGATCTGATCGGCCCGCGGGCTTTGCCGCCCCGACCTTCCGGATCGCCCCCCAACCAGTCAGAGACCGCATTCGCGTGCAATGCCCGCCGGCAGCGGCCGGCAACAGGCCGTTCCATTGCACGATAAACATGTATTTGATATGCATGTGGACGGTGTCGGCACCGCCGAAACCCCCCGCGGGCAGCGGGCGGCATCCGACCGTACCGTTGCACGATAAACATGTATTTGATATGCATGTGTTGTTGCGCGGCGCCGGCACCGCTCTAACGGCAGTGATCGGGGCAGATCGAAAAACGGGGGGGGTGAGATGGCGGATTACGCGAATGCCGGCATTATACTCGAAACTGTGCCGCCAGCGGAGATGGGAGCGGCGCTGGCTGCGGATGCCGGCAACAAAACCAAATTCGGCACCATTCACCTACTCATTCGCAGCTTTTTATGCACGCCCTTTCTGGCTTATGGAGCCTGTGTGGTATTCGCCATGGTCGCCGCTGGCGTACCGCTCGGCGCGGCTGGACTTGTCTTCCCGGCTGGCTACGTCACGCTGAACTTCCTCGGCCTGGAGATGGTGACCGGCAGCTTCGCGACGATGCCAATAGGCATGTACGCCGGGACGGTCACGCCGGTCCAGTTGGTTCGCAACTGGACCTGGACTCTGGTAGGCAACCTGCTCGGAGGCATATTCTTCGCCTGGCTGATCTGGTTCTCATTTACCTACGGGGGGTCCGTAGCTCCCAACCCCATGCTCGCCGTCATCGTCAAGGTCGCCGAACATAAGGTAGCCTATGCTCAGTACGGGGTGACCGGCTGGTTCACCGCCATTGGCATGGGTATCCTTTGTAACTGGCTGGTGAGCTTGGGGTCCGTCATGTCGAAAGCCACGCGCAGCACTGTGGGCCGGTTGCTGCTGATGTGGATACCGATAGCGATGTTCTTTGCGCTGGGGTTCGAGCACACCGTGGTCAACATGTGGCTCATCCCGACCGGTATCCTCTCGGGTGCCAACGTGAGTTTATACGACTGGTGGGTGTGGAATCAGATTCCGGTCACCACCGGCAATATCCTGGGAGCGGCGGTGTTCAACGGCACCCTGTGGTACTACACTCATAGTTTGCAGAAATAATAGCAGCGACCCGCTCGGGCGTAAGCCCGGGAGGGCGTGAAAGATGGCAAAGCGTTGACGATCAAGGGCGGCGCGATATGGCGTTCGACACGGTCGATCTGAGTGGGGCCGTGCCGGGGAACGCTGCCCACCACCAGCACGAGAAGCCCGATGGTTCCCAAGAAGTTGCTGGTGCGGATGGTCATGACGGAGACGTGCAACTCCTGGCCGGGGCGCGCCTTGCGCGCCAAAAGGGCAGACTGTAAGGGGCGGGTCAATCAATCAAGCGCACCCTAGATGACCGCTATTTTCGCCCACGGGCCTCCGCAAATAAGCACCGTTAGATGGTGGCTGGCCTCGATTGCGGCCCTGATCGCGCTGATGGTGCTGGTCGGCGGCGCCACGCGCCTGACCGAATCAGGGCTTTCGATCGTCGAGTGGAAGCCGCTCAGCGGCGCGCTGCCGCCGCTCGATCAGGCGCAATGGACGCAGGCGTTCGAGGCCTACAAGACTATTCCGCAATATCGCGAAATCAACGCCGGCATGAGCCTAGCCGAGTTCAAGACGATTTTCTGGTGGGAATTCAGCCATCGGTTGCTCGGTCGCGTGATCGGTATCGCCTATCTTCTGCCGTTTCTCTGGTTCATGTGGCGCGGCTTTCTAGCCGCCGACCTGCGGCGACGGCTGTGGCTGATCTTCGGGCTCGGTGCTCTGCAGGGCGCCGTCGGCTGGTGGATGGTCGCATCAGGGCTTTCGCAGCGGGTGGAGGTTTCGCAATATCGGCTTGCCACGCATCTGGTGCTGGCGCTTCTGATCTTCGCGGCCATCGTCTGGACGCTGCGGCGGCTTGTGGACCGGCCGTCATCGGCCGTACCGGCGCGGCTGAAAATTACCGGCTGGGCGCTGGTGGTGCTGACCTTCGCGCAGCTTTATCTGGGCGCGCTGGTCGCAGGCTTGCGCGCGGGGAAGATCTACAACACCTGGCCCGAGATCGACGGGACGCTGATCCCATCCACGGCGCGGCTGTTTTTCGAGACGCCGTGGTGGCGCAACCTGTTCGACAATACGCTCACCGTGCAGTTCGAGCATCGCATGACCGCGTACCTGCTGTTTGTGGTGGCGGCGCTGCACGCGATCGACGCCATCCGGTCGCGGGCCGGGACATCGGCGGTCAACGGCGCGTTGTGGTTTACCGCTGTCGTCACTTTGCAGGCGACGCTCGGTATTCTCACACTGTTGAATCAGGTTCCGATGGATCTCGCGCTTGCGCACCAGGCGGTTGCAATCGCGCTTCTGACCCTGGTGGTGTTGCAGGCCGAGCGGTTTTCCGCGCGGCACGCGGAACCGGATCGGCAAAAGCTGGTGCTGCCGGTTACCCAAACCGGCTAAATCGGGCGGTCAGCGGTAGCCCGTACATGCGCAGGTATAGACTAGGATAGACGGCCCCAGTTCGGCCGACCGGGGGAAACCCCCTCAACTCCTCACGGAAAAATCTCGGCGGCCATCAGCAGAGTGGAGCGCAGGGATCAGATTACTGAAAAGGCTCCGAATGAGCCCAACGAAAGTCATCGCCCAAGCCAGCAGGGCCACGTAGACGAACACGCCAGCGAGGGGGAGCAGAAAGTCCAGACTCATGGCGTGGGCCATCTCGAAGGTGCAGACAGTGTACATACCGAGCGGAAAGACCGCGCTCCAGTACATAGGATCGTAGCTGAGCGGAAATTTCCTGTAGAGATACCGCCAAATGCCCAGAATGATGAGCATCGGGATCCACCAGGTTCCCGCCGCCCAAAAGAATATCGTGAACCCCTTGAGAAACGGGAGCAGCTCGTCAAGGAACCACGCATCCGCGGCATTCTCAATCAGGAGCGAGCCAGCGAGCGTCGAGATGGCCATCGCTCCCATGTTGATCCAGTACGAAGGCACAAAATCGGCTGGCGAGAACTTGAAAAACATGTAGCGGTAGAAGATCAGCGAGATGATCGAGATGTACATCATGCCGCCCCACAACAACATCGACAGGGCGAGGAAATTGATATGTAGACGGAGGGGCTGCTCGAAATGTCGCGCGAGGAGCGCGCTCAAGAGCGCGATTGATTGCGTCGAGACAACTGCAAGCAACCACGCCCCGGTAATCCCCTGATCGATCGTCGGTTTGGTCTCCTTGATCGTCAGGTTAGCGAAAATCCCGTAGGTCAGGATGATCCAGAGGAAAATACCAAAAATCCAGAGCCCGAAGGCGAGGTCAAAGGCGCCAGCGAGTATCAGCTGATTTGCCATTACGCCCGTGGCGGCCACTGCGGAAAGGAATCCGGGCCCCGACCGGTGATCCGTCAGGTCGGCAATCAGGGCTCGGCGATAGCGCAAGAGCCGCCACGACGTGAGAATCCAGAGCAGCAGATACTGCGCCACGTTCAACCACAGCAGGACGACGGCAATCGTATGGAACTCCGCGTGCTCAGCGGCGATAGAGACTATCCCGGTGGCCATGACCAGGGCGAAGTACGCCGGCGAGAGGCGCCGGGTGCCGCGCAGGCAAAACCGGACGCAACGTTTCGATTGGTCGAACGGCTGCACTGGGTCTTGCTGCCTTAAGTTTGATCACGGTCTTCCGCACCGTCGCCGGCGCTGGAGGCGATAGCGATGTTTGAATAGACCGTATCGCAAGGGTGGCGTCACCCAAAGGAATGGCTTCAATGTACAGGAATGGCTTCATGTACAGGAATGGCTTCCATGACCGGTTTTGCATGCCTGAAGCCGACGCGCGAAAGCGTGATGTAGAGCGCGGCGATATTCATCAGCGCCCAGATGGCAAAGCCCAAGGTGTAGCCGCCCAGAAGATAATTGCTGGCGGCCAGGGTGACGGTCATGGTGAAGCCGCAGGCCGCGCCGGCGGCCTTGGCCAGTCCGCTGACCGCGCCGACGTGCAGGAAGTAGATCGGGATCAGCTTGATGACCGCTGCTGCGGCGGCGCCGGACAGCAGCGCAAGCCCATAAATGGCGAACAGCTCGACGTTCAGTGAAATCTGCATGGCCATGACCAAGGCGAGAACGACCATAATGCTGAACAGCCGGCTCAGGATTGTCAGGACATCGAACCGATCGGCCAGCCAGCCGCCCAGCGGCCGGGTGATGGCGACGCAGACCACCAGCAGCGGGGTGTACACCGCGGAGGCGCGGGCGGCATCCACATGCCACTGGTCGACCAGATAGGTCGGCATCGTCGACGCGAAGAAAGTGAGGGTGCCGAAGGACACCCAGTAGAGGCCGGGCACCAGCCATACCACCACACCCGAACGGTACACGGCGAAGATTTCACGCACTGAAACGTCTTTATGCTGCTTGTACGGCGAATCGGACGTGAACAACAAGTAGACCAGCGCCAACAACAGTGTGGGGATGGCGAATATCGGGAATATCATGCGCCAGCCGTCCGGGCCGTCCAGGACGCGGGTAATCAGGAAAGTGACGGCCATCATGCCGACGGTGATTCCGATATTGCCCAAAGCAAAGATGCCAAGGGCTGTGCCCTGCTTCGATTTGGGGTACCAGGACGATACATGAGCGTTGCCGACGACGAAGCTCGCGCCTCCGAGTCCGAGCAGCGACCCCAGAAGCAGAAAGGAGTAGTAGCCTTCGGCGAAGAGCCCGAAAAACAGGACAACGGCAAGGCTCAGAAGCAAAAACGTGAAAACTGTCCGGCCGCCGAACTTGTCCGTCCAGATGCCGAGCGGGATGCTGACGGCGGCCGCGAAAAGGGGCTCCATCGCAGCCAGGACGAGCACCTGGGTGCTACTGAAACTGTACCACTTGATCAGAAAGGGGGCGAGCGCGGAAAACATTCCCCAAATCGCAAAACCGAGCGAAAACGCCAGGGACGATATCAACAAAACCCTGGGGTTACCCGGCGGCTCGGCCGTCGCATCAACCTCGACAACTGGATTTTCCACGGCTGCTCCGACGAAAAAGAAATAATATGTACTTGGGTTTAAGATTGCTGGATATCTAAATTGCCGGCCTAACCACGCTTGCGTCAGCGGACAGCGCTCCGCTTCCTCCGTTGGGGGAGCAACGCCCGCCGGCGACGCTCAGGAGTGGCTGTTGGGGACCATGCTCATCGCCAGAGCACGCCTCATGCTGCATTTGAACTTCACGTCTATCGTTTCTGATCACCTCCTGACAGAGCGGTTGCTGATCACCAACTGATAGGGCCGCCACAAGTACCAGAACGGGAACATAATCAGATGCACCAGCCTGGAGAACGGGAACAGGGCGATCACCAGGAAACCGGTGAGCATGTGCAGCTTGACCACCCAGGGCAAAGACGACACGTACTGGGTCTGGGGATTTAAACTAACCAGCGAGATAAGCCACGGTACGGCCGTGTCTACATACCAATCGGCGCCCCAGCGGTAGACCAGCGAAACATAGATGCCGAGCGCCACCTGCACGAGCAGCGCAACCAGCAGCACCCCGTCCATCGGGCTGGTCACGGCGAGGATGCGCTCCGTAGTGAAGCGGCGCACGATCAGGACGAACAGCCCAACCAGCGCGGCCAACCCGAACGCAAAGCCGACCATCTCGATCGTGTACAGGGCTGCCGGCGTAGATGTGATACTCGCCCACATGCCGGGCATAAGGAATCCTAGCAAGTGCGCCAGCAAAACGACGACGATGCCGTAATGCCACGGCACCGAGCCCCAGAACAGACGGCGGTTTTCCAGAAGCTGCGAGGAGAGGGTGGAATAGGAGAAGCGGTTGGTGCGGTAGCGGTAGACGCCGCCCGCGATCGCCACCACGACCGCCAGGTACGGAAGGGTCGCAAACAGGAAGATGTCATTCATAGCACGTGCCTCCTCACGCTCGCCAATCCAGCAGGTCGTCTGCGGCGACCTCCGCGAGTGGCTTGAAAACCTTGAAATGTTGACGCCCGGCTTGCGTCCAGAACACGACGTGCGTTTCGACCGGCGGGCAGCCGGGATCGGAACAGGGGAGCTCCGACACCATGATGGCTTCGTCGTCGTCGAGCCTGAATCGCTCGCGCGTCCAGCCAAGAATGCGTTCCTGCTCGGCAGAGCGGTCGGCTCGCTTCTTCGTCATGCCTTCATGCAGCAAAAGACGCAGCGCGTCGAGCGCCTGATGGTAGGGGTGCTGGCGCTTTTCGACGTTCTCGACGTCGTAATCTTCGCTCATCGCCAGCAGGAAGCCACCTTCAAGCATGTCATCACCCTCGTCCGCGCCTTTGAGCTGCTTGCGGTCATCGCCCTGGCTCTCGCCATTGAGCTGGTTGCGTGCTTCTATTTTGCCCTGGCTCTTGGCTTTGAGCTGCTTGCGTACTTCGCGCTCGTCGAGCTTCGCGCGCTCTATGCCGGTGTCGCCGTCGATATCAGCCGGTCCGTGTTGGTGGGCTTCGGTTTCTGGCTTGGTCGTCATGCGCTCGAGCGCCGGCAGCAGCCCCCGGCTCAACAGGTCGTCGATGTCCTCGCTCTTGCTCTGGGCAGCGAAGCTCAGCACGATCGACAGCCGGTCGGGAATTTCGTTGGCGCTCGCTTCGAATCCCTCGGCGCGATAACTCTTCTTGAGCTCGACCAGGAAGGCGCTGCGTTTGTAGTTCTCGCCGAACAGTTGATAACCCACATACGGATGGCAGATCGAGTTCAGGTCAAAAAAACCGCTGTAAACCTCCTGAAGCTTGCCGAGCGAGTTCTCCTCGGCGAAGCCGCGGAAGCTCTCCAGCAAGGTGGCCGCCTGCGGTTGCGCCGTGCGGATCAGCGCGGCGCATTCGGCCGTTTTGCTTGCCAGTCCCGGGGCGGGATAATCGAGGATGTCGGCGAACAGCTCCAAGACCTTGGCGCGGCGCGAATATAAGACATCTGCGCGGTGCGAAAAGCGACTCATGGTGCTCTATGGGGATTGGTGTGACAGCCGACACCGACCTCGCCCTTGCGAGTCGGGTAGTTGCGCGAGATTGGATCGGGCATCGGAAACACAGGCTCGACGCCGTCTCGCGCGCCACGGTGCGAAAAGCGGCTCATGGTCCTCTAGCGGGATCGGTGTGAAAGCCGACACCGACCGCGCCTTTGCGAACTGGGTAGTTGCGCGAAATCGGATCGAGTACCGGAAACAGAGACTCGACCGCCGTCTCGCGCTCCATAGCCGGAACCACGAAGCGCTCTTCGAAGGTGGGCAGCGAGGTGAGCCGCCAGATCGCCTCTACCTCGGCCGGAGTAGTCTTGCCTTCGGCCAGCGCCCTTTCCACCTCTTCCTCAGGTATATCCTTGACCTTCTTCGAGCGCATGTATACGCGCACCGCGACCAGCTTGCGATAGACGTCGCGGATGATCTCTTCATTGCCCCCCGACAACAGGCTCGCCATATAGCGCAGCGGTATGCGCGATCTTTCGAGCGAACTCATCAACGGCCCCAATCTTGCTTCCGCGGCCACGTTGTCGTACACGCCGTTTTCTACTTTGGCGAGCACCGGACCCAGGGGCGGCACGTAGAAAAGCATGGGCAGGGTGCGGAACTCCGGATGCAGCGGCAGCGCGAGTCCCCACTTCTTGACGAACTGGTAGACGGGCGACTTTTGCGCCGCCTCGATCTTCGAATCGGGAACCCCGCTCGCCTTGGCGGCCGCGATCACCTTCGGGTCGAAAGGGTCCTTGATGCAGTCGCGCTGCGCCTGCACCAACTGGTCTTGCGGCGCCATGGCCGCCGCCTCGATGGCGTCTGCGTCGTAGAGCACCAGACCGATATAACGGATACGCCCCACGCATGAGTGGAAGCAGGCTGGAGGCTGCCCGCTTTCGAGGCGCGGGTAGCACAGGATGCACTTTTCCGCCTTGCCGGTCGACCAGTTGAAGTAAGTTTTCTTGTAAGGGCAACCCGAGATGCACATGCGCCAGGCGCGGCATCGCTCCTGACTGACCAGCACCACGCCGTCCTCGCCGCGCTTGTAGATCGCCCCTTGCGGACAGGCCGCCACGCAGCCCGGATTGAGACAATGGTTGCAGATGCGCGGCAGGTAGAAGAAGACGGTGCTGTTGATCTCGTTTATCTGGCGCATTTCCTCCTCGGTGGCGCCGTCGAGGTTCGGATCGTTGTTTGCGTAAACCTGCGAGCCACCCAGGTCGTCATCCCAGTTCGGCCCCGCCTCGATGGTGTCCATGTACTTGCCAGTAACCATCGAGATGGCGCGCGCGGTGGGCTGGTCGTCGCCTTCAGGTGCGTTGAACAGGTTCTGGTAGTCGTAGGTCCAGGGTTCGAAATAGTCGTCGAGCGTGGGCAGATAGGGGTTATAGAAGATGTTGGTTAGCGTTCCCCATTTGCCCTGCAGGCGCAGCCGCAAGTTCTTCTGCTTCTTCCCGTCGACCACCCAGCCGCCGCGGTATTTGTTCTGATCCTCCCAACGTGTCGGGTATCCCGTGCCCGGCTTGGTCTCCACGTTGTTCCAGTACATGTACTCAGTGCCCTTGCGGTCGGTCCAGATGTTCTTGCACGCGATGGTGCAGGTGTGGCAGCCGATGCATTTATCCAGGTGAAAGACCATCGAAACTTGAGATCGGATTTCCATGTGTAGTTCTCCTTCGTTCCTATGGCTTCGTGCCTATGCTTTAGTTCCTATGCGTTGCCGTTCCCGCCGGCTCTACTATGCGCGGACGGTTCCGGCGCTTCGCCGTTCCCCGACTTGCGCGCGCGCGAGGCAAGCGTTGCTCGCGCGGCAGCCACCGCAAGCCCGTCGCCCATGCCGGCCAGGACTGGATCGGATGACCCGCATCCCGCTGTCGCCGGGGTATCGCGCACGGAAACCACGCAGACCTCGAACTCAAGCGCCATCCCGGCGAGTGGGTGATTGGTATCGACCACCACGAAGCCGTTATCTTCGTCGACCTCGGTGACCATCACGTTCTCCACGCGGCGGTCGTCATCGCTATGCGCGAGAAAAACCATCCCCGGTTCAATTTGGTCCACGCCACCAAACGTCTCGACGGGCACCCGCTGCTGCAACGCTTTGTCGCGCTCGCCGTAAGCATCTTCGGGCGGCAGGGTCACTACGAAGCGCTCGCCCTCGACCTTGCCCTCGAGGGCCCGTTCGAGGCCGGGCAGCAGCCGCCCGCTGCCGTGCCGATACGCCAGCGGCTCGTCGCCCCAGACCGCCGAACGGATGTGACGGATCGTGCCGTTGGTACGCAGCGTGTAGTTGATGGTCACATACTTTCCAGCGCTGATTTGCGCCGGCGCACCGAATTGCGTCGGCGCTAGTTCCTGCTCATGCTCATGCTCATGCTCATGAGTCGGGGGACTACCTACCATTCCAGCCTCTCCATTTTGCGCACGACGACATGGGTATCGCGCGTAAAGATCCCGGTGGGGCCCCAGTAGTTGAAGCCGTAAGTGAATTGAGCGTAGCCGCCCGCCAGAAATACTGGGTTGATGCGGGTACGCGTCAGGCTGTTGTGTCCGCCAGCCCGCTTCCCGCGCTCCTGCGATTTCGGGATGTAAACCGTGCGCTCGACCGCGTGATAGTACATGCAAGTGCCCGGCTGGATCCTTCGGCTTACATTGGCGCGGGTCACTACCACGCCGTTGTCATTGTAGACCTCGACCCAGTCGTTATCCTCGATGCCTACCTTCGCGGCGTCTCTGTCGTTGATCCACACCGGATCCATGCCGCGCGACAGCATCAACATGCGGTGGTTGTCCTTGTAGGTGGAGTGGATGTTCCATTTGCCGTGCGGCGTGATGTAGTTCAACACAAGGGAGCGGTCATCGACCCGGCTTTTCACGATGTCCCCGGTCTTGCGCGGCTCGAGCTTGGGCTTGTAGGTCGTTATGTGCTCGCCGAAGTCGAGGTACCAGGGGTGGTCGATGTACAGCGTTTGGCGGCCGGTGAGCGTACGCCAGGGCACCAAGCGCTCGACTTGCATGCACCAGGCGGAGTAGGCGCGGCCGTCGTTCGTCATGCCGCTCCAGCACGGGCTGGTGAGCAGGCGCCTCGGCTGGCGCGTGATGTCACCGAAGTTCATTACGACGGCGCGCGTGGGTTCGGCGATATCGACAAGCGGGAGGCCGACGCGCTCCTCTTCATGATGGAAGGCCTCCCAGCAAACCTCGCCGTTGGTCTCGGGCGCGGTCAGCAGCAGTGTGTTGCACGCGTCCAGCACGTCCTCGAGACTCGGATATCGTTTGCCGCCCCACTCGACGCAACGCATGTGCCTCGGGTCGGGCATCGGCATAACGGGATTCTCGAGCATTTGGTCGTACTGCTTCTTGATCGGCCACACCACGCCGTTAGCGGAGAGGCCGTCTTCGCGCGCCATCGGCCCGAACGAGATGAATTTGTTGTACAGGTTCGCGAAGTCGCGCTCGACCACCCGCAGATGCGGCATGGTCTTTCCCGGCACTGGCTCGCACTCGCCCTCGGCCCAGTCGAGGACCTCCGGCTGCCCCAGTTCGTCAGGCGTGTCGTGCATGAGCGGCGTGGCGACCAGGTCTCGCACCGGCTTGGGAAAGGCGAGCGATGACAGTTCGCTCACCTTTTTCGCGAGCAGCTTGAAAATCTCCCAGTCCGTCTTGGATTCCCACACCGGCGGCACGGCAGCCCCGAGGTTATGTATGAACGAGTGTAGGTCGGTCGAGTTGAGGTCGTTCTTCTCGTACCAGAAGGCCGACGGGAGCACGATGTCGGAGTAGAGCGCCGAGGTATCCATGCGGAAATTGATGTCAACCACCAGGTCAAACTTTCCGCGCGGCGCCGTTTCACGGTGCTTCACCGTACGCGTCTTACCCTTGGCGCGCTCGTCGGCAATGGCGTTGTCGTGCGTCCCGAGGTAATGGCGCAGGAAGAACTCAGCCCCCTTGGCGCTCGACTGGATGGCGTTGCCGCGCCAGATGAACCACAACCGTGGCCAGTTCTCCTCGGCATCGGGATCCTCTATCGCAAAGCTCAGCTTCTTGTTCTTGAGCTGCTCGACGACGCGCCCAATGATCTCGCTTTCGGTCTTCGCGCCGGCGCGCTCGGCCTCGGTCACGATGTCGAGCGGATTGCGGTTGAAGTGCGGGGCCGTAGGCATCCAGCCCAAGCGCATCGCCTTTGCCTCGAGGTCGATAGCATGGCCCTTGGCCCAGCGCGGCTTCGGGCTCGTCAGGCCGTACTCGGTGAACTCCCTCTCGTAGCGCCACTGACAGCTATTGCCGTAATGCCAGGTCGGCGACTGCACGAGCCGCGGCGGCTTGGTCCAGTCGCGGGCGAAGGCGATCGTGCCCCAGGGTCCAAGGGGGGCAAGCTTTTCCTGGCCGACATAGTGGTTCATCCCGCCGCCGTTTACTCCACAGCAGCCGCACAGGATCAGCGCGGTGATGGCCGAGCGGTAGATGAGATTGTTGTAGTACCAGTGGTTGGCGCTGGCCCCCACGATGACCATGGACTTGCCGTTAGTGAGCTCCGCGTTGGTGGCAAACTCGCGCGCAAGCCTTATCGCGGTATCGCGGCCGATGCCGGTGTGGCGCTCCTGCCACGCCGGCGTGAACATCGCGTCCGCGTCGTCGTAGCTCGACGGGTAGGCGCCCTCGAGGCCGCGGCCGACGCCGCACTGGGCCATCAGCAGGTCGAAAGCGGTGGTTACCACTACCTCGCCTTCGTCGGTGGCAATGCGCCGCACCGGTACGCCGCGCACGACAATGGGCGTTGCACCGTCCGGCGCTCCCTCGGCGAAATCGTCGAACTCCACCTGGACCACGCCATCAGATCGATCGATGAAGCTCAGCACTGCATCGATGGGGCTGTTATCCAGGCCGTCCTCCTGGGAAAGGTTCCACTTGCCTTTCTCGGCACCCCAGCGAAAGCCGACCTGACCCTTGGGCATGCGCGGCTCGCCGCTTTTGGCGTCGAGTACCAGCATCTTCCAGTCGCCGTTATCGACGCCTTGGTAGCGCGCCAGGCGCTTGGCGCGCAGCAACTGCCCTGCGCGATAACCCTTCTCAGTACTGGCCCGCTCGCGGACCAGTTCCACAAGGAACGGTTGATCGGTGTAACGCTTGAGGTAATCGACGAAATAAGGGACCTGGCGGTCGACGTAGAACTCCTTGAGGATGACATGATTGACCGCCATCCATAGCGCGGCGTCCTGTCCCGCCTGGATCGGGATCCACTCGTCGCAGTACTTGGCGATTTGGCTGAAGTCCGGCGAGAGGACCACGAACTTGGTGCCCTCGGTGCGCGCCTCCGCGATGAAGTGCACGTCCGGGGTGCGGGTCATGTTCAGGTTCGCCGCCATCGAGACGACGAACTTACTGTTGTACCAATCCGCGCTTTCGCACACGTCGGTCTGGTCGCCCCAAACTTCCGGGAACGAGGTAGGCAGGTCGGCGTACCAGTCGTAGAAGCTCATGTTCACGCCGCCGAAGAGCTGCAGATAGCGCGAACCCGCCGCATAGGAGAAAAACGACATCGCCGGAATCGGCGAGAAACCCATCACCCGGTCCGGTCCATACTTACGTGCCGTGTATAGCTGGGCAGCGGCGATCAATTCCACCACGTCGTCCCACTTGGCGCGGCGGTAACCGCCTTTGCCGCGCGCCTTCTGGATGCGCGAACGCTTTTGTGGGTCCGAGATCAGCGCACCCCAGGCCTGCACCGGATTGGCATGCTGGCTTTTCGCTTCGTTCCACAGGTCGAGCAGCGGGCCGCGTACATATGGATATTTCACCCTGATCGGGCTGTAGACATACCAGGAGGCGGAGATGCCGCGCTGGCAGCCACGCGGCTCATAGGGTGGCAAACTGCGCTCGAGCAACGGGTAGTCGGTCTGCTGCATCTCCCAAGTGATAATCCCGTCCTTCACGTAGATGGCCCAGGAGCAGCCGCCGGTGCAGTTGACGCCATGCGTGCTGCGTATGACGTTGTCGTGCGACCAGCGGTTGCGGTAGAACTCTTCCCACTTGCGCTCCTGCGGATTCACCAGGTCGAGTATCCAGCTCATCAGCGCCTCCTATCAGCGTCTTTCCTAGGTGCGTTCGCGGGGCCGCGAGGCCTGTCTTTGTCGCTCACATTAAACCTGGCCTTCCAGCCGTCGTGGTACGGACCCTCAAACCAACCGCCGTGGTACGGACCCGCATGCCCGGTGGTGGGTCTGGCCATCATCGGACGCCGTACCCCGAATTTTAGCCGCTTCCGCCATCTGAAGCCCGCGACCGCAAGCAGGACTACAGCGCCCAGCACAGTCAGACCAGCGAGTTGCCAAATCGCTTCCGCCGGGCGTTGGCTCAGCCCCGCCTGCGCGAGGAAGGCGACAACGCTCGCGCGCTCTTGGGTGGTCAGCGGGTGCTGCGACCATACAGCTTTCATGGTGGGCGTGGGCGTGCCGGCGACGAAGGCGTCGACCGCGGCCGCCCCGCCGAAACGCGCGACGATTGTGGTCAAGTCGGGCCCAAGTGCCCCGCCACCCAGGGCTCCGATGCCGCCGGTGCTATGACAAGCCATGCACGGCGGCCCGCCGTTCTGAAAGCGCACCACGCCGGTGAAAAGGTCTTTGCCGATCTCGGGGTTACCCTGGACGGCGGGCTCGCTCGCCACCCCAGTTGCCGACGCAGAGGGCTGCGCCGCTGCACCCGACGCGGTAGTTTCCAGATAAGCGAGGATGGCGTTGACGTCGGACTTGCTGAGTCCGAGATTGGGCATCGGCACATCGTGGAATTGGTGCAGCAAGCCGATGGCATAAGCGTCTTTCTTGGCGAGCACTGCATCTGGTGCTGCGATCCATTGCTCCAGCCATTCGCGCGGACGCCTCGTGGTGACGCCCTGCAGGTCAGGGCCGACGAGATCGCCCTTGCCAATGCTGTGACAGGCAGCGCACGTTTTTTCCTGGAATAATTGCTTGCCCGCCTCCGCATCGGTTCCCGCAGCGTTCGCCACGGCCGGCAGCGCGGCCCATATGGCTGCAATCGTCGCTAGCGCAACAATTGACAATAATCGCCATGACGCAAGGGGTTTCTCGCTCATGTTCCCTCGTCCTCACATCCACATGATCGCGGGAGGCGGCAGATCAATATCGGACTACAGACGCTTGACGCTTCCCTCTCATGATCCGTCGTTCTCAGATCCACATGATCGGCGACGGTAAATAAAACGCTAGACTAACGATTTGAAAACTTCAAGAACAAATACGTATTTTTTTCGCATCTTATAATAACTTGCATCTTATCAACAACGATCATCAAGAATCACGCCGCCTGAGTTGGCGCGCCAATGAGGGGCAATATGCTCACTAAGCAAGGGCCGGCCGCGGCATGATCAGCGCCGAAACTATGGCTGAGCTCGAGGCCCGGCAGCTCCTGTATATTCTCGGCGTGCGTGAGCACACCGACAAGCTGGTACGCGGCGCAGATTGCAATTCGCGCTCAGCCACTTATTAGTAAATCGCACTGTGGAAGATGGGTGCGACATGGGCCGCGAACCACGGTGGAATCGAAACATCTGCACCACATGTGCCGATGAACTGAACGAGGCCAGACGGTCGAAGAATATCTCGAAGACGGCCGCCTTGTTCAACCGCTCGAACCGTCGTTCCATTTGCCGAAGCGCTTCGGCAGCGCTCGCCAGATTATGGTGCAGCGCGCGATAGCGACGCGCGGAACACCGCAACCGCCGCCTGCCAATCCAGTTCACGTCGACCTCGGAATCAATCGGCAATCGATCAATCACATTGAATCCCAGCGTGGAATCCTCAATCATGTACCGGAGTCAATTCGTCCCCACGGCCCAGGAGAGCATCATGGCTAAGACGCGGTTGCCCGCGTTCCTGCAGGACCATGCGGGAAGCCTTGGCGACGTAGAAGTGCCGCGACTGAAACTGCTTCAGGCATCGTCGCCCGAGCTTTCTGAATTCAACAACGCCAAGCAGGGCGAGTTTTGGCACTGTCTGATCGATGAACCTATCGGATCGACCGTTCGCATTTGCCCAATTTACATCGACTGGCGCTTTATTCTGTGGCGTCCGCGGGAGGCGGGCGGCGGCATTCTTGCTCGCGCCGACGACGGCAAACATTGGAAGCCCGCCGATTCCGAGTTTACGGTTAAGCTCAAGAGCGGTCACGAAGTAAAGTGGCGGACTGCCCGCACGGTGGCAGCATCGGGTCTTAATAAGCGAGGCAGCTATAATCCGAGCGATCCTAATTCGCCGCCTGCCGCTACGCGCATGTATTCGATCGTATGTTCATTTCCGGATCGACAAGATTTGCCGCCTGCGGTGGTGACATTGCAGCGGACAGCCAGCAAGGTGGCAACCAAGTTGATCGGTCAATTGAAGGTCCTGCGCGCCCCGTCTTTTGGCGTAATTTTGGAAATGGCCTCGTTTAAAGACAAGTCCCGATCCGGCGAGTTTTTTAAGCTCGCCTTTGAGATTGTCGGGCCAGTGGAGGACAAAGCTTTCTACGAAGACAATTTTGCGCAATACCGCTTTTTCATCGAACACGGCCTCAAAGTGAAAGACCTGGAAGAGGATTAGACCCATCGCTGATGAGAAGTGTTGACGGCCCTAATCGCTTTCACGGGACCTAGTATCTCTGCACAGTGATTTTGAGGGAATTCCGCCGCTCCATCCGGCATTTCGATTTTATGGAATGCTCGACGGCGCGCTACCGGTTCGATCACGGCATCCAATTTCATGGCGTGGGAAGCCGAATGGAGAGCATCCGGGGCACGCGTAAGCTCGGCTTCTCCAATCACCCGATGCTGGAGCATTTTCAAGTTTCTCAAAGCGCACACATGATTACGACGAAGTCGGGCAATCTCGAAAGATAAAGACGACATCAAGCGGCGGATCGAGGAGACGACCAAACAAATATGCGGCGCTCGACCAGTTCTGGCCTGTCGCCGCAATGCGGTTTCGCCTCGACCGAGGAAGGCAATATTGGCCGAGGAGAGCAATGGGCGAAGCTTCGCATGGCGGTGGCGATAGCCGACGGGGTGTGGGGGTGGGCTCGGTCACTCCGCCACCAGCGCGCTCGGTTTGAACGATAAACGCAGCCGCCCCCACACATCGACCAGCGCTTCGGCGAGCGCGTCAATGAGGGCGTCGTCGTGATAAGGACTCGGCGTGATGCGCAGCCGTTCGGTGCCCTTGGGCACCGTCGGGTAGTTGATCGGCTGGATGTAGACGCCGTGGTCGGCGAGGAGCAGATCGCTCGCCTGTTTGCAGCGCTCGGGATCGCCGACGAAGACCGGAACGATGTGGGTCGGGCACAACATCACCGGCAGCCGTGCGGCGGAGAGCACGGCCTTGGTGCGCGCGGCGCGATCCTGATGCCGTTCGCGCTCACAGCTTGACGATTTCAGGTGCCGGATAGCGGCGGTCGCCGCGGCGCAGACCGACGGCGGCAGCGCCGTGGTGAAGATGAAGCCGGGCGCATAAGAGCGCACGGCGTCGATCAGCGCGGATGAGGCGGCGACATAGCCGCCGAGGCAGCCGAACGCCTTGGCGAGCGTGCCTTCGATCACGTCGATTCGCCCCGTAGCGCCGTCGCGCTCGGCGATGCCGCCGCCGCGCGGCCCGTACATGCCGACCGCATGCACCTCGTCCACATAGGTCATGGCGCCGTACTGCTCGGCAAGATCGCAGATGGCATTCACATGCGCGACGTCGCCGTCCATCGAGTAGAGGCTCTCGAACACGATGAGCTTCGGCCGCGTCGTAGCGGCCGCCGCGAGCAACTCTTGCAGATGCGCCATGTCGTTGTGGCGGAAAATCTGCTTCTCGCAGTGCGCCTGGCGCACGCCCTCGATCATCGAATTGTGATTCCAGGCGTCCGAAAGTACAAGGCAGTTCGGCATCAGCCGCGCCAGCGTGGAAATGCCGGTCTCGTTGGAAACATAACCGGAGGTAAACACCAGTGCGGCTTCCTTGCGGTGCAAATCGGCAAGTTCGCGCTCCAGCTCGACCAGCGGATGATTGTTGCCGGCGATGTTGCGGGTGCCGCCGGCGCCGGTGCCCATACGGGTCGCGGTCTCGACCATGGCGTCGATGACTTTCGGATGCTGGCCCATACCGAGGTAGTCGTTCGAGCACCAGATCACGACATTCTTCGGCCCCATCGGCGAATGCCAGGTGGCGTGCGGAAAACGCCCGGCGATGCGTTCCAGATCGGCGAAAACGCGATAGCGCCGCTCCGAATGCAGCCGGTCGAGCGCGTCGGCGAAATAGGCGCGGTAATTCACCGGGGAGTTCGGCCGATCAATCATAGCGCAGGTTGTCCCGGTGGGCCGATGACGTTAGGTGGGGAACCCCCGTACCGGCGGCGGCGATAAATGCGAGCGCGGTGCTCGCGAGCGCCATGCGCCGTGACATATTCTGTGAACCGTCCTTGCTGTTGCTCATCGGCTGCCGTCTGGAGAGCTATTGGCTTTGGCCTGTTCCGGCAACCTTCGGCAGCGGGACTGGGTTCTTTGAGAGCGTATCGAGATAGGCGATCACGTCGGCGCGCTGCTTCTCGCGCGGCAGGCCCGCGAAGGACATGGACGTGCCGCGAACGTCGGCGCGCGGATCGGTCAGCCATTTGTTGAGCGCGGCGAAGGTCCATTTGCCGCCCTTGGCCTTCAAGGCAGCGGTGTAGTTAAAGCCCGGTTCCGAAGCGACCGGTCGATCGACGACGCCGTAGAGGTTGGGCCCGACCTTGGGGCCTTGGCCTTCCTCGACGTTGTGGCAAATCTGACACTGCTTGGCGACCTGCGCGCCGCGTTCGGCGGAGGCGCTGGCAAGCAGGGTGTCGAGCGACTGCGCGCTGGCGGCCGCCGGCTGCTCCTCCTTGACGGCGGCTTCAGAGCCCGGCTTCGCTGCTACCTTACGCGGGATGAACATCGCGTCGACGATATGTATCGTTTGCAGAAACAGTGCGGTTCCCAGCACCAGGCCGAGAATCTTGTTGATCCGAAATGAATCCATTACTGAATCACTCCCAGCGGTAGCGGAGGGCCAAGGAAACCCGAGACTCCCCGGATGAACCCGAACTTCGGGTCGATGTTAGCGGTTTTCTCGGCCCCTCGATCTGCCCCGCTCACGGCCCGTCTTGCCGGTGCCGACGCGGCGTACCAACACATGCATATCAAATACATGTTTATCGTGCAACGGTGCGGCTTTACGCCGGCCGCTGCCGGCGGGGTTTTGCACTGCGAATGTGGTTTTTCTGACAGGCCATCGGATGGGAAGCGCGGCCATTGCCCGATTGAGCGTGTCTGCGTGCTGCGCGGCGTGTTACGCGATGCGACCGAGGCGTTCCTTGCGGAGTTGGATGCGTACACGCTCGCCGATCTGATCAAACCGCGGAGGCAGTTGTCGTCGTTGCTGGTGCTCCATCAGCACGCCGCGCTTGGCTGGTAACAAAGGTTTCCGACGGGGGCGACCCAGGCTGTCCTTCCCCAAAATCAGCGTCGCTTGTGGTTGTGGTGGTGCGCCAACGGCGCCGGCCAGCTACGGTGTCACCGTCGTCGCGGATGAAGTCGAGTAGTCACCCATCACGGATCTTCAAGCCGCGACACGAGGGTGCTCCTTCTTGGCGGTCACGATCCTTCTGGGAGCACGAACATTTCGAAGTCGCTGACCTGATATTCCGCGAGGAGATCCAGACTAGCTTCCGAATCTACCTTTACTTGGGCGTCGGGAAGACACGCTTGGACTGCTCGAACGGCCTCGGCTTTGTCGGGAATGGCGACAAGGAATAGTTCCTGGCGCGTTGCTCTGCCGCCTCTGCCAGGCCTCACTGCTGATCTCTTCCAACCCTTTGCCATGGTTTAGTATGACATAGGTTCTTGGGCGCGCACTCATAAATCCGGTTCGGTATGCAGTTCGCTCAATGTTCGCTTCGCTCCCCCAAAAATTGCTGCGTTGCCGCGGATCGATGCGAATGGGATGGACCGGCCGTGCTCCTGCCCCGAGCGACCAACAGAATCGGTTCGAGGGTTTTGAAGCACAAGGAGCACATGCCATGCCTTGCAAGAGAAACGTCGCCGTTGTCCGCACAATTGGGGTCGATACCGGCAAGAACACGCTGCACATGATTGGCCTGGATAGGAAGGGTGCGATCGTTCTACGCGAAAAGGTCTCCCGGAGCCGAATTGCCGCACGTCTTGTGAACATGCTGCCATGCCTCATCGGGATCGAAGCTGGCATGGCCACTCACTACATGTCCCGGGATTTGCTTGCGCTTGGTCATGAGGTCAAACAGGTGCCGCCGGCTTATGCCAAGCCGTTTCGGCAAGGCCACAAGAACGACTTCCGAGACGCTCACGCGGTCGCGGAAGCCGTGCAACGCCCTTCAACGCGCTGCGTGCCGATAAAGACCGACGATCAATTGGACCTGCAGGCGCTTCACCGCGTGCGTTCTCGCTTGATCGGGGATCGGACCGCTGTGATCAATCAGGTCCGTGGGTTTCTTCTGGAGCACGGCATTGCCGTGAGGCAAGGACCTCGCTCTCTGCGGCAACAGCTGCCACAAATTCTAGCCACGCACACCGACGTGCTATCGCCTCGGATGCTCAGGATCATTGGGGATATCCGTGATGGCCGGGAGCAATTGCCCCCTTCAACGGGCCGAATACAGATGAGCAAGACCAATTATCTCCAGACCGTCATGTCCGACTTGCAACGCACGGCCGGTCCATTTCGATCCTATCGCACCGCGCCAAAATGGATATTTGGTCGCATATTTTCTCCGTGACAATCGAATTGAACGCATTCCGATCGGTCGCGTTTAGATTTGCCGCGTCCCCTCCCCGACCATTCGTCATACCCCGCGCTGGCGAGACCGCGATTCTTGGCGACGTGCGCTGTCGGCACCGAAATCGATTTGACCTGGCGCTACGTCATCGCTGAGCTCGGAAAAGCTGCCGCCGGCGCTGATGTGACCGACATCGCCATCGCACTCAGTCTCGCGCTGGAGAAAATCGAATACCGCCCGAAGTGAAATCGCATCGCTTCCGCCGCCTTGGGCGGTCGATAGACTGAAGCCCGCTTCATCGTCCGCGACGCCAATGTGCAGGCGCCCGGCTACGTCTATTTCGAGGATGAACCGCGGGCGCTCGGCGGCGAAGCTACTCACGCGCGGTAAAAGCGCGGCGCATCGCCGCCAACATCGCCAGGTGCTTGCCTGAGCTGGTTGCGCGATCTGCGGCTGATTTCAAGAATATCGCACGTGACGATCGTCAGTCGATGGTAAAGCCATTACCCGTTGAACCAGAGGCCCCGGAATTGTAAACGTGCTGGCTTTCGCCCAAGAGGCCACTTATGTCGGAAATTGCGCTGAACGTACTCGTTAACGTGTTGAGCCGCGCCGTCCATTTCCCGAAGGTTGGCCAGACTGGACGCCTTTTCATCGCGGAGCCGCCAAGTCCATTCGTAGCGCCGAGACTGGATATTCGAGGGAAGGACCCATCAGTCATCCACAAGGAGATCATTTTCATCGAAGCGTCTGCGGCGGTTGGCAAGAGCACGTTGGCGAGACAGATGTCGGCGACACTCAAGGCGCCGATCCTCGACCTTGCTAAAGTCCCTGTTTCGACCGGATCTCTCTACGCTCTGCTGACCGATCTGGAGGCCGCCGACAAAAGCGATCCCGTAGCCGCGTTCCATGAGGGCAAGATTCCAGTGATCATAGACGCTCTCGACGAAGGAAGGTTGTTGTCGGACGAGACGGGAATCGAGTGTTTTCTCGTAACCACCGCCGAATTTTTGCTGAGCAACCGAAATGTCACCTCGCGGCCCAAGCTGGTCTTCTTGGCGAGGTTCGAGTCGATTGAGTTGGCGCGGCGGCGGATTGAACTTACAGCGCCGGGAATTACTCGCGCCACGGTCAAAGTCGAGTTCTTCGACAAGGAGGGAGCCTACCAGCTAATCCAAGCATATGCCGCGACTGCTGCTAAGCCCGGCTCACAGTATCTGCAACACCCGGTACCCGCTCGAGATCTCATAGCCACCTACTTTGACGCAATCGAAAGCGTGCTCGGTTTGGCAGCGGGAGAGCTTTGGCAGAACGAACAAGGCAGGGTATTTGCCGGCTACGCTCCGGTGCTTGCGGCGGTAGGATCCATCTTAGCCGAGATCGATGATTTCATCACTGTCACTAACAACCTCAAATCACACGGTGGCCGCGAGGCATGGGGCGTAATCGAGGCGGTTTTGTACGAGATACTGAGCCGCGAACAGGCTAAATTACGGAAACTACTGAGCGCGCAGTGCAAATCAACGCTGCCGGATGAAGTTTATGACGCCGAGGAGCAAATGGCGCTGCTCGCGCAGTATGTCGAGTTGAAGCCCCTGGAGGGCACGGGCCGGGTAGCGCTCCCGTCAGCCGACATGGAAAAATATAACCACATGGTCCGAACGTATCTGCCGCATCATCCGTTCATACGCCGGCACCAATTTGGAAACGCCGTACTGGGTTCGACTGTAGTGGCGCGCGCCGTTTATCACGGCAGATCGATTTCTCAAGATCGCCTGATAAGCCTATCGCGACAATGGCGTCAGTCAGCGCCAACGCGTAGGCCGTCGCGTTGATCGTGCGAGGCATGACAGCCAATCCCAAAGTCGGTCGACGCGGCGGTCACCTATTCGGCCGAAGATATTTTCTCGCGGGGAAGGCGTCTGCAACTCGCGGTTCTGTCGCGGCAACGTTTTCAAAGTGAGTTAAGGCAGCATTCGCCTTGAGCGCCCACAGGGGGCATTACGGCGATGCCGTCGTTCGGGTTAGCCGCCGGTTACGCTCATATGCCGCGCCAGCGCCGGGCGCTTGTGTCGGCGGTCGATGATAAAATCGTGGCCCTTGGGCTTGCGCGAAATCGCCTCGTCAATGGCGGCGAAGAGAAGATCGTTGCTCTCGGACGCGCGCAGCGGCTTGCGCAGGTCGGCGGCATCCTCCTGACCGAGGCACATGTAGAGCGTGCCGGTGCAGGTGACGCGCACGCGGTTGCACGATTCGCAGAAATTGTGGGTCATCGGCGTGATGAAACCGAGCATTCCGCCGGTCTCGTCAACGCGCACGTAGCGCGCAGGACCGCCGCTACGGTAGTCGAGGTCTTCGAGCGTGTAGCGCTCGGCGAGCCGCGCCCGCACGATCGACAGCGGCAGATATTGATCGGGCCGGTCTTTACCGATCTCGCCGAGCGGCATCACCTCGATCAGGGTCAAATCCATTCCGCGTCTGTGCGCCCACTCGATCAGACGCGGGAACTCGTCGTCGTTGACGCCCTTGAGCGCCACCGCGTTGATCTTGATCTTAAGGCCTGCTTCCTGCGCGGCGTCGATGCCGGCGAGGACCTGATTGAGCGATCCCCAACGGGTAATGGCGCGGAATTTGTCGGCATCTAGGGTATCGAGCGACACGTTGAGCCGACGTACGCCATACGCCCTGATCTCTTGCGCATATTTGCCGAGCTGCGAGCCGTTGGTGGTGAGCGTCAGCTCGTCGAGCTGGCCGGAGCGCAAGTAGCGCGATAGCGAGGAGAAGAGCGTCATGATTCCGCGGCGGACCAATGGCTCTCCGCCGGTGAGGCGAAGCTTTCGCACGCCGCGCGCAATGAAGGCAGAGCACAGCCGATCGAGCTCTTCGAGCGTGAGCACGCCGGCCTTCGGCAGGAAGGTCATGTTCTCCGCCATGCAGTAGACGCAGCGGAAATCGCAGCGATCGGTCACGGAGACTCGCAAATAGGAAATCGCCCGCCCGAACGGATCGACCAAAGACGCACGACCGCGGGCGCGATCCAGCTCCGGCGCGGCTGCGCGGTCGGTCTGCACGTTATCGGACTGCACGCTTTCCATTTTTTGTCCGTTTCGGTCACACAAGTTCCGACAGCCCAAGCAGGGCCATGGCTCAGATAGCCGCTTATCCTGCCGAATGAACCCCCGACCGTCAAGGACGACGCATCTCGCCAAACGCTCGGGGCTGTCTCGCGCCTGCGGTTCACGCCGGCAAAGTTTTTGAATGAGTATGGTTGCGTCTCATGAGCATTTCCAGGTGTCGGTCCTCTCATCGCTCTCCGGCAGAAGCACAGCTGCCGACGACGCAAGGTGCAAATCTGGATAACCGAGTTACGACATTCCCGACCGCAATCGAACTGCCTGACTTGCTTCGGGCGCGAGAAATTGATGGGGCGATTGCTTCCGCGGAGATCATCTTGGCCAGCGGCTTGGTGCTGTGCTTAAAGGCCGAACATATGTCCGCACGTCATCTCTTGTTCAATCAAAGAAAGATCTTGCAGCCCCGCTCTCGGCGATGCGCGTTGCCTTTGCGCGAGACGCTTCGGCAACCGGTTCTTCAAACAACCCGCCGCATGTATCGCCGAACAGCTTTGTCCAGCGTTCGCACATACATATGCGGCTCCATGCCGTCGAGCTTGTCGAGCCTGATGTGTGCAGCGACGGCATTACGATTGCATTGCCAGTCGATGCGTCACCGATGACCAGAACCGGTGCATAGTCAAAACGAGGCTTGCATCTTAAAAAGAGTTAAATATACTTCTTTAAGAAAACAATTGTACGTGACGCACTTGTAAGGTCCGTATCGAAGGCCGCCAGGTGCTGGTTCGGGGACGGGGGAGCGCGAGCGGCATGAAGATGTCGAAAGGCCAATTGGGCCGGCGGTTGCTGGAATTAGCGGTGACCGGCGTAGCGCTGGTGGCGAGCGGAGCGGCATCGGCCGAATTGGGACAGCCCGCGCCGTGGGAATACAAGCTTCAGGAAGCGGCTTCGCCGGTCATGGAGCAGATCATCTGGTTCCACAATTGGCTGCTCTGGATCATCACCATCATCACGCTGTTCGTGCTGGCGTTGCTGGTCATCGTCGTCGTGAAATTCAATGCCAAGGCCAACCCGGTGCCCTCCCGAACCACCCATAACTCCCTGATTGAGGTGTTATGGACCCTGCTCCCGGTGCTGATCCTGGTCGGGATCGCGATTCCATCATTCAAACTGCTGTTCGAAGAGCTCAACATTCCCAAGGCCGACCTGACCATCAAGGCGACCGGCAAGCAGTGGTACTGGAGCTACGCCTATCCAGATAACGGCAAGTTCGAATTCGATTCGCTGCTCGTTCAGGACAAACAGCCCCGCCTGCTCGGCGTCGACAACGAGGTGGTGGTGCCGGTCGACAAGGTAATACGGGTTCAGGTCACCGGCGCCGACGTCATCCATTCATTCGCGGTGCCGGCCTTTGGCATCAAGATCGATGCCATCCCTGGTCGGCTCAACGAAACCTGGTTCAAGGCCACCAAGCTGGGCATGTTCTACGGCCAGTGCTCGGAACTGTGCGGCAAGAATCACGCCTTCATGCCGATCGCGGTGCGGGTCGTGAACGATCAGGAATTCGCGGCATGGGTCGAGACCGCGAAGAAGAAATTTGCGTCCAACCCGGCGAACTCGCTCGCCTC
>Ga0209168_10000901_pt1 | contig 25680 bp, 24 predicted proteins | sample Coa_R1_FD_187156 | JGI IMG/M metagenome (GOLD analysis project Ga0209168, IMG submission 187156) | Surface soil microbial communities from Centralia Pennsylvania, which are recovering from an underground coalmine fire - Coalmine... | ecosystem: Environmental > Terrestrial > Soil > Unclassified ...
CCGGCGCGGACGCGCTAACCGACGGACGCGCGCTGCGAACTGATTGCGGTTCCGGAGGCATGGTCATGCTCGCACCTGATTTTTCCGTAGCCTGCTAGACGACCATGGGCGGCTCGGCGATCTCTCGCGGCGATGCCGGTCACGGCCTCGAGCGTCGGAGCCACTACGTGGGCGGGCCCGACGAACTCGCGGCCCTCCGTGTAAGATCACCGCAACCGGCGTCGATCGCCCGCTTCCCCGAGAAGCGCGTTCAGCCGCCGTTCGCCCGGCGGTCAGGCTCATCCCGCCGAGCGGGGTGACGTGATGTGCGCCGTTGCTCGCGGACGCGATGATCAACCAAGAGCGCTGTGCACCGACGGGACTGCGACTTCCGCGAACCCGAGGCCTATCCCGCCGCCCCCGGCTGACCGATCCCCTCGAGAGCACCGGGCGCGGTCTCAATATTTGGGAGGCGCATGAAGGATCGATCCACCGATCCGCCGTCGTCGCCATCGATCTCCAAGGAGTCTTAAGGGAGCCTGGTGCTAAGGAGACGCTCCGATCATCCGTTCGGTTGCTGCAAAATGGAACGCGCGACGCCTTGTTGGTGTTCCGATTTGGAACGAAATCTTGCTTCTCGTTGACTGCGGCTTTCCTCCACGCGCACCATGATGTTGAACGTCTATTTGAGAAAAAAGGGGGGGGCAAAGTGTCAACCTTTGCGGCAGAGCTCATCGGCACGATGGTGCTGATCATTCTAGGTGACGGCGTCGTGGCCGGTGTGGTACTCAACAAGACGAAATCCCAGAACAGCGGATGGATCGTCATCACGGCGGGGTGGGGACTGGCCGTCGCAATCGCCGTGTACGCGGTCGGGCGCATCAGCGGCGCCCACATCAACCCTGCCGTGACGATCGGCCTCGCGTCGATCGGGTTGTTCCCGTGGTCCCAGGTGCCGATGTATATCCTCGCGCAGATGATCGGCGCGTTCCTTGGCGGGGTCATCGTCTACCTGGCCTATCTGCCCCACTGGCCGGTCACTGAGAACGCCGACCTGAAGCTCGCGGTCTTCTCGACCGCTCCGGCGATTCGCAACTACGGCGCAAACCTCGTCACGGAGATCATCGGCGCGTTCGTGCTCGTGTTCGGCGTGCTCGCCATCGTCGGCAACTTCAGCGCGGGTGTCATGACGGACACCCCGCTGCGCACGGCGTTCGCCACCGCGTTTCCGCCCCTGCTCGTAGGGTTGCTCGTGTGGGCCATCGGCCTGTCGCTCGGCGGGCCGACCGGGTACGCGATCAATCCCGCGCGCGACCTGGGGCCGCGCATCGCGCACGCGGTACTTCCAATCCCCGGCAAGCGCGACTCGGATTGGAGCTACAGCTGGGTACCCATCGTCGGTCCGATCATCGGCGGTGTGCTCGGCGCGCTCTTCTATCACGCGATGTTCCACTGACCGGATAGGAACTAACCGGCGAATCCGCGGGGAGTGGCCGGGCTCCGGCCGGCGAAGCACGGGAGTTGCTCCACAAACTAGGGTCAAGTCGATCGAGTGGAGGGGCTGTGATGGCGAAGTACGCAGCGGCTGTGGACCAGGGGACCACCAGCACGCGCTTCATGATTTTCACCGAAAAGGGCGAGGTCGTCGCCGTTGACCAGAAAGAGCACGAGCAGATCTACCCCAAGCCAGGCTGGGTGGAGCACGACCCCGTGGAGATCTGGCAACGCACCCAAGAGGTCATCAAGGGCGGGCTGGCCAAGGGCAAGATCTCGGCGAAGGACCTCACCGGGGTCGGCATCACGAACCAGCGTGAAACGGCGGTCGTGTGGGACAAGAAGACCGGCAAGCCCGTCTATAACGCGATCGTGTGGCAGGACACTCGGACCGACACGATCTGCAACGAGCTGGCCAAGGACGGCGGTCAGGATCGCTTCCGTTCCAAGGTCGGCCTGCCGCTGGCGACCTACTTCTCAGGCCCGAAGATCAAGTGGATCCTCGACAACGTTCAGGGCGTCCGCGCGTCGGCGGAGCGCGGCGACGCCGTCTTCGGCAACATCGACACCTTTGTGATCTGGTGGCTCACCGGCGGACCGAACGGCGGCCTGCACATGACCGACGTGACCAACGCCAGCCGGACGATGTTGATGAACCTGGAGACGCTTGACTGGGATCCGGAGATCCTGCGCATCATGGGCATACCGAAAGCGATGCTGCCCGAGATCCGGGCATCGAGCGACGTCTACGGCCCGGCAAAGGGCGACCTCGCCGGGATCCCCGTCGCGGGAGATCTGGGGGACCAGCAGGCGGCGTTGTTCGGGCAGACCTGCTTCGGCGTCGGCGAGGCGAAGAATACCTACGGCACCGGCTGCTTTATGCTGCTCAACACCGGTGAAAAGGCGATCCAGTCGAAGTCCGGCCTGCTCACCACGCTCGGGTACCGCATCGGCAAGCAGAAGCCAGTGTACGCGCTGGAAGGCTCCATCGCCATCACCGGGGCGCTCGTGCAGTGGCTCCGCGACAACCTTTCGATGATCGCGAAGTCCGCGGACGTCGAAGCGCTCGCCAAGACGGTCGACGACAACGGCGGCGTCTATTTTGTCCCGGCGTTTTCGGGGCTGTTCGCCCCGTACTGGAAGAGCGACGCCCGCGGCGTGATCGCCGGGCTGACCCGCTACGCCAACAAGGGCCACCTCGCGCGCGCGGCGTTGGAGGCCACGGCGTTCCAGACGCGTGAAGTGCTCGACGCGATGAACAAGGACTCCGGCGTGAAGCTGACCGCGCTCAAAGTGGACGGAGGCATGGTGTTCAACGACCTGCTCATGCAGTTCCAGGCGGACATCCTGGGGGTGCCGGTGATCCGCCCCAAGGTCGCCGAGACCACCGCGCTGGGCGCGGCGTACGCCGCCGGGTTGGCGACGGGGCTGTGGTCCAACGTCGAGGGCCTGCGCGCCAACTGGGCCCGGGACAAGGAGTGGCACGCGCAGATGCCCGCGGACAAGCGCGAGCAGCTGTACAAGACATGGCTGAAGGCTGTCACCAGAACGTTCGATTGGGTGAACGCGTAGACGCGAGGCCGAGAGGATCCCTCGAGGGGGGACCACGATGAAGAAGCTCATCAACAAGCCAGAAGATCTCGTCAAGGAAGAGTTGCAGGGCATCGCGGCGGCGCATTCCGATCTCGTCAAGGTCCACTACGATCCCAACTACATCGTCCGGGCCGACGCGCCGGTCAAAGGGAAGGTGGCGCTCCTCTCGGGCGGCGGATCGGGGCACGAGCCGATGCACGGGGGCTTCGTCGGGCGCGGGATGCTCGACGCCGCCTGCCCGGGCGCGGTGTTCACGTCCCCCACGCCCGACCAGATGCTCGAGGCGACGAAGGCCGTGAACGGCGGGGCCGGCGTCGTGCACATCGTCAAGAACTACACGGGGGACATCCTGAACTTCGAGATGGCGGCCGACCTCGCCCGATCGGAGGGCATCGAGGTCGAGGCCGTGGTGACGAACGACGACGTGGCGGTACAGGATAGCCTTTACACCGCAGGCCGGCGCGGTGTCGGGGTGACGGTCCTGGTGGAGAAGCTGTGCGGGGCGGCAGCCGAGGAGCGCCGTCCCCTCAAAGCGGTGGCCGACCTGGCCCGCAAAGTCAACGCGCAGGGGCGCACCATGGGGATGGCCCTCACCTCGTGCACGGTGCCGGCGGCGGGCAAGCCGACCTTCGATCTCGGCGAGGACGAGATGGAGATCGGCATCGGCATCCACGGCGAACCAGGCCGCACGCGCATGAAGTTGAAGACCGCCGCGGAGATCACGGCGTTGCTCGCCGGGCCGGTGCTCGACGACCTGCCGTTCAAAACGGGGGACCAGGTCCTGGCGTTCGTGAACGGCATGGGCGGCACGCCGCTGATCGAGCTGTACGTTGTGTATAATGAGTTGACGAAGATCTGCGCCGGGCGCGGGATCAAGATCACGCGGAACCTCATCGGGTCATACATTACGTCCCTGGAGATGGCGGGGACTTCGATCACCCTGCTGCGTCTGGACAACGACCTCACCAAGCTCTGGGACGCCCCGGTGAAGACGCCTGGCTTGCGATGGGGTACCTGAGGGTTCCGGTCCGGAGGGTAGAGAGCGTGTCGATTTCACGCGACGCCGTGCTCGATTGGATCAAAGCGTACGCCGCGGCGATCACGACGTCCAAGGACTACCTGACCAAGCTCGACGCGGACATCGGTGACGGCGACCACGGGACGAACATGGATCGCGGCTTTCAGAGCGTCCTGGCGAAGTTGCCGAGCGTTGCCGACAAGGACATCGGCACCATCTTCAAGACGGTGGGAATGACGCTGGTGTCCACTGTCGGCGGCGCCGGCGGCCCGCTGTACGGGACGCTGTTCATTCAAATGGGGACCGCCGTGGCGGGCAAGATGGAGCTGACCCTGGCAGACTGGGCGGCGGCGGTGCAGGCGGGCGTCAACGGCGTCGTCATGCGTGGCAAGGCCAACCTCGGGGACAAGACCATGGTCGACGCATTGACCCCGGCCGCCGCGTCGCTGAAGAACGCCGCCGCCAACGGGGTGGCGTTCAACGAGGCGCTGCAGGAAGCGGAACACGCGGCGGCGGAAGGCATGATCGCCACGATCCCGCTTGTCGCGCGCAAGGGACGGGCGAGTTACCTCGGGGAGCGCAGCGCCGGCCATCAAGACCCCGGGGCGACCTCGTCGCACATGTTGCTCAAGACCGCCGCGGACACGTGGGCTCGCGCGGGTTGAACGTGCGTGGGCGGGACCCCAACCTCGCCCGCCCCGGATATGCAGTCCGACGGCGTGGAGCACCCACTCCACGCCGTCGGACTGCGGACGGACCGTGATCGGACTCGTTATCGTCTCCCATAGCGCCCAACTCGCCGACGGCGTCGCGGAGCTCGCGCGCGGTGTCGCTGGTCCCGACGTGCGTATTGCGGCGACGGGCGGGCTCGAACTCCCGGGACATCCTCTGGGCACGGACGCACAGCTGGTCGCCCGGGCGATCGAGCAGGTCTATTCCGACGACGGCGTGCTGGTGCTCATGGATCTGGGAAGCGCCGTGCTGAGCGCGGAGATGGCGCTGGAACAAGTTCCCCCAGAGCGCCGCGCGCATATCCTGCTCTGCGACGCACCGTTGGTCGAGGGTGCGGTGGCCGCCGCCGTGCAGGCACGCCTCGGCAGCACGCTCGAGCAGGTGGCCGCCGAGGCGCTCGGTTCACTGGCTCCCAAAAGCGCGCAGTTGGCGCCGTCGACACCGGCGCGCGATGTCGACGGGGTACGCCCCGGCGCGGCGCCGGTCGCGACCACGGTAGCTCCGCTCCGCGTGACGGTCGGGAATCGTCTCGGGTTACACGCGCGCCCCGCCGCGCGGTTCGTGCAAACCGCCAGCCGCTACAACGCCGAGATCCAGGTGCGCAATCTCACCGCAGGGCGCGGCCCGGTAAACGCCAAGAGCGTCAATGCGGTTGCAACGCTGGGAGCCCGCCAGGGACACGAGATCGAGGTGGCCGCGAGCGGCGCCGACGCTCAGGCTGCTCTCGACGCGATCCGAGCGCTCTCCGAGGTGAACTTCGGGGACGCGTCAGGCGCCGAGACGTCGCTGGCGACGCCCGGAAGCGGCGTGGCGAGATCGCCCGCGCCGTCTTCGGACGCTGCGGCCCTCGCGGGACTAGCCGCGTCTCCGGGAGTGGCGGTCGGCCCGGCACGCCTTTTCCGCTCCCCCCTGCCGCCGATCAGCGCGACGCCCGCGGGCGATCCCCAGCACGAGTGGGAGCGCCTCATCGCCGCTCTCGGAACGACGCGCGCGCAGCTTCAGCGCATCCGAGATGACGTCGCCGCGCGCGCCGACCCCGACGCCGCGGCGATCTTCGACGTCCACGTGCTCTTTCTCGACGACCAGGCCCTGCTGGACCCCGCTCGCCGAGCGATCTTCGACGACCACCTCAGCGCCGAGGCGGCGTGGGCGCGGGCGACCGAGGAGATCGTCGCCGCCTATCGCGCGCTCGACGACGAATACCAGCGGGCGCGGGCGGGGGACGTGACCGACGTGGGCGACCGCGTCATCCGTAACCTGCTCGGCGAGACGCAGGCTCCGCCGACGATGCGCGCGCCCGGTATCCTGGTCGCGGCCGAACTCACCCCGGCGGATGCCGCGCGTCTCGACCCGGCGCTTGCCCTTGGCATCTGCACGGCGTTTGGCTCGCCGACGGCGCACAGCGCCATCCTGGCGCGAACGTTGGGCATTCCGGCCGTGGTCGGGTTGGGGCCGCGCATCTTGGACGTCCCGGACGGAACGCTGATCATCGTGGATGGCGCCGAGGGGCGCGTCTGGGTGGCCCCCGAGCCCGCCATGGTCGCCGAGTATCAGGGCCGCGTCGCGACGGCGCGCGCTGCGGAAGCGACGGCCCGTGTTCCCGCGGGCCGCGTGGCCACGCGGGACGGGCACCGGGTCGAAGTCGTCGCGAACATCGGCTCACTCGCGGACGCCAAGGCCGCGGTGACCGCGGGTGCCGAGGGGGTCGGGCTGTTCCGCACCGAGTTTCTCTTCCTCGACCAACGCACCGCGCCGGACGAGGAGACGCAGGTCTCGACCTACCGGGCCGCGGCGCTGGCACTCGGGGGCCGTCCGCTGATCATCCGGACGCTCGACGCCGGCGGCGACAAGCCGCTGCCGTACCTGAACCTGAGGGCGGAAGCCAACCCGTTCTTGGGCTGGCGGGCGATCCGGCTGTCCCTGGCCCACCCGGAACTGTTCAAAACGCAGTGCCGCGCGATCATCCGGGTGGCGGCCGAGTTCCCGGTGAAGGTGATGTTCCCCATGATCGCCACCCTGGGAGAGATCCGGTCCGCCCGCGCACTCCTCGACGAAGCGCGTGAGGAGGTCCGGCGCCGCGGTCAGGGCGTTCCACGGACGATGGAAACCGGGATCATGCTGGAGGTGCCGGCCGCGGCGGTGCGTGCGTCCACGTTCGCCCCGTGCGTCGACTTCTTCTCGGTCGGCACGAACGATCTGACCCAATACACGATGGCCGCCGAGCGGGGCAACGAGCGGGTAGCGGCCCTGGCCGACGCACTCCAGCCGGCCGTGTTGCAACTCATCGGCCAGGCGGTCGATGCCGCGCACGCATGCGGCAAGTGGGTCGGGGTGTGCGGCGAGCTCGCGGGAGACCCGGCTGCCGTGCCGGTACTGGTGGGGCTCGGCGTCGACGAATTGAGCATGAGCCCCCCGGCCATCCCGCGCGTCCGAGAGACCATCGTCGGATTGGACTATGCGGCCTGTCGCAGGCTCGCACAGGCGGTACTCACGCTGGATGCGGCCGATGAGGTGCGGACCCACCTGCGTCGCTGGAGCGCGGCCGGCGCATCGTAACCCGCGCCCGCACGGACCCGCAGCCGGTTCACGGGCAGGTCTAGCGGGTCACCACCACAAGCGTCAACACGAGGCTGTACAAGAACATCGCACCCCCGAGCACCGTCAGGCCGAGGCTGAGCCTGCGCTCTGCGTCTCCAGACACGCCCAGGTCGATCAGGATGGCTCTGAGGCCGGCAAACGCGTGGAAGATGACCGTAGCGGCGAACACCGTCTCCACCACGAACGCGACCGGATTGCGGAGGTATGCGACCACCTCGCGGTAGCCGAGAATCCCCTGCTGGCCGGAAAAGTGCTGGGCGGCCATGTGGAGCGTGACGAGCACGACCAAAACGATGCCCGATGCCGCCTGCAATATCCAGGCCCAGGAGGAATATCCCCGCGATCCGGTGAGCACGGACACATCCTTCATGACGGCAGCACCCTGAATATCCGCAGCGCGCAGTAGGCCAGGACGAGCGCGCCGGTCGTCATCAGGCTCCAGAACACGGTCTTCTGCCGGGGCACGCCGACGTTGATGGCCAGAAGCGACAGCCGGATTCCGTTCAGTCCGTGATAGAGCAGCGCCGCGAGCAACAGGATATCGAACGCCAGAAACGGCGGTGTGCGAAACAGCCGCATGGTGCCGTCCCAGGCGCCCTCGCCGAGATAGAGGGCGCTGATCGCCGCGAAGTGCACGAAGAGATACAGTGTCAGCAGCAGCCCCGTGATCCGGTTCAGCACGAACGCCCACATACCGAGACGCCGCCGGCGCGCGTCGAACCAGCCCGCCACCTCTGCCCACCTCACCGGCTGCTCACGTTCGCTTCGTATCACGGTCGCCTCCCGACGGAGCGGCCAATGCCCCCCGCCCGAACAACCTCTTGATGCGCTCACGAATCAGCCTGGCCCGGAGCGCCATGATCGCCCCGGCAGGATTCACGTCAGACGGGCAGACCTCGGTGCACTCGAACGCGGAGTGGCACTGCCACACGCCGTGCTCACCGTCCAGCAACCGGAGCAGGGACGGGACGTCGGCCTCCCGAGGCTCGGCGATCACCCGCTCCGCGGCCGCGAGGGCGGCGGGGCCGAGATAGTGCGGGCTCGCAAGCATCACCGGGCAGGCCGAGAGACACAGCCCGCACTCGATGCAGTTCTCAAACCGGTGGAAATCGCCGGGTTCGCCGAACGGCTCCGCGCGACGGATCAGGGGCATGCCGACCTGCTGCATCCGCTTGAACAGCGGGGCCGGATCCACCACGAGATCGCCGAGGACGGGGAACGAGCGGAGCGGTTCGATCGTCAAGGTGCCGCCGTCGGTGGTGACATCCTGGACGGTTGTGACACAGGGCAGCTTCTCCACCCCGTTCACTCGCAACCCGCAGGACCCGCAGGAAGCGTGATGGCACGCGTGCCGGAACGCGAGCGTGCGGTCCTGACGCGCCCAAATGACCTCGATGCCATCCAGCACCGTTTCGTCCGGCCGGATCTCCACGGTGAACGTGTCGTGGCGGGTTGCGGACCCATTTCCGGTCGTCCTGGAGATCCGATACCGGACCCGCCAGGTCATGATGTCGCCTGCGCATAGAATTCGCGAGACGACGCCAGCACCGTCTCGCGGGTCAAACACGGAGCCGTCACACCCAGCGCGCGGCACACGACGTCCGCGGTCTTCTCGGCCATTGCCCGCGCCGTCGTCATCTTGCCGCCCGTGATCGTGACAAAGCCGTGCACCGAGTCGCGCGTGTGGTCGAAACACTCGAACGTACGGCTCAGCTCGCGTCCGCTGGTACCGGCCGCACCGATGAGCGGCCTTGCCACGGCAAAAGCGCCGTTCATGTGCGCCCGGCGGAGCACCGGGAGGAGTTCCGCCCCTTTCTCGAGCATCAGGCGGACGTGGTCCTGCGGCACGGGGATGTAGTCCGCATGCTCCACGGGCCACGAGGTGGTGCCGATGATGGAAGTCCGCCGCTGAGGCAGGACGATATCGCCGTCGGCGGGTTTGTTGAGCCGGTTGATGACCATGTTGCACACCCGCATGTCCATGGAGACCATGACGCCCGGGGTGGGGTTGACCGGAACCGAGATCCCGGCCATGGCGGCGACGTCGGACGCCCAAGCGCCGGTCGCGTTGACGACCATGTCGCTCTCGATCTGATAGATGCGATTGCGCAAGCGATCCCGTACCCGCACACCCCGGATCGTGCCCCGGCCGTCGCTAAGCAACTCTACGACTTCCGTGTACGGATGGACTTCAGCACCGTTGCGCATGGCCGTGGCCAGCAGGCGCAGGCAGAATCGGAAGGCCTCGAATGTGCCGTCGGGCACACGAACCGCCGCCAGGAGGCCGGGGTTGAGGTTCGGCTCGAGGGCGAGCGCCTGCTCGCGGGTCAACTCCTCGTACGGGATGCCGCACGCGGCGCACGCGGTGAGAAACGGCTCTTTGTAGGCGAGGTCGGCGTCGCTGAGGGCGACAAACAACCCATCGTTCAATTCGAGGCCATCGGGCATGATCCGGCGCAGGATCATGTTTTCCTGGATGCATTCGACGGCGGCCTCGTGGTCCCTCACGCAATAGCGGCCGCCGCTGTGCAGCACGCAATGACATCGTCCGGTGGTACCCGAGCCAATCTCGCCGCGTTCGACTACGACGACCTTGCAGCCGCGGAGGGCCAGATCGTGAGCGGTCGCCGCGCCGGTGGAACCCGCCCCGATGACTACCACGATGCGCCCGTTATGCGCCACGAATCCCCAGCCCGCAGGGAACCACGATCCCCTGATCAGCGGTGATTAACTTCCTCACGCAGACCCGATCTTCCTGCCGAAGCTGGCCCGTGCGGGCACGCGGTCCGGCCGAAGCCGTGACCGTCGTCGTCCTAGTTTTCGATTTGGGGGCCGCTCTCTGGCCCTTGCGCGGGCGGTCGTGGGCTCGGGGTTTCTGTCGGAGGCCCGCTGTCGGCGCTGTAGGGAGGGACGAGACGGTCGTACGACTCGCGCATCAGCGGGGAAGAGACCATGAAGTCCGCCGACGCCCTGTTGCACGCGACCGGCACGTTCCACACGACGGCGACGCGGAGCAGCGCGCGCACGTCCGGATCGTGTGGCAGCGGTTCGAGCGGATCCCAGAAGAAGATCAGGAAGTCAATCCCACCGCGCGAGATCCGGGCGCCGATCTCGAGGTCGCCGCCGAGCGGCCCGCTGTGGAACGTGGTGACCGGAAGTCCTAGCTCGTCCGAGATCATGCGCCCCGTGGTGCGCGTTGCGTACAGGCGATGCCGTTCGAGCGACCCGCGATTGAACCGCATCCAGTCGACCAGGTCGGCCTTCTTGTTGTCGTGCGCGATACACGCTATGCGCTTCTCGCGGCCCATGCGAACCCGGTTGTACGTTTCCACGTCCGCACCTCTTGGCCAGGACTTCCATTCCTGCCCCTGGAGTCCTTCCATCGCTGGCGACGAGGACTGCGATGAGACCGTGGCAACGCGTCCGCACCGCCCCGCGCGAAGCGGTTGTGGTTGGGCGGGGCGCGGCGCCGACTTCAGTGCGGTGGCGTACGTATGCTACAATGAGTCCTGGCCGAGACGCCCCCGGGGGTTCCCCAGGGGCGTCTCGCCGTTCGGCACCGAGGAGGTGAGGTCGATGCGCCCCCGCGGGGCGACCCCGGACGACGCCGCCGCCATCGCCCGAATCTACAACGAGGGCATCGAGGACCGGGTCGCGACCTTCGAAACGCGACCCCGCTCGCCGCAGGACGTGGCGGCGTGGTTCGACGGGATCCACCCCATCGTGGTCATCGAGGACGGCGGGACGATCGTGGCGTTCGCGTCGACGTCCACCTACCGCCCGCGAGAGTGCTATGCGGGAATCGCCGAGTTCTCAGTCTACGTCGCGCGCAGCGTGCGGGGGCGCGGTGCCGGACGTGCGGCGATGGAGGCGCTGATCGACGCGGCCGAACGCGCCGGGTTTTGGAAGCTGGTGTCCCGCGTGTTCACCGAGAACACCGGGAGCCTCGCGCTGCTTCGCGCGGTGGGCTTTCGCGAAGTCGGCACATACGAGAAGCACGCCCAACTCGACGGCGTCTGGAAGGACGTCGTCATCGTCGAGCGGCTAATTCCCGCGAACCTAAGCGGTGGCGGTTCGCCGTCCCGCGTCTAGCCCGCGACCCGCCGGCCAGACCCTACCCGTCGTTGGCCGTCTTCACGACGCCCGCTCGCAGAACGCCGGGTGTGCATCCTTGCGGTGGGCGTGCTCGACATGCTCGGTTCAGATGTCCGCGACGTCCTCGACAGTGTGCGCCGTGAATTCGGCGTGGCGCGGGGACGTGCTCTGCGGCACGCGCACCGCCTCCTTCAAAGGTTCCGGCCTCGGTTGCGTCCACGATGCCGGGTGACGCACGCTGAGGCGCGGAGCGGCGGCTACGGAATTGCTTGGGTGATCTTGCTCATTTCCTCCTTCGTGAACGCGCGCATGCTGAGCCCCCGCACGTTGCCGAGCTTCCCCAGCCCGAGCGCGAGGCTGCTGAACACCGTGTCGTTCGGCGCCTCGATGATCGCGACGATGTCGTGCGGGCCCATGGTCCAGACGAGTTGGTGCACCTTGCACCCCATCTTCTCAGCGCCCGCCATGAACGCCTCCCCTCGCTTGACGCTGTCCTTCACGTCCCGAGCCCCTTGATCGGTCCAGTTCGCAAGCGTGACGTACAGCGGCATCCCGTCTCCCTCCTTGTCGTTGAACGCACAAGCCCCAGATGGCGTGCGCCTACTGGGGCCTAGACGTCAGGTACGAAGAGAATCGGCATCAGAGTTCGCGGCGTGAGCCGCCACTCCTGTCTGGGCGCTCCCTATCTCAGTCCGTACGCGACGACCGTGTGTCCGGCGCCGACGTAGACCCGGCCCCCGGCCACCGCCGGCGTAATGAACTGGTGCGCGCCACTGAGCGCATCCGCGCCGGACGACGCATACACCTCCGCTCCGGTCAGCCCGTTCAACGCGTGGAGCACGCCCTCCCCGCTGTCCACGACCCACACGAGCCCGCCGTCCGCGCCGGCGCTCGACACCGCGGGCGCCCCCGCGTTACGCATGGACCCGCTGCACCACGCAACGTCAAACCCAGGGGCGGCGCCCAGTTTGAGCGCGGCGACGCCCCCGGTCCCACGGCACGGCGACGGCTGGCTGCCGCGGCCCGGAACGAGCACGAACCGCCCGCCGACGCCCGCGTCCCAGTACGCCGCGGAAGAGAACACCTGCGGACCGCCTCCCTGGCACGAGCCGAAAACGCAACGGCTGTAGACGGCCTCGCCGGAGATCCCGTTGCCCTTGGAGACGCCGCCCATATTGTCGGCGTTGATCAGATACGCCACGCCCTGTTTGCCGGCGATGAACACGAGGTGTGGCACCGGGCCCGGCTGAGGCGGCAGCAGGAGCGGGGCCGTCGACCCCAGGTCGGTGTCGCGGTCGTTCAGCGCGACGAAATTGCTCGGCACGAAGTAGTCCTGCGCCGCGCCGGAGAAGCGCAGCGCCGGTTGGGTCTCCAGCCGGATCACGGCATTCCCGAAATCCACCGGCCCTTCAGAATCGCTATTCCCGGTCGACGCGTAGAGCCTGCCGGAGGCGTCCACCGCGATTCCCCCGGCGGCCCAGATCGCGCCCATGCGACCGGTAGGCACGGCGTACGATTGCTGGTGCGCCGGGTCGCCCGCGGGCACGCCGACGACCCACCCGTGGTACTGCGCGCAGTCTCCCCAGTACCCGCCGAACGGCACGTAGACGACGCCCCGCACCAGCGCGAGCGCGCCCCGCTGTTGCTGCGTCCCCGGATCGAACCGCCGGCCGCCCGACGGCGGCGGCGCGATCGTCGCCGGCCACCCGGGGCGCATCCGACCGGTCGCCAGATCGAGCGCCGCCGCCTTGTACACCTTCGTCTGACCGCCGTCCGGCGTGGTGAGCCCGACTACGTACAATGTCGACGCGGCGCGATCAATAACGGGCGTGCTGGTAATGCCTACCGGATCGATGTTGCCGCAGGGCAGCGACGCGCGTGACACCGGCGCGCCGAGCGACACGGGGCCCCACGCGACCTTGCCGGCGGCGGCGTCGAACGCGTAGACGAGGTCGCGCTCAGTCACGACGTAGACGAGGGTCCGCGGGACGGCGCCGGCGACCACGACGCCGGATACCACGAGGGGCTCGGCGTAGATCTCGCCGTCGGTGGAGCTGGTCCAGAGCTTCCCGAAGCGCCCGCCGCGGACGGTGTCGGGAGTCAACGTCCGCTCGGCCGCGTTCCACCCAGTGCGGGCGAAATCGCCGTGGAACGTGAGCACGTTCGACGCGCCGGGAGCCGGCGCCGGAGCAGCATCCGGCGGCCCGGTGAGAAGCACCGCCGCGAGCAGGAAGATGGCGAAGCACATGGTATGCCACAGGGACCGTGTCCTCATGCGACACCTCCGGGAGGGTACGGGCACCATGAATCCGCGCGGCTCCGGCATCGCCTGAACCGGCCGGCCGAGGGGATCACAGGACCAGGGCGATGGCGCGACAACCATTGGTCTCCGACACGCATCCGCTGCCCGCGAGGGCGCCGGGCCGGTTTGGGCACGCGGGCGTCGCGTTCGTCCAGGCGATCGAAGGGCTTTGGAACCACGGCGACCTGTTTTCCGGCGCCGCGATCAGCTTCTACGCGCTCTTCTCGCTGCTGCCGCTTGTGATCCTGTTCGCGCTCGTTCTGAACCTCGCCTTCCCGCACGCGCACCCCGATCGGATCCTCTCGCGTCTGCTCGGCGGCGCGCAACATCCCGACATCCTGGCCCTCACCGTGCAGGACGCCTACGATCACCGGGGGTCGCTCGGCTGGTTCGGGAGCCTCACCCTGATCTTGGCCGCCACGGGCGTGTTCGGCGCCATTCAGGTCGCGCTAGACCGCGTGTTCGAGTGTCACGGCCGGTTTCTGCCGACCCGGCTCGCCGTGGGCGTGCTCATGATGGTGGGGTCACTGGTGATCTTCCTCGGCGCGATGATCTCCACGGTCCTGACGCTCCGGGTCATCCGGGAGGCCGGGCTGGCGCCGCTGCTCGGGATCCCCGTCGATCCCCGCCGCGGCGGCGGGCGGGCCGTGCTGACGGTCTTCCCCGCCGTGGCGCAGTTTGGGATCTTTTGGGTTGGCTATCGGTTTCTGCCCAACGTGCCGCTGCGCTGGCGCGAAGCGTGGCCGGGCGCCGCGATCGCCACGGTGCTCTGGCAGATTACGAGCTACTGTCTCGGCTTGTACATCGGGCGCGTCGCGGACTACACCACGCTCTACCACTCGCTCAGCGTGATCGTCGCGCTCCTCGCGTGGATCTACGCGCTCGCGTGCACCTTCCTGTTCGGCGCCGAGTTCGTCGCCGCGTATGCGCCCAGGCGGTCGGTGCCGCGGCAGCTGCGCACGGGGGGTATCCCGATCCCCGGGGAGGGAGATCCGGCGTCCCGGTGAACTACCCAGGCGCGGGCGCGACCACGTGCCCGCGCGAGGAGGCTCGCATGCGTATCGCGCTGTGCCAGTTGATCTCGTCCGCCCACAAGGCGGAGAACCTCGAGGCCGCGCGGCTGGCGATTCGGGAGGCCAAGCGAAAGGGCGCGGACGTCGCGCTGCTGCCCGAGGTGTTCATGGCATTCCTCGCGCCGCAAAGCTCCGTTGCCACGGCCGACGTCGCGGAATCGGCAGACGGGCCGTTCGTATCCGCGCTCGCCGCGGAGGCACGCGCCCAGCGGCTCTACGTCGGCTGCGGGATCTACGAGACCGCGCCCGGCGAACGCAGCCGCGCCCACAACACGACGGTGCTCCTCGGCCCGGACGGGGACCTCCTGCTGAGGTACCGTAAAACGCACCTCTATGACGCGTTCGGCTACCGGGAGTCCGACCGGATCGTCCCCGGCACCGAGCCTCCTGGGGTGGTACGCACCCCGCTCGGAACGTTCGGGCTGCTCGTGTGCTACGAGCTGCGGTTCCCGGAGCTGACCCGCATGGTCGCGCTCGCCGGCGCCGACGTGCTGCTGCTCCCCGCCGCGTGGGTGGCCGGAGCGCTCAAAGAGTACCACTGGGTCACGCTGCTCGCCGCGCGCGCGATCGAGAATACGATCTTCGTGGCCGCCGCGGATCAGGTCGGCACGATCTGCGCGGGGCGCAGCCGGCTCGTCGACCCGATGGGCGTCACGCTCGTCGATGCCGGGGAAGAAGCGGGCGTGGTCGTCGGCGAGGTCGACCTCGAACGGATCGCGCGAGTGCGGGAGAAGCTGCCGGCGCTTCAGCACCGGCGCGAAGGACTGTATGCGCCGCGCGAGGTCTCCGCGCGGCGGTAGCCGGCCGGTCACGATCGCACGCTGAGTAGTGGCGGGGCCGGCCGCACGAACGTGCGGCCGGCCCCGGCGTTCTTGGACGAACGGATGCCTGCGAGCTCCGGTGCGGCCCGCCCTAGCCGCGGGCCGCGGCCTTGACTCCCCCGTAGACGGGCGTGAGCCAATGCCGATAGTGGGGCACGCGTCCTTCCGCCACCGAGAAGTACGTCTCTTGCAGCCGCCTCGTCACCGGGCCCGGCTTCCCTGTTCCGACCGGGTAGTGGTCCACCGAGGTAATCGGGGTAACCTCCGCGCCGCTGCCGCAGAAGAACGCCTCGTCGGCGATGTACATCTCCGTGCGGTCGATCTCCCGCTCCTGGACCGGAATCTTGAGGACGTCCCGCGCGAGCTCGAGGATCGTGTCGCGCGTGATCGATTCGAGAATGTTGGATGTGATCGGCGGCGTCACGAGCGCGCCGTTCCGGACCATCGCAAGGCACGCCCCGGGGCCTTCGGACACTTTGCCGCGCTCGTTCAACAGAATCGGCTGCCCGGTGAAACCGTTCAGGCGCGCCTCCACCGACGCAAGCCGCCCCTGATGGTAGTTGGCCCCCGCCTTGACACGCGGCGGGACGTTGGTGTCAGCAATCCGCGTCCACGTACTGATGCACGTGTCCACGCCCGTCTCGACTTCTTCGCCGTGCGGCGAGAGCCGGGGCAGAATGAATCCGCCGATCCGCCCCTCGCTGGGCGGCCACGTCCGTCCTTCCCCTTCGCCGACGTACAGAGTCAGCCGGAACCACACCGTGCCCTCGAAGCGGTTGGCGCGCAACACCTCGATCTCCGCGCGCGTCAGTTCCTCCGGCGACCACGGAATGGGCATGCGCATGATCTTCGCGGAGTTCCGCAGACGCGCCATGTGTTCGTCGTTGCGGAAGATGTACAGCTCGCGTTCGTCGCCGTTCCAGTAGGCGCGGACGCCCTCGAACACGTTGGCGCCGCGCAGCACGGTCGCGGTCGACACGTGCACCGTGGCGCGTTCCCAGGGAACGACCGCGCCATCGAACCAGACCCACTCGGGATGTCCCGCCATGCCCCACACGCTCCTCCGCCGGCCGCGCCGGCCGTCGCTCGTGACGGTTCCTTCGCTCCGCTGCGCCCGAATCCTCGTTGGGCCGGGCATGGCCCACGGACACGAGGCGCTACCGCGGCGTCTTCCGCGGCGGCGATGCGGCGCCGAGGGGCTGCGGTGTACTCAGGATGCCGGCCCACAGATCGCCGACGTGCGCGAGCCGGTCGAACACGGTCGCGATCGTCCATCGCAGCGGATCCACGCCCGTGCGAAGCTCATCCCACGTCACGGGAACACTCACCGTCGCCTCCGGCACGGGGCGGAGGCTGTACACGCTGGCGATCGTTTTGCCACGGACGTTCTGGTTGTAGTCGAGGAACACTTTGCCGACGCGCTCCGGAACGGCCCAGGCCGTGGTGAGGCGCTCGGGGTGGTGCCGCACCAGCCACGTCGCCAGCGTCTTCGCGAAGGCGTGGGTCTGCGCGTACGTGTAGCGCCGCGCGATGGGAACGAACACGTGGATCCCGGTCTTGCCGGACGTCTTCACAAACGACCGCAGGCCGAGCGCCCCCAGTGCCTCGTCGACCCACAACGCCGCTTCCCGCGCCGCCTCGAATCCGTGCCGAGTGTACTCGGGATCCAGCTCCCCATGCCGCCGCTCCGGCCCCTTCCCCGGCGGGTAGATGAACGGATCGATGTCGAACGCGACAAAATCGGGATAGTTGAGCACGCTGCGCTCGAGTGCCACTTCCTCGCCGGAGAACGTTGTGGTCGGGCGCGCGCGTCCACGTCCCGGCACCGGGGTCGTGCGCGAGAACCACGCGTGCATCTCGATGCAGCCCAGTTGCGCGAGCCACAAGAGCGTGGCCTCATCCGCCCCGACGACCGCGTCGATGTCCCGGTGTCCCTGGTCGGACCAGATTCGCGCCGTTCGGACGAACGCTGGCGCGTCGGGCACGTCCTTCTGAAAGAAGTCGTCGCCGGCGATCCCGTTGGGGAATCTCCGCAGAGCCAGGGGCCGATCCCTGAGGTGCGGCAGCAGGTGGGGAGCGATTCGCCGGTAGTAGTCGATCACATCGCCCTTTGTGAATCCCGATCCCGGGAAGAAGACTTTGTCGAGGTTGGTAAAGGTCAGCCCCGCTGGGATCGCGGCCGCGCCGTCGCGCGTCCGTGCGCGCCGCTCGGGTCGGGACGCCGCCGGACGCCCGCGGCCTCCGAGGGCGGCGTCCATGGCTTCCTCGTCCGGCGCGGCCCGGGACGTCAGCACGTCCTGAGGTCGCATGTCGTCCCGTACCTTGACGAAAACCGGAAACCGCAGCATCCCGTCGGTCGTCCACCCGCCGTGCGACACCTCGACGACAACCTGGGGGCGCACCCAGGTCGGCGGGGCCAGCGGCCGGGGCCGCGTCGCGAACGGGCACGTCCGCGTCACGAGCGGCTCAAGTCGATGCTTGAGCGCGCGCATGTCGGCGTCGGTCAACCCGCCTCCGACCTGCCCCACCGGAACCAGCCGGCCCGACGTGGGATCGTGCTGGCCGAGCACGAGCGCACCGAACACGCGCGACCGCTGTCCTTTTCCCCGCGTGAACCCGCCGACGACGGCGTCGATCGTCGCTCGCACCTTGACCTTCTGCCAATCCGGGCTGCGCACTCCCGGCCGGTACGGACTCGCCGCGCGCTTCCCGACGATCCCCTCCAGCCCGTGGCCGCGCGCCGCCTCGAACAGCGCCAACCCGTGGCCCTCCACCACGTCGGTACGCAGCAGGCCCTGCGGAAGCGCAAGCGCGTCGAGCGACCGGCGCCGCTCGGAGAGCGGTGCCCCGCGGAGGTCGCGCCCGTTCAGGTAGAGACAGTCGAAGACGGCGTAGACGATCCCGATGCCGCTGGCCCGGCCGTCCGACGTGGGATCCACGTGCAACCGCTGCTGAAGCCGCGCGAAGCTCGACCGGCCGTCCTCGTCCGGCGCGATGATCTCGCCGTCGAGCACCACGCTTTCGACGTCCAGCCGGGACAACGCGTCGACGATCTCGGGGAACTGGGCGTTGAGGCGGCGCAGCGTACGGCTGGAGAGCCCGACTTCCCGAACGGCCCCGCGCCGCCGCACGTACGCAAGCGCGCGCACGCCGTCCCACTTGACTTCGAAGATCCAGCCGGGCCGGTCGAACGGCTCGGCGGCGGCCTGCGCGCGCATCGGCGCGAACGGAGCAGGGAACGGGTCGGCGCCCTCGTCTTCGCCCGCGCTGCCGCGCTTGGACGCGCCGCCGCGACGGGGGGTCCCCGGGCTGGTCGCCTCGGGCGGCACGGCCGGCTCCCACCGCTCGCCCGCATCGGCCGCGATCTCCTCGATGGCCCGGCCGCTCTTCACCGACCGCGTCCCGAGCGGTGAGTACGGAGACACCGCGAACCTGTCCTTTCCTTTGAACAGCAGCCAGTCGCGGCCGGCGTTCCGTTTCGTGCGGACAAAATGAAACTCGCCGCGCATCTTCTCCCCGAAGCAGTCCAGGGTCAGCTTGCCCGCACGGAACCCCGCCGCCGGGTCGCCCTCCCGGCATGTGTATGTGCCGCGGTCCCACAACATGACCGAGCCGGCGCCGTAGTTTCCGGGCGGGATCACGCCCTCGAACTCCCCGTACTCGATCGGATGGTCCTCGACCAGCACGGCCAGGCGCTTGTCGGCCGGATCGAGCGACGGCCCTTTGGGCACCGCCCATGACCGGAGCACGCCTTCCATCTCGAGACGGAGGTCCCAGTGCCGCCGGGTGGCGTGATGCTCTTGGACGACGAAGTGCGGCCCGGCGGCCTCCGGGCGCTCAGCCGCGGCCTCCCCGCGGGGTTCCGGCGTCTCGTCGAATCGGCGTTTCCCGTGGTACTCCCTAAGTCCCATCGGTCAGCTCCATCAGCCGGCGTGCGTACGCGACCGCCTCCGGGCCGGTCTCGTGCGTGAAGTAGCAGAACACCGGCCGCAGGCTGGCGTGTTCCCCGAGGTGGTCCGCCCACGTCCGCAGCTGCTCCTCGGTGTACTGCAACCGGTGCAGGCGATAGTAGCCGAACGGCGCGGTGTGCACGAGGGGCTCGCAACCGTTCTCGTCCTCGGCCACGCACAGCGCGACCCGATGCGTCCGCAGCAGCGCGTACGTCGCCTCATCGTGCCAGCTCGCGTGGCGGAACTCGACGGCCGCGTACGGCAGCGGCGGCAACGCGACCAGGAACCGCTCGAGCACCGCGAGGTCGCGCCGGAACGAAGGCGGGAGCTGGAACAGCACCGGGCCGAGCCGCTTCCCCAGTTCGCCGGCGCGTTCGGCCAGCCAGCGCAGGTCGTCGTCCACGTCGCGAAGACGCTTCTGGTGCGTGATCCGCCGGTGCGCCTTGATCGCGAAGCGGAACCCCGCGGGCGTCTGCGCCTGCCACGCCGCGAGCATCGCCGAGGTGGGCATCCGGTAGAACGACACGTTGATCTCGACCGTCGGCAGCGCCGTCGCGTAGTGCGAGAGAAGACGATCGTTCGCGAGATCGGACGGGTAGAATCCGCCTTTCCACTCGGGGAACGCAAATCCCGACGTGCCGGCCAAGATGCGCCGTGAGGCGCCGGCTCCGCTGTCCGCTCCGGGCGTCTGTGCCCCTGGAGTTCCGTCCCGCATCGTCTGCCTCCCTGGCGCTCGGCGTTACCCCTCGGTTCGCAGCAGCAGCCCCATCTCGCGCGCGATATGCATCACCCACGCGAACACCGCCACGGCGATCGCCAGCAACACCATGTTGGTCGCCGCGGCCCACCCCACGTGCGCCCACGGGACCGGTCTGCCGCCGAGCACCGCCCGCATGCCCTCGAACGCGTGCGTCGTGGGCAGCAGCCAGGCGATCCGCTGGACCGCGGGCGGGAGGACGGAGACGGGGTAAAACACCGCCGAGAACGGTTGGAACAGAAACGCCACGGCCCAGGCGAGCACTTCGGCCCCCTGGCCGAAGCGCAGCAGGAGCGCCGTCGTGATGATGCCCATCCCCCACGCCGCAAGAATGAGGTTCAGAATGAACGGCAGGAGCGGGAGCCCGTAGTGGAAGATATTGAACGAGTACAAGAGGAGAGCGAGCGCGGCCAGGAGCGTCCCGATGATGGCGATCTTCATCACGCCGAGCAGCATCGTGGCGCAGAGAAACTCCACCGTGCTCATCGGACTCACGAACACGTTCACCAAGTTGCGCGTCCAAACGTCCTCCAGAAACGACACGGAGATCGCCTGCTGCACGCGGAAGAAGATGTCCCACAGGATCATCCCGCCGAGCAGGAACGCCACGGCCGCGGCGCCGCCACCCCGGAGGCGCCCGACATAGACGCTGAGGAAGCCCCACACCAGGAGATCCATCACGGGCCAATACACGAGCTCGAGCGACCGGAGCAGGCTCCGCCGGTACAAGAACAGCTGCCGCTCGAGCAGCGCCGCGATCCGGCCCGCGCTCAGGCCCGGGCGGAACGGGGCCACGTCGGCGGCGAGAAGGTCGTCCGACGCCCGCGGGGCGATGCTCATGGCGTCCACGCGCTCGATGCGTCCTCTCGCGCCAAATCGAGAAACATGTGCTCCAGCGTGTCGCGCTCGAATCGTCGGAGCACGTCGCCCGGCGGTCCGTCCGCGAGCAGGCGGCCGCGATGAAGAAACAGGATGCGGTCGCTCAACCGCTCGACCTCCTGCATATTGTGGGAGGTGTAGAAGATGGTCATGCCGCGTTCCTGCCGGATCTCCTTGAGGACCGAGCGTACCCGCTCCGCGCCATCGGGATCCAGGCTCGCCGTCGGCTCGTCGAGGAAGAGCACGTCGGGATCGTTGAGCAGGGCCTTCACCAGGCCAAGCCGCGTCCCTTCGCCGGAGGACAATCGGCCGGCCGTGCGGTTGCGCATCTGGGTGAGCCCGAACCGATCCAAGAGACGCTCGATACGCGCGGACGCTCCGCGCACGCCGTACAGCCGCGCAAACACGACCAGGTTCTCGCCGACCGTGAGGTTCCCCGGCAGCGAGACGTACGGGGAGGTGAAGTTGACGCGGGACAGGATGCGCTGGCGATCCTCTGGCATCGGCAGACCCAGGATCTCCACGCGTCCGCGCGTGGGGGTGAGCAAGCCCAGCAACATCCCGAGCGTCGTCGTCTTCCCGGCGCCGTTCGGACCGAGAAAACCGACGATCTCCCCGCGCGCGACCGCGAATGAGAGATCGTCCACGACGGCGAGGGCGCCGTAACGCTTCGTCAGGTGCTGAGCGACGATCGCGGGACCGGGCGGGCGGCGTGTCACGGCAGCATTATACACCGCCGCCCCCGCGGCCCGTCGGAGGGCCGCGCGCTTCTGTTACAATCGCGATCGGCCTTTCGTACGACTACGATCTCCCGTATAATACGGGTACTGTACGGCCAGCGGCTTACCACGGCTCGCACTGAGGCGCTCCATTGACGAACAGCCTGGACGGCCTGGCTACTATTGCGTTTCGCGCGGTCACGAAGCATTATCCGAACGCGACGCGGCCCGCCGTGGACGCGGTGTCGTTCGACGTACGGCCGGGCAGCATCTGCATGCTGGTCGGCACATCGGGATCCGGCAAGACGACCCTCCTCCGCATGGTGAACCGGTTGATCGAGCCGACGTCCGGCGAGCTGTTGATCGGCGACCGCAACATCCTCGACGAGGACCCGATTACCCTGCGCCGGCGGATCGGGTATGTGATCCAGCAGGCCGGCCTGTTCCCTCACATGACCGTCGCCGAGAACGTGCGCGTCACACCGGAGATCGCCGGGTGGCCGCGCCCGCGTCTCGACGGCCGCGTGGACACGCTCCTGACGCTCGTCGGCCTCGCCCCCACCGAGTACCGCGGTCGTTATCCGCGCGAACTCTCCGGCGGCGAGCAGCAGCGCGTGGGGATCGCCCGGGCGCTTGCCGCGGATCCCGAGATTCTCTTGATGGACGAACCGTTCGGCGCGCTCGATGCGATCACGCGCGGCCGCATGCAGCAGGAACTGCTCCGCATTCAGCACGGCGTGCGCAAGACGATCTTGTTCGTCACCCACGACGTCGAGGAAGCGCTTCGTCTCGGCGACCAGATCGTGGTGCTCTCCGCGGGCAGGTTGGTCCAGTCCGCCACCCCGATCGAGATCCTGGCCCGGCCGGCGGACGACTTCGTCCGCCGGTTGGTCGGAGCCGACAACGTCGTGCGTCAGCTGGAGTACCTGCCCGTGTCGGTCGCGCTCGACCCAGACGCGACGCCGCCCGCCGCGACGATTCCCGTTGTCCCCGCGACGTCGCTCCTCGACGCGATGCTGACGCTGCTCGACACCGGTGCGGCCGCGCTCGCCGTCCAGCCGGCGGCGGGGGCACCGCCCGCCGGCTACGTCACGCCGCGGAGCATCATCCGGCAGATCGCCGCGACCCGTCCGGGGAACCCCATCGGCGCTCCGGCCCAGCAGGCCCCGGTGGGCGCCCGGCCGCGGTAAGCATCGATGCATTTCCTCCTCGACCCGGTCAACTACGATCTCGGCGATCCGTCGAGCATCCCCAACTTGCTCGTGCAGCACCTGATGATCGTCGGCACGAGCATGTTGATCGCCGTCGTGATCGCGTTGCCGATCGGCGCCGCGATCGCGCGCCACCGGCGGATCTATCTCCCGGTCATCACCGTGGCCGGCCTGCTGTATACGATCCCGGGCCTGGCGCTGCTCGCGTTTCTGGTGCCCGTCACGGGCCTGAACGCGACGACGATCATCATCCCGCTCATCCTCTACGCGCAGCTCGTCTTGATCCGAAACACGACCGCGGCGATCCAGGCCGTGGACCCGGTCCTGCTCGAGACCGCGCGGGCCGTGGGGATGACCCGCGGCCAGATCCTCCGCCGCGTCGTGACCCCGCTCGCGCTGCCGCTAGTGGTCGCCGGCGTGCGTGTGGCGACGGTGACGACGATTGGCATCGCCTCGCTTGCGTCGCTCGTCGGGGCCGGCGGGCTGGGTGATCTGATTTTTTCGAGCATTCAAAACACGAACTACGACGAGGTGCTGGGCGGCGCGATCGTGATCGGCGCCCTCGCCGTGGCGATCGATTTCCTGCTCCTCGCCGTGCAGCGCGCGCTCAACCGTGGCCGTCTGCCGGTGTCGGCTTCGTGAGGCCCCGACGCCGCGCCGCGGCGTCCAGCCACCCCAACCCGAGAGGACCGCGATGGTAGGGCGCCTCGCCGCGTTTGTCGCCAACCCCGCGAACTCGTACGCGGCGCATACCGTCCAGTACGTGACGTTGTGCGCCGCCGCCGGGGCGCTCGCCGTCTTCGTCGGAACCGCGCTCGGCATCGCCGTGGGGCGGCGACCGACATTCGCGTTCGTCGCGGTGAACGTGACCGGCCTCATGCGCGCGATCCCCGTGATCGCGTTCCTCGCGTTCGCGATCCCCTACCTGGGTTTGGGCTTCACGCCCTCGCTGGTCGCGCTCACCGTCCTCGGCATCCCGCCGATCCTCCTGAACACCTACACCGGCATCCGCGGCATCGACGCGGCGACGATCGACGCCGCGCAGGGCTGCGGGATGACGCGGTGGCAGATCGTCCGGCGGATCCAGATTCCCTTGGTCCTTCCGGTGATCGCCGCCGGCGCCCGGACGTCTGTGGTGCAAATCGTCGCGACCGCGACGCTCGCCGCGATCATCGGGGCGGGCGGATACGGCGACTACATCCTGTCCGGGTTGTACCAGGTGGACACCACGCAGATCCTGGCCGGGGCCGTCCCGGTCACGCTGCTCGCCATGCTCGCGGAGATCGGACTCGGCCGCGTGCAGTATGTCCTCACGCCCGAGGGACTCCGGACGGTTGCGGGGGGTGAGACGCGCTCATAGGACGCGCCCGGCACGCACGCTCCACGGCCCGAGGCATCCACTTGCGTCCGTCGGAGTCCGGCGGGCTCGGGACCCCGGGTCCTTTCAGGGAGATTGCAGACGCACGCTGAGTACGGGATACGAGGACTAACAAGGAGGGACGGCAATGGGACGACGAGTACGGACGCCCCGCGTGCTGGCGGTGTGCGTTCTCGCGTTGCTCGTGCTGGTGGCGACCGCGAGCCCGTGGTCCGCAGCGCGAGCCGCGGGCATGACGCACTTGACGATCGGCGGCAAGCTCGACACTGAGGCGCAGCTCCTGACCAAGATGTACGCGCTGCTCCTGCGGCACGCGGGCTTCGACGTCACCGAGAAAGCCAAGCTGGGGACGAACGATATCGTCTTCAACGCGATTAGGAGCGGGCAGATCGACCTCTACCCGGAGTTCACGGCGACGGGGTTGGCCCGGCTCGGGCTCAAGACCACGCACGACGACCAGCGCGACTACGCGCTCGTCAAGTCCGGCTACGAACAGAAGTATCGCATCACGTGGCTCGAGATGGCGCCGTTGAACGACACGTACGGCATCTGCTCCAGCCAGGCGCGCGCCGGCGCGCTGCACGCAACGAAGGTCTCCGATCTCGCGTCGGCCGCGGCCACGCTCACGGTGGCGACCCCGCCGGACGGCCAGACCGATCCGAGCGTGCTCCCCGGCATGAAGGGTGCCTATGGTTTCACGTTCGGCAAGGTGGCGGTACTGGACGAAGCCCTCACGTTTACCGCCGTCCAGCAGCGCAAGGCGGATGTCAACGTTTGCTATACCACGAGCGCGCTGATCGCCAAGGACCACTTCGTGCTGCTCGATGACGACCGGCACCTGTTCCCGATCTACCATCCGGCGCCGATCGTGCGCGACGCCACGCTGCAAAAGGCGGCCGGCCTCGCGGCTGCGCTCAACGCGCTGGCGCCCAAGCTGACCACCCAGGTCAGCCAACAGCTCCAGCTCGAGGTCGTCAACGGCACTTCCGTGACCCAGGCGGCGACGAACTGGTTGAAGAGCGCGGGGCTCTTGTAGCGACGCCACCCCGCAACCCGCCCGCGGGCCCGGACGGCGGACGGC
>Ga0209168_10000902_pt1 | contig 25679 bp, 26 predicted proteins | sample Coa_R1_FD_187156 | JGI IMG/M metagenome (GOLD analysis project Ga0209168, IMG submission 187156) | Surface soil microbial communities from Centralia Pennsylvania, which are recovering from an underground coalmine fire - Coalmine... | ecosystem: Environmental > Terrestrial > Soil > Unclassified ...
TCTGCTACTAACTGCTTGATCTCTGCTCGCGTCCGCCGTCTTCGCACCACCTTCTGTTCCGGATTCATGCTGCCACTTCACCATAGTTCCCATCGCCTGAACAGTCTGCGGTTCCTCTGACGCTTACGAAAGACTTGCAGTTTGGCGGCTGGCAGGAATCCAGCGCGTTCCAGGTGCCAGCATTGCCGCGTGATTGCGGCGAATGAGTGATTGATACGCGACAGCGCATCGTAGGTTTTCAGCTTTCGTTTAACATGATGCCTAGCCATTTTCGCCTCGTCCTTAAGGTGAATTTGGTCAGGAATCCGTCAGCGTGGATGCGTTGGCGGGTTCCGTTTCCAGAGTTCACACAGTAGGACGAACACAAGGCGAAGTAAAGAGCTGATGCCGCTTATAACCGGGGCAACACGCTATTAAGACACTACCGACGATTGGCAATTTTGGTTTCCCAAGTTCGCCAATTTACAATTGAGCATCTCGTTTTGAATTGAGCGTCCAGGACTAGAAACCATGCCGGATTTAGAACAGTGCGATCAGCTTCGTTCCAAAGTCAAGGAAGCCTACTCCAGTGTGGCAGTTGCCCCGGAGTCTAAACATCCATTTCCAATTGGCCGAGCATTGGCGGAAGATCTCGGTTATGGCGCAGACTTGCTTGACAGTCTTCCGACCGTCTCGGTTCAAGCATTTGCTGGAGTTTCAAATGTCGCACTCTTTGCGAAGTTGGAGCCGGGAGCCTCCGTCCTTGATCTCGGTTGCGGTGCCGGAATGGATGCAATTATCGCCAGCCGCCGGGTTGGACCAACGGGCCGAGTAACAGGAATCGATTTCAGCAGCTCTATGTTGGAACGCGCCCGGCAAGCGAAACAGTTTGAGGATCTCCCACAGCTCGAGTTCCGCCAGGCGGACGGCGAGCGCGTTCCGATGGGAGATGAGACTTTAGATATCGCGCTGGTGAATGGGATTTTCAATCTAAATCCAGGGCGCAAAGAGATCTTCGCCGAACTTGCCCGCGTCGTACGCCGCAGCGGCTTGGTCTATGCTGCTGAGTTGATTTTGGCTGCACCGCTCAGTGAGCAAGAACGCACTGATGAAAGCAGTTGGTTTTCGTGAATTGCCGGAGCCAAGGAAGGAGATGCCTTCCTCCAGGAATTCAGAGATGCTGGCTTCAGACACGCTCGTATTCTGAGAACGATTCGTAATGCCCGGTCTAAAAACCCGGCTGTCATCGTTGCCGAGGTATGCGCCGAAAAGTGAACCAGTTGCGCAGGGAAGTTTTGTCATGATAGTGCTTAGTTCGCGCAGACAAACGCAATGAGTGCTGACGAAGACTTGTGGTATCTTTGTGGCGGGTATGGCGATCTAAAAGTAAAAAGACAATGCTCAATGAGCTTTGAAGATCGCCGTACAATAAACGTACAATTGATCCGGCATTGTGGTCATTTTAGGCATTTTGGGGATACGTAAAACCAATAACTTACGTGTTATCAATACCTTGGACGGGTTCGATCCCGACCAGGTCCACCATCTAAAACCTTCTTTATCAATCACTTCCAGAGCATTTGCGCGAATCGTACAAAAATCGCACAACCAACCCGAAAGTGATGATCAAAAGTGCTCTCTGTTTCGCAACTGGTATTGAAAAGGCGCACTTTAGCGCATACCGGCTCGAAGCATAAGAATCAATCGTGTCTTGCTGGAATACGTCCATGGCATCTCAGATCATCACCATCAACAATGAGGTCCTTGGTTCAAGTGACACGCACGCACCAACTGTTGCGACGTTTGCGGTGCGCCGACCTCTTTCATATCATTGTCGGTTTGTTCCTTTTTTTGTGTGTGTCTGTCGTGTTTTTTTCGATTTAGAGGGTTTTCGTGTGTCTCTGCTGGCGTCCAGATGAGAGGCCATGATTCGATGATCTCCTTCGATTATTTCATTTTTCATTCCTGTCTGTTTCACGCTATCTCTGGCCGCCTCTCCTCGGGACCAGCAACAATAAAGGTCCATCCTGTCCTCCAGTTCCACTGGTGGTCCGAATTCAAGGCCAGCAGCTCTCAATCGATCCTGCAACTCCTTCTGCGACGGGATCCACTTGGCGAGCCGCTGCTTGTCCTCTTCCGAGTAAATGCTTAGCAATCCACCTCCTTGCGAAGCCCGTTCGGACCAGACGCTGAAAAACAAGAGGCCATCATGACACAGCAAACCGATAAATCTTTCTAGAGCCGCCTGCAACGAGTCTTTGTAAGGTGGAGCCGCGTTGGCATCGCGCGTAAAATGCAGCAGCGTTCCCAGCATGCAGGTAATAAGTTCAAAAGGGCCTTTCAACTCGAACTCTTCGGCGCAAAAGTCCTTGTGCTCAATCCGGATCCTATCGTCGCCGTGGCACTCCTGATCGATGTTCCAACGCGCGAATCGCACGCAATCGAGGTCGTTGTCAATACCTATAATCTCTCCTCTGTCTGTAACTGCATTCCTGAAATTGATGGGATAGCGGCCGGTGCACGTCCCCACGTCCAGGTACCGCCCGATCTTGCCCCATCGATTGAGTTGCTTTAGCTGGGTCTTGACGCTGCTCAGTTCAACGATTTTGAGAACTTTGTCTTCTTCCGGCAGACCGTAGTCGTAGCGCGCCAGCCACACAGGTACATAGTTGATACGCCCGGAAACGCTCTCGATCATATGACGAATGCTGTCCGTCAGAAGGGAGATCGGCCGCGCCTTGTGCCAGAGACTTTCGAAATAGTGAGTCAACTGCTCGCGATATGCCTGGAAGTCTTTCATCACCGGCGTGAAGCAGTTGACGCTCACGATTGCTCCGGTTCGTCCCCCGGAAAACATGTCGAAACGCCAATCGTCGTAAAGAGCCAGTTCCGAATCGCGATGATCAAAGTGCAAGGCCGCCGGCAAGGAGTTGTGTAGCTCGTCCCGGTCATGGACCACTCGCAAATCGCAGCCCTGAGCGGCTAGCCTGTCGAGGTTCTTGAATAGATTGGTGAACCTGTCATCCAGAAGCGATATGCCTTCCACGTCATCACACTTGAGCAACGATATGCGTTCATCACGCCAGCGGCGCACTTCCTCTTCGAGCGGGAGGGAGATAAGGAACAACCGTCGGGTTGCCACGCCGCTCTTTCTGAGATCCTCCATCAGACGAAAATTGGCCATCAAGATATCGTCGTCTTCCTGTGCCCAAAACCCGGATGAGAGAAAAGTCGTCGTCCAAAATCGCTCACGAACCTCGCTGAGCGCAAGACTATATGTCGCAACACACAGTTTCCGTGAATCGAAGTAAAATGGTCCGTTCATGGTTGCGATGTTCGTGGCCGAGTACTGGTCGAGTTGATTTGCCGCTGCCCGCAAATCCGCAAAACCTTCCGACAGCGCGGCGCCGATTCCGAAATCGTCGCCGAATTCGAATTGTTTTTCGATCGATATGTTTGGATCAGCAAGTTCCATAATTCACCTCAATGGCTCTAAAATACTGGATCACCGTTAGACGCACCTGAATCGACATACAAGGGCATGGCTTGATCTTCATCCTCAGCACTGCGTGGATGAAGGACGCCGAGAACTAGAGCCTCTGACACATAGGGTCCCATTGGCTTCGGACCGAGATTGCAGCAGACGATCAGCTTTCGCCCCACGAGTTCCCCTTCAGGGATCAGTGCAAACTGGCCGACTGAGGTCAACATGCCGAGATGGCCCAGATCCAGGGTGAACAGACGGCAAGGCTTCTGCGTACCTTGCGCCATTGGAGCGCTCACTACCGTGGCAACCCGCATATCAATGTTGGAAAATTTTCCAAACGTTACGATCGGCTTGACCGGTGTCTTTTGTCTGGATTTCATCGTTCACTCCGATCGCAGGTGGCAGGAGACGGTGACGTTTCAGTTGCGGCAAGCTCCAGCGCTTTTTTAACGACACTCTGGAGGTACGATCCTCTTGTGGAGGACATGTGCTCCAACGGGCACGCTGAAAACAGATTTACCGAAGTAATCAAACTGCTACTTTGCATCGCTTCCTCGGTGTTGTTCAGTTTCGATTTAATGATTGCCATAGCGGGACTAACGCCAGGTTCCGTGGCCGTCCAACCCCTGTCTCTGCCCACCCATTCCTTGCGGAGATGGATTCCGCCATCCATCTTCCTTCCTACTTCCTTCCTACAAAAATGTTTGTTATCCACGCGACGGCTCCAGCGTGCACGATCCAGGGTCTAGCTTCGTCATCGATGCCGAACTGCTCCCAAACATCTGTGGTTCTCGACAATCAGGTCCGTGAGATTCGCATGCTCCAGAACCTGCGTTTGCGTCTGCTCAATGAATGCCTTCTGAAGTGCAACGATGCTGTTTGTGTTTCCCGTTCCCGGGTTCGCATCCATTCTAGCCAACATTTTGCTTTGAAAGCGAAGCCCTAGTTCCTGCAGGCGCTTTAGCGCATCGCCCACTTCGTCTACAAAGATGCGGCAAAGAGCCGGATCGGCCATGCCCAGTCCGGCTTTAATCATGTCAGCATACACCAAATCCGGTGCGTTGAAGAAACTGCCTTTAGGGCCAACTTTGCGCATCGTCCAGAAGTCCCTAATGGGATTCGAGGTCTCTCCTGAGCCGCGTTCGCCGGGGAAGCCAAAACGCCCTTTGACGGCCAGCATCGTTCTCGCGCCCACACTCTGCGCGCTGATCGCACTGGCGGTTGCTGCGCCGCCACCTCCTCATAACAAGGACGTCCGTTTCATAAGCTTTCATACAGCAGTTCCATGCAATTCATTCAGATTGATCGATTCAAGAATGGGTTTCGGAATGGTATTTCTGGTGACAGAGCGCATCCGGGAGAGCCGCCTTGTCGCCTCGATGCCCATATTCGCGGTTCGTGCGCCAGGGAGGAAATATCATACAGAATTTTCACCGAGAAACAAGCCGACGGTCAGCATATCACACGAGTAGAGGCCGCCGAAGAAAGAGTGACCCACGTTTTCTAACGTCCCCCGCGAAAGTGTGCTCACGACGGGAAAGACGTAATCAAGAAGGAAGGCTCTTAGGTCGCACGCTGTGATTTATCTAAATTAGAAATGTTAGGATTTCCAGTTCTGATTTTCGATTACGTTTCATGATTAAGATTACGACCTCGTGTGACTGGTGTCAGATGCTGCTCCGAGATAATTCGGCCAAAACAATCCAAAAGGATAAAATCTCACGGGACCCAAACTGGTGTGACCGCCATCACAGCAACAATGCTCTAATTGAACGACTATCTAGCTTGACATTTCGGACAATACGATCTGAAAAGAGAACTTATGCTCTGTCCTGAACTGCCGCCGCGGATTTACGAATCGCTCAGAACACTGTGCTGCCTGGCCGCGGCGAATCGGCCACTGCAAGCCCAGGAAATCGCGCTCGCATCAAGCCTTCCGCCTGCCCAAACGGCAAAGCTCCTTCAGCAAATGACCTCGGGTGGATTCGTATGGTCGCGGCGCGGGGCGAAAGGCGGATTCTGGCTGCGAAAGCCGGCGGCGAGCATTCGAGTTACGGATGTTGCGGCTTTCTTTTGCCGACCGGCTGAGCTTCAACGCAACGATCCGGTGCGGCAGGCCTTGGCTCACGCTACGACGCCCTGGAATGCCGCGCTTGACGCGGCATTCCAGCCTTTAATGCTAGCAGCTAAGTTAAGGGGTCTGCGGTGGCGTCCAATTTACCCAGAAGCTCTGAAGTTCTAGCCCGTTTCCGGGTTACTGGCTCACAATCCTAAGATGGGGACCGACGTATCCGATCAGAATTCGCTTAGTAGCAGGAAAATCAAAAAAATGAATTCGAGTATCACCTCTTTTTAGGTGCCACTCAAAGACCCTATATTGACCGTCCGGACATCGGAATGTCCTTTCCTCGCTATACATGTCCAACGTCGGTTTGCTCTCGCCGGATGCATTCGCGAGCTGGTGGATATCGAAATTATTGTTCTGCCACGAGTTGCAGTAGTTCTGGAGATCACAAAGCCCGCGCAAAACCGATCTGTATCGTGGATCATTCGCTCTCAATTTCTTGATCTGATCCTCGGCCGAATGGCAAAAGTCCATACTTGGAAGCAGCGAATCTTTTTCTCTCCACAACTCCATCCCATCCTGAGGGGGAGGAGGTTCATGCCTACGCAACCACTCGGCGTGAGCCTCCAGATGAGCAGCTTGGCATGCATGTAACACGCTGAAAGTGCGACGCTGAAGCTCGTCGCCCTCGATCCAATGCTTTTCGAGTTCCAGCCGCGTAATGTTCCATTGGTCGTTGGACCAAAAACTGAGCGCAAGTCCATCAAGTGAAAAAGCTACAACGAGCCCTTTTGGCGTTTGACCTGCATATCTATATTCAACATCTGCCGCGTCGAACTCGTTTGCTGGAATGAAGTCGGTGTAGTCGCTGCGTCGATCCAAAAGAGTCTTTATCCTAAGGCGCCGTTCGTGATCGCCAGCACGGTACTCCGTGAGCCATCTGCCGATAGAGTACCCCGCCGAGACTTGCAATGCGAGAAAATGGGAGGGAGCAACAAAAACCCGTCGGCCCCTAATTCGCTGATCGACCATGATTCCGGAAAACTCCTCTAGGAGCCGCTGAGCGTCAGCAATGTTTGGAGCCATTTGGATGGCCGATAATTCATTGAACACTAGGAGCACGGCCATTTTCAATCACCAGAAAGCAATTGATCCAGACTCCGCTCCATCTCATCGAAAAAGCCGTCGGGCCATTGAGAAACTCTACCGGTTGGATCGACGTTGAGAAGGTTCAAAGCAGGGGACCTCCCACCGCTTTCCCACTTGCTGTGATAGAGAGCGACTTTTGACGAATCAATTTTTCCTCCATGGACGGCCAGCCGAATTCCGTTCAGTACATGGTCGCTGTGAGTCTCAATGATCGTCTGAATACCCGAGGTCGACGCGAGAGATAAAAGCTCACCCATTTTTACTTGGCCCCGCGGATGCAAATGAGCTTCAGGGTTTTCGACAATAAGCAGACTTCCTGGGTGAGCCGAAAGTACAGAAACGACAATTGGTAGTGCATAGGTAATTCCAAACCCTACGTTGGTCGGTCGATATTCCGAGCTGGCAACCTGGTGCCCGAGCGAATAGGTGACACTAAATGTCATCAAATCCATTTCAGAGTGGCGCTTTATATTCAGCCGCACGCCGGGGCTTATCTCAGTCATCCATGCTTCCACTTGCGATTGGAGAGTGTGTGAAGCAGCCGCAGGGTGACGCAAGCCTTCCAAATTGATAACTTCGGACCCGAAAAGAGAAAGGAAATGAGTCGCGAATTCACCGCTGGAACCGATCTGACGGTGGTGGCGAACTTCGTAGTCAGACATTCCAAACGACGTGCGAGGCCCGACGCGCTCCGCTCGTAAATATTGAAACTCATCCCGAAACAAGCTAGTTTGCCAGATATCTCCTGTGGGTTCACAGACTTTAACCGCTAGCACATCACTTTCTTCCCGATAAGCGAGCCTTAACTTTAGGTCTGCCGGCATGTCATCTATGACTTCAAATCCTATCTCGTCATCGTCGGCTTCCTCGAACAACGCGTCCTTGGCAGTTCCTAGCTGCACCAGTTTGCCGTTCAGAGTCAGGCCAATGTCTGGCAAAACATTCTCTTGAAACGACTGGCGCAACAGCAACAGGGCTTGAATAATCGTGGACTTTCCAGAGCTATTGAGACCGGCCAGCAAAGTCAAGGGCCGTAAATATACCCTTTGATCTTCGAAGCATTTGAAATTTGTCAACCGGATCGTTTCGATCAAAGGAGCGTCTCCTGAATAAGCTCTTCAATTTTTGAAAATCGCAGTCGAACCTTTCTCGGATCACCGGTACCGTAACTAATCGCTGCCTCGAAGTCATTGTCCTCTAGCAACATGAGAAATTGCTCGCTCAGTTCCGATTTCTTCGATTCGAGCCGCTGGACCTGCTCAGGGGACAATGCCTCAATGCTCGTAGCCCACACTTCAAACAACGCCCGATTGATCGGAGATCGTCTTGGGTTCCCTCGTTTCTGTTTACGGAAGGCGTGATCGTCAAACAGGCGATAGCAATCTACCATTGCCCTCCTGAACCGCCTGTCCAAATCGAGTATTTCCGACTCCGTGAATCCGTTAAGCTCGATCATGCATTCATTGAGAAAGGTGTCAAGATTTTTTGACTTGTAATCTCGGTATGATGTCCTCATAAACGCCAGAAGCCGCAAAATGCACTCTCTATCGCCCATACGATCGTCACGGATGCCCTCATTCGTAGCGGTCTTAAATTCCGCACTTTCGGCTAGGTTTTGCAGAAATATTGTCGCCTTGCCCTGATGCAAAGCATGGCGAATCTCTTGGCTTGACAGCGGCAATCCTCCAGTATTAATTCTTTTGAAAATGTTGAACTTGACCTCCGGAGGAGTGTTCTCTTGGATTAGAAAGACAGTAACCTGCGTTTCCAAAATTCGTCTTTGGAGGCTTCTAGGTAATTGATCAAACGACTTTCCGTCATATTCGCTCAGAAACTCAAGCCCGTTAAGGCGTAATGTCTTATCAATCACAAAGCTTTTCAGCGTTGAAAGCCTCTGCAGCCCATCGACAACCAACCATTTACTTTCGTCTCCCCCGTCCATATAGAAGGCAGGTAGAGGTATACGGATGAGCAGGGATTCGATTAGTTGACTCTTAGCCTTCGGGCTCCAGATCCCTCCTTTGCGCTGAAAGCCCGGAGTCAAGTCAATCTCTTTATTGCGAATGCGATCCATCAAGAGTGAGATCACCATTGGCTTCGTATCAACTCGAATCCGCGCTGGATCAAATGGATCCGTTATCTCGAAAGCGCCGCCAGTGTCTTCTTCTTCAAGGCCGGTTCCGCCGACTTCTCCGAGTTCTTCACTCTCTAGTTGTTCCGCTCCATCTAAGGTCTCAGGAGTCTTTGCCGTTCCATCGAACGTGGTTTCGTCCGTTGAAATCTCCTCGATAGCCTCCGGGCCGCCTATCGCAGCCTTGCCGACACTCGTCATCCGGGTGCTCCATACGAATCGTGATGGCCAGCCCCGGCGGCCTTCAACAAACTGCCCCAATTTAAGATCCTGCATTTTCCGAAAAAGATCGATGATTTCGCGGCGCCTGAAATCCAGACCATCTGCTCTAAGCAGAATGAGGGTCCGATCAACTTTCGTTTCCGACTGGTCTCGTTCGCGCCGGGCCGCGTGTTCGAAGAACGCTTTAGCGGCAGGCATTTGTCTGTAAAGTTGCCGGAGGGTCTCAACATTCGGCATTTTGGAATCCATTTCGTAATCTCCGGAAAAACGAAAGAGAATATCGATTCTAACCTCTCCAAGAGCTAGCGTATATGATCTCCGTAGGAACGCTCCCGCTGGCCTTCTCCGACGCCCGCAGTTTTTGGCCGCCTTGCTCACCTGCTCCAGGCCCTTTCCGTCTAGTCAAACAACTTTCCTTCTTCCCCCGCTTGTTTACTTTGCCTATGCTGTGATCCACTGCCTTAGGAAGCATTTCTCAGGCTCCTGGGGCCAGCCCCTCATGCGACTACTAGAAGAACCATTCTTTTCGCCAACAATTCGCGGCCTGCAAATCGGCAGCAAACACTTTGGCGCTTTCTCATCCCGCTAACAGCCGCGCCTCTGCCGGTTCATGCTCACCAAGCTGGCCTTCCGCTTTTCTAGGTTGTGCGCTCTGCAATGTGCTTCTGTTGATTCGCCGTTCTCATTTCTCCCGCCAAGGCCGCTCACGCTCCGTCCGCCGACCGGCGGACTCCCCGGCCTCCGGGGAATGCATCCCTCCCGCCAACGGTAAAGCATGTTGTCAGTCGGTTTGCTTTCCTCCTACGGCCTGCCGCGTTCCCGCCCTTGGCCTCTGCCCTAACCTTCTGCGGTTGTTTTTTTCGGCTAGCGCCAAGGTGAACGAAAAAAATCAATCCTCGAACGAGGGACAGGAGAAAAAAATCATGAGAACGACCACGAATTCAACTCGCAACACATCTGCCAAGAGCGCAAACAATCAGCAGCGGAAGTCCTTCAGCAATAATCTGGTGATCCTGGCCGGCAACCTGGGCGCAGATGCGGCTTTCTTCGGCGCCAATGACAGCGCTGCCTCATTTCGCATGGCCACCAAAAGCAAGTTTGGCGAAAAAGAATACGTCGAGTGGCACTCCGTGGTCGCTTTCCGGGAGCTGGCCAAGGAAGTCGTTGAGAAATGCACCAAAGGCCGGTTTATCAGGGTCTATGGCTACCTGCACCACAGCAACGGCGGAAATGATGGCGGACAGTACAAAACTGAAGTTGTTGCGACCAGAATCAAGTACCTGGAGCGCAAAAAGTAAAGCTACGGGGCGTAGCCCACAGAGCGGCTACGCCCCATTTTTCTACATCCGCTCGTTCTTCGCGTTGCCTTTCGGCTGTTCCATCGCCCCTGAAAGGGTCTGGATTGCTTCTAATCAGTTTTGCCGCATTAATTTTGATCCCCTGCGCCTCCGACAGTTCCAGGTCGTAACCTTAACGTGCTGGGGGCAGACCCGCACCCATGTCGCGCGTGCAAAAACACGTACAATGGGATCAATCGACTTTAAATACTCTTTAACGATGATTCGAATAAAGCCTGAACACGTCTACCTGCTGAGGGACTCGACTGGGAAGCCATTTTCCGTTCTTCTCGATCGGCTGATACGCAGCTCTGCCGAAATCCTTGGTATACCGCCCGCCGAGGTACTTGATAATCCCCGGATTAACCACCCTGATGGCGGCGTGGACACCCAGGTAATGATGGGAGCGCAGCGACATGATCCGTGGGGTTATTTCGAGGGTCCATCGACATGGCAGTACAAGGCTGTCGAGCTGGAGGATTTGACCGACGCTAAGGTAAAGAACGAGATTTCGGGCGAAAGTAAAGACTATGTACGCAACCTACTGAAGCAACACTACGGCTACCGAATGTGCGTCGCACATGACGGACCTCCTGAACGAAAGACCGAGATCAAGAATCTGCTCGACTCAGAGATTGAAAAGGTCGATCCGGCCGCGCCGAAATCGATCGTCCTTTTTGCCTCCGACATCGTAGCCTGGGTGAACAGGTTTCAGGGGATAGTGGCTGAGATACTGGGTTCCCCGATCACGGACTTTTTTTACTTCAAAACGTGGCTCAACCGCGAACGAGCTGTCACTAAGACGTTCGTAGCGACGCCGCAGTCCGATGTAATTTTTGAAAAAATCCGCAGCCATCTCGACTGGAATAACAAGGTAACCACTGCGCGGCTCACGATCTCTGGTGACGCGGGCGTAGGCAAGAGCCGCACAACGTGCGAAGGGATAGCAGCCCTTCCTGAAGTCTCTCCGCTCGTGCTCTATACAGACGATGAAGAAAACGCGCTTGGTGTGGCGCATGCATTGGCGAACCAGCCCGATCAGTACGCGGTGATCGTCGCGGACGAATGCCTCGATGCCACTGCATTCCAGCTTGCCAAGATCCTCCAGGGTGTAGAAGACCGGGTGCGTCTGATCACCATCGACAATGCTCTTCAGGGTACCGATAAATCCGAGCTACGACTCGACAAACTGTCAACTTCTACAGTCGACGAGATCGTGGCGGCGAACTTCCCGGACATCGACCCCAACCGCCGATTCCGGTACTGTCAAATGGCGCAAGGCTACCTACGGTTCGCGATCGTTTTATGCCAAAACGATGATGTGATCACCGCGGAGGGCCATGTTGGAAAGCTCTTGGGCGATACCAAGAGCTATCTGGCCAAGCTGTTCGAGGCGAATGGTCCCTTCGAGAAGGCTGACTATGAAGCCCTAATGGTGCTTTCTCTCGTGGAGCGATGCGGGGTGGTTGGGAACTTGTTTCCGGCGCTGGAAAAACTTTGTGCAGCGGCGGGCCACTTGAACCCGACAGACGTTCGAGACCGGCTCTATAAGATGCAGAAGAGTAACGGATTAGTGGGCCGCGCCGGACGGTATCTGTATGTCACACCAACTCCGATCGCGATGGTCTGTTTTCAAAGTGCTTGGTCGAAATGGGCGGAAAACGATCCGAAGGCATTTCTCGAAGGCTTTCCTCAAGAGCATGTTCAGTCATTTCTTGCGCGCATGTCGCGCGCCCCTGAGGAGGTCGGCAAAGTCGTTAGCACGTACTTTCGCAACTGGGAAATATCCAGAGGAGGAGACATATTCACGGATGCCAATGAAACTGACCGGCTTCTTCTTCTAGTGCGGGCTAACCCAGACCGAATGGTGCCACGGCTCCACAGCCTAGTGCAGAACGCAACTGCCGAACAGCTTAGTGGAGGCGGTCGACGTCAGCTCGTCGTGGACGCCGGCGAGATCGCGGCATTTCGCCAGTGGTTTTTCTTCGCCGAGGAGATTCTCTTCATGCTGGCGCTTCATGAGAATGAGCCAGGTCTCGGAAACAACGCTACGGAGATGTGGTTGGGACTGTTCCCAATCATGTCGTATGTTTCCACGCCGTTTAACGAGCGGCTGAAAATCATTGAAGATCGGCTGAAAAAGGAGGATAGCGCGACAAGAATTCTGTGCGTCCAGGCTCTTGAAAGCGCCCTCGATCAGCAGCGGATTCACATGATCGGAAGCGAACCATACGGTAATAGGGTCACCCCTGATCGGTGGCATCCCAAGGACTTGGAAGAGTATTACGTCTACCTCAAAGCTTGCCTTCGAGAGCTGAGTAGTTTGGCCTCTGATGACGACGAAACGGTGCGGGAGAAAGCTACGCACGCGCTGATTAAATCCATCCGCAGTCTGGTCTTCCATGGATTCACTACGCCGGTAAGGGAGGGCGCAGGTAATGTCCCGCATCATGTTCGCCCTATTCTCCGCGCGCAACTGAGAGAGTTTGCCCTCCTGAACAACTCCGAATATAGCCCCCATTCTGAACAGGAGAAGAAGCAGCGGGCGGAGTTCGTCGAAGAATGGGTTCGGGCATTAGCGTCTGGCGATATTCATGATTGCCTCGTCGAGGAAATCAGCCAGGACTCCTGGGCACATCAGATTGAAGAGAAGGAGTGGGAAGATCGCATCCGCGAGCTTGCTTTCCATCTCTTGCAGCGTGAGGACGAATTCGAGCAAGAACTTGCATGGTTGAGCAGCGAGAAAGCGCGGTCCTCAGCTGAGTTTGGCATTCAGCTCGGGCTACTCGATGAGAGTCTTAAGCTTCTAGATCGTATCGTCACGGTTTGCCGTTCAACTCGAAATCCGAACCTTGCGCGCGGATACTTTGCCGGTGTCAGCCAAGTTACAAGTCCAAAACTACCTTCTGAGCCAGCCGAGGCAATCCAAGCGAGATTGAGTGCGTCCCTGGATGAGCTTTGGATAGAAGATCCGTCGCTGTGTTTTGCCGTAATGGTGCCGTCTGGCGATTTTGTACGTTCGTTTGATCGTGCAATCGTCGGCGTCCGTGAGGGAAAGATTCCCGCTGCTTTCTTGCGAATGTTTGCAGCCTGGAACGGCCCTCGGCATACCTGGCCGGGTGAAGCACGACGAGCGGCAGAGACGCTGCTTGATCTTGCTCGGAAACACGATCAGAAAGCTGCCGAAACAGGACTCGAGTTCATTGTCTTCGTCTTGATGCGAACATCGGCAACAGAAGACAGGTTGGCGTGGCTGCAGAAGGTATTCCTCGACTCATCGCTGGATGTGATTTTCGGATTGCTTGAGCATGCGGCTCCGCACGTGCAAAGACAGACCAGTAGGTTCGCGGAAATTTTTGCTCGCGTTTTACCAGCTAATCCGGAACGCGGCACGTCGATTGTTATTCGTATGATGAGGAGCGAATCCTATGAAACTCTAGAGATCGCTGCGCAGCTCTTTCCTTCCGTCGCAGCATTGCGACCTCAGCAGCTGATGGACGGTATCGGTGACATCATGCTGGCGAAAGACCGCAGCATGGGTTTCCTGTTTCGCAAGTTTCCGGTAGTGTCGTTGCCTGACAATGTCATCATTCAGTGGATTGAAAAGCATGGAATAGAAGGTGCGCGCATACTCGCCCGGCACGTTCCAGGTCCTTTCATGGGAAGCAACGGGCCTGAGCTGCACCCGGTCACCCGATACATTCTAGAAAAACACGGGAACGATGACATGGTGTACTCCGGTTGGGTAACGGGTATGCAGAGCGGTCACGCATTCGCTGGCTCGGTCGCGGACTATGTAGAGCGAGGAGCTGTCATGGCTGAGCCGTTTCTCAATTTCCCAGTTGAAGCCGTGCGGCGCTGGGCTCGCAGCCAGATCGCATTCGCCGCAGAAAACGCCGAGCCCTTTCGGCTGAGCGAAGAGGAACGGTTTTGAACAACCCCCTACCCGCGTTTCCTGAGGCCCCAGGGTGCCATTCGAGAATGGCTTCGATCAATCTGTAAGGGAGGTATGGCCAAAGTATGGCCAACGGTTTCAAAACATATCAAAAAAGCCCAACAAATCCAACAACAGCGAAACGCCCACCACGACGCGATTTTGTTTGTAAGTGATTGATTTGATTTGGCTGCCCCCCAGGGATTCGAACCCCGATATGCTGATCCAGAGTCAGCTGTCCTGCCGTTGAACGAGGGGGCAGCAATGAAATGATGAGCACCGGCGAGCGGCACCAGCATGATCGATTCTACATCAGCCATCAGCACGCAGCAATCCACACGTGGCCGGGGGGCCAGCATACAGCTCTCCGTCCCAAAGACAATTTCAGCGCAATCGCACACTGTGAACTTGTACATGCGTAAAGGCACACAATTGCCGGCAAAACCTCAAATCTGAATCTCTCTATTCGTGAAGCACATCAGAAGAGTTCTGATCTAGTATTCTGGACTGCGGAGAGAGAATGTGCTCAATCTATTGGCCATCATAGGCGGAGCGGTGCTGGTTGCGGCTGTGCTTTGGGAGACGTTTGAAACCATTGTCCTTCCTCGTCGTGTAACACGGCAGTTCCGCATGACGCGATACTTCTACCGCTGGACATGGAAACCCTGGGGCGTGCTCGCCGGCCTGCGGAAGAACAAAAAGAAGCGGGAATCGCTGCTCAGCTATTACGGCCCTATCTCCCTGCTGCTCTTATTGGCGCTCTGGGCAATGGCGCTGATGTTCGGATTTGCCCTGATCCACTATGGCGCTCATACAGAGTTTTCCGGCGCGGTTCTACCCAGCCGCTTCGGCAATGACCTTTATATGAGCGGTACGACGCTGGTCACTCTTGGATTGGGCGATCTGACCCCTGCTACACCTTTGGCGCGATTTCTCACCGTGCTGGAGGCCGGCATTGGATTCGGCTTTCTGGCGCTGGTGATTGGATATCTGCCGGTAATCTATCAATCCTTTTCGCGGCGCGAGGTCACCATTTCCCTCCTGGACGCCCGGGCAGGTTCACCGCCTACAGCCACGGAGCTGCTTCGCCGCCATACCGGTCCCTATGGCGCCGATGCCCTGCTCCAGCTACTCAAGGATTGGGAACACTGGTCAGCGGACCTGATGGAGAGCCACCTCTCTTACCCTGTACTTGCCTACTTCCGCTCTCAACACGACAACCAATCATGGCTGGGATCGCTGACCGCCATTCTCGATGTATGCGCGCTGGCCATGGCAGGTTTGGAAGGAGGAATGTGCCAATATCAGGCGCGGACGACTTTCGCCATCGCCCGCCATGCTCTGGTGGATCTGAGCCAGATTTTTGTGGTAAAGCCGGTTGCAACGGACTCTCTCAACCGCTTGCCTCCGGGGGACCTAACGGTAATGCGCCAACTTTTGCGTGAGAGTGGCTTTCTCCTGCCCGAGGAAGAGGGCACTGCGGATCAACTGGCCCACACGCGTTCTCTCTATGAGCCCTATGCCTTTGCTCTCGCGCGCTATCTGTCGATCGAGTTGCCACCCTGGATCAGACACGATGTGATCAAGGACAACTGGAAAACCACGGCGTGGAAACCGGCACCATCCAAGGTGTGCGCCGAAGCTGCAGCAGTGCCCGACGAGCATTTCTAGAAAGCAGGAAGTCTGGAAGATGTCCGTTGTTGGACAAAAAACCGCAACAGATTATCCTCTAACCTATACAGATAAACACTTAATATAAATAGCTCTACATTAAATACTTAAACTTATACTTGAAGTAGAGTCTACTGATCGCCAGATTTTTTTACGCGCACTACTGTGATCTTGGCGAAGCCTTCCTCAAAAGTGGGTGGACGGAGTTTGGCGGCCATGCGCTGGACTATCTCTTCTTTCACCTGACGCTCACGGCGCCGGTTGCGTTCCAGGCAAACCTCAAGTGGTACATCAAAAAATACGGCGTGGGCCTCATATCCAAAGCTTTTGGCCATCTTGATCCACTGGCGGCGCTCGTGGGTGGCCAGGTTGGTGGCGTCCACGTAGTTCCAGGGCATGCGGGCAATGAGGCGGGCGCGCAGCAGCGAGCGCAGGGTGGAAAATATCAACCCCTGATAGCGCTGCTCTTCGACATCGTCGAAGAGGATGTCCCTCAACATGTCACTGGAAAGGGGAGTTACACCCCGCCGTTTGAACCATGTGGTCTTGCCGGAGCCCGGCAGGCCAATGGCCAGAACCACGATCCCTTTGGGTTTTCGCGGGGACTTACCAGCCGCCGAAGAGGCTGGCTGTTGCTCCGGTGCACCTGGAGGCGGAATCGAGGGCGATTCCGGCTGAACTTCAGTTACCATCCGGCCCTGGGCGGGGGCTTGGGTGATATCTATATTCGGGGCCGGCTCAGAAACCTCTGCATCAACCTCAGCCTGAGGCTCTGGCTCGTCAGTCTCATAGGCAGGGACGATTGGCTCCGGATGGAGCTCGTCCACCGGAGGCTTCTGCTGCCCTACCTTACCGGTGGCCTCGGATTCATTCTCCGGCCTTTTTTTCTTACGGCGCTTCATGCGCTCGCGCATCCAGTTGCGCATGTCTCGTGTTTAACACACTGTACTGAGAACTGGCAAGCAAAGCTGTTCTGCTCTGTTGTCATTCGTTGCACCCAGTGGCCGATTTCGGTCAGAATGAAGCACCGATACCAGAAAGTCCAAGATTCTCTGTGGCCATTCAACCCCCAGAGCGCACTCGCCCGAACAAGCCCCTTTTCTGGCACCTGGTCGCAACATGCCGGGGGTTGTTGTGTTAGGAACGATTGTCAGCGGCAACGCAGGGTCAGACACGCGACGGTGAGACGAGTCAGGGCGTGCTATAATCCGCCACATTCGCAACAGCTCAGCCCTTGGCACCCGCTCTTGGGGTGGTTCAGGCGGCATGGTATGCAGGAGAAGATAATGAAAAAACATCTGGTAGCTTTCCTCTCAATGATCGGGCTTGCCGGGGCTGCAGCACCGGCCCAGGCGCAAGTGTTGAAAGGCTCCAGCCAACCAATCAAGAAGGAAAGCCAAATCAAACAAAACAAGCAGGCGCAGGAAAACAAGGCCGTCCAAACGCAGATCCAGGACAAGAGCAAAGATAAATGGGCGAAGGCCAACGCCGAAAACAAGGCGGTCAAGACAGACCTGGAGAACAAGGCTGCCAAGGACCAGTCCAAGATTAAGCTGCAGCAGCAAACGGTGAGGAAGCAGACCACGGCTACTAACGGGCAGAAGAACGCAGTGACCAAGGGCGCACTCACCAAAGGCGCTCTGACCAAAGCCAAGAACGGGCAACAGCAATAACTTAATCCAGGACAAGGCCCCTTTTTCTCTGCTAAGAGGCCTTTCATGTATGGCTTTCTCTTTATTTCGGCGGCGCGATGCAGCCGGCAGCCTGGAAGACTCGCTGAAGCAGCTGCGCTCCGCGGCATTTTTTGCTCCGACTCCCTGGGCGGTGGCGCGGCAGATGCTGGAATTCGCCCAGGTGCAGGCTGACGATCTGCTGTACGATCTCGGCTCAGGCGACGGCCGCATTCCGATCATGGCTGCCCAGGAGTTTGGGTGCCGAGCGGTCGGCATTGAATTGGATGAGAAACTGCGCCGCCATGCTGAAAGCAAAGTGGCGGAATACGGTTTGAGCAAGCAGGTCACGTTCAAGAGCGAGGACTTCTTCCGCGCCGATCTGCGTGATGCAACCGTGGTGACACTCTACCTCTTAACCGCGGTCAACGGGCATCTTGGCCCGCGCCTGGCAAGCCAGCTACCCAAAGGCGCGCGGGTGGTATGCCTGGACTACGAAATCCCCGGCTGGCGTTTTGTCGAATCCAAGCCGATCAAGTCCGAGGGCGATGTGGATTACACGCTCTTTTTGTATCGGCGGTGAATCAGGTCACCCGCCACGGCGGGCTTTCAGCAGGTGACAGCCAAAAACCCTTGAACCGCAGAGGATGCAGCATCGCAAAGCCACAACCCCAAACAACACCTCACCACGGATGCGCGGAGGCACTCAGGTTCACGGAGAACGGCCAAGTCAGGTGCCAAAAAGCTCAAACCCCAAAGATCACTGAGCAAGAGCAGAGGACCCGGAAGCACTGCAAAACGGTTGGATCATGTAACGACGGAGAAGTCACAGAGTGGCGGGCTGGGTAATTTTGCGGGCTCAATGAGTGGGAACACCACCCGCACAGCTTTGCTTTCGCATGAACCTGTCTGCTAACCTGAATTTGTGCCCAGGCAAGTGCTGCGCAGTCTTCCCTTTTAACTTAACTCGTTAACCCGTTAACCATTTTTCTGCATCAAAATTCAGTGCTTCTGTGGAGGAGCTTTTAATGGCAATCAAAGTTGGCATTAATGGATTTGGCCGCATTGGCCGCAACCTTCTTCGGTCGTCGATGGGCAATTCAGGCATTGAATTCGTGGCCGTGAATGATCTCACCAGCCCCGCAACTCTGGCTCACCTGCTGAAATATGATTCGATTCTTGGCAATCTGAAGCACGATATCCAGGCCAAAGGCGACGGCATCAGCATTGATGGAAAGGAGCTGCGGGTATTTTCGGAAAAGGATCCGGCAGCCATCCAGTGGGAATCCGTTGGCGCACAGATAGTGATTGAAGCCACCGGCAAGTTCACAGACGCGGAGGGGGCCAAAAAACATCTTCGCGGGCCGGTGAAGAAGGTGATTATCTCCGCACCGGCGAAGAATGAAGACATCACCATTGTTCTGGGAGTGAATGAAGATAAATACGATCCAGGCAAGCACAAGATCATCTCCAACGCTTCCTGCACCACGAACTGCCTGGCGCCCGTGGCCAAGGTGATTCATGATAGCTTCAAGATTCAGAGTGGAACCATGACTACCATCCACTCCTACACCAATGACCAGGTAATACTCGATTTTCCGCACAAAGACCTGCGCCGGGCCAGGGCCGCAGCACTGTCCATGATTCCGACGTCCACGGGCGCCGCCAAGGCGGTCCATCTGGTGATTCCGGAGCTAAAGGGAAAACTGGATGGTTTTGCCATGCGCGTGCCTACGCCCAATGTCTCGGTTGTGGACCTGGTTGTGTTCGTGGAGAAATCTACCACTGTGGATGAAGTCAACAATGCGCTGAAGAGCGCTTCAGAAAAAGGGTTGAAAGGCATTCTGGGTTACGAGACGCATGAGCTGGTCTCATCTGATTACAAGGGTGATGACCGGTCTGCCATCGTGGATGCTCCGTTGACCCGCGTGGTCGGCGGCAACTGCGTGAAGGTAATTGCCTGGTATGACAATGAGTGGGGATACTCGTGCCGGCTTCGCGACTTAATTGGCTTCCTTGGCAAGAAAGGGTTGTGAAGGAGTTGGGAGGATTTGGTAATTGGGTAAGTTGGTAAGTTGGTAATTGAAGGTCAAAAGCAACGAAGTAATCCCTTGCTGCGCGAGGGATGAACTCAAAGAACACAATGGCAAAATTATCAATCCAGGACCTGAAGCTTGATGGCGAGCGAGTGTTTATGCGCGTTGACTTCAATGTTCCCTTGACCGAGGACGGACGGGTGTCCGATGACACCCGCATTCGCGAGACGCTGCCCACCATTGAGTATGCATTGCGGAAAGGGGCGCGGCTCATTCTGGCTTCGCATCTTGGACGTCCGAAGGGCAAGCCAAATCCGAAGATGAGCCTTAAGCCGGTGGCCGAGCGGCTACGCATTCTCCTGGACCAGAAGCTTGGCCGCAGCTGCAACGTGGGATTCTCTCCGGACTGCATTGGGCTGGCAGCAGAAGAGCTGGCGAACAATCTGGAGAAAGGCCAGACGCTTCTGCTGGAGAATCTGCGGTTTCACGCCGAAGAAGAGGGCAATGACGAGGAGTTTTCCCGCCGACTGGCTGCCCTGGCTGACGTTTATGTGAACGATGCCTTTGGGACGGCGCACCGCGCCCATGCCTCCACCGTGGGAATGACGCGATTCATGGATAAGGCAGCGGCCGGGCTGCTGATGCAGAAGGAACTCGAATATCTGGGAAAGGTGATCTCTAATCCCGAGAAACCGTTTTTGGCCATCATTGGCGGGGCGAAGGTGTCAGACAAGATTGATGTCCTCCGCAACCTGATTGGCAAGGTTGACGCGCTGCTAATTGGCGGCGCTATGGCCTACACTTTCCTCAAAGCCCAGGGCAAGCACGTGGGCAAGTCTTTGGTGGAAGAGGACAAGCTCGATTTGGCTAAAGCATTGCTGGAAGAGGCAAGGAGCCGGAATGTTCGCCTGCTGTTGCCGTTGGACCATGTGATCGCAGAAAAGATCGATGCCACGGCAAAAACGATGATTGTGACCACCGAAGCTGGGATTCCGCCGAGCTACATGGGCCTGGATGTGGGACCGGCTACGCTCACGCTTTTTGCGAAAGAGATTGCCGGCGCAAAGACCATCGTATGGAATGGCCCGATGGGCGTATTTGAGGTTGCGCAGTTCGCAACAGGAACTAAAAAGGTGGCTGAGCTGATAGCTGCTAATCGAGGCGCAACATCCATTGTGGGCGGCGGCGATTCAGTAGCCGCGGTGCAGCAAGCGGGCGTTGCCGATAAGATCACGCACATCTCTACCGGGGGCGGCGCGTCACTCGAGTTTCTCGAAGGCAAGAAGTTGCCGGGCGTGGAAGCTCTGACCGATAAGTAAAGGTGCCGCCAGAGACTCTTTTCATCGATCAGAGTCGATCAAGAGTCAACCGATCCAATTCGCCTCCAAAATACTTTTGCAGGGCCTCTTTAAAGACTTTGCTTTCAGATGTCGCCTGAGAAAACAAGGTCATGGAAGATCGAAACTTCAGAGCGTCAATGTGCCCAAAGATTTCCAGGATCGAGTGACCTTGGATAGCAAGCACTAGCTTGGTACACTCCTGCAGCCTTGAGCCAAGAATGGGGTGACGTAAGTACGCTTCCGCTTCAGTTCGAGAAGAAATCGCGAAGTTAATTGACGTTTGACTGTAACCCAACCCTTGAATCTGCGGAAAGATATACCACATCCAATGTCCGCTCTTATGGCCGGCTCGCAGTTCTGAGCATACTTTCTCAAACACCGGATCTTGGGCATGCACAAAGCGTTGCAGATTGTAGGGATCATTCATATCGCTTTCCGCAGCGCCTTGTGCATTGTCAATCACTTCCCGAACTTATCAGTGCCAATGCTCGTTGTACGACAATCGGATCGACCACGGGGGATTTGTTTGCATCTGGTTTAAATACAATAACGGTCACTTTCTTGAGGCGTTGCGCTCCCTGGCCATAACGGGCGGCCTCAGCAACCGCCAGTAGGAGCCCTACGAATGCGAGTGGTGGATCGATTTGGCCGTGACCCGCTCCCAATACGGGCATTGCGACCTTGCTGAAACGAGTGTCCGCCAAGCGAGTTACCAGAGAGCGCGTTCCATCAAACAAGTAGGAGATTCGCGCCGAGAGGCCTTCCCCGGCCCGCTGGGTAGTAGTAGATACTAGCGCGACTGGAGTCGTTCTGCCGAGCGGGTTCATAAGCAGCACACATTTACCGGGGCCCAGGCTCTGCGCAAGCTCCCCTTCGGTCTTCTGCTGCTCCTGCCCTGGCCCGAGCTTTTTCCGGCTTTCATCCTTCATCAGCAGGACGAATTCCGGCACTTGTCCCTCGAACACTCTACCCACATATGCGCCGAGCGCACTCCCAGCGTCGTCGACGCATCGGTCGTCGAAATACTCGTTGCACGGAAGAGCGATCGCTGTTCCCGGCTCGCAGACAAAATCTTCCACTCGTCCATTAACAACCCGGATTTCACAACCGCCGACAGTCGTCCAAAATACGCCATCGGATTGTTTGACACGGGTCAGGTCGAGTCCGGCACCGGCATCACCCACGTGGCCAGGAGATTTGAAGAAGAGTGTATATCCAAATGCAGTCCAAGACAGGATTAGGAGAACAATGCCGACCGCCGGTAGCCAGAGAGTCGTCGGCGCGTGCGTCGAAAAACTACCTTTCTCTACTGACACACAGGGAATAGCTACAAATGACGCGCCGACCAACAGCGCAATGACCCAGTATGGTTGCTTTAGCAACGCGTTAAGCACGTTGGTCATGATATTTGTGTGACTGGCCGAGCCGGACACTTGCCATTTTGATCTCAAACAACGGCGTTATTGTACATCTGTTTCTGTCGCTCCAAAGAATCCATAAAGAGGAAGCTGCCGTTGCGACGGTATGGTTTGTGCTGTTTGATTCGCACACGCATAACGCGTATAAGCAGTCGGCGGAAAAACTGGGAAACCTTACCACTGATGAACACTGAAAAACTGGATTCGAAGGCGCCGGAAGGCTGAGAGTAACTTCTGATCGCTAAATCCGGTAATTGCAGACGCAGCCCAAGGCTGCGTCTGCTGTTAAGTTGCCTACGGGAGCGGGTCCCGGGTACACACCTTGAGGGAGATTGCAGATGCATACGCCGCAAACGCCCGGATTGGCGGCCGTGCAAAACGCGCTGCTGCAAACGTGGATGCTCTGCGGCACAGTGGAGATTTGTTTGAATGAGATGGCGCCTGCGGAGAGGACGCTCATCAACATCAAGCTGAAAATAAACTTTCTTGCCATCTAAAGACTCCTTTCTGGAACCTGAGAAGAGCTGTAGCCCTCCTCAGACTGCAACCTATTTCAAGGTCCTAACGGCTTGCGCGTGCATGCCATCCGGCAGATTGCAGAAGCAGCGCTGATGCCACCTGCCCGGCGAGGCTGGATTGTTGCTAAAAACCAGGGCGTGAGGGAGCAATATCGAGAACGAATACCGGCTTCCAGAACATCTGGGGGAAGTGAGACGGCAATTCTTGTTCGACGTTGCCAAGGGGGAAACATCAGTTGTACGATGTTTGCAGTTTTTCGATGTCAAAAAGTAAATTCAGATTAAAGGACCAGTGAATTCCATGAAGATAGAATCATCGCGTCAATTTGTGGGCAGAAGGTTGACTGCTCTGTGTTTCATTGCGGCCGTTCTCTTATCTGGAAAGTTCGCCCAAGCACAAGTCTTCCCCGGTCCAAATCCGTGGTACGACGTTTCGGCCAACCCAAAAGTGGACTGCACCGGCGCGAATGATTCCACCCTTGCCATTCAGGGTATCATCACGGCCGGGGCCTTGATCTCTACAGGAGCGACTATCTTCTTCCCTGCTAGCTGCACGGTCACAGTGAGCACATTGACAGTCAGCCGGCTCTACAACCTTACGTTCCGGGGAGTGAATGGCGGCTTATTTGGGGCGCCCGCTAACTGGAATCTGATCTTCACTTGCACAACCGCTCCTTGCCTCAACATCCAGTCGGCTGCCGCGATCCATTTCTACGATTTAGCGATAAATTTTCCGTCTGTAACGACGGTAGGCAGCACCACAGGGATTGTCGATCTAGGCCCGTGTAGTGGATGCAGCGCTGGTGCAGGTCAGATCGGCTTCCACCATACCTACTTACATGGACCTGGAACCAGTATCGGACCTCTGGTTCTAGATTCTTCCACAAACTTTGTCACTTTCGACAACTGGAGCAATCTCGCGAACGCTAGTGTGGCCGTCAATGGGGCTACTAACAACACTCAGGTCTCAGACCTAACCATATTCGACCATGTAATATTTTCCAATATTGGGACAGCGGTAATTCAAAATGCCAGCGTGAATTGGACAATATCCAACAGCAACTTTGGTGGCGGTACTCCGTGTGTACCAGTTGTTCAGTATACTGTGTCCGGTCTACAGGAATCAAACTTCAATTGGATCAATTCGTCTGTCACGGGAGAGGCGGATTGCTCATCTGCCTTTACATTATTTAGCTTCCCGAGCGTGTCATCCACATTACCAGGAGCAACCGGAGGAATCAATTTTCAGGGCGGTCTTCTGATAGCAAACCTGGGCTCAGGGGCCATGACGGTGTTCAGCCTCGGTAATGGGCAGACACTTAACATGAATGGCAGTAATATTTGCTTTGAAAACTCATCTGGCATAGTTTTTTCTCTCGGCACTGGAGTAACACTCAATGTCAGCGGCAATTCATGGCCGACCAACTCGTCCTGCCACGCTCCAGCGTCTTTTTACGCTAGTGGTGTAGTGCCCACCGCGGGAAGCGTCACGGATAACACCGGCAAAACTACATTGTACGGAGCGACCATCGACAACGGCATAGGCGATGGGACGGCTTTACAGCATACAAGTGTGAACTCGTGTGTCACTCCGAGTGGGCTTAATAGCGCATGTAACACCACTCTCACCTGGCCCCAAGCCTGGAAAGACAGCGGCTATACAACCGTATGCACGTTGGCCGGGAACATTACCGGCGGCTCGGTGATCATCAACAGCGTCGTCAACACCACCACCACTTCGACCATTCAGATCCAAAATATCGGAGCCAACGCGGCACCCTCGCAATGGGGCGTTAATTGTATAGGGATGCACTGAAGGCTAAGAGCTGACGCGCCTTAAACATGGTCGAGTGGTCGAACGGAACGCGGTCTGTAACCCAGTCCAGGATGTGTGCTTAGAACTGGTGTGGGGAGCGGTAGCCACTCATACGCGCACTGATGCGATTGGTAGTCCCAGTACCAATCAGATAAAACAAAGTCTCGAACGCTTTGCGGAAGTCTGTCACCCAGCGCTTGCAAATATTCCTTGCAGGAAGGACGTTCCGGCGGCGTTCTTGATTCTGCGGCCGACCGCGTCGTACTGGAGACTTACATTGTTCAGCGTGGCCACTTGATTTCGGGCGTTCCAGGCAAACCCGTTGCCACCGCCAGAGAGAATATTGCCATTTGCATTGTACGAAATGGAAACACCATTCCAGTTCGTCAATGCAGCGTGTCTGTGTCGCCGCCTCCGGGGCTCGACGTCTCTATTTAGGTTAACCCAGGCCTCAAGCAAGCCACTGTTTCGGCCTGGGCTAAGGACTTTCGCACCTTCGGCGCTGTGACACAAGCAGTGGACGGAATGGACCTGATGGACGGAGTGGACGGCGTGGACGAAAATCTCGCGCGCGGCTGGCTCCTGGCTTGTGGCCAATTCGGAGGCGGGTATTTAGTACTTTGTAATTAGTATTTGGCAAAACAAAAAACAAACTTCAGCAGGGGGACAGGGGAAAATCAACAGCGAAACCCAAGAGTTCGACAGTCTTGTGAGAACGCCTTGATGCAGCATGGCAAGGGACAGGTTCTGGGGATCCTTCAACTTTGCCGGGCTCCTAACCCGCATTTCTCACGAGTGATTTGGAGGAGGGCTCCGGTCGGCGGTTAGGAGATGTTGGATGGGGGATTCTGGCGGCTAAACGAAGGAAGCAGGGATCAGTGGAACTTGCGAGGAAGGATTTTGCGT
>Ga0209168_10000903_pt1 | contig 25676 bp, 22 predicted proteins | sample Coa_R1_FD_187156 | JGI IMG/M metagenome (GOLD analysis project Ga0209168, IMG submission 187156) | Surface soil microbial communities from Centralia Pennsylvania, which are recovering from an underground coalmine fire - Coalmine... | ecosystem: Environmental > Terrestrial > Soil > Unclassified ...
ACCGGCGTGCGCGAAGCCGAAACGCAGCGCCTGAACGAGGCCTTCGCGCGGTGGATTGTTTCTCGCAAACCTTTCGTGACGCTCAAGTCCGCCCTTACGCTCGACGGAAGAATTGCGGCGCACGAGGGGAGACCCATTCCCATCACAGGCGCAGAATCGCTCCGGGAGGGCCAGCGCCTCCGCCACCAGGCCGATGCGATTCTCACAGGCATTGGCACCGTTCTAGCGGATAATCCGCGCATGACCGACCGCTCCGGCGGGCCGCGAAGGCGCAAACTCATGAGAGTCGTTGTGGATTCCCGCCTCCGAATTCCGCTCGGCTCAGCGCTCGTGAAATCCGCCGACCATGATCTCACCGTTTTCACGCTGCAGCCGGAGACGTCGCCGAAATTCCGCGCGTTGTTGCGCGCGGGTGCGGAGGTGATTCGCGGGCGCCCGGCAAACGGGCGTGTCGATCTCCGCAGTATGCTGCGCGAACTCGGCCGCCGTCAGATCCTAAGCGTGCAGGTCGAGGCTGGCGCGGCGTTGAACGGAGCGCTGCTGGAAGGCCGGCTCGTCGACAAGGTCGTGCTCTTTTATTCGCCCCGCATCATGGGTACTCGCGGTGTGCCGGTGGCCGCGATGTCCGCCAAATGGTTCGCCAGAGCGCCCATGCTTACCAACTTAGAGCTGCAAAAGTACGGACGAGATTTCGCCGTCGAGGGATATCTTCGCGATGTTTACCGGACTCGTTGAGCACGTTGGCACGATTGAATCGGTGGAGCGCCGCGAAGCCGGAGCGCGCATTCGCGTGCATGCCGGTCCTCTCACAAAAGGACTCGCCAAATCGGGCAGCATTGCCGTCAACGGTTGCTGCCTCACCGCGGTGGACATTCTGGGGCAGAGTTTCGCCGCCGATCTATCCGGTGAGACGCTGCGCCTTACCAGCCTCGGCGAACTGAAAATCGGCGCGCGCGTGAATCTGGAACGACCGCTGACCGCCGCAAAAGAACTGGGCGGCCACTTCGTACAGGGACACATCGACGGGATCGGCCGAGCGACTCGCCTCCAGCCGGAAGGCGCCAACTGGTGGTTCGGCGTGCAAGTGCCCGCGCAACTCGCGCGCTACATCGCCATGAAAGGTTCGATAGCGCTCGACGGCATCAGCCTAACGGTTGCCGGCTGGCATGATGGAATCGTGGAAACCGCGATCATTCCCTTCACTTACGAGCACACCAATCTGTCTTCACTGAAAGTCGGCGACGCCGTGAACGTTGAGTGCGACATCCTCGCGAAATACATCGAGCGCATGGTCGAAAATCGCCGGGAGCCGGCGGCGCGCCTCACCGTAGCGCGCCTGGTCGAAGAAGGATTTTGAACAGTAGGACAGGCTTCAGCCTGTCTGGCTTTGTCTTGCGTCATGCGTGAATCTAAACCAGACAGGCTGAAGCCTGTCCCACCAAATCAGTGCTTCAGCGCGTCCGCAATGCTGATCTGATTCACTTCCAGCGTCCGCCCCATCGCCTGATTGTATTTCAACTCATCTTCCAGCAGGTTGATGCGGTCGCGCAGTTCCGTGCCCTCCGCGGTGGTCACGTCGCGCTCGCGCAGCACCACGTTGTAGCTGGTGGACGCGCCCAGCCGGTATTTTTCCTGCTCGTCCTCCGAAGTTTGCACCGCCAGCTTGCGCGCCTCCTCCGCGGCCGCGAGAGACGCACGATCCTCCTGCATGGCAATCAGCGCGTTGCGAACGCTCACAAAAATGGCGTTCTGCTGCTGGCGGTACTGTGTTTTTTGCAGGCGTTCGTTCAGCAGCGCCTGCGCGTTGTCCGCCTGTGCCGCGCGATTGCGAAATGGCAGCGTGAAATTAATTCCGCCCTCGAACGTGGGATAGCTTCCGCGAAATGCTCGGCTCAGGTCCTGCCCCACTCCGCCGGGAAAAACCACGGGCGTCGCAGTGGTGACCGCCGTGGACTGAAACTGGTCGGGGATCGGCACGCCCAGGGAATTTACCACCGGAAGCCCCGGCAGAAATTCGCCGGTGGGAGTGGTCGTCGCCGTAGTCTGCACGCCGCCCAGGCCGGTACCGATGTATTCCCCAAAAATGTTGACCGATGGCAGGAGTTCATTCCGCGTGGCCTTCACGTCGGTCCCGGCATTTTCCAGGTTCAGCGCCGCTTGTTTCAGCTCTGGGCGCTTCTGCCAGGCTTCCTTCACCGCATCTTCGATCTGCACGTTGTCTCCGGTTGCGGGAGTTGAAATCGGCGTGGTGGGAATAATTTCCAGGTGCAAGAGCGGCCCGGCAAGCGGATCGGTGGTGATGTCGTTGAGCAGCGTGGTCTCATCCTGCAACTGGATGGATTGCGCCTGCACCAGCGCCTGCTTGTCGGAAGCCACTTGTGACTGCGCCGTCAGCACATCGAGCGAAGAAAGCGTGCCGATTTGCAACCGCCGCGAATTCTCCTCGAAGAGCTGCTGCGAAACGCCCAGCGCCGCCTGTTCTACTTTCACGTTTTCGCGCGCGTAGACCAGTTCCCAATAATCGTTCGAGACTTGCGTAGTGGTGGCGATCACCTGCTGTTCCAGCTGGGAGATTCCCACTTTGATCGTGCGCTTGGCTTCGATAATCAACCGCGTGTTGGGCAGGACTCCGAAGCCGCGCAAAAGCGGCTGCGTCAAAGTCACCGTAAAGGCCGACTGCACGTACGGATTGTACAAATTGAAAAATCCGAAATTGGAAGAGGTGCGATTGTTGGTCATGCCCACCTGCAATTGCGTGCCGGTCGGAAAATACTGGTTGTATTGAAGATTGATGTTCCCGACGTGCTGCACGTAGGCGGGCGGCGTTTGATTCGTGGGCGTCGACGTGCCCGTCGGGATCACCCCGGCGAACAGCGGGTTGTTGAGCGGCGTGCTCGAATCCTGCACGTTCAGATTTCCGGTGAGCGTCGGATCGTACGGGATGAGCCCGTTAATTCCCGACTGCGCGCGCAGCAAATTTACTTCGTCCAGCCACGGCGTGTAGCGCTGCACGGCAATCGCCAGATTGTTTTCCAGCGCCAAGGAAATGGCGTCCTGCAGGCTCAGCATCAGCTTGCCGTTCTGCACCAACTGTTCGATGCGCGGAGAATTGGTGAGCGCGGGATCGGGAATATTCGCCGGCCGGTACGCTCCCGGCAGATTCGGAAACCATTTTTTCTCCGTCGAGTAGTCCAGCTTCAAATCGACGCTGCGCGGCGCCGCCGGAAGCGACGGCGTGGTGTGCGCATTCGCGGGCGGCGTGGACGGCGCCTGCGGTGTCTGCTCGCCCGACTGCAGATTCTGCGCCGGCACCGGCATGGGCAACAGTGACGCCGCTGCCAGGAACGCAACAGCCGCGCGGCTAATCTTTCCAGTCATAGGAAGTCCCCTCCTCAATATGAGGCCTTTCACATTCATGATTTCCAAATCTAAATATGAGGCTTTTTGCGATTGGTCGCACAGACTTTAGTCTGTGGATGTTCATAAGTGTTTGCAACGCCTTGCGAAGCCCCAACAAATCAGTGCATCCCGCGCCGCTCCGGTGTATAAAAGTTGCCAATCAAGAGTCACTACGCGGATTCCTGTTGGAAAATTTCGGGTCTACGCGGGGATCAGGCTGCGAACGTCGAGGCCAGCCCGGACATCGACTCAGGAGGCTACCCAATGCGCAAAAAACTTTTGCTGTTCGCAGCATGCGGATTTCTACTCAGCGCGGCCACAACCCGCGCCCAGGAACTGCCAACCGCCTGGCGCGGAGCAGGTCCCACGCCCTGCCGCGGCTCCGACGGCGGCGTGGTGCAATGTCCGCAGCCCGCGCGCACGATTGCCGTCAAGGCCGGCCACATGTTCAACAGCAAGACCGGCCAGATGCTCGCCGATCAGGTGGTGGTGCTCACCGGTGAGCGCATCACCGCGGTCGGCCCGTCTTCGCAAGTGAAAATTCCGGCGGGCGCGCAGGTGATCGACCTCAGCCACGCGACCGTGCTGCCCGGCCTGATCGATGGCCATACCCACATGTTCAATGCCCGTAAACCCAACGGCACCACCGAGGATTACATGTTGATTGCCGTGCAAAATGTGCAGGCCAACCTGCGCGCGGGCTTCACCTCGGCACGTGACATGACCTCCCACGGCAACGGCTACGGCGACGTGGCCATCCGCAACGCCATCAACGAAGGCCGCTTCGACGGACCGCGTTACCAGGTCTCGACTCGCGGCATCGTCTGGGGTGACAAGCCTGCCGATCCCAACAATCCCGACAATCCGTTAGCCAGCGCGGTGGTTCGCTCGGCGGATGAAGGCAAAGCCGCAGTCGACGACCAGATCGCCCACGGCGCGGATTGGATCAAGCTGTTCCCCTCGGGCGCGTACTCATTCAGCCCTTCCGGCGAGATTCAAGTCGTTACCACCTACCCGTTGCCCGTGCTGCAGGCCATCATCGATGAAACTCATCGCCTCGGCAAAAAAGCTGGATGCCACGTCTACGGCGGCGACGGCGAAAAGAATTCCATCATCGCCGGATGCGACACCATCGAGCACGCCTTCCAATTGGATCAAGCCCAAGCTGACATGATCGTCTCGAAAGGCCTCTACTACGATCCCACTCTGCAGCGCTACATCGAGCCCTACATCGGTGACAACGACGCCAAGAGCACCGGCGGAAAATACAGCATCATTCCGGTATTTGAGCACGCGGTGCAGGTGGCCAACAAAACTCCAAATATGAAAATCATGATGGGCAGCGGCGCGGACGGCGAAACCTACGTGCACGGCACGCAGGCCCTCGACTTCCAGATGCTGGTGAAATACGGCGGCCTGACGCCGGTGCGAGCCATCCAGGCGGCCACTGTCGTGAACGCCGAAGCCCTCGGGTGGCAGGATCGCATCGGGTCGATCGACGAAGGCAAGTACGCCGACCTGATCGCGGTTTCAGGCGATCCGCTCGCGGACATCACCGAACTTCAACACGTGAAGTTCGTGATGAAAGCCGGAAAAGTAATCAAGAACGACCTGGCGAATTAAAATTAATAATGAAGGTGGCAGAGCGACGAGCCGCCAGATCGGCGTCTCGCCGCGTCTTGTCATTCTGAGCGAAGCGAAGAATCTCTCTTCGATTTAAGTGTAAGGAAAAAACACAGAGGGATTCTTCGCTTCGCTCAGAATGACAACGTCCCGCGTTTATCCGCAGGATGTCAAGCCCGAGCTACCGTTTCACGAAACGATCCGCGAGGCGAGGGCATTCACCACCTCGCCTCGCCTTATAATCACCACATCCTCAGGAAAATCCTGGCGGAACTCGACGCCCAGCGAATCCAGCCGGTCCAAAAACGTAGGCAAACGCGGCAGCGCCGCATTCTTCACATCGTGAACGACCACCACCGTCCAGTCCCGTGCACCGATGTCCGCAAGGCTTCGCTCCACCCAGCCGTCCTGATCCTTCCAGTCCTCCGGGACGCTGGACCACAGCACGCAAGTGTATTTTCCGTCTTGCAACAACTGCATCGCCGCCCGGCTCAGCAGGTGCGGCCCGATCATTCCCCCGCCGCCGGTCGGCCGGAATAGCCTCTCGTCGTCCGCCAGTTCGCCGATCAGGCTCTGTGTTTCTTCAATCTCCCGTCGAGCATATTCCGCATCCGTTTTTTCACCGAGCGGCACGCCGTGGGTCATGGAATGATTGCCGATCCGGTGTCCCTCGGAGCGTGCCCGCACGGCCAGTTCCCGGCCACCCGGCGCGGCCAGCCTATCGCCCACCACGAAAAAAGTAGCTTGAATTCGCCGCTGAAATAGAATATCTAGCACGTATTCCGTGGTCCCCGCCGTCGGCCCGTTATCGAATGTGAGTGTTACGCGTTTCATGTGGCTCGCTACGCTTGCCGGCAGGTCTGGTCCAGCCGACATTGTACATTGCGGTCCGGCGTGGGAACCATTCCAGGTTTCGCTGCGGGGGGACGCAGCGCGCCGCGCCGCCGGGATGGCCCGATATACTTTTCGGGCAAATCCTTGATTTTCGCCTTTGACGTTCCCGGGTTCCCAAACGATAGTGTACGCGGCAGTTCGCGCCGGGCCTGACCTTGAAGCAGGTCCCATCGCGACGCCGCCAGAAATTAAAACTTTTCCGCCTCCCCAGCCGGAAATAGAGTTGTCTGCGCCAATGCCTAAGTACGACACATCGGCCGACCGCCGCCAGTCTCCCCGGACCAAGCTCGTGGAGATCGCCTACATCGGCATGGGCCCCGAAAACGGCGGCCTGGTTCTGGACGTCTCCGACGGCGGGCTCTCCTTTCACTCCGTCGCTCCCGTACAGCGCGCTGAAACCGTTCGCTTTCTGTTGTCCTTGCGGGGACACAGCCGGATCGAAGGGGCGGGCGAAGTCGTCTGGACCAACGAAATGAAAACGGTGTGCGGGCTGAAGTTCACGGCACTATCCAGTGGCGCCCGTGAACACCTGAACAATTGGACCAATCAGTCGCGGCCTGCGGCGGTGGCCGTGGAAGAACCCCAAGAGCCGGTATCGTCTTCTTCCCCAGTTCTCCAAGCCGCGCCTGTGGAAGAAATCGAACAAGCGGAGGAAGTCGAACAAATCGTAGAGGAGCGCTCTCCCGCCATCGCGGCCAGCGCTCTACCGGTTAGCGCCGAACCGCAGGCCATCGCCAGGATGCCGGAGACCTTCGCCGAACCGGCGTTCGCCGTTTCTCCGGCCAGGGAATTTTATTTGTCAGCCCCGCTCGAATCCACCTCATTCTGGCAGTCCCCGGTATTGTCGTGGCTGGCTGTTGGACTCCTGACCGCGTCTCTGACCGCAGCGGCGTATCTATACGGAGTGCGCGTGGGTCAGTCGCAGCGCAGTTCGACGCCTGGCGCGCTGGCCAATTCTGGCATATCGACCGCATCTGCGCTGGAGGCTGCGCCAATTGCCGCGTCGCCAGTTCCAGCCGGCGCGTTGCCGGAAAGCACAGCACCCGCCTCGCTACTAAACAGCAAAACGCCGGCCACGCAAATTTCTGGTTCGGTCTCCAAAGTAGCCGTTTCGGCCGCTCCCGTCGGCGTTTCTGTTCCAGGCCCGGCCATGGCCGGCCCTGCCGGCACGCCCACAAGCGCAGTCCAATCTGCCGAAGCAACAGGTCAGTCGCCGCGCCCGGCCACCGAGAAGCACGTCCCTACCCCCGCCGATTTGCTCGCCCAGCAGGAAGCTGGCAAGGCGCAACTAGCCGCAGCGATGTCTTATCTGAATGGGGACAACGGAAAACGCGACACGCCCAAAGCGGTGCAGCTCTTGTGGGCCGCTGTGAGGAACGGAAATTCAGACGCCGAAGTAACGCTCTCGGACCTTTACGTCACCGGCGACGGCGTGGAAAAAAATTGCGAGCAGGCGCGAGTCCTGCTGAAGGCCGCGACCAAGAGCGGCAACCCCGCCGGCATGGTCAAGCTGGGTGAGTTGGAAACCGGCGGCTGCCAGTAGATCGCGTGCGCCCGGAAAACTTCGAAAATTCTCGGACGCCTTCCCGGCCAAAAACAATAAGCCCCCGCCTCCGGCAGCCAGAGGGTCACGGCGGACTCCAAACGTCGGAGCTGACAGGAAAGTTAGAAAGTGCCGCGCTACTTCAAAGCGCTCTGCAGCCGCTTGGTGCTCTTGGCAAGTTGCTTCTTCAGCGCGTCCACCTGCTTGGACAGCGCGTTCAGCTCGCCCTTGGCGACATGCGCCGCTTTGGCGGCTTTCGCTACCGCTTTGTGAGCCGCGCCATCCGCGCGTCCGACCGCCGATCCGATCGACACCGCCGCATCCTTGAACTTGTTTTTTGTGGCCATTAATTGCCTCCCGTCAGACAACATCGCAGAGAATGTACACAATTGGCAATACAGATTCCAAGGTATGTGGCGCATGCTTTAGCTTGCGCAGTTTCATTACAATTCTGTATGGATAACGCCGAGCGACACTCCGCAAGCTAAAGCATGCGCCACATGGGCCCTAACGGGTCCGCAATCGCGCCCCGCGGTAGTACAAAATCAGTCCAATCATCACCGAAAGCAGCGTCCCGGCAACCAGCTTGGTCTCAAACAAAAATGCGTTGGACGTGTCGCTGGGCGGAACAAACGACAACACAATCGCGACGCCGACCACCAGCAGTCCCACGCCGCCGGCAACGCAAACTCCAACCCGTCCTCCGGGGATCAGCACCGCAGCCCGATTTTCGCGGCGGTCGGGCTGCGAAGACAATTTGATCGCCGCCGCATACATGTAGATGAACGGAATGAAGTAGAGAATCGTCGCCGCGTCCACCAGAATCTGGTACGCGCCGCGCGTATTTTCGTTAATCTGCGCGACCAGCAAAATCGCCCCCGAAATTACCGCCTGCACCAGAATCGAAATGTAGGGCGTCTTCCAGCGCGGATGAATTTTTCCAAACGCTTCGGGCAGGTAGCGGTCGATTCCCACGATGAACGGAATCCGCGCCACGCCCGCCACGGTTGAGCCCACTCCGCCGGCATTTCCCACCGTCACGAGCAGCGCGGCGATCACTCCGACCGCCGCCATCCGCAGCGCCGCCGAGCCTTCGGTGATGGCCTGGAAAACTCCGCTCTTCGGGTCGACCGCTTCGCTCGGCAGCATCATCAGCACCGCAACGGTCCCCGCGATGTACATGAGCGCGATCAGCGCGCCGGAGGCAAAAATCGCCCGCGGAAATATGCGCTGCGGATTTCTGACTTCTTCGCTCATGGCCGAAACCAGTTCCAATCCGGCGAAGGCGAACGCCAGTTGCGGCCAGAAATTCACGGTGTCCCAATCCCAATGCGGCATCATCGCCGCCCAGGTGAAATGCGTCACCGATCCCTGCCGCGACCACAACAGCAGGGCCACACCCACAATCATCATCAAGGGAAGATAGGTTCCCACTCCTCCCGCGTTCTGCAGCCACTTCCCGATGTGCAGCCCGATAATGTTCAGCCAAACCGCCACCACCAGCAACGCAAACGAAAACCACAGCAGGAACGCGCGGCTTTGCGCCATCCACGCGGTTCCCGAGCCGCCAACGTACGCGGCCATCGCCGAACTGGCCAGCAGCAATCCCGGAAAATAAAATACCGTGTAGATCCAGTACGTCCATCCAGCCACGAATCCGTGAAAGTCTCCGAAGGCCATCTTCGTCCACACGTACAGCCCGCCCTCTTCCGGAAAACGCGTGGAGAGTTCTACAACGATGTAAGCGGTAGGAACAAAAAACAGCAGAGCCGCCAGCACCCACAGGCTGATCGAAGATTGCCCGTTGCGAGCCGCCGCTGCGATCCACCGCGGCCCCAGCACCGTCGCGATGCAGAATAGCAGCACGTCCCAGAAGCCCATGACGCGGCGCAACTGCTGCTTTACGCCGCCGCCGACTTCTGTCGTTTCGCTCACGAAGCAAAACCTGTCTTTTTCTGACTAGAAGTCATCAAGTCATCTCACAAATAGTCTTTGTGGGTCGCGGCTTCAGCCGCGACTTTCAAGGCTCGAAACACGAGGGCTTCAGCCCCTGAAGCGCTTTCGAGTTCCAGGCCTGAAAGACTGGCCTTGAGAATCAAGAAGTCACGTCCAGCTCGGGAGTGAGTTCATCCTGCCGCAGAAAATTTTGCAAGAAAGGCTGCGGCGCCGCCACGAACCCGTCCCACGGACCGAAATACGCGACGCGGCCTTCGTGCAGAAACACCACGCGATCCGCCAGTTTTTTCGCCAGGTGCGTGTCATGCGTGACGACCACGGATGTTTTGTGAAATTTTTCCTTCAGCCGCAGGATCAGGTCGCCGGTGTGCGCCGCCATCAGCGGATCGACCATCGTGGTCGGCTCGTCGTAGAGAATCGCCTCCGGATCCTGCGCGAGAGCGCGCGCGATGGCCACCGCGCGCTTCATTCCCGTGCTGAGCTCCGACGGCAGCTTGTCCTCAATCGCTGTGACTTCCAGCATCTCGGCAAGTTCCGCCACCCGCGCGTCTTTCTGCTCCTCAGTAAGATCCTTTCGCGTCTCCAGCGGAAACGCGATGTTTTCCGCCACTGTCAGCGAATCGAAGAGCGCGCCGGACTGGAAAACCATGGTGACGCGCCGCCGGATTTCGTGCAGCTGGTCTTCACTCCAGTCTGTGATGTCTTCGCCGGCCACCAGCACGCGGCCCGAGTCCGGCCGCAAAAATCCGAGGATAGTTTTCAGCGTTACGGACTTCCCCACCCCGCTGCGCCCCATGATCACGCAGGTCTCGGCATGATCCACAAAAAAGCTGACGTCATCCAGCACCAAGTGATCGCCAAAAGCCTTGCTGACGTTGCGGAATTCAATGAAGTGGCCGGTGTCGGCCGGAGGAGTTGGCGAAGGGGTTCGCGCGCCCATGCTAGCCCGCTATTGTTGATGAGCACGCCCAAGGAAGCAAACCAATTTCGAGAAGGCGTTGAGTAGGACAGGCTTCAGCCTGTCTGGTTTTGACTGGCGTCATGCATAGATCTAAACCAGACAGGCTGAAGCCTGTCCTACTGAAAGCACAATAAGTCTTTTATTATGATATGATAACAAGAAACAGAAGGGCCGGATATAATTCTTTGCTCAGCGCAACTTTCTTGACATTCACCGCTCATTTGCTATATTAGCACTCGTTCGCGAGGAGTGCTAACGTCTGCTCAGCGCTTCCCGAACAACCATCCCGACTCACTTCACTGAACGGAGGCAAGAAACGATGTCTGTAAATGTTACTCCGCTCCACGATCGCGTCTTGATCAAGCGGATCGAAGAAAAGGAATCCATCAAGGGCGGCATCATCATCCCGGACACGGCGAAAGAGAAGCCGCAAGAGGGCGAAGTGATCGCCGTTGGCGCAGGCAAGACCAACGATGAGGGCAAGCGGGTCGCTCTCGACGTCAAGGCCGGCGACCGCGTGCTGTTCGGCAAGTACAGCGGCACCGAAATCAAGGTGGACGACGAGGATTACCTCATCCTCCGCGAAGATGAAATCCTGGCAAAGCTCAGCGGCGCGGCGAAGGCTGCCGGCGGCAAGAAGTAACTTTTTCCCGCAGCGTCTTGCCGCAACATTCGCGGCCGGCGCGGCGAACGGACCACGAAGTCCTTCCCCGAAACGCCAACCAGGGCGCCGGGACGCAGCACAGCAATCTCAAATTTGAAATCTGAAATTTTTGAAGAGGAGAACGACTCATGGCTAAGCAAATCGTGACTGGAGAGAATTCCCGCCAGTCCATTCTGCGGGGCGTCAACGCCCTGGCGGACGCGGTAAAGATCACCCTCGGCCCCAAGGGCCGCAACGCGGTGATTGAGAAGAAGTTCGGCGCGCCGATCATCACCAAGGACGGCGTGACCGTGGCCAAGGAAATCGAGCTGCGCGATCCCCTGGAAAACATGGGCGCGCAGATGGTTCGCGAAGTCGCTTCCAAGACTTCCGACGTGGCCGGCGATGGCACCACCACCGCCACCGTGCTGGCGCAGGCCATCTTCCGCGAAGGCGTGAAGACGGTAGCGGCCGGCGCAAGCCCCACCGCCCTGAAGCGCGGCATCGAACGTGCCGTCGAAGTGGCCGTGGAAAAAGTCCGCGAGCTGCACCGTGACGTCAAGGGCGACATGATCGCCCAGGTCGGCACGATCAGCGCCAACAACGACAAGCAGATCGGCAGCATCATCGCCGAAGCGATGAAGAAGGTCGGGAAGGACGGCGTCATCACCGTCGAGGAATCCCGCACGATGGAAACGACGCTGGAAGTGGTCGAAGGTATGCAGTTCGACCGCGGCTATCTCTCCCCGTACTTCGTCACCGACCCCGAGCGCATGGAGTGCGTGCTCGAGGACGTTCGCATCCTGATCCACGAAAAGAAAATCAGCTCGATGAAGGACCTGCTTCCCCTGCTCGAACAGATTGCCAAGCTGGGGAAACCTCTCCTGATCATTGCCGAGGACGTTGAGGGCGAAGCCCTGGCGACCCTGGTGGTGAACAAGCTGCGCGGCACACTGCAGTGCGCCGCAGTCAAGGCGCCCGGCTTCGGCGATCGCCGCAAGGCCATGCTCGAGGACATCGCGACGCTGACCGGCGGCAAGGCTGTAACCGAGGATCTCGGCATCAAGCTCGAGAACGTGAAGATGGAAGATCTCGGCAAGGCCAAGAAAGTCACCATCGACAAGGACAACTGCACCATCGTCGAGGGCGCTGGCAAGTCCAGCGAAATCGAAGGACGCGTCCGGCAGATCCGCGCGCAGGTCGAGGAAACCACCTCGGACTACGACAAGGAAAAGCTGCAGGAGCGCCTCGCCAAGTTGGTCGGCGGCGTAGCGGTAATCAAGGTGGGCGCGGCAACTGAAACCGAGCTGAAGGAAAAGAAGGCTCGCGTTGAAGACGCCATGCACGCCACCCGCGCAGCCGTCGAAGAAGGCATCGTTCCGGGCGGCGGTGTAGCCCTGATCCGCTGCCTCGCGGCGCTCGACAAGCTGAAGCTGAACGACGAGGAAGCCATCGGCGTGAATATCGTCAAGCGCGCTCTCGAAGAGCCCATGCGGCAAATCGCCCTGAACGCGGGCGAAGAAGGCGCCGTGATCGTCGGCAAGGTTCGAGAGAGCAAGGACGACAACTACGGATACAACGCGGACAGCGGCGAGTTCGGCGACATGGTCAAGATGGGCGTAATCGACCCGGCCAAGGTCACCCGCCTCGCTCTGCAGAACGCGGCGTCCATCGCCGGCCTGATGCTAACCACCGAAGCCCTGGTGGCCGACATCAAGGAAGACGACAAGCAAGCCGCAGCAGCCGGAGCCGGAGGCCACGGCGGCCCAGGCGGCGGCATGGGCGGCATGTACTAGATCGCAGAATAAACACGCAGAACCCGGGGCCCGCGCGAGCGGGCCCTTTTTTTATTTACGCGGCCTCGATCGCCAGTACGCGGGGGTGCCGCACCCTTCACGCATTCGGTGAAGGGTGCGGGTTTAGATCATCGAGAGCAACCATCGGTACGCGACATCTAAACCCGCACCCTAGAAACCCACAAGGGTGCGGCACCCGGCATGGGCGGCATGTACAAGATCGGGAAGGGCCAGGTGGATTTCACCTCATAGAACCGATTTTCCTGCGATGCAGTGTCCCCTTCCACGATTGACGACTATCGTAATCGCGAACGTGCCCGGGTGCCGCACCCTTGCGGTTTTCAAGGGTGCGGGTTTTCGTCCCTGCTAGCCGGTTCGTCCCAGCGATCGATTGCGATGAGAACCGGGCCATCCCCAGCATAATGCGACCAACTACTCCACGGCCAATCCCTCGGATGAACAACGAGGTCACGCTTGATTGGGTTTAGGTGCATGTAGTTCAGCTTCTCAGACATTTTCATGCCGTCGTACACATTGAAATCATAAAAGCGTCTGTACCAGAAGTGGCCCTCAGTATCCTCGCAATTCCCTCCTCTGAAAGGCAGCGACGCGGAGGCGCGCTGTTTGAGGACCTGAATTGCTTTTGACGGATTGCCCTTTCGAGGTTCGCTTATGAGCAAGTGGACGTGTTCCGGCATGACTACGTAGCCGATCAGGCGGAACTGGTACCTGGTGCGGACTTCGTCGAGAATTCGCACGAAGCAGCCGCGGGCTTCCGGTGCGGAGAGGTACGGTCGACGATGGATGCAACTGAATGTGATGAAGTGGAAGTTGCCTTGGCCGTAGCGGCGCTCCAGGGGATTGCGCTTGACTGGCGGAAACCCGCACCCTTGAGAACAGCAAGGGTGCGGCACCCGGGGCCTCTCTACATACTCAGCTTTTTTGTCACTTTACGTGACTCTAGCACATTGAGGCGCTCCTCGCTTGTGAATCATTTTCGTGCGGGCGATGGCGGGCAGCGCCGGAACAAAGGGATCATCTCAGGTGAACGTTGGATGTTCGCCGGGGCGCCGAGACTCTAGTATTGTGTTGTGATGGGATCGCGCAGGCTGATCATCGGAGGATTAGCCGTCGTTGCGGCAGCGAGCGTGCTGCTGCTTTGGCATTTCCGGTCTGTGAAGCGCGCCTCTACCGCCACAGAGTCTTCGGCGCCGTCCGAATCTGCGGTGATCGTCGATGCGGGAAATGAATCGCCGATCGTTCCGAAGTCATCGAACTCCTCCGACGTTGGCCCCACCAACGTCTACGCGCACAATCTGAAACTGCGCAAAGGCTCATCCGGTTTCCGGATTTATGTGCGCTGGCTGCGCGGGCTGATGGTGCGCACCTCGCGCAACGTCAATCCCTCTTTTGACGACCCCGACTCGTTCGTCCTGGATGTCAAGACCGGGGTGGTGCACACCAACGTCGGCGACCTGGCCAATTTTCTGAACGAGGCCGTCGCGGGCGCGCCGTTTCGCGGAATCACGCTGACCGGTGACGGCGATACCATCAAGCTTCGCGGCACGCTGCACAAAATCATTCCACTGCCCGTGGAGCTGACCGCCACGATCGGCGTCGCGCCCGGCAATCGCGTGCAAATCCACGTGACCAAGCTCAACGTTTTGAAGATCCCCCTCAAGGGCCTTCTCGGCGGATTCCACGTCGAGGTGGCCAATCTTTTTCATCCCGGAAACATTCCCGGCATCGAGGTGTCCGGCAACGACATTTTCCTGGACACGCAGAAGCTGCTGCCTCCTCCGCACATCCGCGGAGAATTGACCAGCGTGCGCATCGTGAATCCGGATGTCGAGGAAATCTATGGAGATGCTCGGGAAGACCTGACCCGCGTGCAGCAGTGGCGGAATTACCTGCAACTGGACGGCGGCACCATCGACTTTGGAAAGCTGACCATGCGCCACGTCGATTTGATCATGGTGGATCTGTCGGACGACGCATGGTTTGATCTGGACTTGACGAATTATCAGGAACAGCTGGTGAACGGATATACGCGGATGACCCCACAAGCGGGATTGCAGATTTTCATGCCCGATCTCGATACCTTGCCGCGCAACAAGAACAATCAGAACATCGGCCTGGAATGGCTGAAAAACCGGAACATCAATCCGCCGGCGGACCTCACCTCAAGATAAGACGCCGGGTGGCGAAGGGAAATTTTGTAGCGCCCGCCTTCAGGCGGGCATTGTGGCGTACCGAGGATGCCCGCCTGAAGGCGGGCGCTACATCAGGCAAACCCGAGTCACTCGGTGTAGCGGATCAGCAGCACGCCAAGCACGATGATGAGCAGCGAGGAAAGCGCCGAGAAAATCGCCTGCCGTCGCGGCGATGCCTCTGACAGCCCCTTCGACAATCCGATGCAGAACCCGGCGGCGGAAAAGCTTTGGTGCTGCGTTTGAATGTGGCTCATCACCGCCATGTGGTTGGGACCGCTCATTCCGCTGCCGTGCTCGTGGAAGAGCAGCAGTACCGAACCGAGGCAGGCAAGAATCGGAAACACCCATCCCGACCACGCCGCCCGGAGCACGCCGCGAGCGCGTTGCAGTTCGATGACGCCGAGAGCAAGCAGAATGACCGCAAACAATTTGTGCTGCAGCACCTCGCGGTCATGCCCGAGGCCGTACCACCAGCTTTGCGGGCCGAACGGCCAGAGTTCCTTATCGCTGTATGCCAGCAGGAACACTCCGCAAAGCAGAAAACACAGTGGCCACGCGTAGCGTAGAAACGCGGGTTGTCCCGGCCGGACACTTGCCGCTAGGAAGAATACGCCCGCGAAAACGACAAAGAATCCGGCCAGGTGATGATTAAATTCGCTTCCCTGGCGGTCGGCCAGCATCATTCGAGCGTGTTCCGCGGCATCCATGGGCATCCCGTCCATCGGCATGGGCATCGACATGTCCATCCCATCGTGGCTATCGCGGCCGGAATCCACCGATCGATCCTGCGCAATGAGTTGTGTCGCTTCGCCCCCTGCCGTCATCGCGACCGAAGTCCCCTGAAAAAGAGTCGCGGACACAGAAGGAGTGCGGAGGTTCCGCGCCGGTCCGTGTTCAGCGTTGACGAATTCGGGAGTGGCAAGGCGCATCGCGGCCTGAGCGTTTGGCGGAAGCGCAGCACACGCCAGGGCGCAATTGACGATGAGCAACACGTGCGCAACAGGCAGGGTGATAAGACCGATCATCCAGCTGAAGACGGTATTCATCCGAATCCCTTCGTACGGCTGTAAGTTCGCTTCAGGTTTCCTGTCACTCGCGGCGCTAACAATTCCTTCGATGACGAGTGTTGATTTTGATTTAACGCGGAGCGGCTGGGCTCCTCCGACGAACGACTCGAATCGATGCAGGGATCCGGCCGTATCGTTTGTAACGCTGGCGGATATTTTACAAAAGTTATCAGGGAAGGTAAAACGGAAATGACACCTCTACCGGCGCGGATTGTTTCAGATTGGGCGGCACAACCGCTAGCTTCGCACGGCCCAGTCTTGCATACAGCGGACGGTTGGCACGTTAACGGACATTAGAGTAAACTCCCTCGTGCAGGGAGTTCATTCCTATGTCCATCCGCCCGGTCAAGCGCCTGATCCGTTCCAAACCGACTCGCGATGGCGCCGGCGTCCATTTGCGCCGCGCCTTCGGATTCGGCAACACGTCCGACTTCGATCCGTTTCTGCTGCTCGATGATTTCCGCAACGATGTGCCGGAAGATTATGCCGCGGGATTTCCGTGGCATCCGCATCGTGGCATCGAAACCATCACCTACGTCCTGGCCGGCACCGTCGATCACGGCGACAGCATGGGCAATCACGGCTCCATCGCTCCCGGCGACGTCCAGTGGATGACCGCCGGCAGCGGAATTATTCATCAGGAAATGCCCAAAGGCGATTCGGCCGGACGCATGCACGGGTTCCAGCTGTGGGCCAATCTTCCGAGTTCCCTGAAGATGACGCCGCCGCGCTACCAGGGAGTGGAAGCCAAGGACATTCCCGCCATTACCGACGACGATGGCACACACGTTCGCCTGGTGTGCGGAAGTTTCTGGGGAAAGAAGGGTCCGGTTGACGGCGTCGCGGCTGACCCGATTTATCTCGACGTGTCGGTGCCTCCCGGCCAGCGACGCACCCTGCCGGTGGAGACTACCCGGCACGCGTTTGCGTACGTCTTCGCAGGCTCGGCCAAATTCTGCAACGCCTCAGATCCTCTCGCGGTTCCCACGGAACCCGTCGGTTGGGCGGACACCGCGCCTCCTTCCGCCGCGGAAAATCGTTCCCTGGTCCTTTTCGATCGTGGCGATGAAGTGGAAGTGCAAGCCGGGGATGAAGGCGTCCGCTTCCTGCTGGTTTCCGGAAAACCGCTGGAAGAACCGGTGGCCTGGTACGGCCCGATCGTGATGAACACGCAGGCGCAGTTGCAGCAAGCGTATCAGGAACTGGAAAAAGGGACGTTCCTGAAAAAATAGCGCGCGCTCGCCGGCGGCGCCGCTTCTTGCAAGAAACAAAACCCACAGGCTTATGATTCCGCGAAAAGAATGCGTCGTTTTGTCATTCTGAGCGAAGCGAAGAATCTCTCTTCGATTCAAGTAGAGGCAAAGAACCAGGAGAGATTCTTCGCTTCGCTCAGAATGACATCGTTTTTGAGTTTTTGGTTTTTCCGTAGCCTGCCGAACTTGTGCACACATTCACGGCGCACAATCACAATAGCGCAACGCCGCAAATCCCGCCTTCGATTCATTTCCTTTGCCGCTCAGGGTCAGCACAAAGAAACGGTCGTACTCGGTGTGTGCGATCGGAATGATTTCCGGCGCGCCCAGGGCTCGCAGGATTTGCGGAAGCGTTTGGTCGTGCCACACGACCAGAACGCTTCGCGCTTTGCTGGAGCGAACCGCGGCGACCACATCCTGCGGTCTGGCAATCGGGATGGCCACCGGTTTCAAATGAAGAATTGCAGCCAGCGGCGCGGCGGTCTGCCTGGTGCGCTGCAACTCAGAAGTAATGATTTGCTGAATCTGCGCATCTCTCAGAGTATTGGCAAGGCATTTCGCGCGCGCTTGCCCCGCCTCGTTCAGCGGAGCGTCGGTATCGTCGGAGACTTTGTCGGCATGCCGGATCAGGTAAATCGTTCGCGAGTCCTGCGCGCGCGCCGGCGGAGCGAGCGCGATGACAGCCAGCGCTAGAATAACCATGCAACGCCCGATGATTCTCACGACTTTTTTTTGATCCTTCATTTATTCCTCGCCGCCGGGTAGCCAATGGCGTACGTGATCGGCATCCTCGGCACTCCTCCGGAACTTTCTCCCACCTGCCATCGGTACTCGCGCCCCTGCAATTTCGCGATGATCTCGCGCAATTCCTCCGGCTGGTAGGTTCGCAGACACGAAACCACTCCGTCGAACAGAATTACAAACGGCACCGCCGGAACGAGATATGTCCAAAATAATCGTGACCATCGGAATGGCCGCATCCACGCAGTGGTTACAAACACCAAAAGCGACCACGGAAGCATCAGCGCCAGCGCCCACGGCGCCCGCCGCGTGACTTCAAAGATTCCGATCCCTTCTCCCGCATCCACCGCATCCTGGAGCACCGCGCGCGCCTGGTCCGGCGCAAAGTGATGGTAGGACGAGAACACCGTCCGAAATCCGGTCAGTTCGCACGGAACTCTCATCGCATCAATGGAGTCCGTGCGAAACGTGATGTGATTGCCGCCGGTGTTCCTCGCGTTCTGAAAACCCGCGAGGTTTGGGAATTTATCGGAGAGGCAAATCGGCGTTGCGGCGGCGTTTCTATGGAAGCTTTCATGGAGATTCAACCACGGTCCGCCTCCGCCAGAACACAGGTCGACAATCGACCGGCAACCGGCGGAATCCAGCGCGCATTGCAACAGCGGCCAGACCGGCGCGTAGGCGTTGAGGAAAGCGACTCCATATTGCAGTGCATCCGTAACTTCGTCGCGGAGAAACCGCGGGAGCCAGGGCTGCTCGTGAATCTCGATGAACTGAATTCGGCGCATGCGCAGGCCGTCTCTGAGCCGTATCAAAATGCTTCCCAGCCTGCCGAGTCAAATGGAAAGAAGCCGGCAGTGAAAGCCAGCTTCTATAACTTTCGCCTTGTATTCGCCTTTCGTACGGTGGTATGCTCCTGGCGCCCCGCACTTCAAACCGTGAGGAGAAGAACACCATGTCAATTGCTCAGACGCTTTTGCCTGAATTCGATCAGGAGATGGCCAACACCCGCAAAATGCTGGAACGAGTCCCCGATGGAAAGTTTGACTACAAGCCGCACGACAAATCGATGAGCCTCGGCCGCCTGGCGGCGCACACCGCTGAGATTCCGTCCTACGTGACCGGCACGCTGAAATTCGAGCGCATGGATTTTACCGGGAATGAAAAGCCGTTCGCGCCGGCCACACGCGCGGAGATGCTCGCGGCCTTCGACAAATACGTCGCGGAAGCGCGAGAACTGCTCTCCAATGCCACCGACGAAGACCTCGCGAAAATGTGGACGCTGAGCTTCAAGGGGCAGCAGATCTTCTCCATGCCGCGAGCCGCCGTGCTGCGCGCTATGGCCATGAACCACCTGATTCATCACCGCGCGCAGCTCGGCGTCTACTTGCGCCTGAACAACGTTGAGATTCCCGGAATGTACGGCCCGTCCGCGGACGAGAAGAATATGTTCACGCAAAGCGCCTGATCACCGCGCCCGAAAACTGACGGGACCGGCAGAACAAACGGGAGATCCGCGTCAGCCGGGCCGGCGAAAAACCGCTTGCGGGCTGACCGGGCGGGGTGTATACGCTGGGAACGTCTCGCGTGGAATTTGCAGGCCCCTTTCAAGCGGCGCAACTCGCAAGAGTTCCGTCTGCCGGTTCCCCAAAAATCTAACGATTTAAGGAGGATCCCATGCCCCTTTTCCTGAGCCAGGTCGCTTACAGCGAGGACGGCTGGCAAGCGCTGGTTTCCAATCCCCAGAACCGCCTGGAAGCGCTGCGCCCGGTAGTCGATAAGCTCGGCGGCCGCATCGTCAACGCCTATTACGCGTTCGGCGACTACGACGTGGTGCTGATTTCCGAATTTCCGGACAACGTGAGCATCGCCGCGCTGGCGATGGCTGCGGCCGCAGGGGGCGCGGTGAGGTCGATCAAAACCACGCCGCTGCTGGAAGCGGCAGAAGGCGTGGAAGCGCTGCGCAAGGCCGCCGCATCCGGCTATCGCGCCCCCGTCGGCGGGCGTTCCGCCTCGGCGTAGGAGTTACGTAGGACAGGCTTCAGCCTGTCTGGTTTAGATTTGTGGCCTACCATGGTCTAAACCAGACAGGCTGAAGCCTGTCCTACTGTTTCTTGCCGGACGTTAGAGGGTTCGGTATAGTCATATCAGCAACGCGAATTCACACACCACAATCCAGGAGCCGCCGCCGCGCCATGTCCGCCGAACCCATCCCGTTTGCCACCGTAGAAGAAGCCCTGGAAGAAATCCGCCAGGGCCGGCAGATCGTGCTGGTGGATGACGAAGACCGCGAGAATGAGGGCGACCTCACCATGGCGGCGGAGAAGATCACTCCCGAGGCCGTGAACTTCATGGCCAAAAACGGCCGCGGCCTGATTTGCCTGGCGCTGACGGAAGACCGCTGCGACGAACTGGGGCTGCCGCTGATGAGCCCCGTGAACACCTCGAACTACGGCACCGCGTTCACCGAATCGATCGACGCGCGCCGCGGCACCACCACCGGAATCAGTACCGCGGATCGCGCCATCACCATCCTGACCGCCATCGACGCGGCCACGCGGCCCGCCGATCTCGCGCGTCCTGGCCACGTGTTTCCGCTGCGCGCGCGCAATGGCGGCGTGTTGGTGCGCGCCGGGCAGACTGAAGCTTCGGTGGACCTCGCGCGCATCGCCGGAATGACTCCCGCCGGCGTGATCTGCGAAATCATGAATGACGACGGCACCATGGCGCGCCTGCCGCAGCTCGCTGACTTTTGCCGCGCCCACGGATTGAAACTGCTGACCGTCGCGGAATTAATTCGCTACCGCATGCGCAATGAGCGCTACGTCCGCCGCGCCGCGGAAACCGCTCTGCCCACGCGCTATGGCGATTTCCGCATGATCGTCTACTCGTCGGATGTGGACCGCGAGCAGCACATCGCCCTGGTGCGCGGAGACCTGGCGGGCGCCCCGCCGCTGGTGCGCGTGCATTCGCACTGCCTCACCGGAGACGTCTTTGCCTCCACGGAATGCGATTGCCACGAGATTATCGAGCGCTCGCTGGAAGCCATCGTCGAAGAGAATCGCGGCGTGTTCGTCTACCTGCACCATACCGGGCGTGGCTTCGGCATCGACGCCGCATCGCCCGCTCCGGGCGCGCTCCCGCGAATCGTGTACCACTCCCGTGGCCAACTGGACATGGACGTCGCGCGGCAGCGCCTCTTGCAGCATGAAAGCGGAATCGGCGCGCAGATTCTGATCGACCTGGGATTGAAAAGCTTGCGCGTTCTGACCAACCATCCGAAAAAAGTGGTGGCCCTCGAAGGTTACGGCCTCACCATCGCCGAACAAGTTCCGCTGCGAACCGCCTCCGCGAAAAAACGCACGCATCAAATCCTATAAGTGGGACAGACTTCAGTCTGTCGGGTTCCATCAGTCCGCCCGGACTCGTTTCCATTGGTGCGCCCGGACTTCACTCCCTGCCAAGATCAAATGAAAATCCACAGACTGAAGTCTGTGCCACCGAATCGCACTAAGGATTTTTCGCGGGCGGGTTGTTTTTCTTCACGGCAGGCACGGCCGGTGGGCCGGAAACCTTGATATAAGGCCGCATGGCGTCCAGTTTTCTCGGACTGATGCCGCGGATCGACAGCAAGTCCTCGACACGTTTGAAGCGGCCGCTCTTTTCCCGCATGTCGATGATGCGTTGCGCGGTGACAGCGCCGACGCCGGGCAGTTCCTGAAGTTCCTTTACATTCGCAACGTTGAGGTCGATCGGTTTCGAGGGAGGCTGTTTTTTTGCTTGGGCAACCAGGCCGAGGACCAACAGCGCGAAAGCGAGTGTCAGAGCGCCGGCGGTGATGCGGTGTCGCATGTTTTTAGTGGGACAGGCTTCAGCCTGTCGGGTTCCGAAAGAGTCGCCACCCAATTCGAATTCCGGGAACCACTTGAATCTAAACAAGACAGGCTGAAGCCTGTCCTACTGAATGCGGCTCCCTTGCGCGTCGTACACTTCCGGCGCGCCGAATTGCGCGGCTTGCGCTTCGATTTGCGCGCGGTCGCCGACGATTACGATCTGCGCGTGCTCAGAGTCGAAATATTTTCGCGCGGCGTCGAGCACGTCCGCGGAAGTCAGCTTCAGAACGCGCTCCCGGTACGTCTCCAGATAGTCGTCCGGCAACTTCTCGAGCGTTGCTGTGGCCAATTGCCCGGCAAGGCCGTCCTGGGTCGCCAGGCCCAGCGAGAATACTCCGGTCAGGTAGCTGCGCGCGTCGTCCAGTTCGTCTTCGCCAACGGGCGTCGAGCGCATGCGGTCAATCTCATAGAAAATTTCCTTGAGCGCCGCGGCCACCACATCGTTGCGCACCGCCGCTCCGATGCTGAAATAGCCGTGCTGGCGCATCGGATGCGCTCCGCTGCGCGGGCTGTAGGTGTAGCCTTTTTCTTCGCGGATATTCATCACCAGCCGCGAATTGAATGCGCCGCCATAAATGGAATTGGCCAGCGTCAGCCGCAGCCAGTCCGGATCTTTGCGCGTAATGGCGCGATTGCCGATCGACAACTGCGTCTGCACCGATCCCGGCAAATGCACCAGATATACGCGGCGGCTCTGCAGTTCAGGCAGCGCGGGATCGGGCGCGCCTTCCGCCGGTCCTCCGGTCCACGCGCCAAATGCCGTTTCAATCTCCGCCAACATTTTTTCCGGCGCGAAGTCGCCGACCATCACCAACAGCGCATTTCCGGGACGATAGTAGCGCTGATAAAAATCCTTCAATTGCTCGACGCGGTAGTGGGTGACCTGCTCTTCCGTCGGCGAAATCGTGCCGTAGGGGTGCGCACCGAACAGCACCCGGCGCAAGCGTTCGCTGGCCAGAAATCCGGGCGTAGTGCGCTCGATGCGCAGGCCCTCGACCAGTTGCCGCCGCTCCCGTTCGAATTCGTCCTCGGGAAAGATCGCCCGCTGCGCCAGCTCCGAAACCAGCCCGAGCAATTCGTTCGAAAAGTCGACCAGCCCAGCGAACGAAATCACGCTGTTGTCCGCTCCGGCGCCGGAAGAGAGATCGGCGCCCATCCGCCTCAAGTCTTCCTCGATTTGGCGGCTGGTGCGCCTCTGAGTGCCCGTGCGGGCCACTGTAGCGGTCATGTCAGCCAGGCCCGGCGCCTGCGCCGCGACCACCGCGTTTCCGCTGCGAAAAAAAAGCTCGCCGGTAAATTTGGGAATCCCGTGCGATTCCACCAGGACCACTTCCAGTCCGTTCGAAAGCGTCCGGTGCACGCGCGGCGGCCAGATGACCGGCCGGGCCGGAGCGAGCGGCGGAACTGCCGAAGGTGTATCCGAGCGAGGCGCGGAAGCCATCAGGCCGCCCCTTTCTTCGCCGGCTGGCGAATAACGATTGAGCGGTTGTGGCGCGTGAGGAGCTTCTGCGCGACGGACTGCACCTCGGAGGGCGTTACTTGCATGAATCCATCGAGGATCGTATTCACCAGGCTGGGTTCGTTATCAAACAGCGTGAAACAAGCCAGCAGGTGCATGAGGCCGTATCGCGGGATGGACGGACCATGCCCGCCCTCGAGGTTGGAAAAATAATTCGACCGGAATTTCACTTTGATCGGTTCCAGTTCGTCCGCGGCAATTCCCTTCTCTTTCATCTCATCGAGAATCTGATCGTAGGCGGCGATGGTCTGGTCCGCGGAATATTCTGGTTTGTGGAGCAGACGCGTCACCATCAGCGTCGGCCCGTTGTAGTCAAATAAATCGCCAACGGGATAGTGGATTCCGCCCTCGGCGTCCACAGCGATCTGCTGTTCGAGCACCAGGCGGCGGTAAACGCGCCCGGAACGTCCGCCGTGGAACGCGTGGTCCAGCATCGCGGCGGCGTACCACTCGGGCGTGAGGCGGCGAGGCGCCTGGTAGCCGATGGCGATTCCTGGAAGCGTGCCGAATTTTTCCTCGACCACGCCGCGGCGTTCATCGATCTGCGGCGGCTCATCGATATCCGCGGGCGTGGGCTGGGGACCCGAAGGGATGGAGGCGAAGTGGCGCTCGGCAAGCCCGATCGCTTCGTCGGTGTCGACATCGCCAAGAATCAGCAGCACCGCATTGGACGGCGCGTAATAAGTTTTGAAAAATTTCTGGACGTCATCGAGGTTGGCGGCGTCCAGATCGTCGAAGTCGCCGTAAAAATTGTGCGCGTTGGACCAATTGCGGTAGGCGACCGGCGGAAGATCGAGCCACGGGAATCCGCCATAGGGTTGATTGAGCACGTTGACGCGCACTTCTTCCTTCACCACGTCGCGCTGGTTTCGCAGATTTTCGTCGTCCACTTTCAATGCGCGCATGCGATCGGCCTCCAGCCACAGCACGCGCTCCAGAGCGTTGGAAGGCACCGACTCGTAATAGTTGGTGACGTCGTAATGTGTCGAGCCGTTCAGCACGCCGCCCGACGAGTTGACCAGCTTGATGTGCATCATCTTGCCGGCGTTGGCCGAGCCCTGGAACATCATGTGCTCGAAGAGATGCGCGAAACCGCTGCGGCCCCGCGGTTCGATGCGGAAGCCAATGTTGTAGTAAACACCGACGGTGGCAACCGGCGCGGTGCGATCGGGCGAAATCACCACGCGCAGGCCGTTCGGCAGTGCCATGCTTTCAACGGGAATGTTCAGTTGCGTCAAGAAACCCCCAGTGGATGAAAATCAAATGCCAGACAACGTGCCGCGATGATTCTAGGTCTCGCGCGCTTTTTTCTTTTTTGAACTCGCAGCCGCGCTGAAGATCCGGTCGAGCTGCTTGCGCATCGCGGCGGGCTCTGCGGTCAAGACTTCCGCCGTCAAGCGCGAGAGCGTCTTGTAAGCCTCCAGATACGCAGGATCGAAATCTTCCAGGGCTTCGACGTGGCGCTGGACGGTTGAAAAATCGCCGCGCGACAGCGGCCCCGTCCACGCCGCCAGGGGGCCGACGCTCTCAAAATTATCGAGCGTCTGCCGCGTAAGCGGCAAAAGGGCGCGCATGGCCTGCCGGCGCTTGAAACCCTGCGTCATCAGCAGCCGCGTGGCCGTTTCCATCAGCGCCAGAACGTAGCCGCACGCAAACGCCCCCGCGGCATGATACGCCGCCTTGTTCGCTCCCGACAAGCGCACCGCCACACCGCCCATCTGGTGGATCATTTTCCGGGCCACCTGCATGGCGGCCGGAGCGCCGTCGATTCCAAAAATGCACTTCGCCAGGTCCGGAAAATTCTGATTGGAGAATGTCTGCATGGGATGCATCGAACCGGTCGCCGCGCCCAGTTCCGCGAGCGGCTGAAGAACACGGGAGTCCAGCGATCCACTGGTGTGCAGCACTACTTTCCCGGCCCATTCGGCACCGCCAAGCTGCGCCAGAGTTTTCGCCACCTCCGCAATGGCGCTGTCCGGAGTGGCAATCAGAACGACGCGCGAATTCAGGACCTGATGTGTCGGACCTCCCAGCGCTTGGCCCGCGCCGATCGCCCGGACGGCCGCGCGCGCCGTGGAGATGGACCGGCCGGTAACGCCGCCGACGCGCCAGCCAAGTTCGTGCAGGCGGCGGCCGAGAGCGCGTCCGACGCGCCCCGCCCCGACGATGGATACG
>Ga0209168_10000905_pt1 | contig 25656 bp, 22 predicted proteins | sample Coa_R1_FD_187156 | JGI IMG/M metagenome (GOLD analysis project Ga0209168, IMG submission 187156) | Surface soil microbial communities from Centralia Pennsylvania, which are recovering from an underground coalmine fire - Coalmine... | ecosystem: Environmental > Terrestrial > Soil > Unclassified ...
CATCCCGCCCGCCGTGGTCGCCGAACGGCTGCTGCGGCTGCGCGGGCACGGAGTGACCCGGCTGGCCGACGCCCTGCGGGCCGCGCACGAGCAGCTGTCGCGGGCCCGGGCCCCGCGGCGGGTGGTCATCTTGCTGTCCGACTGCCGCAGCACCGAGGACGACGACGCCGCGGAGACGGCCCGAGCCCTGCCCGAGCTGATCATCCTGGCCCCGGGCGACGACCACGAGCAGGCGGCTCAGCTCGCCGCCCAGGCCGGAGCGCGCTGGGCGGCGATCGAGCACCCGCTGGACGCGGCGGCGATCCTGGACCGGCTGCTCGAAACCCGGCCCGCCACCGCTTAGGGTCGAGCTATGAAGGCATGGTCATGACGGCAGTCGGCGCACTGGTCGAGGCGCTGAGCCGGGACTTGCCCGGCGACCGCCTGGTGGTCGATCCCGACGTGCTCGCCGCCATCTCCCACGACGACGCCGAGTGGGCGCCGACCGGGCAGGCCGCCGTCGGGGTCCGGGCCCGTTCGGAAGCCGAGGTCCAGCACGTGGTCCGCACCTGCGCCGAACTTGAGGTCCCGGTCGTGCCGCGCGGGGCGGGTACCGGGCTGTCGGGCGGCGCCAACGCGGTCGGCGGCTGCGTCATCCTCGACCTGTCCCAGATGAACCAGATCCTCGAGATCGACGCGGACAACCTCGTGGCCGTCGTCCAGCCGGGCGTGATCAACGATGACCTCAAGGCCGCCGTGGCCGAACACGGCCTGTGGTACCCGCCCGACCCGGCCAGCGCCCCCTGGTCCACCATCGGCGGCAACGTCGCCACCAACGCGGGTGGCCTGTGCTGCCTGAAGTACGGTGTCACCCGCGACTACGTGCTCGGCCTGCGCGCCGTCGTCGGCGGGCCCGTCGCCTACGGCGAGGTGGTCCGGATCGGGCGGCGCACCACCAAAGGCGTCGCCGGACTCGACCTGGTGGGGCTGTTCGTCGGCTCGGAAGGCACGCTCGGCGTGGTGACCGAGGTGACCCTGCGGCTGCGACCCGCCCGGCTCGGCACGCCGCGTACCGTGGTCGGCGCCTTCGCCGACCTAGTCACGTCCGGGCAGGCCGTGGCCCAGATCACGAGGCGCGGGCTGACCCCCGCGGTTCTCGAACTCCTCGACCGGGTCTGCCTGGAGGCCGTGGAGGACTGGAAGCACATGGGCATCGAGGCGGACGCCACGGCGCTGCTGCTGGCCCGGGTCGACACGCCGGGGGAGTCCGGTGCCGCCGAGGCGGCGGATATCGCCGCCACCATGACCGACGCCGGAGCGATCTGGGTCGAGCAGTCGACCGACGAAGGGAAGCCGAGGCGCTGTTCGAGGCCCGGCGGCTGGCCTACCCGGCGCTCGAACGCCTCGGCCCGGTGCTCACCGAGGACGTCTGCGTCCCGCGCTCCCAGGTCCCGGCCATGCTGGAGCGGATCAACGACATCGGCGTGCGGTACGGCGTCCGGATCGCGACGATCGCTCATGCCGGGGACGGAAACCTGCACCCGCTGCTCGTCACCCCCGCTGGTGACGACGCCGCCCGGATGCAGGCCCAGGCGGCATTCGAGGAAATGCTAGACGCGGCGATCGCGCTTGGCGGCACGGTGACCGGTGAGCACGGCGTCGGGATCCTCAAGCGCGACGGCATGCGCCGCGAACTCGATCCTGGGTCGCTCGCGCTGCAGGCCGCCGTCCGCCAGGCGCTGGACCCGCGTGAGATCTTCAACCCCGGTAAGAACTAGTGGCTGACGCCGACGACGTCCGCCGCCTCGCGCTGAGCCTCCCGCACGTGGAGGAGATCGACAGCGACGGTTTCGACTTCCGGGTGGGCGGCAAGGGGTTCGTCTGGTCGTACCCCGAGCGCCAGCCCGGCCAGCGCCGGGTCATCCGGACCGACATCGCGGTGCTGTTCGTGGGCGACGAGGCCGAGAAGCAGGCGCTGCTGCTGGGGGAGCCCGAGGTGTTCTTCACCACCTCCGGATACGACGGCTGGCCGCTGGTGATGCTGCGGCTGACGGAGGTGGACGTCGAGCGCCTGACCGAGCTGGTGACCGACGCGTGGCGGATGCGCGCCCCGGCCGACCTCGCGGGTGAGCTGGACAAGGCCTAGGCCTAACCCAGCAGCACCGCCATGTACAGCTCGTCGACGAACTCGCCGCCGATGAGCAGGCATTGCGCACGCCGGCCTTCGACGCCGAAGCCCAGCTCCACGTATCCGGCCAGCTCCCCGCCGGAATCCGCCACGATGACGACGGAGTTCCCCGACTGGGCGGCGGCACCGAGTTCGCTGGCCAGATCCTGGACCGAGGTCTCGCGCTCGTCGGTTTCGAGCAGCATGAACGAGGTCTCGGTGTCCAGGCTCTGCTTCAGCCTCAGCAACGCCGCCGCGTCGCCCGGCCCGGCGATCCGGACCGGTGCCGTCACGGGCCGTTCTCGGCCGGGGCCACCGGCGCGGTGAGCTCCAGCTGGATGCCGTCCGGGTCTTCGAAGGACAGCACGTCGATCCCGAACGAGGGCAGCCGCGTGATCGCGCCATGGGTCACGCCGTGCTCGTCGAACAGCGCGGCCGCCTGCTCCAGGTCCGCCCGGCTGGGCACGCCGAAGCTGAGGTGGTCCAGGCCCACCCGGTCCGGGTCGAACTGATCCCCGGCGGGCGCCATCGGCCGCAGCCCCATGATCAGATTGCCGCGGATCATGACCACGCCGCCGAACAGCACGCCGAACACCTCCTCGGCCGCCGGGTCGCCCGGCGGCGGCGATTCCACCGCCACCTGGAACCCGAGCAGGCTGGTATAGAACTCGCGGCTGCGCTGTACGTCGGTCACCGTGAGCCGCAGGTGATGAATGTCGCCGGCCGGAACCTGTCCTGGCATTGCGCCCTCCTCATACGGAACACCATCCTCATACCATCCCGGCCCGCCTCCGCGCTCGGGCATCCTTGAGCCCATGGGCATCCCGGCACACATCGCGCGGCTGCGGGCAGTGGTCGGCCACGACCTGCTCCTGCTGCCGTCGGTCTCGGTCCTGCCCGTCGGCCGGGACGGCCGGCTCCTGCTCGTCCGGCACGCCGGCCACGACGACGGATGGGGCGTGCTCGGCGGCGCCATCGAGGTCGGCGAATCCCCGGCCGAGGCCGCGGTCCGCGAGACCCGCGAAGAGATCGGCGTCACCGTCCGGCTGGAGCGCCTGCTGGACGTCCTCGGCGGTCCGGACTACCAGGTCAGCTACCCGAACGGGGACCGCGCCGCGTACGTCACCGCCGTCTACGAGGCCGCGATCGTCGACGGTTCCCCGGCCGTCAGCGACGATGAGCTCACCGACGTCGCCTGGTTCGCCCCTGCGGATCTCCCCGGCCTGAAGCTGAGCCCCTTCTCCCGCGCCCTGCTTACCGCCACCGGGTATCTGTGAGCCCGCTGGAACGGGACGCGAGGAGCGGGTGCGTCGGCCCGCAGAGTCCTAGCGGGTGAAGAACAGGTGAGTGGCGCCGCTGGGCACGGTAAGCGTCTCGATGGAGTACCGCTCGTGCAGCCCGTCCAGGCCATCCCACAGCCGGACGCCGCGGCCTAGCAGGACCGGTATCTGTATCACGTGCAGGTAGTCGACCAGGCCGGCCGCCAGGAACTCGTTGATGGTGGTGGGACCGCCGCCGAGCCGGACATCCAGGCCGCCGGCTGCCGTGCGGGCCAGTTCGAGCACTTCGGCCGGGGTGCCGCTGACGAAGTGGTAGGTGGTGTCGCCGGCCGTGATCGGTTCCCGCTCGTAGTGGGTCATCACGAAGCACGGCGTGTGGAACGGCGGATCCTCGCCCCACCAGCCGCGCCAGCCGTCCTCGGGCCAGGGGCCGGTGGTGGGCCGGAACTTGTTGCGCCCCATGATCTCGGCCCCGATCGCCGTCTCCCAGGCGGAGGCGATCGCCTCATCGGGCCCGAGCGTGCCGTCCGCGGGCAGACCCCGCCAGATCCGCAGCTTCCCGAACCAGTTCATGAACTGCTGCTGCGCGTCCCCGAAGGCAGCCGTGAGCGACTGGCCCGCCCCGGTGGCGTACCCGTCAAGCGAGACGACGATGTTGTGCACCCGCAGCTTGGACATGCCGGACCTCCGCTAGGTCAGATCGCGGACCACGCCACAGAGCCTAGCGAGATCCGGCCAGGACCCGGTTGATCCAGCTGATCAGCTCACCGGTGATCTCGTCCCGGTTGGTCTCGTTCAGCACCTCGTGCCGGGCGCCGGGATAGGTGCGGACCGTCACGTCGGTCAGGCCCGCGGCCGCGTACCGGTCGGTCAGCGGGGTGAGCAGCGCCAAGCCGCCGTTCACCGGGTCGGCCTCGCCCACCGCGATGTAGACGGGCAGGCCCGGCCGCATGGCCCCGACCTGGGCCGCGTCGGCCAGGCGGCGCGCGCCCACGAACATGAGCTTGGCCGACCCGGGGTCGATCCCGAAGCCGCAGTACCGGTCGGCGATGTAGGCGTCGACGGTCGCCTCGTCGCGGGACAGCCAGTCGAAATCGGTGCGCGCGGGCTGGAACGGCGCGTTGAACATGGCCAGGTCCAGCGGCTGGTCCAGGTCCAGCGCTGGCTCGAGCACGTCGATCGCCGCGGTGCCGGTCAGCACGACGCCGTCGACGTCGGTGCTATGGTCGAGCAGGTACTGCTGCACCGCGAACGACCCCATGCTGTGACCGAGCAGGATCAGCGGCGGGCCTGGGTGTTCGGCGCGGATGCGGGCCGAGAGCAGGCCGATGTCCTCGACCAGGGTCGGCCAGCTGCCTGGGCCCATGTCACCGAGCGCCTCGGGGTCGGCGCTGGCGCCGTGCCCGCGATGATCCTGCGCGTAGACGGCGAAACCGGCGTCGTTCAGCGCCCGGGCCACATGGTCGTAGCGCTGCGCGTGCTCACCCATCCCGTGGGTCAGCTGGACCACGGCCCGCGGCGCACCCGGCGAATCCCACCGGTAGGCGGCGATCTGGGTGCCGTCCGACGACGGATAACGGAACGTGCTCGATGGCATCTGACGCCTTTCGTTATCGAAACTAAACTAGATTAAAAGAATTCTGACCGGTCGCCTGGGGAGACCTCAGCCGATCATCGGCCGCCGCCGGGCCCGGGGCTTGCGCGCGCCAGAGGCCGGAACGCCCGAGCCCGGATCTCCCGGCTCCTCGGCGGGCACCGGGCCCAGCCCGTGCCGGACCAGTGACTGCGCGGTGCGCACCACCGCGTCGAGCGAGCCCCGCCGCGGGTTCCACCACTCGGCCGCCCAGTTGAGCGCGCCGAGCACCAGCATCCGGGCCGCCATCGGGTCCAGGTCCGGCCTGAGCAGCCCCGCGTTGTCCGCGTCCTGCAGCAGCTTGCGCCACATGTCGCCGTATTGGGACGCCTCGGCCGTGTACCGGACCGCGATGCCCTCGGGGACCTGCCCGGCGTTCCGGATCGACGCGGTGGTGTAGTCCGAGATCTCCAGCGCGTACCGCAGATGCGCCTCGACCGCGGCGTCGATGCGCTCCAGCGGGTCGGCGCCGGGTGGCAACGCGGCCATCACGTCGGCCATGTGCTCGCGCATGTGCGCGATGCCCGACCACATGACCTCCTCGATCAGGTCATCGCGGGACGGAAAGTAGTAATAGATGGCCGGGGCCTGGATGGCGGCCTGATCGGCCACGTCGCTCAGCCGCGTGCCCGCGTAGCCCTTGCGGCTGAGCACGTGCGCGGCGGCGTCTAGGATCCGCTCCCGGGTCCGCGCGGATTTCGAGCCAGCGTCGCCGGAGCCTGAGGCGGCCGGTTTTCTAGGCACGAGTCAATCATAGGGTCAGTGATCCAGGCCGCCGCGGGCGATCAGCTGCGCCGCGATCACGTTGCGCTGGATCTCGTTGGTCCCCTCGCCGACGATCATCAGCGGCGCGTCCCGGAAGTAGCGCTCCACGTCGTACTCGGTCGAGTAGCCGTAGCCGCCGTGGATCCGCACCGCGTTGAGCGCGATCTCCATGGCCGCCTCCGAGGCGAACAGCTTGGCCATCCCGGCCTCCATGTCGCACCGTTCCCCGGCCTCATACCGCTCGGCGGCGTAGCGGACCAGCTGGCGCGCCGCGGTCAGCTTGGCCGCCATGTCGGCCAGCATGCCGCCGATCGCCTGGTGCTTCCAGATCGGGACGCCGAAGCTCTCCCGCTGCTGCGCATAGCGCAGTGCGTCGTCGAAGGCCGCCTGCGCCACCCCCACCGCCCGGGCCGCGACATTGATGCGGCCGATCTCCAGGCCATTCATGAACTGAGCGAAGCCATGGCCCGGCTCGCCGCCGAGCAGGGCGCTGCCAGGCGCGTAGTAATCCGTGAACGCCAGCTCGCAGCTCTCCACGCCCTTATACCCGAGCTTGGGCAGGTCGCGTGAGACCTCGAGTCCGTCGCCGTGCTCGACCAGCAGGATGCTGATGCCCTTGTGCCGTGGTCGCGCATCCGGGTCGGTCTTGCAGAGCAGGGCGATCAGCTGGGACCGGCGCGCGTTGGTGATCCAGGTCTTGGCCCCGTTGACCAGGTACCCGTCGCCGTGCGGCCGCGCGATCGTGGTGATGGCCTGGAGGTCGGAGCCGCCGCCCGGCTCGGTCAGCGCCATCGCGGCCCGCACCTCGCCGGTGGCCATCCGGGGCAGGTACCGCTGCTTCTGCTCCTCGGTGCCGAAGTGCAGCAGCATCTTGGCGACCACGGTGTGCCCGCCCATCGCGCCGGCCAGGGTCATCCAGCCGCGGGCCAGTTCGGCGGTCACCTCGACGTAGCAGGGCGTGGAGACCGGCGCGTCCCCGTAGGGCTCGGGTATGGCCAGTCCGAAGATGCCCATGGCCTTCATCTGGCCGATCAGCTTCTCCGGGTACTCGTTGGCGTGCTCGAGCTCACGTGCCACCGGCCGGACGTCACGGTCGACGAACTCCGCCACCGTCTGCACGACGACGCGTTCTTCCGCTGAGAGACTGCTCATACCACCAATTAGACCCTGGGAGCGCGCCGATGCGGGAAGGGCCGTACTTCGACGAGCTAGCCGTCGGGCAGGAGTTCGGCCGCGCGCCGGGCCTGACGCTGACCTCGGGGCTGGCCGCCGCGCACCAGGCCATCACCGGGGACCGGCTCGCGCTGGCCACCGACCACGAGCTGTGCCGCGAGGTCACCGGCGGGCCCCCGCTCGCCTCGCCGGGCCTGGTCTGGGACGTGGCCATCGGGCAGTCCACGGTGGTCACCCAGCACGTCAAGGCCAACCTCTTCTACCGCGGGCTGGCCTTCCGCCGCGCCCCCCGGCTCGGGGACACGCTGCGGACCCGCACCCAGGTCGTCGCGCTCAGGCAGAACAAGCCGCGCGAGGGGCGCGCGCCGACCGGGCTCGCGGTCCTGCGGATCACCACCGTGGACCAGGAGCAGCGGCCGGTCCTCGACTTCTGGCGCTGCGCCATGCTTCCGCTACGCGACGGGGACCGGCAGACCGGGCACGCCGACGAGCTGGACTCGGTCGGCCAGCCGCCGGCTATCGAGGACGCCGCGGCGCTGGTCAGCGGCTGGCGGCTGGACCGGTTCGCCGAGCTCGCCGAGGGCCCCCGCCTGGCTGAGCTGCAAACCGCGCAGACCTGGGCGGTCCCGGGCGGCGACGTCGTCTCCAGCGCGCCGGAACTGGCCCGGCTGACCCTCAACGTGGCCATGGTGCACCACGACGCGCAGGCCGGCGAGGGCCAGCGGCTCGTCTACGGCGGGCACGCCATCGGGCTGGCCCTGGCCCAGGCGGCCCGGGCCCTGCCCTCCCTGGTCACGGTGGCGGCCTGGCACGGCTGCGATCACCTCGGCCCGGTGCACGAGGGGGACACGCTCCGCAGCACGATCACGGTGGAGCGGGTCGACCCGCTCCCGGGCAGCGTCGGGCTGGTCCACCTGCGCTCCCAGGTCCAGGCCCAGGCCAGCGAAACGAGCGCGCCGCGAGACGTCCTGGACTGGCGCTACATCGCGGTGCTCGCCTGATCCCCGCGCACTCCTGCCCCGCCTGCCTCCCCGTTATCACCTGACCCGGCCTCCGGGCAGCGCCCAACTACGTCGTTGCCACAACCATGCAGTCCCCACTACGTCGTTGCCACAACGACGTAGTTGCGGCCACAACCGGACCCGCTAAGACCGCCCCGGCAGGGCCAGCCGCCGTGCGGCCCGGACCACGCTGGCCCGGCGCCGGGCGTGCTCGGCCGGGTCCTGGTCGTCGGCGCCGGTGAGCATGCGGGCGAGCTGGGGCGCGGAGAACCACCAGGCGTTCAGCGCGATGATCAGGAACACCAGGTGAGCCGGGTCCAGGTCCGGGTCGAGGATGCCCTCGTCCTGGGCGGCCGCGTACGCCTGCGCCTTGGTCTTGTAGTGCGCGGTCCGGTTGGCCTGGTCGGCCACCGGCCCGCCGGACAGGTTCTCCCACAGCAGCAGGCGGATGAGCTCGGGGTGGGCTGTGTAGTAGTCGTAGGTGCGCCCGGCGAACTCGCCGATGTCCTCCAGGCCGGCCTCAGGCCGGCCGACCGCGGCGGCGAGCTTGTCCAGTTCGTCGGTGAGCACCGTCTCGAACAGCGCTCGCTTGTCGCCGAAGTACTTGTACAGGCGTTCCTTGTTGATCCCGGCGCGTTCGGCGATGCTGGCCATGGTGGTGCCGTCGGGCCCGCGCTCGGCGAACTCGGCCGTCGCCGCCTCCTTCAGGCGGCGGCGCGTCCCCTCGGTGTCCCAGGCCATGCCGCTAAGCGTACGCCAGATCAACTCCAACGTTGCAGTTGGATAAGCAAAAGACTATGCTCGAAACTGCAACCGCAACGTTGGAGATGCGTTAAGAGCCAGGCGTAAGAGCCAGGCGTAAGAGCCAGGCATAACAGCCAGGCATTGACAGCCAGGCGCTAACAGCCAGGAAGGAACGGACATGACGGACGGCGTTCCCGGTGGAACCCTCACGCTCGCGGACGACCTAAGCCTCACCCGCATGGGGTACGGGGCCATGCAGCTGGCTGGGCCGGGTGTCTTCGGTCCGCCCCGGGACCGCGGCGAGGCCACACGAGTGCTGCGCGAAGCCGTCGAGCTCGGCATCACCCACGTCGACACCAGCGACTTCTACGGGCCGGTGGTGGTCAACGAGCTCATCAGGCAGGCCCTGTACCCCTACCCGGCGGGCCTGCGCATCGTGACCAAGGTGGGTGCGCGCCGCGGCCCCGACGGCAGCTGGCGGCCCTCGCTTGATCCCGAGGACCTCAAAACTCAGGTCCGCGAGAACCTCGAGCACCTCGCGCTCGACACCCTGGACGTGGTCAACCTGCGCCTCCCGGAGACACCAGAAAGCGAGCAGGCCCTGGCCGAGCAGTTCGGCACCCTGGCCGAACTCCGCAAGGAGGGACTGATCCGCCACCTCGGCCTCAGCGCGGCATCGATGGACCAGCTCGACCAGGCACAGGCCATCGCGCCCGTCGTGACCGTGCAGAACCTGTACAACGTGGCCGCCAGGGGCGATGACCCGCTAGTAGACCGGTGCGCGGCCGAGCACATCGCCTACGCCCCGTTCTTCCCGCTCGGCGGGTTCAGTCCGCTCCAGTCCCAGGTCCTGGCCGACGTCGCGGCCCGGCTCGGCGCCTCGGCCCACCAGGTGGCGCTGGCCTGGCTGCTCCAGCGCTCGCCGACGATCGTCCTCATCCCCGGCACCTCGTCCGTGGCGCACCTGCGTGAGAACGTCGCCGCCGCGGGCCTGGCGCTGCCCGCCGACGCGATCGCCGATCTGGACAGCATCGGCGGGTAGCCGCCCATAATGGGCGGCATGTACCCAGGCACGTACGCGGCGCAGACGCCGGACCGGATCGCCGCCGTCATGGCCGGGACCGGGGAAACGATTACCTACGGCGAGCTCGAGCGGCGCTCCACCCAGTTGGCTCACGTGCTGCGCGACAGGGGCCTGCGGCCGGGCGACGTGGTGGCGCTGCTGACCGAAAACAGCCTGCGGGCCCTGGAGGTTTACTGGGCCGCGCTGCGTTCCGGCCTGTACATCACCGCGGTCAACTTCCGGCTCAAGCCGGACGAGGTCGGCTACATCGTCAACGACAGCGGCGCCGCCGCGCTGGTCGTGTCCGCCGCGCAGGCCGCGACCGCGACCGCGCTCGGCGAGATGACGCCGACGGTCACGCTCCGGCTGGCCTTCGGCGGCCCGGTTCCCGGCTTCGCCTCCTACGAGGAGACGGTCGCGGCCGCCCCGGACACGCCCCTGGACGACCAGCCGCACGGCGCCACCATGCTGTACTCCTCGGGCACCACCGGCCGGCCCAAGGGCGTGCGGCCGCCGCTGTCCGGCGCCCAGGTCACCGAGCCCGACACCCTGGTCACGCTGGCCAGCGTGGCCTTCGGCTTCAACACGCAGACGGTCTACCTGTCGCCCGGGCCGATCTACCACGCCGCGCCGCTGCGGTTCTGCGGCGCGGTCCAGGCCCTGGGCGGCACCGTGGTCATGATGCCGCGGTTCGACGCCGAACAGGCCCTGGCGGCGATCGAGCACCACCGGGTCACGCACGCCCAGTTCGTGCCGACCATGTTCGTCCGGATCCTGCAGCTCCCGCCGCAGGTCCGGGATTCCTACGACGTGTCCAGCCTGCGGGTCGCCATCCACGCCGCGGCGCCGTGCCCGGTCGAGGTCAAGCAGAAGATGATCGAGTGGTGGGGTCCCATCCTGGTCGAGTACTACGCGGGCACCGAGGGCAACGGCATGACCGCCGTGGACAGCGCCACCTGGCTGACCAAGCCGGGCACCGTCGGCCGGGCCATCTACGGCGCGGTCCGGATCTGCGCCGACGACGGCACCGAACTGCCCGCGGGCCAGCCCGGCGGAGTCTACTTCGCGCAGGACGAGACGCCGTTCACCTACCACAATGACCCGGGCAAGACGCTGGCCGCCCAGCACCGGGAGCACCAGGCCTGGACCACGCTCGGCGACATCGGCTACCTCGACGAGGACGGCTTCTTGTTCCTCACCGACCGCAAGGCGTTCACGATCATCTCCGGCGGGGTCAACATCTACCCGCAGGAGACCGAGAACGTGCTCGCCCTGCACCCGGCGGTCTACGACGTCGCGGTCATCGGGATCCCCGACCCGGAGATGGGGGAGTCGGTCGCCGCGTTCGTCCAGCCCGCCGCCGGCGCGGTGCCCGGACCCGAGCTCGAGCAGGAGATCATCGCGTTCGTGAAGTCCAAGATCGCCAGCTTCAAGGCGCCCAGGACCGTGCGCTTCGTCGACGACCTGCCGCGCAGCGAGGCGGGCAAGCTCGTCAAGGCCGAACTCAAGGCGAGGTACACCCGATGACCATCCGCCGGGCCGCGATCGTCGCGCCCATGCGCACCCCGGTCGGGACGTTCGGCGGGAGCCTGCGTGACGTCCCCGTCGAGGACCTCGCCGCCACCGCCGTCAAGGCCGTCATGGAGCGCACCGGGATCGACCCGGCGCTCGTCGACGACGTCGCCTTCGCCCAGTCCTACGTCAACGGCGAGACGCCGTGTCTGGGCCGGTGGGCGGCACTGCACGCGGGCTTGCCGGTCAGCGTGCCCGGCTTCCAGATCGACCGGCGCTGCGGCGGCGGGCTGCAGGCCGTCATCACCGCGGCCATGATGGTCCAGACCGGCGCCGCCGACGTCGTGCTGGCCGGCGGGGCCGAATCGATGAGCAACGCCGAGCACTACACGACGTCGGTCCGCTGGGGGGCCCGGTCCGGCAACCAGGTCCTCTACGACCGCATCGACCGGGGCCGGGAGCGGTCGCAGCCGGAGTGGAGGTTCGGCCCGATCTCCGGGATGATCGAGACCGCCGAGAACCTGGCCGCGAAGTACGGCATCACCCGGAACGAGGCGGACGCGTACGCGGCCCGCAGCCACCAGCGCGCCGCGGCCGCCTGGGACGCCGGCCGCTTCGACGACGAGGTCGTGCCGGTGCGGGTCCCGCAGCGCCGCGGCGACCCGGTAACGGTCAGCAGGGACGAGGGCGTGCGGCCCGGGTCGACGCCCGAGGCGCTGGCCAAGCTGCGCACGATCATGCCGGGCGGCACCGTCACCGCGGGCAACGCCAGCCAGCAGAACGACGCGGCCGCGGCCTGCCTGGTCGTGGCCGAGGACCGCCTCGGACCGCTCGGCCTGGAACCGCTCGGGTTCCTGGCCGGCTGGGCGGCGGCGGGCTGCGACCCGGCGACCATGGGTATCGGTCCCGTTCCGGCGGTAGAAAAACTCTTTGACCGAACGGGCCTGCGTTTCAGCGCCATGGACCTGGTCGAGCTCAACGAGGCGTTCGCCGTCCAGGTGCTCGCGGTCCTGGCCGGATGGGGCTGGAACGAGCCGGACCGGCTCAACGTCAACGGGTCCGGCATCTCGCTCGGCCACCCGATCGGCGCCACCGGGGTCCGGATGCTCGCCACCGGCCTGCGGGAACTGCGCCGCAGGAGCGGCCGGTACCTGCTGGAGACCATGTGCGTGGGCGGCGGCCAGGGCGTGGCCGCCGTCTTCGAGGCGGCCTAGACCGGATCGTCGCTGAACAGGGTCAGCTGCAGGTCGGCGGGCGCCTCCAGCCGGGCGTTCAGCGAGGACCAGGGCGTCCGGGTCGGCTCGGCGATGACCGTGGCCCCGGCCGCGGCCAGTTCGCCGGTGGCGGCGGCCGAGTCGGCAACCGCGAACGCGACCCGGATGTGCCCGGCCACGCGCCGGCCCACCTCGACCTCGTCGATATAGGCCGCGTGCGAGGGATCGGCCAGTTCCAGCGTGGCCCGTCCGGCTTCCAGGATGCTCACCCGGCCGCCGGGCGAGCTGAAGGCGGCGCGTTCGGGCAGGCCGAGCACGTCGCGGTAGAACCGGAGCGCCTCCTCGTAGTCCGCCGCGGTCACCACCAGGCGCATCTCGGTTACCCGAGGCTCGTCCATGTCATCCTCCAGATCTGAGGGCCGAATTTTGGGCCCCCGCCCTCCACTCCATCTTCAGACGCGGGTTGTACCATCACGGCCATGAACCCACTGTCGGGAGTGCTTGACGAAGCATGGCGGATGTACAAGACGTTCGCCAGGCACCTCCTCGCAATCGCCTTTGCCATCTACCTGGTCGCCGCGATCATCACCGCGCTGCTCGCGCTGGCCGGCGGTACGGTCGGGATCCTGCTCGGTTCCCTGGTGTCCATCGTGGCGGCCTTCCTGCTGCAGGCCACGCTGGTCAAGGCGGTACAGGACGTGCGCGACGGTCACGCCGACCTGTCCATCCGCCAGACCGTGAACGAGGCCTTGCCGTTCATCGGGCCCGTCGCCCTGGCGTCGATCCTGGCCGCCATCGCGATCACGATCGGGCTGCTGCTGATCATCGTGCCCGGCCTGTTCCTGATCACCATCTGGGCGGTGATCGTGCCGGTCATCATCATCGAGCGGTCCGGGGCGATGGCCTCGTTCGCACGCAGCCGCCAGCTGGTCCGCGGTCATGGCTGGCCCGTGTTCGGCACGCTGGTACTGGTCTACATCATCATGCTCGTGGTCAACATCGTGCTCGGCCTTATCTTCTCGGCCCTGCCGCACGTCCTAGGCGACGGCCTGAGCTCGGTCATCTCCGGCACCTTGATCTCCCCGTTCCTCGCTCTCGTGGTCACGCTCGTGTACTACCGGCTGCTCGGCGTCTCCCAGGCGGCGCCGGCCGGCGCCCCGTACGGGGGATACCAGCAGGGCTACGGCGGGTACGGCCAGCCGCCGCAGGGCGGAGACCCCTACCCGGGCTACAACCAGCCCCCGCAGGGCGGCGGCGGCTACGGCGGGTACCAGCAGCCTCCGCAAGGCGGCGGCTATGACCAGCCGACCCAGGGCGGCGGCTATCAGCAGCCCCCGCAGGGCGGCGGGTACAGCCAGCCGCCGCAAGGTGGCACGGAGCCGCCCACGCAGCGGGTTCCCCGCCCCGAGGGGTGGGATCCGCCCGCCCAGCCGCCGCGCTAGGCGGCTCTCATGAGGCCGTCTCGCGGGCCGCGGCCCGGCCCGCCTGACGGCCACTGAACAGGCAGCCGCCCAGGAACGACCCTTCCAGCGAGCGGTAGCCGTGCATGCCGCCGCCGCCGAACCCGGCGACCTCCCCGGCCGCGAACAGGCCGGGCACCGGACTGCCGGGCCGGGTCCGGCTGAGCACCCGGCCGGACAGGTCGGTCTGCAGGCCGCCCAGGGTCTTGCGGGTCAAGATGTTGAGCCGGACGGCGATCAGCGGCCCGGCCCCGGGATCCAGGATCTTGTGCGGTGCCGCGGTCCGGGCCAGCCGGTCGCCCCGGTACCTGCGCGCGTTGCGGATCGCCATGACCTGCAAGTCCTTGCTGAACGGGTTGTCGATCTCCCGGTCGCGCGCGACGATCTGCCGCTCCAGGTCGGCTAGGTCGATCAGCTCCTCGCCGGTCAGCTTGTTCATGCCCGCGACCAGCTCGGGCAGGGTACGGGCCACCACGAAATCGGGCCCGCGCTCTTTGAACGCCTCCACCGGGGCGGGGGCGCCGGGGCGGACCCGGGACAGCGTGAGCCGGATGTCCTTGCCGGTCAGGTCGGGGTTCTGCTCCGAGCCCGACAGCGCGAACTCCTTCTCGATGATCTTCTCGGTCAGGACGAACCACGAGTAGTCATAGCCGCTCTCCCGGATGGTGCCGAGCGTGCCCAGGGTGTCGAAGCCGGGGAAGTTCGGCGCCGGGAAGCGCCGGCCGCGAGCGTCGAACCACATCGACGACGGGCCGGGCAAGATCCTGATGCCGTGCCGGGCCCAGATCGGATCCCAGTTCTCGATGCCCTCGGTGTAGTGCCACATCCGGTCCTGGTTGACCAGCCGCCCGCCGGCCCGTCCGGCGATGGCCAGCATCCGCCCGTCGACGTGCTCGGGCACCCCGCTGAGCATGCGCTGCGGCGGCGGGCCGAGGCGGGCCGGCCAGTTCTGGCGGATCAGCTCGAAGTTGGCGCCGATGCCGCCCGACGTCACGATGACGGCCGGCGCGTGCAACTCGAACTGGCCGGCCTCGGTACGCGAACTGGCCGTCCCGCGGGCCGCGTCACTGGGCTCGAGGACCGTGCCGCGCACGCCGTCCACGGACCCGCCGGTGACGATGAGCTCGTCTACCCGGTGCCGGAACCGGAACCCGACCCGCCCGGACGCCTCCGCCTCCCGGACCCGCTTGACGAACGGCGCCAGCACCCCCGGCCCGGTGCCCCAGGTGACGTGGAACCGCGGCACCGAGTTGCCGTGCCCGTCGGCCAGGTAACCGCCGCGTTCGGCCCAGCCGACCAGCGGGAACCAGCGCACCCCCATCGCGTGCAGCCAGGAGCGCTTCTCCCCGGCCGCGAAGTCGACGTAGGCCCGCGCCCACCGGTACGCCCAGTAGTCCTCCCCGGCCGGGTCGTCGATGCCGCGGTCGAAGTACGCGCTGCCCGCCCAGTCCTGCCAGGCCAGCTCGCGGGAGTCCTTGATCCCCATCCGGCGCTGCTCGGGTGAGTCGACCAGGAACAGGCCGCCGAACGACCAGAACGCCTGGCCCCCCAGGTTCGACTCGGGCTCCTGGTCGAGCAGCAGCACCCGCCGGCCGGCGCTGGCCAGCTCGGCGGTGGCGGCCAGCCCGGCCAGCCCGGCGCCCACCACGATCACGTCCGCGTCCATCAGGCCATCCAACCGCATCCGCTGCCGCTCCGACCAGGGCGGATCGATCGCCGTGATCAAGAACGGCTCTGGCAATCCGGTAATATCGCCTGGTGACTGCCAGCTCCCCGCCGTTCGACGCGTCGCGGCCGCATGTCGCCCGGGTGTACGACTACCTGCTGGGCGGCAAGGACAACTTCGCCGCCGACCGGGCCGTCGGAGACCGGATGCTCGCGTCGATCCCCGCGGTCCAGCTCGGGGTGCGGGCCCAGCGTGACGTCCTCGGCCGGGTGGTCCGTTACCTGGTCGGCGAGGTGGGCCTCAGGCAGCTGCTGGACATCGGCTCGGGCCTGCCCACCGCGGACAACGTGCACGAGATAGCCCAGCGGATCGACCCGGACACCCGCGTGGTCTACCTGGACAACGACCCGATCGTGCTGTCCCACGCCGAGGCGCTGCTCGCTGACGACAAGTCGACGTTCGTGGTCAACGGCGATCTGCGTGACCCGGCCGGCATCCTGGCCAACCCCAACGTGCGCAAGTACCTGGACTGGGAGCAGCCGGTCGGCCTGCTGATGTGCGGCATCCTGCACTACGTCTTGGACGAGGAGAATCCCGGCGACGTGGTGGCCACCCTGTACCGCGCGCTGCCGCCCGGCAGCTACGTCTTCATCCACCATCTGCTGTCCATCGAGGACCCGGCCGCCGCCGAGTTGCAGGAGCAGATGCGCACCGGCCTGGGCCGCGCCCAGTTCCGCACCATGAACGAGGTCCGGGCGCTGTTCGACGGCCTGGACCTGGTCGAACCGGGCCTGGTCCTGGTCCCCGACTGGCGCCCCGAACCCCCCGCCATCCGCGACCACCCGGTCCTGGAAATGGCTTGCGTAGGCGTAGCCCGCAAACCGTAACCCGCGACGCGTCTCCTGTGAGGTGAGCGTCAGACCACTGCGGGCACTCCTGCCCCGCCTGCCTCCCCGTCACCACCTTCCCCGCCTCCGGCGGCTGGGCCACTACGTCGTTGCCACAACGACGCACACTGGACTACCTCGTTGCCACAACGACGTAGTTGCTGCCGCCGGGCCCGCTCCGGGTCAGGGTCCCGAAGGCAGGACCTGACGCTCGCCCCGAGACAACTGTGGCGCATTGGTGTCGTTCCGCCGTCCGCCTGCCGATCCGCTCAGCCATTGACCCGTACTACCTTCGTCGAAATTTTTCGCTCCATGTCGAAAGTTTTTCGACGCGGTTGACGTCGGATTATGACACAACTGGTTGACATGTGCTTGTTTACCGGCCTAGTTTGAGGCGCAAGTCGCAGGTCTGCGTTCCGAAATACTTTCGGCCATAAGCGCGGTTGTGCTGAGGAGGCAAGCCCATGAGACGCCGTAGTTTCCTTGCGATGGGCGGTGCTACCGGGGTGGCGGTAGCGATGTCCCAGATTCCTGACGCTCGCGCCGCGGTCGCCGCGGTCGCGCATCCTGCCGCCGCCGTGGCGGACCCCGCGGCCGGCTCGGCGAACGCCACGCTGCGCGGGCTCGCCGCGAAGATCGGCCTCCGGGTCGGCACCGCGGTCATCCCGCAGGACCTGAACACCCCGGCGTGGACCGCCATCCTCGCCGAGCAGTTTTCCGTGGTCACCCCGGGGAACGCGATGAAGTGGGGCCCGGTCGAGCCGCAGCAGGGAGTATTCGACTGGTCGGACGCCGACACCCTGGTCAGCTTCGCCGAGGCGCACGGGCAGCTTGTCCGCGGGCACACGCTGCTGTGGCACAACCAGCTCCCGACCTGGCTCACCACCGGCGTCGCGAACGGCACGATCAGCAAGTCTCAGCTCATGTCGCTGCTTGAACAGCACATTTTCACCGAGGTGGGCCGGTACAAGGGCCGGATCTGGCAGTGGGACGTCGCCAACGAGTTTTTCCTCGACGCGAATCCGTCCGGGATCAACCCGAACGACTTCTGGGTCTCCAATCTCGGGGCCGGGATCATCCCGCAGGCGTTCAAGTGGGCGCACCAGGCCGACCCGCACGCGCTGCTGTTCTACAACGACTACAACATCGCAGGCGAGGACGGCACGAACGCCAAGAGCGACGCGGTCTACGCGTGGCTGAGGCAGATGCTGGACCAGGGCGTGCCCATCAACGGCGTCGGCAACCAGGGGCACCTCGACACCCAGTTCGGCTTCTCCGGCATCCGGATGACCTCGGACCTGCAGCGGTACGGCGCCCTCGGGCTGAAGGTGGCCATCACCGAGGCGGACGTCCGCACGTTCGTCAACAACGCGACCGACCAGGTGCCCACCGACAACCTCGCGGTATTCGCGCAGCCGTATGAGTTCTCGCAGATGATGCTGGCCGCGCTCGCCGTACCTGAGGTCATCTCGTTCACGGTCTGGGGTTTCGTGGACGCCGACTCCTGGGTCCCCGGCTTCTTCACCGGCGAGGGCTATGCCACCATCTACGACGTGAACGCCCAGCCCAAGCTGGCCTTCTACAACCTCCTCGAAGACCTCCAGATCGCCGCCTTCGGCGCGCCGCGCCGGGTCCACACCCCAGGCGCCTTCTAACCCAACCGCGGCGGATCCCGCCGGCCGGTCGCCCGAACGGCCGGCGGGAGTCCCGGTGAACAGGGTGTCAGTGCGCGAGCGCCAGCTGGACGATCCGGACGATGACCAGGATCATCGCGACCGCCATGTAGCTGGCCATGACGGCCAGGGTGGCCCTGCGGCCGGCCGACATGACCGGCTTGGACAAGATGTTGAGCGGCGGCATCCGCCAGTTCTCCCGGTCGCGGCGGTCGACCGTCACCGAGCTTTGCGCCCGCAGTGACCGGAGCAGCATCCAGCCGCCCACGGCGACGGCCGCTGTCATGCAGCCCAGGACGATGACGAGGATCTGCCGGCCGGTGATACCGGGGAACACCACCGAGGCGGTCAGCACGGCCGACAGCGCGATGAGCACCGAGATCACGATCGAGGTGAACATGTTCGTGCCGCGGTTATTGACCCAGGGGCCCAGGATCGCGCGGTCGTTGCACAGCATCAGCAGGAACACCGTGGCGGCCGGGAGCAGCACGCCGGCCAGCGCCTGGACGCCCTCGATGATCAGGCCGAGCGGGGCGTGCGGGATGAGCACGATGGCCGCGGCTACCGCGATCAGCGTGGCGTAGATCGCGTAGAAACCCTTGGCCTGGCGGAACCCGCGGTGCAGCGAGTGCTTGAGGCCGAGCGTGTCACCCACCGCGTACGCGGTCGACAGCGAGACCGCGAACGCCCCGATGATGGCGGCGTCGAGCAGCGCCACCGCGAATACCGCGCCCGCGACCCGGCCCGCGTGCGCCGCCAGGCCGTGCGCCAGCCCGGTGGCGTCGGTGAAGTGACCCGCGGCCGGGCTTCCGGCGAAGGCGGCTGCGGTGGCGCCCATCAGCGCGGCCGCGCCGACCACGACGATGACGATCCCGATCCACAGGTCGACCTTCTCGTAACGGATGAACCGGGGGGTGATCCGCTTGTCGACCACGTAGGACTGCTGGAAGAACAGCTGCCACGGGGCCACCGTGGTGCCTACGATGCCGATGATCAGCAGCATGACCGTGGCCATCTGCCCGGAACCGCCGGGCAGACCCGGCTCCGCGAACCCGCGGGCCATCGCGGCGCCGGACGGGTGGCTGACCAGGTACAGCGGGATGAGGAGCAGCGATCCCGCGCACAACGCCACCGCGATCCGCTCGAACCTGCGGAAGCTGCCGGTGGCCGCGGCGGCCAGGATCACGCCCGCGGCGAGCAGCACCGCGACCAGCTTGGGTACGCCGAGGTACCCGGCGGCCATGGTGATCCCGATGAATTCGGTGACGAGGGTTAGCGCGTTGAGGATGAGCAGGTAGCTGACCATGAGCGCGGCCCAGGACCGGCCGAACCTCTCGATGATCAGCCGGGCGTGCCCGACCCCGGTAACCGCGCCGAGCCGCAGCACCATCTCCTGGTTCACGTACAGCACCGGCACGAGCAGCAGCAGCGTCCACAGCAACCGGGTGCCGTAGTTCTGCCCGGCCTGCCCGTAGGTGGAGAACGCGCCGGCGTCGTTGTCGCCGCACATCACGATCAGCCCGGGGCCCACGATGGCCAGCAACGTCTTGAACTTGGCGGACAGGCCGGCCCGCGGGGCGTGGTCATCGGCGGAGATGGTGCCGAGCGCGCCGCGGATGTCGCCGACGTGCGCCTCGTCCGGGACAGCGGTACGGGTGACGGTGGCCATGGTGAACACCCCTTTCACGTCATGAGATCTGACGGGACGAAGGGGCACACGCCCGCGGGCCGCAAGCAAGCCGGACCGGACCGGCCCGGACTCGGGCAGGAGCGGTCGTGGGTCTGAATTAGCTCAGTTCAGCGGGAAACCTTCAGGGCCTGGCGTGTGCCGGATCAGAATGGGACAGCAGCGAGGAGGGCCAACTTCGGCCCGGACTATCAGAGTCCATCGCGTGCCTCCCTTCTGTCGCGACGCACGGGGGCGCCATGCCGCATGTGCCGCTGTCGAAACAAGCACAGCGGCACATCTCCGTGACACCTGAGGAAACAACCAGCCAGAGCGGGATAATCCGGCCGCACCTCTCTCGTAAGAGCTTTGGCACTCCACGGCGTATTGCGGTATACCGACCGCCAGCCACTTGGCCTCACCCCTTAGGCCGGGGAGAGGTGTCCTGATCCGGAGCGTCTCTCGACGGTTGGGATCAGTGGCCTATGTCCGTGAAGACGCCTCACCGAACGAGGTGTCCCTTTTTTCTACCTCACTCAGGATGCCGCCGGCGACCCGGAGTGTCAACTCGGCGCGCGGGCCAGCCTGACGATTCAGTCAGCCCACAGGCTGTCGGTGACCGTGCCGGGGTGGCCGTTCAGGACCTTCGGCCGGGTACCGGTGTAGATCAAGGTGATCTTCGTGTACCGCAGGGTCCCCGGGTTTCCGCGCAGCGCCGCATTGCCCCACAGCACGACGAGCACCGGATAGCCATGGAAGTGACCGGCCGCGCAGTAGGGCACGCAGTCGTTCTCCACCTGGGTGCCGTATCCGCTGGCCAGCCTCGCGTCCCAGCTCGTCCAGGCCAGTCCGGTGAGGTAGTCGTTGCCGTCCGCGCAGGCCAGCGTGAGGCCACGCGGGCGTGCCTCGGGCCGGCCGAGGCAGCTGATGACCACGGTCCGTTCGGAGAACAGGCCCGTGACGGCGGGAGCGGAGGCTCGCGAGGTGGCGGCGGCCGACTCGGTCCCGCCCAGGCACAGACCCAGCCCCAGAGCCAGGGCCGGGACGCAGATCGCCGCGATGGCCAAGGAAAGGCGTCCCCGCTTCATCATGTCCCCTCGTTACGTTCAGTGGCTGCAAGGGCATTATTGACTACCCGTTGTTACCTCCGTTAGACGCAGAACGCGTATGCTTGGTTGCCACCCGTTACAGATCTACCGGAACGCCCAGGCCGGGCAGTACCTGAGCCGACGGCAGCGCGGCCAGCAGGGGTCCCGGCAGCCGGAGCTTGGACCCGCGGATGCCAGAGCCGATCACCACTGAGCCGGTCTTCGCCACCGCCTCGTCCACCAGCACCGGCCAGTCCGCCGGCAGCCCCACCGGCGTGATCCCGCCGTACTCCATGTCGGTGGCGGCGGTCACCGCGTCGACCGGAGCGAACGAAGCCTTCCGCGCGTCCAGGTGCCTGCGCACCACGCCGTTCACGTCCGCTCTGGTGGTGGCCAGGACCGTGCAGGCCGCGTACATCGTGTTCCCGCCGCGTTTGCCCGCGATGACCACGCAGTTCGCCGACTCGGTCAGCAAGACCCCGTACCGCTCGCAGAACGCCGCGGTGTCCGCGAGCGCCGGATCGATCTCGGCTACCAGGACCTCATCCGCCCCGGGAAAGTCCCGCAGCGCGGCCGCTACCGGCGCCGCGAGCAACTCCGGTCGTTCCAATGCCGGACCAAATGACAGCACCTCACTCATGCGCCCCATCCAACCATCCCGTGCTCCCGACCCGTCCCCGGAAGGCTCAGCGACGGAAAAGTGTTAGGTAGTGGGGGCCAATCAGGCTTATTCTTCCGGCCGGTATGGAGTCGCGATCCGTGATGTCGTCGCAGGCTGAGCTCGCCGCGCCCGCCGAGGCGCGATCCGAGCCACCCGCGGCGCCAGCCGAGCCACCCACGGCGCCAGCCGAGGCATCCGCGACGCGATCCGGGCGCTCCCGGTCGAGACGTTCGGGAAACCAGCGCTCGGCAAACCAGCGTCCCGGGAACCCGCGCTCAGACGCCCGCCGCGTCCAGGCCCGCGCCGCGCGCCGCGCCGCCATGCCGCCGATCACCTATCCGCCCGAGCTGCCGGTCAGCCAGCGCAGGGACGAGATCGCCCGCGCGATCGCCGAGAACCAGGTGGTGATCATCGCGGGGGAGACCGGCTCAGGCAAGACGACTCAGATCCCCAAGATCTGCCTCGAGTTGGGCCGGGGCGTCACCGGGCAGATCGGCCACACCCAGCCGCGGCGGCTCGCGGCCCGGACCGTGGCCGAACGGATCGCCGAAGAACTGGGCAGCCCGCTCGGCCAGACCGTCGGGTACCAGGTGCGGTTCACCGACGTGTCCGCCGACGACACGCTCGTCAAGCTGATGACCGACGGCATCTTGCTGACCGAACTGGCCCGCGACCGCAAGCTCAACCGCTACGACACGCTGATCATCGACGAGGCCCACGAGCGCAGCCTCAACATCGACTTCATCCTGGGCTGCCTCAGGCAGATCCTGCCCGAACGCCCCGACCTCAAGGTCATCATCACCTCGGCCACCATCGACCCGGAGCGCTTCGCTGCGGCCTTCAACGGAGCGCCGGTGATCGAGGTGTCGGGGCGGACCTACCCGGTCGAGGTGCGCTACCGCCCCGTAGAGCCCGTAGACCCGGCCGAGGGCGGCATGGACGGAGACCAGGGCCAGGCCATCCTCGACGCGGTGGACGAGCTGTCCCGCGAGGGACCGGGCGACATCCTGGTCTTCCTGTCCGGCGAGCGCGAGATCCGTGACACGGCCGACCTCCTGGCGGGCCGGGAAAGGCTCGAGGTGCTGCCGCTGTACTCCCGACTGTCGGCCGCCGAGCAGCACCGGGTGTTCGAGCGGCGCCAGGCCTCGGCTTACACCCGCCGCGTGGTCCTGGCCACCAACGTGGCGGAGACCTCGCTCACCGTGCCCGGCATCCACTACGTCATCGACCCGGGTACCGCGCGGATCTCCCGGTACAGCCGCGGCACCAAGGTCCAGCGGCTGCCCATCGAGCCGATCTCCCAGGCCTCGGCCAATCAGCGCAAGGGCCGCTGCGGCCGGACCGCGGACGGGATCTGCATCCGGCTGTACTCCGAGGCCGACTTCGAGTCCCGCCCGGAGTTCACCGATCCGGAGATCCTTCGTACCAATCTGGCCTCGGTGATCTTGCAGATGGCCGCGATCGGCCTGGGTGACGTGCCGAAGTTCCCGTTCATCGACCCGCCCGACGCGCGCAACATCTCCGACGGACTGACCCTGCTGGCGGAGTTGAACGCGTTCAAAGACGGCCGCATCACCGGACTCGGCCGGAAACTGGCGCGGCTGCCTGTCGACCCGCGGATCGGCCGGATGATCCTGGAGGCCGACCGGAACGGCTGCGTCCGCGAGGTACTGATCATCGCGGCCGCGCTGTCCATCCAGGACCCGCGCGAGCGGCCTCTCGAAGCCCAGCAGTCCGCCGACGACAAGCACCGCCGGTTCGCCGACCCCGACTCGGACTTCATCGCCTACCTGAACCTGTGGGACTACCTGGGCGAACGGCAGCGCGAGCTGTCCTCGTCGGCGTTCCGGCGCCTATGCCGGGCCGAGTACCTGAACTACCTGCGGGTCCGCGAGTGGCAGGATCTGCAGGGCCAGCTGCAAAGGCTGGCCGGCGATCTCGGGGTGACCGTCGATTCCTCTTCTTCCGAACGGACCGTGGTTCACCTCTCCCTGCTCGCTGGCCTCCTATCCCAGATCGGCATGAAGAGTGAGCCAGTGAAGCCGTCTGCTACGGGGCGGCGCCCGCGGGCCGAGTACCTTGGCGCGCGCAACGCGAGGTTCGCCATCTTCCCCGGCTCCAGCCTGGCGCGGAACGCCCCGGACTGGATCGTGGCCGCCGAGCTGGTGGAGACCTCCCGGCTGTGGGCCAGGACCGTGGCCCGGATCGAGCCGGAGTGGGTCGAGCCGCTGGCCAAGCACCTGGTCAAGCGCACCTACAGCGAGCCGCACTGGGAGCGCAAGCGCGGCAGCGCTGTGGCCCTGGAGAAGGTCACCCTGTACGGGGTGCCGATCGTCATCGACCGCAAAGTCGGCTACGGGCGCGTCGACCCGGACGCGGCCCGGGAACTGTTCATCCGGCACGCGCTGGCGGAGGGCGACTGGGAGACCAACCACCGCTTCTTCGCCGAGAACCGGCGGCTGCTGGCCGAGGCCGAAGAGCTCGAGCACCGGGTCCGCCGCCGCGGCCTGGTCGTCGGTGAGGACGAGCTGTTCGCCTTCTACGACGCGCGTATCCCGGCCGACGTGATCTCGGCCCAGCACTTCGACACCTGGTGGAAGCAGGCCCGCCGGGCCGACCCCGACCAGCTCACGTTCCGGCCGGACGACCTGTTCAGCGAGGACGCCGCGCAGGTCAGCACGGATTCCTACCCCGACATCTGGACCTCGCAGTCCGCGGCGCTCAAGACCCTGCCCTTGTCCTACGCGTTCGAGCCCGGCAGCGTCACCGACGGGGTGACCGTGGACATCCCGCTCAGCCGGCTCAACCAGGTGAACCCGGCCGAGTTCTCCTGGCAGGTGCCCGGGCTGCGGACCGAGCTCGTCACCGAGATGATCCGGTCGCTGCCCAAGTCGCTGCGCCGTGACCTGGTGCCCGCGCCCGACGTGGCCCGCGAGGTCGTGGCCCGCCTCGGGCCGCCGTCGGGGGACCTGCGCGACGCGGTGGCCCGTGAGCTGCGTTTGCTGCGCGGTGTGACCGTGCCGCATGACGCCTGGGACCTGTCCAAGCTGCCGCCGCACCTGCGGGTCACGGTCCGGGTGACGGACGGGGAGCGCGTGCTGGCCGAGGGCAAGGACGTCGCCGAGTTGCAGCGCGAGCTGCGGCCGCGGCTGCGCGCGGTCCTGTCCAGGGCGGCGGCCGGGCTTACCCGCACGGGCCTGACCTCCTGGGACTTCGACACGCTGCCGGCGGTGTTCCGCGAGGGCACCATCGTGGCCTACCCGGCCCTGGCCGACGCGGGGGCCACGGTCGACGTGCGGCTGTTCGAGACCGAGGACGCCGCGCGTTCGGCTATGTGGTCCGGGACCCGGCGGCTGATCCTGCTCGGCGCGCCCTCGCCGGTCAAGTCGATCGCAGACCGCCTGTCCACCCCGGCCAAGCTGGCGCTCAGCCACAATCCGCACGGCAGCGTCGCCGCGATGTTCGCCGACTGCGTGAACTGCGCGGCCGATTACCTGATGGCCGAGGCCGGCGGCCCGGCCCGGGACCGCGAGGGCTTCGCCCGGGTGTCCGCCGCGGTCCGGGCCGGCCTGCACGAGGTGACCGCAGACGTGGTATCCCGCGTGGAGTCGGCGCTGCGGCTGGCCCACTCGGTGCAGTCCCGCCTGGAGGACACCCGGGCCGACGCGGTCCAGCCCGCCGTGGCCGACATGCGCGCCCAGCTGGACCGGCTCATCTACCCCGGTTTCGTGACCGCCACCGGCTACCGCCAGCTGCCGCAGCTGACCCGTTACCTGCGCGGGATCGAGCGGCGGCTGGACAAACTGCCGGAGAACCCGCCCCGCGACGCGGCCAACATGGCCCTCGCGCAGCGGGTCGAGCAGGCCTACCGGGAGGCCGTCGCCAACCTGCCTCCCGCCCGCCGGACCAGCCCGGACGTGACCGAAATCCGCTGGATGCTCGAGGAGTTGCGGGTCAGCCTGTTCGCCCAGACCCTCGGCACCATCGGGTCCGTTTCGGAGAACCGCATCCTGGCCGCCCTGGA
>Ga0209168_10000906_pt1 | contig 25644 bp, 25 predicted proteins | sample Coa_R1_FD_187156 | JGI IMG/M metagenome (GOLD analysis project Ga0209168, IMG submission 187156) | Surface soil microbial communities from Centralia Pennsylvania, which are recovering from an underground coalmine fire - Coalmine... | ecosystem: Environmental > Terrestrial > Soil > Unclassified ...
TAACTCCGGACGGCGTTCTCGATCCCGGCTGGATCCGCCTCGCCGGCGCCGTGATCGACGCGGTCGGGTCCGGCCCTGCCCCCGGTCAGCCCGCCGTTGACCTGCGCGGGCAGTGGGTCCTCCCGGGGTTCATCGACATCCACGTCCACGGCGGCGGCGGTGCGTCGTTCACCGAGGGGACGGGCGATCAGGCCAGGCAGGCCGCGGCGTTCCACCGCGGGCAGGGCAGCACGACGATGCTGGCCAGCCTGGTCACCGCTCCGCTGGCCGAACTGGAAGCCAGGGCCAGCATGCTGGCCGGACTCGCCGATGAGGGCGTCATCGCCGGCCTGCACCTGGAGGGCCCGTTCCTATCCCCGGCCCGGCGCGGCGCCCAGGATCAGCGGCACATGATCGCCCCCGACGTGGCCGTCTTCGAGCGTCTGCTCGCCGCGGCCCGCGGCCACCTGCGCGTCATCACCCTGGCCCCCGAACTGCCCGGCGCGCTCGCGGTGATCAAGGCCGCCACGCAAGCCGGGGTGAGGGTCGCCGTGGGGCACACCGACGCGACCGCCGAGGTCACCATGGCCGCCATCGACGCGGGCGCGACGCACGCGACCCACCTGTTCAACGGCATGCGTCCGCTTCACCACCGCGAGCCGGGCGCCGTCGGTGCCCTGCTGGACCGGCGCGAGGTCACCTGCGAGGTGATCGCCGACGGCGTGCACCTAGACGACATCACGGTCCGGCTGGCCGTCCGCGCCGCGGGCCCCGGCCGGCTGGTCCTGGTCAGTGACGCCATGGCCGCCGCCGGGATGCCGGACGGCCGCTACCAGCTCGGCTCGCAGCGAGTGACCGTGGCCGGGGGAGTGGCCCGCCTGCTCGAAGACCCGCGCGACTCCCGCTCGCCGGAGCCCGGCGGCGGCGCGATCGCCGGCTCCACCGCCACTCTGGCCGACGTGGTGCGGCACGCGATCGCCGCGGGCCTGCCGGTCTGCGACGCCGCCGCCGCCGCGAGCGCCAGCCCGGCCCGCGTGCTGGGCCTGGCCGACCGTACCGGTTCCCTGCGGCCCGGCCTTTCCGCCGACCTTGTCGTCTGCGACGCCGACTTCCGCCCAGCCGCGGTCATGCGGCATGGCCAGTGGCTTACTCAGCCGGTTTCGCGGCCGCCGGGGCGTAGGTGAGGAGCAGGACGTCGGGACCGACCTTGCGGTAGTCGGTCAGCGTCAGGCCGGTGCCCGCGGCGCCTTCCTTGAACATCCGCTTGCCGCTGCCCAGGATGACCGGGTGCACCATCAGCCGGTACTCGTCGACCAGGTCGAGCTCGCGCAGCGTGTCGGTCAGCGTGGCGCTGGCGTAGACCAGGATGTCCCCGGCGTACTTTTGCTTCAGGTCAGCCACTCCGGCCGCCAGGTCACCGGTCAGGATCGTGCTGTTCTTCCAGGTCGCCTCCGTCAGCGTCGTGCTGACCACGACCTTGGGCATGGCGTTCATCTTCTTGCCGAACTCGCCGGTGGTCTCCTCCATGCCCGGCCAGGCAGCGGCGAAGCCCTGGTAGGTGATCCGGCCCAGCAGCAAGACATCGGCGGCTCGTAGCTCATCCAGCTTGAACACGTCCCCGTCGGGCGTCGGGTTCTGGAAGCTCCACCCGCCGTGCGCGTAACCCTCGGCGCCGCCCGGGTCCTCGATGATCCCGTCCAGTGACATGAAGTCGCTGACGATCAGTTTTCCCATGGTGATCTCCTCTCGCGCGACGCCAGCCGCTGGCGTCGGCCCCCGTTGACTCCGCTCGCTCGGCGCTGGTCAGCCTAACGGGCAAGTGGTCCGGGAGACTGGTCCAATGGCCCGCGCATTCTTGAGGCCAATCGCTGCGTCAGCCGTTGTTGCGGACCGAACCGCTGAGCGGGCCGCTGGCCGAGCTGACCTCGCAGACCACCGTGTGAACGCCCGCCTTCCAGGCGTCCCGGTTGGGATAGACGTACTGCTGGGTCAGGCCGGCGTTCAGCAGCTGCGGGTTCAGGTAACCCGCGAGCCGGTTCGTACATCCGCTGCTGGCCCGCTGTTGCACCGCCGCCTCGCCCGGCCAGGACGATCCGGTCAGGCTGAACGTCGCGAACACCTCCGCATCGTGCGGCGTCGCACAGGACAAGATCGTGACGGACAGGCCGTTCTGCGAGGAGTTGATGCAGTCGCCGGCCCGCAGGCTGAATACGGCGGCCGGCCGGTACGTGACCACGGTCTTGTGCCGGAAGCCGTGGGTGGTCACCACCAGCACCCCGGCCGCCGCTACCGCCGCGACCAGCACCACGATCACGCCCGTCACCACCAGCCAGCTGACCCCGCGCCGCCCCCCGGCGCCCTCGCTCTCACCAGCTCCCGGCCCGGCCAGCTCCGGAACCGCCACACCCCCCGCCAAGCCCCCGTCCCCGCCCGCCTCGCCCTCGCCCGCCTCGCCCTCGCCCGCCTCGCCCTCGCCCGCCTCGCCCTCGACCGCCTCAGCCCCGCCCGCCCGGGATACGCCAGCCTCCGAAACGACCGCCTCGGCCGCGACCAGCTTGAGAGCGACCGGCTCGGCCGCGACCGGCTCGGCCGCGACCGGCTTGAGAGCGACCGGCTCGGTGACGGTCGGATCGGACACGATCGGTTCCGGCGCAGACCCGCCACCGACCCCCGCAGGCGCAGCCATCCGCCCTCCATCACGCATGCCCGCCGCGCCCGGTCCCCAAGGCCGACCTCTGGTCGGGCGGCGCACCCCAGACTCGAAAGTGCACCCCTGCCCGCACTACTTCCCACCATTTGAAAAACGACACATCAGGTTCAAACGGACTCCGGTGGCATGCCCGGTCAGATAGGGCTGGACGGAAAGAACCTGATCGCCCGTCCCTTGACTGGGCCAGTGGGGAATTCGGTGGCGCCGCGCATGCTCCCGTCGGGCATCACGACCCCGCCGGAGTGGTAGGCCAGCCCGCGCAGCCGCCCGGTAGCCTCATACAATCCCGCCTGTCCGCCGCTTTGGGCCAGGGCGGCGGTGAACGGCAAGACCCGGCTGCCGGGCAGCATGATGGTCCCGGTGACGGCCTGCCTGCTCAGTCGCGCGGCCAGCTGGACATGGTGCTGGCTGCTGACCGCGTCCAGGATGCCGCCGCGGACCGGGCCGGTGAACCAGTCGGCCAGCGTCACGGCCCGGCCGGGGACGCCGTCGCACAGGTAGCCGCGGGCGCTGGTGCCCTGGGTCACGATCGCGATGAGGGCGCGGGTGCCGGGGACGGCGCCGAGGTAGGTCCGGGCGCCTGTGACGAGCGCCTGGCCACCCATCACCAGCGGGGTGGCCGGGCCGGCCACCAGGGTCGGCGTGGCCGATGTGGCGGTCGGCGTGGGCGGCCCGGAACCAGAACCGGCGGAACCGCAGCCGGCCAACAGCAGGCAGCCTGCGGCCACCGCCGTGGCGAAGCGGCAGGTGAGGGTGATCTGTGTGGTGCCCATCGCGTCCTCCGTGGCGCCAAGGCCGGACCGGCGCCGTAGCTGAGCGGTAGTACGCGCCCGGACGACAAGACGGTTCACCAGCGCGACAGACAGGTCCGACGTCGTTACCGCCTCGGGTCAGACCCGCCGTGACCGGAATACCAGGAGGGGTGACCGGTCATCAGCGGAAGAGCTGGACCAGCCGCCAGTGCACGTGATGTCCGTGAAGCCGGCCGTCTCTAGCTCTCGCTGGAACTCCCCGGCGCTGCGGAAGAACAAGATGCTGGAATAGACCCGGTCCTCGCCGTCCGCGAACACGTTGTGCGCGTCGAATACCACGCGGCCGTCCTGGACGGCGGTGACATCGTGCCATTCCCGCAAGAGTCCTGTCTGCGTGACGCGCTCACGGCAGGTCGCCTCGGGCGTCCAGTGCTGACGCGGTTCTGCCATGTGAACGTGACGTTCTATCGCAAAGAGCCATCAGAACGCCGCGTTCATCGGTGGACTGGGCCGGAGGCGGCGGCAATGACGGGAGGGAGTGCGCCCCAACGTGGGACGCGCAGCCGATGTCTCGAAGGGCAGTACGCTGGCCGGGTGCGCTTGACGGAATTCTGGGCCCGGATGAGGGCACAGTTCGGGGACGTCTACGCCCAGAGCGTGGCCAAGGACTTCGTGTTCGAGAAACTGAACGGCCGCACGATCGACCGTGCCCTGGCTGACGGGGAAGACACCAAGCTGGTCTGGCGGGCCGTGGTCGACACGTTCGACGTCCCGCAACGGCTGCGCTGAAACCAGGCCACGCTAAAACTGGCGCCGCGCTAAGACCCCGTCGCCCTGAGCGTCCGGCGCCCAACCCCCGCCGCACCAACCCCCGCCGCACCAAAACCGGCCGCGCCAAAGCGCGTCAGCGACGCCCCAGCCGCTTCGGCGTGTTGATCTTGTCCGCGGCGACCTTGAGGATCACCCGGCCCTGCGGGCCGATGGGGTTGGTGTACTCGCGGCCGTTGTACCGCTGGGAGAGCTCGTCGATGTGCTGCCGGGCCGGCTCGCCGCCGATGGTCTCGACCACGTGCCCGCGGATCTCGGCCCAGTCATAGTTGTCGTCGCCGCGGATCAGCACGGTGATACGCGGGTCACGAGCTACGTTCCTAGCCTTCTGCCGCTGCGGCTCGGTGTTGACCAGGACGTGCTCGCCATCGGTGTCGATCCAGGTGAGCAGCGCTTGCGGCTGCCCGTCCGGCATCAGGGTCACCACCGTGGCCAGGTTCTTGCCCTTGGCCAGCCGGACCACATCCTCGTCGAGCGCCATCCGGGTCTCCTCGCAGCGAAAGCAGCTAGATCTGACTCGTGCTGATGCTAGTCCGCGCCCGCTCCCGCACCGCGTCAGGCCCCACCTCCGCCAGCCGCCCGCGACCCCGGCGGCAGGCCCTCCCGGCAGCCGCCCTACCCCGGCGGCAGGCCCTCCCGCCAGCCGCCCGCAAGCCCCGCACCCGCCCGGTTTTTCAAGGATTTCCGGCCTTCTTCGGCGTGTCGCGTAGATCGAATACACGTTCGCTCTATAGTTGACCCAGCGGAAGTGATTCAGGTCGCCAGTGCTGGCGGCCATGGTCCACGAAATCCCGCGGACCAGCGCGTACGGAAATGTCAGTGGCGGCGCGTAGCGTGTCCACCGATCCGCCGGGAGACCGGCGGGACCATAACGAAGAACGACCCGGGCGATGCGGAAGATGCCCGCAGGCCCCCTATCCCGGCAGGGAGTCCCCCAATGGCAGGAAACAGCAAGTCGACCCTCGAGCGGGCCGGCGACAGGGACAAGGCCCTGGAGTCTGCTCTGCTCCAGATCGAGCGGCAGTTCGGTAAGGGTTCGGTCATGCGCCTGGGCGAGGAGACCCGGGAGCCGATGGAGGTGATCCCGACCGGGTCGATCGCGCTCGACGTGGCGCTGGGTCTCGGCGGCCTGCCGCGCGGCCGCATCGTCGAGATCTACGGACCGGAGTCGTCGGGCAAGACGACCGTCGCGCTGCACGCGCTGGCGAACGCGCAGCGGGCGGGCGGCATCGCCGCGTTCATCGACGCCGAGCACGCGCTGGACCCGGACTACGCCAAGGCCCTCGGCGTGGACACCGACGCGCTACTTGTCTCCCAGCCCGACACCGGCGAGCAGGCCCTCGAGATCGCGGACACGCTGATCAGGTCCGGCGCCATCGACGTCATCGTCATCGACTCGGTCGCCGCCCTGGTGCCCAAGGCCGAGATCGAGGGCGAGATGGGCGACAGCCACGTAGGGCTGCAGGCCCGCCTCATGTCCCAGGCCCTCCGCAAGATCACCGGTGCCCTGAACCAGACCAAGACCACCGCGATCTTCATCAACCAGCTGCGGGAAAAGGTCGGGGTGATGTTCGGCTCGCCCGAGACCACCACCGGCGGCAAAGCGCTCAAGTTCTACGCCTCCGTCCGCCTGGACATTCGGCGGATCGAGACGCTGAAGGACGGCACCGATTCCGTCGGTAACCGCACCCGGGTCAAGGTCGTCAAGAACAAGTGCGCCCCGCCATTCAAAAGCGCGGAATTCGACATTCTGTATGGTGTCGGGATCAGCCGCGAGGGCAGCCTTATCGATCTTGGTGTCGATCAGGGAATCGTGCGCAAGTCCGGTGCCTGGTACACCTACGAAGGCGACCAACTGGGCCAGGGCAAGGAAAACGCCCGTAATTTCCTGCGCGAGAACGAAGCCACCGCCAATGAGATCGAGAAGCGGATCAAGGAGAAGCTCGGTATCGGGCCGCGCGTCGACGCGGACGCCGCCTCCAGCGCGCCGCCCCCCGTCGTCAAGGCCGGGAACGGGGCGGGCAATGGTGTGCCGCGGAACCTCACCACCCCGGCCGGGGTAACCGTCTAACCAGCAATGCCCCGCAGCAAACAAGCTTCAGGGTCACCGCCCAAGGCGCCCAAGGCGCCCAAGGCGCCTGGAACGCCCGACATCCAGGTCGGTGACCCTGAAGCGCAGGCCAGGCAGATCTGCCTGCGGCTGCTGACGATCGCGCCCCGGACCCAGGCTCAGCTGGCCGAGGCGCTGCACCGGCGCGGCGTGCCGGACGAGGCCGCCGAGACCGTGCTGAGCCGCTTCGCCGACGTCGGCCTGATCGACGACGCGGCGTTCGCCCGGGCCTGGGTCGAGTCCCGGCACTACAGCCGCGGACTGTCCCGCCGCTCGCTGTCCGCCGAACTCCGCCGGCAGGGAGTGCAGAGCCAGGAGATCCGCGAGGCCGTCGACACCCTCGATCCCGAGCAGGAAGTCGCCACCGCCCGGCGCCTGGTGGAGCAGAAGATGGCGGGCACCCGCGGCCAGCCGCCCGAGGTCCGCGTCCGCCGGGCGGCGGGCTCGCTCGCCCGCAAGGGCTATCCCGCCGGCCTGGTCTTCCGCTTGATCAAGGAAGTCCTGGAGCGCGAAGGCGAGGCTCTGGATCTGGATCCCGACCAGTACGCGGATCCAGACGACCCCGGAGAGTAACCGCCGCGGACACAGCGCGCCGGGCGGAAACCCCAAACCGCGCCCCCGCTGCCAAGCCCGCGCCAGGCAAGCCCCCCACCAGCCCGAACACCCTCGCGGCAACGCGTCTTTCATCCACGAAACGCACCGTTCGCGCCGGTCACAGCCGCTTTGCTTGATAAAAAGGTTATCAAGCCTTAACCTCACGGCAGCGAGATGTTGTCCCGTTCTGCACGCAAAATCGGGTCTAGCACCAGCGGAGGAGAAGCAACCGGACACGTAAGGTAACCAGAAGGCTGGACCGGAAACAGCCGGCGAGCCCCTCCCGCATGCGAGAGCGCGTGCGCGTGCTCGCGCCAGGGCATAAACCCCTGAACCGGAGTACAACACAAGGGTGCCCCGAGGGCTATGGACTGAAAGGGGTGACCGTGAGCAGCGGATTGTCGCTCGCGTTCATGGTGATCGGGTTGCTCGCGGTGGTGTTCGCGCTAGTCGTCCTGTGGCGCCGGACTCCGGCAGCGCCTCGTCTCGCCCCCGCCCAGGACCCCAATCAGCTGGAAAAGGCCAGCCAGGATGCCGACCAGATCCGCGTCCGCGCCGAGACAGAAGCCGCCGGCATCGTCGAACGAGCCCGCGCCGAGGCCGAACAAGCCGCCCAGGGCCGCCGCGAAGTCGAGGAAGAGATCCGCGCGGTCAAGGACGAGGTTCGCGAGCTGCGCGGTGACCTCGAGCGCCGCGAGCTGCGCCTCGCCGATCGCGAGCAGCGGCTGGATGAGGAAGTCAAGCGGATCGAGGAGCGCGCCCAGATCCTGACCGCGCGCCGGCAGGACCTGGACCGTCGCGCCGCCGAACTGGACCAGCAGGACAAAGAACGCAAGAGCGAACTAGAGCGCGTCGCCGGCCTCACCTCCGATCAGGCCAAGGCCGAACTGGTCACCGTCATCGAGAACCAGGCCAAGCGGGAAGCCGCGCTCATCGTCAGGGACATCGAGCACGAGGCCAAGGTCGAAGGCGAGCAGCGCGCCCGCAAGATCGTTACCCTCGCCATCCAGCGGGTCGCCACCGAGCAGACCAGCGAGTCCGTGGTCTCCGTCCTGCACTTGCCGGGCGATGAGATGAAGGGCCGCATCATCGGCCGCGAGGGCCGCAACATCCGGGCCTTCGAGTCCGTGACCGGCGTCAACCTGATCATCGACGACACGCCCGAGGCCGTCCTGCTCTCCTGCTTCGACCCGGTGCGACGAGAGATCGCCCGGCTCACCCTGGACCGGCTGATCGCCGACGGCCGGATCCACCCGCAGCGGATCGAGGACGCCTACGAGCGGGGCAAGGCCGAGATCGAGCAGCTGTGCCGGCGGGCCGGTGAGGACGCCCTGGTCGAACTGGGCATCACCGAGATGCACCCGGAGCTGGTCGACCTGCTCGGCCGCCTGCGCTACCGCACCTCCTACGGGCAGAACGTCCTGCGGCACCTAGTCGAGTCGGCGCACATCGCGGGCATGATGGCCAGCGAGCTGCGCATGGACCCGCTGCTGCTCAGGCGCTGCACGGTGCTGCACGACATCGGCAAGGCTCTCACCCACGAGGTCGAGGGCAGCCACGCGCTGATCGGCGCCGAGATCGCCCGCCGCTACGGCGAGCACGAGGACGTAGTGCACGCCATCGAGGCGCACCACAACGAGGTCGAGGTCCGCACGGTCGAGGCCGTACTGACCCAGGCCGCGGACGCGATGAGCGGCGGCCGGCCCGGCGCGCGGCGCGAGTCGCTCGAGATGTACGTCAAGCGCCTGGAGCGCCTGGAGCAGATCGCCAGCGACCACGACGGCGTGGAGAAGGTCTTCGCCATGCAGGCGGGCCGCGAGATCAGGGTCATGGTCAAGCCCGACCGGATCGACGACATCCAGGCCCAGGTGATCGCGCGCGACATCGCCAAGCAGGTCGAAGAGGAACTGACCTACCCGGGCCAGATCCGCATCACCGTGGTCCGTGAATCCCGGGCCACCGAATTCGCGCGCTGACCCGCACGCCCTTTAAAAGACTTTTCTCCCGAACGGGCCGTGGTACTCGCTACGAGCCAAGCCACTTCGTATTCCAGACGTACACGTCGCCTGCCGTGTCGGTACTGGCCAGGGCATCGCCGCTCGGGCTGAACGCCACGCCGATGATCGCCTTGCCGAGCGGATCGGACAGCGTGTCCAGGTACTTGCCGGTGGCCAGGTTCCAGAAGCTCACGTTGCCGATGGTGTCCCCGGCGGCCAGGTAGCGGCCGTCCGGGGTGAACGCGATGTCCGCGAATTCGGAGTTGTAGAACGACTCCAGCGAGTAGACCAGCTGGCCGGTGGACACGTTCCACACGTAGACGACGCCGTCGGTGGTGGTGCTCGACTGATCGGAGACGGCGATCTTGCTGCCGTCCGGGCTGAACGCGATGTCGTACAGGCCCTTGCTCCCCGGGTCCTTGAACGTGCTGGTCAGCTGGCCGGTGGACACGTTCCACAGGTAGGTGCTGCCGTTGGTGTCCCCGGCCGCCAGGCTATTGCCGTCGGGACTGAACGCGACTCCGTACACGCTCTTGCCGCCCGGGTCGTGGAAGCTGTTCGTGGAGGTGGAGCTGCCGCCCACCTTCCACAGGTAGGTGCTGCCGCCGTTGCTGCCGACCGCGACCGTGCTGCCGTCAGGGCTGATCGCCACCCGGTCGTCATCCCGGCTGCCGTTGGAGAGGGTGGCGGTGACCTTGTAGCTGGCCCCGTTCCAGAGGTAGATGTTGCCGTTCGCGTCGGCCATCGCGTAGGTATCGGTGCTCCCGTTGAACGCGATGCTGTTGATGCCGTTGCTGTTCGGGTCTTTGAGGGTGTTGGTGAGACTGCCGCCGCTGCTCACGTCCCACACGTAGCTGTTGCCGTTGCTGTCGCCCGTGACCAGCTTCGCCTCGGAGCTGAACACGTCACCGAAGACGTTCTTGCCGCCCGGATCGTGCAGGGACAGCTCAGGCTGGCTCGGCACGCCGGGGCTGGAGTGCAGGCTCGGGCTGACCGACGGATGACCGCCCGCATGGGCCGAGGACTGAACCGCGACCGGGTGTGAGGGCTTCGGGCTGCTGCTGCTGAGCAGGATGCCCACGACCGCGCCGATCACGACGACGGCGGCCGCCGCGATGATCAGCACCGTGCGGCGTCCGCCGCCGCGGCCCGCCCTGGACGGCGGCGCTGCGGCTTCCCAGATCGGGCGCTGGTCCCGCTGGGGGGCCTCGGGCCCGGTGCGCTGCTGGTCATAGCCCTGGCCGGCACCGCCCTGGCCGGCACCGCCCTGACCGGCACCGCCCTGGCCGGGACCGGTCCGGTCGCCGGTCCGCATGGTCTGGGTCGCCTCGTACATGTCGGCCGAGGACGGCTGGCCGCCCCGGCCGGGATCGAGCCCGACCCCGCCCGGGGCCGGGTACGGGGTGCCCGCCTGCCCCGACGGCGGCGGGGCCGGGTACGGGGTGCCCGCCTGACCGGACGGCGGCGAGGCCGCGTACTGCTTGGGCTCCGGTGGCGCGACATAGGGAAGCGGCTGCGGATTGGCGGCCGCGACGTACGGGTACGGCGGCGGCTCCGGCGCGGGCACGCGCGGTGCAGGCTCCGCTGCCGCCGGGCGGGAAGGCGGCTGGGCCGCGGGACTGGGCTCCGGCGCGGCCGCCGGTGCCGCGGGTCCCCGCGAGGCCGGCTCGCCGGAATGCCAGTAGTCGGCGGTCGGATCGGTCAGCATGGACTGGGCGGCGGTGCCGGTCTCGGCCAGCCGTTCCATGATGGTCGCCAGGCTGGGGCGGTTGGCCGGGGACTTGGACAGGCAGTCCCGGACCAGATCCCGGAAGCCGTGCTGGTCGGTCACGCCGCTTAGATCCGGCGGCTCGCTGGTGATGCGGTACACCACGGTGACAATCGAGTCGTCGCCGAACGTGACCCGGCCGGTAGCGGCGAAGGCCAGCGTGCAGCCTAGCGCGAACACGTCGCTGGCGGGCCCGGCCACCTCGCCCCGCAACTGCTCGGGGGACATGTAGGAGTACGTGCCGACGACCATCCCCGCCGTCGTCATCGGGCTGGCCTCGGCCGCCCGAGAGATCCCGAAGTCGATGATGCGCGGCCCGTCGTCGGCCAGGATCACATTGCTCGGCTTCAGGTCGCGGTGCACTAGCCCGCACGCGTGGATCGCGGCCAGCCCCTCGGCCAGCCCCGCGCCGAGCCGGCACACCCGCTCGAGCGAGAAGGACCCGCCCTCGGCGACCGCTTGCTGCAGCGAAGGACCTTGAATGAACGCGGTGACCATCCACGGCGGGTCAGCGCTGGGGTCGGCGTCCACGACCGACGCGGTGTGGAAGCCGCCGACCCGCCGCGCCGCCTCGATCTCCCGCGCGAACCTCTCGCGGAACTGCGTGCCGCTGGCGTAGCCGGGATGGATGATCTTCACCGCGACCTGACGACCGCCAGGCGACAGGCCCAGGAATACCTGCCCCATGCCGCCTTCGCCCAGCCGCCCAATCAGCCGGTAGTTACCCACCCTGCTTGGATCACCGGGCCTGAGATGCTCCATAATGCCTGGTCCCACCCACCCAATCCGCACCAAACGGACCCTGAAGAGAACAGTTGATACTAGAAGATAACTGTCCAGGCCGACCGGCTACCTTGACAACTGCTCCCCTCAGTCAATCCCTTTTTATCCTGAACGGATCGTGGTGCGCGCGTCGGCCCCCGCTACCGGGACCACGGGCACGCCCGGCGGGGTGAAACCCATGGTCTGGCCGTACCAGGACAGCTCCGCCTCGAGGCTCGCGATGATGCTGTCGGCCTTCCGGAATCCGTGCGACTCGCCCGCGAAGGTCAAGAACGCGTAGGGAATCCCGTGTGCGGCCAGTTCGGCGGCGATGGTTTCGGCCTGGACCGGCGGCACCACCGGGTCGTCGAGTCCCTGCAGCAGCAGGATCGGGCAGGTGAGGTCGTTCACGTGACCCGCCGGCGCTCGCTCGGCGTACAGCGCGCCGCACTCCGGCAGCGGCCCGACCAGACCGTCCAGGTACCGCGATTCGAAGTCGTGCGTCTCGGCCGCGAGTACGCGCAGGTCGCTGACGCCGTAGTAGGACACGGCCGCCGCGAAGACGGCGCTCCGCTCCGGTTCGGTGTCCGCCGCCTGGATCCCCGAGGTCACGGCGGCCAGGGCGGTCCAGCCTCCGGCCGAGTGCCCGCGGATGCCGAGCCGCTTCCCGTCCGCCTCGCCGGCCTCGGCCAGCGCGAGCACGGCCGTGATCACGTCGGCCACGTCGGCCACGCCCCACTGGCCGCGCAGCCGTTCCCGGTAGGCCCGCCCGTAGCCGCTCGAGCCGCCGTAGTTCACGTCGATGATCCCGATGCCCCGGCTGGTGAAGAACGCCTTCTCCAGATCGAGCCGGGGGACCACGTGCGAGGTCGGCCCGCCGTGCACCCAGACGATGTACGGCGGCAGCTCGCCCTCGGGCGCCGACACCGCGGGGTTGGCCGGCGGGTAGACCAGCGCGTGCACCTCCGAGCCGGACGGCCCGGTCAGCCGCTCGGCCCGCGGCACCGGCAGGTAGGCGGCGTCGGGCAGCTCCTCGGTCTCCCGGCGCAGCTCGGTGACCTGCGCCGGTTTCCCGGCGGTATCTCTGACCGGGGGGATGTCGACCCGGATCACGGTGAGCGGCACCGCCGGGCCGCCCGCGGTCGCGGCCACGCTCTGTCCGGAGGCCGAAAGCCAGGACGAGAACGACTGGTACGGCAGGTCGACGTCGGTCAGCTGACCCGTCTCCGGGTCGAGCACCCCGAGCCGCGAGGGTCCGGTCCCGTGGCTGACCGCCAGGCGGCCGTCGCCGAGCACCGCGTACGGGTAGGTGCCGAGCTGCCACAGCGGGGCGGCGAACTCCTCCGCGCGCGGGCACAGCGCCCGGGGCGTCCCCACCGGCCCGGCCAGATACAGGTTCCACCACCCGGACCGGTCCGAGACCGCGTACAGGCTGCGGTCGTCGCGCCACACCGGTGCCAGCACCGACTCCCGGTCGCCGCCCATCACGACCTGGTGCCGCCGGTCGCCGGGCGCGGCTACCCGCAGTTCGGTGCCATCCCACGGCATCCGCGGGTGATCCCAGCAGATCCAGGCCAGCATGCTGCCGTCCGGCGACGGAGCCGGGAAGGCGTAGAAGTCCGAGCCGCTGACCAGCACGCGGACCGCGTCCGCGGCGTCGGCCGCCGAGCCGTCGAGCGGCACGGCCACGATCGCCCGGGTGATCCGGTCGGCCGCGTGCCGCTCCCGGACGCACCACACCTCGTCCCCGCCCGGGGCGAGCACGAAGTCGGCGAACCGGTCGGCGTTCTCTGCGCCGGCCGCCGCGGTCAGCGGTTCGGGACCGGACCCTGTGACCGCCGGCCGGCACCGGTAGAGCCGCTGGTCGGCGAAGTTGGCGAACAGGAAGCCGTCGGGCAACGGCAGGTAGGACTGACCGCCGTACTCGTGCACGCGAGTCCGGGCGTTCCACGGCGCGGGGAGCAGGTCCCGGCGGACGCCGTCAGGGCCCTGGCAGACCACCGCCAGCCGGCCGTCCTCCGACGGCCGGATCTCCTGCCACCACACCTGCGAGCCGGAAATGACCGGGAACGAGAGGCCTACCCGCCCGCGCGCCACGTCGGCACCCGTGATCGGGGAGGGCCATTCCCCAAAGATGTGCGTATCCGTAGTCATTTGCCTACAGATATATCACGCCAGAGGCGCCTCGCCATGGCTCACGTGACGCACCCGGCAGCCCTCTATCCTGTTTGTGTGACTGCCGGCGGCCGCACCTACCAGATCCGCACCTACGGGTGCCAGATGAACGCGCACGACTCCGAACGCCTGGCCGGCCTGCTGGACGAGGCGGGCTACCAGCCCGCCGCCGAAGGCCAGACCCCGGACGTGGTGGTGTTCAACACCTGCGCGGTCCGCGAGAACGCGGCCGACCGGCTGTACGGGAACCTGGGTCACCTGCTGCCGCAGAAGAAGAACGGCATGCAGATCGCGGTGGGCGGCTGCCTGGCCCAGATGGAACGGACCAAGATCACCCAGCGCGCCCCCTGGGTCGACGTGGTGTACGGCACCCACAACATGGCCTCGCTGCCCGACCTGCTCGAGCGGGCCCGGCTCAGGAACGAGGCACAGGCCGAGTTCGCCGAGACGCTCGAGACATTCCCCTCGCTGCTGCCCGCCCGCCGTCAGTCCGCCTATTCCGCCTGGGTCTCGATCTCGGTCGGCTGCAACAACACCTGCACCTTCTGCATCGTGCCCAGCCTGCGGGGCAAGGAGCGCGACCGCCGACCCGGCGACATCCTGGCCGAGATCGGCGCGCTGGTCGCCGACGGCGTCCTCGAGGTCACGCTGCTCGGCCAGAACGTGAACTCCTACGGCGCCGAGTTCGGCGACCGGCAGGCGTTCGGCAAGCTGCTGCGCAGCTGCGGGCAGGTCGAGGGACTGGAGCGCGTCCGGTTCACCTCCCCGCATCCCCGCGACTTCACCGACGACGTGATCGACGCGATGGCGCAGACCCCGAACGTCATGCCCAGCCTGCACATGCCGCTGCAGTCCGGGTCGGACACCGTGCTGAAGGCCATGCGCCGCGCCTACCGCCGCGACCGCTACCTGGCCATCCTGGACCGGGTCCGGGCCGCCATCCCCGACGCCGCCATCACCACCGACATCATCGTCGGCTTCCCCGGCGAGACCGACCAGGACTTCGAGGACACCCTGGACCTGGTCCGCCAGGCGCACTTCGCGGGGGCGTTCACCTTCCGCTACTCGATCCGGCCCGGCACTCCCGCCGCCACTATGGACGGGCAGGTCCCGGCGGTCGTCGTCCAGGAACGTTACGACCGGCTGGCCGCCCTGGTCGAGGAGACCACCTACGCGGAGAACCAGAAGCTGACCGGCGCGACCGTCGAGGTGCTGGTCGCCGAGGGGGAGGGCCGCAAGGACGCCGCCACCCACCGCATGTCCGGCCGCGCCCGGGATAACCGCCTGGTCCACTTCGCCCCGCACGGGCTGACCCCGCGCCCCGGCGACATCGTCACCGTGGCCGTCACCCGCGCCGCCCCGCACTACCTGCTATCCGACGCCGAGCCGCTGTCCCTGCGCCGCACCCGCGCCGGCGACTCCTGGGCGGCCGCCACCGCCACCCCCGCCGCCCCCGCCACCGCCACCCCCGTCCTGCTGGGCATGCCCGCGCCCCGCGCCTAGCTGACTTCCCGCATGCGCCGGACGATGAAGGAGCGGGAGGCCGCGGCCGGCTCGAGGTCGAGCGCCAGACGATAGGCGTCAGCGGCATCGCGCTCCCGCCCGAGGCGCCTGAGCAGCTCGGCCCGGGCGATGTGCAGCTGGGCCCAGCGTTGCATCTGCGGGTGGTGGGCCAGCGCGTCCAGGATGACCAGCCCGGCCGCCGGGCCCTCGGCCATGGCCACCGCGACCGCCCGGTTGGCCTCCACAACCGGGGTCGGCTCGTAGCGGATCAGCTCCCCGTAGAGCAGCGCGATCTGCCGCCAGTCGGTCGCCTCGGCGCGGTCCGCGGTCGAGTGGCAGGCCGCGATGGCCGCGTGCAGCTGATAGGGCCCGGGCCGGCCGCAGCACAGAGCCGTCTCCAGGACCGCCTCGCCCTCGGTGATCTTGTCCCGGTCCCACCGGCTCCGGTCCTGATCCTCGAGCAGCACCAGGTCGCCCACCTCGTCAGTGCGAGCGGCCCGGCGGGCATCGGTCAGCAGGAGCAAGGCGAGCAGCCCGAGCGCCTCCGGCTCGCCGGGCAGCAGCCCGGCCACCCCGCGGGCCAGCGAGATGGCGGTGTCGCACAGCTCGCCGCGGACCAGGGCCTCTCCGCGGCTGGCCATGTGGCCCTCGGTGAACAGGACGTAGATGACCCGCAGCACGCCGCCGAGCCGCTCCGGCAGCTCGGCCTGGGCCGGAACCCGGAACGGGATCCGCGCGTCCCGGATCTTGGCCTTGGCCCGGACCAGGCGCTTGGCCATGGTCTCCTCGGGGACCAGGAAGGCCGCCGCGATCTCCGCCGTCGACAGCCCGCACACCGATCGCAGCGTCAGCGCCACCCGGGCCGAGACGTCCAGGGCCGGGTGGCAGCACAAGAACATGAGGCTCAGCGTGTCGGCGGGCTCGGCCGTGTCCGGTCCCCGGCCGGCGTCGTCAAGCTCGCGCATCGAGGCGGCCTCCTTAGCACCGCGGATGGCCTCCCGCCGCAGCCGGTCGACGGCCTTGTGCCGGGCCACGCCGATGAGCCAGCCCCGGGCGTTGCCCGGCACCCCGGTAACCGGCCAGCGCTCCAGGGCGGCCACGCACGCGTCCTGTACGGCGTCCTCGGCCGTGCCCAGGTCGCCGGTCAGCCGGCACAAGGCGGCCACCGCCGCCCACCAGTGCTGGCGGATGAGCTGGTCGAGCGAGCCGCTCACACCGGCGCTTGCGTCGCCACGACCGGGCGGACCTCGACCGAGGCGTCCCGCGCGGCGGGTATGGCCGCCGCCCAGGTCAAGGCCTCGTCCAGATCGGCGCATTCGATGATCGTGTACCCGCCGAGCTGCTCCTTGATCTCGGCCGACGGGCCGTCGGTGATGATCGTCTGGCCGTCGCGGACCCGGACCGTGGTCGTGGATGAGCGGGCGGTCAGGGCCGCGCAGTCGAGGAGCACCCCGGCCCGGCCCATGGCCTCCACCGCGGCGCCGTACTCCTGCGTGATCCGGTCGAGCTCGGGCGTCCCGGGCTCGGGGAGCGCGTCCGCCGTGCGGTTGAGCAGCAGCATGTACTTCATGATCTGTCCCTCCGGCACCATCTGAACTGCACTGGCCTTTCCCTAATATCGAACGGCCGCCGCCCGGATGGACACCGCGTCGGCTGAGCCGCGCCCGCCGGCTCGTCAGCTAGCGCGGGTCAGCTAGCGCGAGTCAGCTAGCGCGGGTCAGCCGGCGCCGGTCAGCCGGTGCCGGAGGGGAGCCGGCCGCCGCTGTCCAGGACCGCGATGCCGCTGCTGTCCGCCGCCCGCGTCGCCGCGGTCAGCGCCGCCTTGCCGCCGAGCAGGTACCGGTCGAAGAACGCCAGGGTGACGCGGGCCACCAGCCGTTCCACCGCGTTGTCCCCGGTGTAGGGGACCATGTGGTCGGCGCCGAACAGGTCCAGGTAGTACCGCGACCCGGCCCGGTCCGCGCGGTACAGCTGCACGCTGGTCCACGGCGGATTGATCGTGTCCGCGCTGCCCTGCACGAACAGCATCGGCGGCGCCGCGCCCGGGAAGTACCTGCCTGGCATCGGCGGCCACTCCGCGCCTGACAGCACCGCCACCGCCTTCAGCCGGTGCTCCTGGCAGCAGGCGTTACCGCCCAGGGCCGCGACCGTGTCCCCGCCGTCAGACTGGCCCGCCGCGGCGACCTCGCGCGGGTTAAGCCGCCCGGACAGGAAGCCATCCGGCCGTGCGCTCAGCGCTAGCACCTGGCCCAGGACGTAGGACACGTCGCCGGGCTGGTTGACCAGATCCGGCTCGTAGGCCGTGGCGGCGACCTGACAGCTGGTGCGCGGGAAGTCCACCGAGACGACCACGTAGCCAGCGCTGGCCCAGGCCTGGAGCAGGTTCTCGTACGTAGCGCTGCACTGCCGGAACCCGGGGGCGAACATCACCACCGGGAACGGGCCGCCGGCCGCCCAGCTTCCCGCCGTGCCCTTGGCCGCCGGGTAACGGATCACGGTCAGCAGCGAACGCGCGCCGAGGTGCTGACCGGTCACCCCGACGTGCGCGGGCTCGGTGAAGACCAGCTGCCGCTCGCCCACCCGGTACCGGCCGGCCATGCCGGGGGAGACGGCGCGGGCCGCACGGGCCGAGGCCGGCTTGTCGCGGACCGCCGGCGCGGAGCTGACCGGAGCCGAAGGCCTGGCCGGGACCGAGGCTGACTGGCTCGCCGAACCCCCGCAGCCGGCCGTCAGCAGCACCGCCGCGAGCAGGCCGGTAATCAGCTCGCTGGCGAGGATCAGCCTGGACCGCCGGGCAGCCATTGCCACCGCTGCATCTTAGCCGTCCAGATCCCAGGTCACGGTGGTATTGTCCCCGTTCGTGCTCGCGCCACGGGTTAGCCTGGCCCCGTGGAGTCGCTGGCCGCACTTCGTGAACGCCGTGCCTACGAGTGCCGGCTGACCGCCGACCGGGCGCTCGGCTCACTTGATGAGGCCGAGGGGTTCCTCCGCGATCGCGGTCTCCTCACCAGGACGACGGACAGCGCGCTGCCTAGCTTGTACGAGGCATGCCATGAAGAACCGTTCAAGCCAGGCAGCCCGGGCTTCGCGACCTGGCCCGCGACAAAGTGGCCGTGGTTCGGTGAGCTGACCGGGCGCGGCTACCTCTGCGTCGCCGTGCACCGGGGCAAGAATCTCCTGGTCAGCTCGGAGACCGCCGCGCTGCTCGACCCCATCTGCCGAGCCGAGACCGCCCGGATGCGGGCCGAACACGCCGGCTGGCGCCGGCTACTCGACCACTTGGCGCAGGCAGGCCCGTCGAGCTCTGAAGACCTGCGCCTGGAACTGGGCCTTAAGCGCCAGGAACTGAAGGCGCTGCGCGCTCCGCTGGAGCGCTGTGGCGCGCTCGTTGCCCGCTCGGTGGTCATGACCGCCCATCACGGCGACGGGCACACCCACGGCAGTGAGCTGTCCCGTTGGGACCAGGCCTACAACAGCGACCGGGACGCGCCGCACGCCGATCCGGAAACAGCGCTCGGCGACCTGATCGTGGCCGGCGTCCGTGCCGCTGTCGTCGTCCAGGAAGCCGAGGTCCGGCGCTGGTTCTCCTGGCACTGGTACTGGACGCGCACCCTCATCGCCGACCTGATCCGTGCGGGCCGCCTGCGTCGACTCGACGTTCACCTCACTGCCGGCCCGAGCAATACGCACTAGATTGACGGCACCATCCCGGCCTGCATAAGAACCGAGGAGACAGCGCCCGTGACCTCCCAGTACGACGACGTCGTCGACCTGGATCGCTACCCGATCGACGACCAGGGCAGCCCGGCGCCCTACTCCGCGCACTCCTGCCCCATCTGCCCTATCTACCCCCCCGTAACCATCTGACCCACTTCGGCAATCCGCCCAACGACATGATTGCCACAACCATGCGGTCAGGGCGACATGATTGCCGCAATCATGTCGTCAGTGCCCGCGCCGGCCGCGCCCGACGTCGGCACGCCCACGCCGCTCGCGGCGCCTAACCGGAGCGTCCGTGACGGGAAACTGTGCTGGTCAGCGACGGATGGTAGCGTCGTAACATGGACCGGCAAGAGCTGGAGAACCTTGCGCACCTGCGCCGGGCGCGGGATCTGATCGACCGGGAGTACGCCCGCCCGCTCGACGTGCCGACCATGGCCCAGCGCGCGCTCATGTCGCCGGCGCACTTCTCGCGGCGGTTCCGCGCCGCCTACGGCGAAACACCGTACAGCTACCTCATGACCCGCCGGATCGAGCGCGCGATGGCGCTGCTGCGCGGCGGCATGAGCGTCACCGACGCGTGCATGACGGTCGGCTGTACCTCGCTCGGCTCGTTCAGTTCGCGCTTCACCGAGATCGTCGGCGAGACGCCGAGCGCGTACCGCAGCCGGGAGCACGAGGCCGAGCTCGCGATGCCCGGCTGCGAGGCGATGGTGCGGACCCGCCCCGTCAGGAACGCGGCCAGCAAGAACGACAACAAGCAGAGCGGGAATGGAGAAGCGACCCCGAGCACCGCCGCCTAGTCTTGGCCGCATGACCATCGCACTTCAGTACTGCCACATCACCGTCAACGACCTGGACGAGTCGCTCAGCTTCTACCGTGATGCGCTCGGCCTCGACGTGCTCAATGACGTTGCCTCTGGCGCGTTCCGCTGGGTCACCATCGGCAGCCCGGATCAGCCGGGCCTCGGGATCGTGCTTTCCGAGCCGCACGCCGGCCGGTCCCAGGCCGACGGCGACGCCCTGCAGGAACTGCTCACCAAGGGCGTCCTCCCGATGACCATCTTCAGTGTCGACGATCTCGACGCGACCTTCGAGAAAGTGCGGGCCTCCGGCGCTGAGGTGCTGCAGGAGCCCATCGACCAGTCGTGGGGGCCACGCGACTGCGCGTTCCGCGATCCCTCGGGCAACATGGTCCGGATCTCGCAAGCCCCAAAGGCCTAGCTGTCACGACGAAGCCGACCGGGACCGCGGGCGAGCGCACAAGCCCTCGGCCACCAGGGCAAGCGAGGTGTCGAGCGCCTCGTCCCCGCCCACACAGTCAACGACGGCGGTCACGCCGCCCAGGGCACCGCGACCTTCATGGCCATCAGGCCCTTCCGCAGCTGAACCCGGGCACGCCCGCGTGCGTACTCTTCAGGTGAAGGGAGCTCTCGTGTCCGCTTCACAGGTCGAGCAGCTCGAGCAGCTCGAGCAGCTCGGACAGCTCGAGCAGCTCGCCCCGGCGCGACCACAGCGGCTCCAGCGGATCGAGTGGCGGCGCCTGTGCCTGTCCTCGGTCGTCCTGGCCGCGATTACCGCCCTGATCCTGTGGGCCGCCGTCGCTGATCTGCTCCAGCAGGGCCGCCTGGCGGCGGTGCTGTCGGCGGGCTGGGGCGAACTCGCCGCCCCGCTGCTCATCGCGCTGGTGGTCGCGACCGGAATCTGCGAACGGATCTGGCCGGCCGAGCCGCGTCCGGTCCTGGCCCGCGGCCACGTGCAGGACGCGTGCTACCTGGCCCTGCACGCCGCCGTGGTGATCCCGCTGATGACGCTGCTCAGCGTCGGGGCCGCGTCGCTGATCGGGAGCCACGCGCGCTGGCTCGAACTGCGCGCCACCGCGCACTGGCCCGCCTGGCTGATCATCCCGCTCACCATCGTGGCCATGGACGCCGCCAACTGGCTCGCCCACTTCGCCGACCACAAGCTCGAACCGCTGTGGCGCTTCCACGCGCTGCATCACAGCCAGGAGGAGCTCAGCGTCCTGACCTCCTTCCGCGCCCACCCGCTCATGCACACGACGGGGTTCATCCTGGCCACGATCCCGGTGGTGATCCTGATCCCGACGCGCGCGATCGCCCCGGTGCTGATTACGATTTACGTCTGCATCGGCACGCTGCAGCACGCCAACCTGCGCTGGACGTTCGGCCCGGTCGGCCGCGTGATCGTGAGCCCGGCCTACCACCGGCTGCACCACGCGACCGACAACCAGGCCGTCAACCTGGGCGTGGTGCTGACCATCTGGGACGCCCTGATCGGCTACGCGAGGTTCCCGGCCCGCCGCCATCCCGTGGGCCGCACCGGCCTGGACGGCCGCCCGGTCCCGGTCGAGCAGGACGGGCCGCCCCGCCCCGCTCTGCTCCTCCTGGCCGATCAGCTAGCCGAGCCCTTCCGCACCCACCGCTGACCGCGGCCGGTAGCCGGCCCGGGGGTGGTCAGCCGGCCAGGACCGTACGGAGCGTGGCCGCGAACGCGTCCGGCTCGCCGGTCGAGCCGTACTCGCCGCCCAGGAAGCCGTCGTGGCCGCCGGGGAAGGTGACCGGCGAGATGCCGAGCCGTCCGGCCACGGCCACCGCCGCGCGGCCCGGGAGGTAGGTGCCGGACTGCGCGCCGACACCGACGACGATGCGGGTCGAGGCGGCGCGGAGCGCGTCGAAGTCGTGCTGGTAGGCGTTGCAGGTGACGATGTTCTGCCGACCAGCGGGTCGTTGCGGGACCCGTCGTCCTCGGCCGGCAGGCCGAACACGGCCGGATCGGGCGCGGGCTGCTCGGCGTAGTCGGCCGTCAGCTCGCCCTGGTAGCTGACCAGCACGATGAACTTCGCCATCGCCGGGCCGAACCCGCTGTCCAGGTACGTCTGGCGGATGTCCGTGCAGGCGGCCAGGATCGCCTCCCGGTCGGGCAGTTCCCGGGAGACCGGGGGTTCGTGCGCCACCAGGGTCCGGACCTGCTCGGGGTGCTTGGCCACCAGGGCCGGCGCGTTGACCGCGCCGCCGCTGCTGGCGAAGATGTCCACCGGCCCCGCCTCCAGCGCGGTGATGATCCGGTGCAGGTCGTCGGCGTGTTCGTTAGCGGCCGGCCGGGCTCATCGGCCCGCCGTCTCGCGGATGACCTCGGCCAGCGCCGCGACGGCCGCGTCGATCGCGGCGTCCTTGATGCTGCCGTAGCCGACCAGGAGTCCCGGGGCCGCTGGTTCGGGCTGGAGTCGCATCTCGTAGAGGTTCCACAGCTCGATGCCGCGCCGGGCGGCGGCCCGCACGATCGCGGTCTCGTCGGTGCCGGGCGGCAGCTCGAGCAGGAGCTGCATGCCTGCCTCGGCGCCGCGCACGCGGTACTCGGGCAGGTGCCGGCGCAGCGCCTCGACCAGGGCGTTGCGGCGGGCGCGGTACCGCTGCCGCGCGGCTCGCAGATGCCGGTCGTAGGCCCCGGACTGCATGAGCTGGACCAGCGCGAGCTGGTTGAGCGCGGGCGGTAGCAGCTGGATCTCGTGTTCGGCCCGCACCGCCTGGACCCACCGGCGGGGCGACACCACCCAGCCGATGCCGACGGTGGGCCCCAGTACCTGGCTCATCGACCCCAGCAGCGCCACCCGGTCCCTGGCCGTCCCCTGCATGACCGGCGGCGCGGGGTGGTCGTAGCTGAACTCGGAGAGGAAGTCGTCCTCGATGACCAGCCCGTCGACCCGCCGCGCCCAGTCGACCAGCGCCGGGCGGCGGTGCGAGGCCAGCGGGCCGCCGAGCGCTACCTGCCGGGCCGCGCCCACGCACACGGCGCGCAGGCCAGGCTGCCCGTCCAGGGTGCCGACGACCAGGCCGTCGTCGTCCACCGGAAGCGGCACCAGTTCCAGGCCCGCCTCCTGCGCGGCCTGGAACAGCCGCGGGGATCCGGGGTCCTCCATACCGATCGCGGTGTGCCCGTCGGCCCGCAGCGCGCGGCAGAGCCGGGACATGCCCTGCCCGGCGCCCATGACGATGCAGATCGTGTCCGGTTCGGCCGCGGCGCCCCGGCTCCGGTTCAGATGCTCGGCCAGGACGGTCCGCAACTCCGGCAGGCCGCCCGGCTCGGAGTAGGAGAGCCGGTCGAACGGCGCGACCTCGGCCGCCGCCCTGATCGCCTAGACCCACTGGCGGCGGGGAAAGCCCCGCAGGTCAGGCGTGCAGGAAGCCAGGTCGAAGCCGGCCGCGCGGGTGGTCCTGGCGGCCGGCGTCGGCCGCTGGCGGGCCTGCCGGACCGGTGGCTCGTCGCCGGGCCGGGGCGACCAGGTCACCCGGGTGGCCGAGCCGGTCTTGCCGGTCAGGTACCCCTCGGTGACGAGCTGGCTATAGGCCTCGGTGACGGTCCAGCGCGAGACGCCCAGGTCGGTCGCCAGCATCCGGCTGGGCGGCAGCGCCGCGCCGACCGGCAGCCGCCCGTCCCTGATCGCCGCCCTGATCGCCGCGGCCAGCCGCATGTGCAGCGGCCCGGGCCTGGTCGCGGACAGGTCCAGCAGGGTGTCCCAGGCCAAATTGGCCTGTCTTACCGCCATGCCATTGGATCGTAGTCCCGGCGTCGGCGCTCCTAGTGTCGCAATTACCGCGAACCGCTATCCGGAGGAGCTGACCAGCCATGACCGTTCTGTCACTGCAGTGGCTGACCGCGCGGCCGCGGCGCCGGACCGCCCTGCCCCGCCACCTGCGGGTAGCGCGCCGCCCGGCGCGGCCCCAGCGCACCGCATACCACGACCCGTTCTTCGCCGATCCTGCCGCCGTCGAGGACGACTCCCGCAGGATGGCGCCGCCCTCAGCCCGCCCGCTCTAGCCAGCCCGTTCTAGCCAGCCCGCGATGCTGCGGTCCAGCACCGGCATGGGCAGCGAGCCGTGGTCCAGGACCGCGGCGTGGAAGGCGGGCAGCGAGAACGCCGGGCCCAGCCGCCGCTGGGCCTCCTCCCGGATCCGGATGATCTCCAGCTTGCCGGTCAGGTAGGCCAGCGCCTGGCCCGGCATCACCACGTACCGGTCCACCTCGTCGGCCAGGAACCCCCGCGGCATCGGGACGTGCTCGACCATGTAGTCCAGGGCCCGCTCCCGGCTCCACCCGTAGAAGTGCAGGCCGGTGTCCACGACCAGCCGGGCGGCGCGCATCAGCGCCGAGCTGATCGAGCCGAGCAGCCCGCGCTCGCCGGAGTACAGCCCCGCTTCCTCGGCGAGCTGCTCGGCGTACAGGCCCCAGCCCTCGGAGAACACCGGCAGGCTGCGCTGGCGCTGCAGCGCGGGCAGCTCGGTGAGCAGCTGCAGCCGGGATAGCTGCAGGTGGTGCCCGGGCACCGCTTCGTGGAAGGCCACGACCTCCAGGTCCCACCCGGTCCCGGCCGTGGGCCGTTCGGTGTTGAACCAGAACGTCCCGGCCCGGCCGCCGTCCAGCCGTGGCGGGGTGTAGTGCGGCGCGGCGCCGCTCACCGCCACCACCTCGGGCATGGGCGTCACCTCGCACGGCGGCGGCAGCGGCTGCGGGAAGACCTCCGCCGCTCGGGCCTCGGCCCGGCGCACCGCGACGGTCGCCTCGGCGATGGCCTCGGCGGGCGAGATCTTCCCGGCGGATTCCCGTATCGCGTCGAGCACCTCGTCCAGACTGGACAGGCCGAGCCCGGCGCCCAGCTTGACGGCCCGGGCCTCCAGCGCGGCGACGTGCTCCAGGCCGGTCTGGTGCAGCTGTTCGGGGTGCAACGGCAAGGTGGTGTAGGCGCGGACCGCCCGGGCGTAGTCCTCCTCGCCGCCGGGCAGGTAGGCCAGTCCGGCCTGGTCGGACGACCGCGCCCGGGGCAGCAGCTCCCGGACCGTGGCCACCCACCTGACCAGGGCCGGCTTCACGACCTCGGCCGCGACCCGGTGGCGTTCGTCCTCCCAGGCCGCTGCGCCCGCCCACCCCTGCGGCGGCTGCGGGGATAGCACTGGCCCGGGCACGGGACCGGCCAGCACAGCCTCGGCCCAGGCGATGGCCTGCTCGGCAAGCGGGGCGACCGGAAGCCGCCCTTTGCGGGCTCCGGCCCGCAGCCGCTCTGAAGTCTGGTCGAGCCACGCGCCGCTGCGGCGCAGCCGGGTCAGGTACGCCTCGGCCGCCGCCTCGTCGAGCAGCACCGTGCGGGCCGCCACCGCCATCAGGACCGCCGGCCCGGCGTACTGCATGGCCGTGACCGTGTACTCGGCCCGGGCCATGTCGATCGTGGTCACCTCCTGGGCGGCCATCTCCCTGGTGCAGTCGAGCGTGACCGCGTCGGCCGGGGTGAGCGACCCGGGATCGACCGCCTCGGCCTCGGCCAGGAACCGCTCTACCTCGGCCCGCCAGGCTTGCGCGCCCTCCTCGCTCTCGTCCGGCATCAGGTCGTCGTACCCGGGAATGCCGTACATGCTGGCCGAGAACGGGTTCTCGGTGAGCCAGCGCTCATGGAAGCGATCGGCTAGGTCACGCGCCGCAGTCATGATCCTCCTCGGGTAGCTGTCCGCGGTTGACATCATCGCAGCAGGCCACCTCCAATGATGAGGTGCCCGACGATGACGCAGCCGATGACGTCATCACGGCCGGCCCCGAACCGCGGCGGCACCCGTCATGGCCCGGTAGGCGCCCGCCGTGGCCGGGCGGCCTGGTCCGGCTGGTCCTCCTGGCCGAGACCGTGGTCCTGGCCGTGGCCGTGACGGCCGCGGTGCACTACCGCGCGCAGGCCCGCGCGGCCC
>Ga0209168_10000907_pt1 | contig 25618 bp, 17 predicted proteins | sample Coa_R1_FD_187156 | JGI IMG/M metagenome (GOLD analysis project Ga0209168, IMG submission 187156) | Surface soil microbial communities from Centralia Pennsylvania, which are recovering from an underground coalmine fire - Coalmine... | ecosystem: Environmental > Terrestrial > Soil > Unclassified ...
CCGCCTGGTCGGTCAGGCTGGTGAGATGGCCGATGCCGTTCGCGCCCGCGTCATAGGCGTAAGTGACTACCGCAGTCCCTGACGGCAGTTGGCCGTTAGTACACGTCTGCGCCGAATAGGCCTTGCCGGTGACGCGATTGAGCTTGTCGTAACAGTAGCTGATGGTCTGAGTGGCCGAGCCCGTCTGGTTGGGCGCGGGCGAGGTTTTCTGCAGCATGTTGCCGTCAGCGTCATAGTTGTAGCTGATCTGCCCAGATTCGGGGTTGGTTGCCGTCAGCAGGCGCGAGAGCGAATCGTAGGTAAAGGTCCGTACCCGCGCTGCCTGGCTGCCATCGCCCTTCTGATTGACCGACAGTAGATTGCCCAACACGTCATAGGTGTAAAGCGTGACGTAAGGATTGCTGAGCGTGCCTCCCGTGCCTCCACTGAAGTTAGTCGCCGGGCTGGTGAAAGACGGATTCGGGAAGAGGCCAGGGTTGTCGTGAGCCGTGCTCAATGCACTGACTGCCGGAGTAAACGGGCCGGGCGTGATCCAGGTCATGCTGATCGTTGAACCTGAAACCGTGGCGCTCACCGGCGAGGAAGAGCTATTGAGCGATTGCGCCAGCACCGCCGCTACCTGGGCTGCAGTGTTATTGACCGGCTGGCCGTTGCAGGCTGCGTTCGTACTGGTGCCATAGCACGCGGTCGCCGTGAAGCTTCCAACCGTTGTCGATACCGTTCCCGCATCTGCCACCAGGCTGCCGGCAAGCGTCAGATCCTGGTTGGTAAAGCCGCCGCTAACCAGCCAGTACAGGCGATTGAGGTAGTGATTCGAGTCCATGTAGAAGACGTCCATCAAGCCGTCGCCGGCCGCCCCAATGATGGCCACCGGGCTGCCGGCTTCTGCCAGGGTGTTCCCCGCCTGTGCTGTCAGATCTTCGTTGGCCCAATTAGTTAAACAACCTCCGCTGGTGTTCGGCAGATAGAGATCGTTCACGTGCTGGTTCACGTCCACGTATTCAAAATGAGGACACCCGCCGGAGTTGACTATGGCCGCCAGTCCGCTGCCGGAGCCCACTGTTGGGCCAGCTGCCGCTGCCGTCAGATCCTGGTTTTGAAAGCCGCCACTCTTGGGCCAGTACAGCCGGTTGACGTGACGATTGGAATCCAGGTAGTAGACGTTTGTCAGACTGTCGCCGCCTGCACCCGTGATGGCCAGCGGGCTGCCGACTGCTGCCAAGGTGTTCCCCGCCTGTGCTGTCAGATCTTCGTTGGCCCAATTAGTTAAACAACCTCCGCTGGTGTTCGGCAGATAGAGATCGTTCACGTGCTGGTTCATGTCCACGTATTCAAGGTGAGGACACCCACCCGCATTGACGATGGCCGCCAGTCCGCTCCCGGAGCCCACCGTCGGGCCGGCTGCTGCTGCAGTCAGATCCTGGTTTTGAAAGCCGCCGCTCCTGGGCCAGTACAGCCGGTTGGCGTGACGATTGGAATCCACATAGTAGATGTTCATGAGACTGTCGCCACCTGCACCGCTGATGGCCAGCGGGCTTGCGGCGGATGCCAGAGTGTTCCCGGACAGGGCTGTCAGATCTTCGTTGGCCCAATTAGTTAAACAACCTCCGCTGGTGTTCGGCAGATAGAGATCGTTCACGTGCTGGTTCATGTCCACGTATTCAAGGTGAGGACACCCACCCGCATTGACGATGGCCGCCAGTCCGCTGCTGGAACCGGCCAGCGGGGTCCCTGTAAGGGCCGTGAGGTCCTGTCCCTGCCAGCCCCCGCCACTGCTCCAGGCGAGCTGGTAGACATGCTGATTGGCGCCCAAGTAGACAACACGCGGAGTACCGTCGGCAGCTACATAAGAGGTCAAGGATGTCCCTGCAGCAGGCAGAAGATCGGTGCTGGGAGCAGAGTTCAGGGTCCCGCTGATAGTCACGCTTGCCGTGGCGCTCGTACCCACGGAGGAAGCCTGTGGCTCGTTAACCTCTATAAGTCTGCCTAATCCGTCGGTGCACGTTTTTCTCTGCTTGTCTGCCTCATCTGCGGTTATGGTGCAGTCGGCATTGGTGGAAACTCCCGCAGTTTGTTCGTAGGCTGCTGCAGTTACGCTTCCATCCTGCTTAATGGTCTGCGTCACGCGCCCCAGGCCGTCGTATTGGCTCTGGGTTACGCCGTAGGTCGGATCAGACGTGGTGAAATAGGGATTGGTGGTGCTCGCTACACGGCCGGCCGCATCATAGGTGGTTACCACCGTGGCATTTCCGTTGGGTGTGGCATGTTGCGTTTCATACGGACGCCCCAGGCCGTCAAGATAGGTCGTCACGCTGTCGGTCAAGCTGCTTGTGATCGTCTTCTGCCGCTGCACAGTGACAGGAAAACTGTTGGCTGGTGAATAGGTGAACGTAGTCTGCGGCCGGTTTCCTGACGGATCAGCCGGAAGCTGCGCCAGCGTCATGCGCGACATGAGATCGTAGCTGTAGCTGCTAGTGTTTCCATTGGCGTCGGTAAGACTGGTCAGGAGCCCGGTATTGAAGTCATAGGCCCCGCTCACGCACTCACTCAGAGCATTGCAGGTCTTGGTCGAGTATGCGCCGGCATAGGCCGGATCGTAGCTGTGCGTGGTCGTGTTCCCGAGTGGATCAATCTGCTGATACACCTCGCCCGTGTCATACCAATTGGTGTGGCTTACCACCGGGTTGCTGCTGGTATTCAGCCACTTGCTGACTGTGGTCAGGTTTCCCCGCACTGAGCCATTGGGTGCAGCCACATGGGTGCCCTGGGGCAGCGTCCCGGTGTAGGCGGTTAGATAACTGGACTCATCATAGGTATAGTCGGTCTCTGCGACCCGATTGCCGCTGCCGTCTTTGACTACGGCGGAAGCCGGCAGGTCCAGCAGGTTAGCTGAGAGATAGCCGCCGCTGCTCTGCCACTGGTAAGTGGTATCGGTCTCCCGCAGCTTTGGTCCCGGCGACCCGTTCCCATAATCAAACTCGCGCTCGGCAAGGACGGTTCCGAAGCTGACCCCTCCCTGATTGCCTGGCGGATTAAAGTCGTAATCTTTTTGGACCGTTGATACCAGCCCGTTCGCGAGCGTGGTGGTAATGCTGGTGGGAAAGACATTCATTACCCCACCGGGTGATATTCCGGAGGCCGTTGTGATTGCCCCCGAGTAAGCGGTCTGGACAGTCTTAAGAACGTTGCCTGAGGGATCCTCGTACTGGGTGAGCGTTTCGTAGAGGTTCAGCGCACCTGATAGATCGGTAGACGTGTGCACGGTAATATTGCCCAGTGGATCGGTTACGGTGGCCACAACCTGTGTGGGGTTGAGCCCACCCGATGCATTCTGAGTTTGGCTACCCACTCCCTGGTAAGTCCACTGCTGCGGACCGGCGCCGTCATTGGCATTGACGGTCCTGGTAATTACTCCGCCTTTGCGATGGGTTGCATCCGTGCCCTGCCATCCGCCCCACGTGTAGTTGATCGTGCCGCCGGTAGGCAACGTGATGCCTGAGAGGTCACCGATCTGGAGGGGCGCGCCCGGAGCTGAGTTGGAGTTTGCAGGGGCACTGTCGTAGATAAAGCCCCAGGCGGTGCCATCGGGCAGAACGACGCTCGATAGACGATTATACGGTCCGTAGTTGACATAGCAGTTCTGATTTGCATCCCCTGTTGGATGGAAGGTGCACTCCGTAAATGCGGAAATGTTGATGTAGATTTGGGTAAAGCAGAACTTAAAAGTCACTGTCCCTCCCGAAGGGCCAGGAACGGTCCAGAGCTGGGCAGAAATAGCGGCGGGGCTGCCCGTGCAACCGTTGGTGCTGGCCGCCGGACCTGGAGTAGCAAAAGTCGCTGGGGCAATTGGGGCAGCAGTCCCAGAAGGGGTGAAGCCAACGGCGACACCCCGGTCGGGCCCGGGAGGCGCAACGATGGAGCGGCCCATGCTGTCTGTGATGGTAGATGTTCCAGGAGCTGGATCATTAGGGATGACGACGTTGAATAGGTCGCCAAGGGCAACATTGCTGACGGTTATCTGGTTGCCATTTGGATCCTCGATGTTAACGTTCAACGGATTCAAGCAGGAGGTTGGGTAGGTGTAGCGGACCCCTCGGCGGTCTTGCACCATGGCAGAAATGTAGTTAGAGATACTTGGGCAGGAGCCGGGCAGTAGTGTCATCGTATATCCCGACCCATCAAGAGCTGCGATAGGTGTATTGGAAGGAGGCGGAGGATTGTTGGCCCCCGACTCGGCGTTAAAAAGGTTAAAGAATGAATGCAGCGTCCCCATGCCGTCGAAGATACCGGCGGGTTGTCCGAGCAATTCACCGGCCGAGGTCTGGAACGGCCCTGAAAACTGGACGCTGGGGAGGAAGTCGGGAAAGACCATAACCCCATCCGCTACACCCGCCGCGAAATCTTTGCCACAACCCCTGTCGCATGGAGCCGACCTTGTATCCTTGATGAACGCCAGGCTGGCATCGTTGAAGCCGATAAAAAAACCCAGATGCAGCCCTCCCCTTTGCGGCCATGAAATCAGGGGGATTCTCAGGTTCAACCCCCCGTCATGCAGGTTCACAAGGTCTATGTCGCTGCCGTGAAAAGATCCGTAGGGTTTGAACCCTGGCTCGACGGGGACTGTCTGCGTAAATGCTGGAATAGCGGCCAAAAGAGTGACTGCGCCGAACCTCCAGAACCCACTCAATCTCATCTTCACTTTTGCTTTCTCCGTTCAATGTTGTTGGGGCCCATCATCTCAAGAACGAACTGCGAACAGGAACTCCGAGCAGCGAAGCTTCGCCCGACAAGCATCCCGATCAGGCTGCGATAATTCCCATTCTGCATAGCACGCTTGAGCCTGGGACAATATCCAACAATTTCTCAGTTCACTGCAACTTTAGTGCACCTAAAGTTGCCGCCGTCAGCATTACGTGTTAGAGCGTGGCGGGCCAACCTGAAAAACTGCCCTGCACACTCCAATGGCAAAAAGTGCAAAACCCCTTCATCGAATATCCGAACAAAAGGACGGGCGGAGGGTCTGGCAGGAGATGAAGCATACCCTTCTATTTCCTGTCGCCTAACCCTGATCTTCCTCTGCGTACCTCGGCGTCCGTAGCCCTGCCACTGAGCGGAGCCGAAAGATCCCGAGGCTGCTGAACCTGTCTATGCTGGAATTCTCGCGAAAACGTTTTCGAAGAAATTCATGCTCCATCTGAATCGACTGCTCTCCTATGAACATCTCCCCCCATCTCCCGGCCAAGATCTTTGCCACCGCTCCTCGTCGTTGCGTTCGGTAATCTGAATGCTCTGTCATTCCGAAGTCCCCGGTAAGCTCGTGCGCGTTTTCTTCAGCGCGCGAGTAGGGGCGAGGAATCTGCTCCGCGGACCAAGGAGTCTGCGACGAAGCTGGCATAACCGTGAGGGGCTAGAACGTGGACGCTAGCGCTCTCAACATCCGGCAGAGCAGCGGAACCGATCTTCGATGTAGTTTGAGTTTTATTGGGTCACAGAATCCCGGAAACCATTCTAGACAATGATCAGAGAGGCTCGATACTTCTTAAGTGAACGGTATTGCGGGTCCCCAGCACATGCGGTTTTTGTTCTGCGCGTGATGGAGTGGTCGTCAGCGCGTACGTAGCGACGAGGAATCTGCTCCGCTGTTCAAAGACTCTTTGTCTCAATCAACTAGCAACGAAAAAAATCAAAAATCACAAATCAAAAATCTCTGCCACTCCTTCAAACAGGTCCGTCTCCATCTCCGTTTTTCTTGGCTTGATGGTGGCGGCGAGGGGAAAAAGCTCTTGATTGCCCCAGCCCCGCACAGTCTCTTCAAATATGGGAAAGAGCGGGGCCTGTGAAGCGTGGCATTTGAAAGCCGCAATCTTGATTTCCAGCCCTTCTTTTCCCACCTCAATCACCGCGCTGGCGGGCGATGGCGATATTGGCTGGCGTCCATGCAGAGCGAACAAGGCGGTTCCGTAATAGAGCTTTTGAGCGCGGTGCGGCGCCAGTCCGGACTGTAGCTGATCCGGAAAACGGTTCATGCGTCCCGCCCAGTGAAAGGCCATCGTGGCGAAAACGGAGGCCATGGAATGATCGGGATGAGCCGTAACTCCGCCCTCCGGCCCGTACGTAATCACCACATGCGGACGAATCTGCCGTATCCGTTGCGTCAGGTCGCCGACCGTGGAATAGAAGTTCTGCTGGTCCAGCCGGCTGTCTGGGTAGTCCAGAACTGCGGTGCCGGTTAGGCGCAACAGCTTGCATGAGGCGGCAAACTCCCGGCGGCGCAGTTGCGCCAGCTCATCATCCGATTTGGCTCCGCCTCTGTGTGTGGCGGCCTGGCCGGGAGTCAGGCATACCACGTGTGTTTCCACCCCCCGCTGGGCATAGTGAAACAGTGTTCCTCCGAAATTCCCAGCCTCATCGTCCGGGTGTGCAGTAATACATAGCATCCGAAGCATCTTTTTCCTGTATATTCCTCTCTCACATGGGTAGTGGCCGCTCTGACGACCCGCCTGTCCGGGAACGCAATCCTCATGTGTAACACGCCGCTGGCAGGCTGCGCCATAACAGCCGGCCTGGAAGGACCGCAATGAAGGTAGCAATCTTCTTCGTAGGATTCCTTGGCGGCGCACTGGCGCTTCGCGGTCTGGCAGCCTCCAACTCTTCGGCCCCAACATTTCACTCAGCTACCCCTGCCGGTTATGACGTCTTGGTCCTCAAGCCCGGCGGAGCGGTGCTCTCCTTCCTTGCCCTGATTGAGTGTCCGGACCTGGAAGGCGCGCAGCAGATTGCTGAAGGAGAGCATTCCCGGATTGTGAATACGAATGGGAAACCCCTGGCCCACTTTCCCCGCAATTTCAGCTTCCGTATCACCGTATCTCTGCGTAAGACCTTGATGGTCGAGCCAACGGCCACATTCAACAGTTCAGAAGAGCCGCAGGACCTCTTGCTCAAGCTCAAGTTTCGCCTGAAAGCCCATCACGCTCTGGAAGTGCGGGAGATTCAGCCGGATGATGTGCGGATGATTGGCGTGCCGGCGGATATTCCCTATGACGAGCGTGTCTATCGTGTGAGTTTCAACGTGGAGCAACTGCCGGCCAGCGATCGGTGCGTGCTGGAAGTGTTAGCGCCCAATGGTGAGCGCTTGACCAGGTTCCATTTCGACCTGCTCTAAGAACGTGCCGCAAAAAAGCTTTGTCCAAGCCGATCATATATAGCTATTCTCTTGGCGGTATCATCTGGTGGTATCAGTGATGATCCGTCAAATCACCGTCATCAGTGGTAGGGTTTTTGATTGCTCTTACGGCAACTCCGGCACCGACGTAAGCGTCGCGGCTCCGCCCATCGCCACCTGCTGCGCCGGTCTGGCCTCAGGCAGCCATTGGCGAATCTGAGGCAGCGCGGCGCGTGCCGCCGCTTCGCCGGTGCGGATCAATTCCGGGGCCCGCGCAAAATCGTCATACCCAAATTGGCCGATGGCCGGCTCCAGAATCACGTCGGAAGCAGCCTTCCATGGCCCGCACATCTTCGCCTGAGCTATTGAAAAGCATTGCCCAAGCAAATCAAAAACATGGCGCGGCCCTTTGGGTCTTACCCAGTTAGCGCTCAGGTAAATGGACAGAACTCTCTCAGCGCCCATGTCCCGCAATGGCGTGGCCGGAACCGCATGGGCTAACATGCCATCCACCAGCAGACGGCCATCGATATTCACGGGCAGAAACATCCCCGGATAAGCGCAGCTTGCCCGAACTGGATCAATCAGATTGCCGCTTGTGAATATCGCAGGTTCCCCGGTAATGATGTCGGTCGCGGTGACTGCCAGCGGGATGCGCAGCTCTTCAAAGGTTTTGCAGCGCAGGATCTTGGTGAGGAACAGGGCCATCTTGTCGTTGCTGAACAGGCCAAAGCGGGAGAACGTCCAGCGCGAGAAATGCTTAAAGCGGACCAGCGCCGCGATCTCTTCCAGTTCCTTGGCCGACATGCCGCTGGCGTACGCAGCGCCAACCACCGAGCCAACACTGGTGCCGGCGATGAAATCTATGGGAATGTTCTCCTGCTCCAGGACTTTCAGGACGCCAATGTGCGCCAGTCCGCGCGCGAATCCGCCGCCCAGGGCTACACCGATTAACGGCCGGCGCGCGACCTCGCCTGCTGCGGACAGCAGCGGTTGGTGCTGGCGTTTGAGTTCGCGTCCAAAGGCCTGAACCGAACGCACGATTTTATTCAGTGGGTTCTTCAAAACCAGACTCCCCAAATGGCCGGTCTGCTTGCTCCAGCTACTTTCTTGTAAGATGCTGCTTCTGTATATAACGATACCGGCTTGCTTTTGTTGCCTTTATTTTTTGCTAAGGAAGGACCGCCTTTAGTAACCTAAGTAACCTTTCAGGGGTAGGTGTAAGGCTAAGTTGATGGCGATGCTTCGAGAGTTTTCCGCCGGGGCCCTGGTGTTGCGCTACATGCAAAAACAGTGGTGGATAGCCGTGATTGAGCCGGGCCGGCACTGTGAACCTGAGGACCGGAAAGATGTTCTTGCCCTTCCTAAAGGCAATGTGGACCCCGGCGAGAAACCGGAGCAGGCGGCTTTCCGTGAGGTCCTGGAGGAAACCGGCATCCACGCCAAAACCATCACCAGGCTGGCCAATATCCGGTACGTCTATTCCCGCAAATGGACCGGGGGAGAGAAGATCTTCAAAGTTGTCACTTTTTACCTTATGAAATATCACTCCGGCCGCATCGGGCAGATCACCGACGAGATGAAGCACGAGGTGCGGCGCGCATTCTGGCTGCCGCTGCCGGAAGCCGCGGGAAAGCTCAGCTACAAAGGCGAAAAACAGATGGCCAGGCAGGCGCAGGAGTATGTCCAGGCCCACGCCGAGGAGCTGCTGCTCGAGCGATAAAAGTGATGTCGAGACTTGTCAAACGCGAAGGGCGAGACCTATCAAGAGTGAATAGCAAGATTTGTCAAAGTGAAGGGTGGGATTCGTCAAACGTGATTTGGCGAGATTTGGCAAAAGTGAAGCGAGACTAGTGAAGCGAGACTAAGGTGAAGTGAGCTTTGTTAAAAGTGAAGTGACCTCTGTCAAAAGTGGAAGTGAGACTTGTCAAACCTGGAAGTGAGATTTGGCAAGAGTGAAGGGTGAGACTTGTCACAAGCGAATGGGTTGAGATCTGCTACAAACGAATGGTTGAGATCTGCCCAACATGAATGGCGAGATCTGTTCCGATTCCTGTCTGCCGTTTAAGGTCTTTAGAATATGTATGTATATGTAAATAAATGGTTTAGCTTTACTATCATTGACTGAATGAACATTCATTCATTATAATCAAGCCCGTGTAAAAGGGCGTATCGCCGGGCTCAATTTTTTCTGGCAACAGCGGACTCATAGCGGACTTTTTAATTGCCGCGAACGCCTTCCCCGGTAACGTACCTTTAGGATTCTGTGTAAGGAGCTTTACGCTTGCACTGCGCAATCATCATTCCTGCCGGTCACAGTCCAGCAGCGTGGAAAAACTGTTATGATTCGGCACATTCGGGAGAGGCATTCTTCTTCTCCACACGGGAGTATTGCTGATGAGTCACGCTGCCGTTTCCGATCCTGTTCAGTCGCCGACCAATCCAGTCCAGCCCCATTCCAGCCACAAAGACGCGAAGCTTATGCATCAGCGAGTGCATAAGGCTGCGGTGCTGGGCGCGGGGACCATGGGAGCGAGAATTGCCGCCCACCTGTCCAATGCGGGCGTGCCCTGCTACCTCCTGGACATCGTCCCACCTGATGCCCCGTCCGGCGACAAAACTGCCCGCAACAAGATCGTTGCTGCCGGACTGGATGCAGCAGTGAAATCCAAGCCCGCTGCGTTCTTCCAAAAGGGGTTGGAAAAGCTGATTACCCTCGGCAATTTTGAGGAAGATTTGAAGCTGCTGGCCGACGCGGATTGGATCATTGAAGCCGTCGCTGAGAACCTGGAGATCAAGCGCGCCCTCCTCAAGAAGGTGGAGGCGGTGCGGAAGCGGGGAAGCATTGTCACCACCAACACCAGCGGCCTACCGGTGCACAGCATTGCCGAAGGGTTCAGCGATGACTTTCGCAAGCACTGGTTTGGGACGCATTTCTTCAATCCTCCACGCTACATGCGGCTGGTGGAGATCATTCCCACGCCGGAATCCGACCCGCTGGCAGTCGAGAGCATCGCCCATTTCTGTGATGTGCGCCTGGGCAAAGGAATTGTCTACGCCAAGGACACGCCCAACTTCATCGCCAACCGGATCGGCACATTTTCCGGGTTGAATGTTTTTCGCCTCATGCAGGAGATGGACTTCACGGTGGAGGAGATTGACGCCCTGACCAGCGCCGGTGGCTGGACCAAGTCGCCAACCTTCCGCACTATCGACTTGGTTGGCCTGGACGTTCTGGGAGCAGTGGTGGGCAACCTGCTCAAGAACGTGAAGGATGAACGGTCTGACTTGAAGCTGCCGGAGTTCTTCCAAAAAATGCTGGAGCGCAAAATGCTCGGCGACAAGACCAAGGGCGGCTTCTACAAAAAGACCAAGACTCCCGCCGGTGAAGAGCGGATGGCGCTGGATTGGAAGACCCTGGAATATCGCCCGGTGCAGAAGGCTAAATTCCCGTCGCTGGAGATGGTGAAGAACGTGGAAGATCCAGCCGAGCGGGTGCGCATGCTGATCAACGGCGATCCGCGCGATAAGGCCGCGCAATTCCACTGGAACAGCCTCTCAGAGCTCTGGACGTACTCCGCCAACCGCATTCCGGAAATTGCCGATGATGTGGTGGAGATCGATCGCGCCCTGCGCATGGGATTCAACTGGGATTTCGGTCCATTCGAGTTGTGGGACATGGCCGGAGTGGAGGCGACGGTCACCCGCTTGCAGAAAGAAGGCAAGCCGGTAGCGGTCAACGCGGAAAAACTGCTGGCGGCGGGCAAAAAGGGCTGGTACACGGATGATCCGGCCGCGCCCGCCGGCCGAGCTTACTTTGACCTGAAAACCAGGGATTACCAGCCCGTCCAGGTTCCGGAAGGCGTCTGGTCCGTGGAAGTGGCCAAGAAGTCGAATGGCGTGGTCAAGAAAAATGCGGGCGCGTCGCTGGTTGATCTGGGCGATGGCGTTGGCTGCATTGAATTTCACAGCAAGATGAATGCGCTGGGTGGCGACATTGTGCAGATGGTCACGCAGTCTCTCAAGGCCGGCGGTATCGGAGACCAGTTTGAGTCTTTTGTCATTACCGGCGACGCGGCGAACTTCTCCGTGGGTGCCAACCTGATGATGCTGATGCTGGCGGTGCAGGAAGAAGAGTGGGACGAGGTAGACCTGGCCATCAAGCAGTTTCAGGGCATGACGCAGGCGATCAAGTTCTGTACGCGACCGGTGGTAGCCGCGCCCTTTGGCATGTGCCTGGGTGGCGGCACGGAGATTTCCCTGCACTCGGCGGCACGCCAACCTCATGCCGAGCTTTATATGGGGCTGGTGGAGGTAGGCGTTGGCTTGCTCCCCGGCGGCGGCGGATGCAAGGAGATGCTGCTGCGGGCAGTGGCAAATGCTCACGCCATCCGGCCGGATGGGCGGGCTGAGTCGGTGGAACTGATGGAGGGAATGAAGCGGATTTTTGAGCTGATTGGTACGGCGAAAGTTTCGACCTCAGCGTATGAGGCCCGTGATTTCGGCTTCCTTTCCGATGGCGACCTGATCTCCATGAACCGTGAGCGCGTGCTGAGCGACGCCAAAGAGCGGGCGCTGGAGCTGGCCCGCGCCGGATACAAGGCGCCCACGCCACGCACTGATATACCTGCGCCGGGCGAAAACATCCTGGCGACCCTCAAGCTGGGAATTCATCTAATGCGCCAGGCGGAGTACATCAGCGACCACGATGTGAAGGTGGGGACGAAAGTCGCGGAGGTGATCTGCGGCGGCAACGTATCGCCGGGAATGCCGGTGAGCGAGCAATATATTCTGGATCTGGAGCGCGAGGGATTCAAATCGCTCTGCGGCGAGAAGAAGACGCAGGAGCGGATTCAGTACACGCTGAAGACGGGGAAGCCCTTAAGAAATTAACCGCTGATTTACGCTGGTTGGGAATGAACTGGTGGTTAGGAGTTTGATTTTATGCGTGAAGTCGTTATTGCAAGTTCGGTTCGGACTGCCGTAGGGAAGGCGCCTAAAGGGACCCTGCGGATTACGCGTCCTGACGATCTCGCCGCGGTGGCCATCAAGGGCGCGCTGGAGCGTGTCCCGCAGGTGGACAAAAGCCAGATTGAGGACGTGATCATCGGCTGTGCCACGCCTGAAGCCGAGCAGGGGATGAATGTGGCCCGTATTGCGTCATTGCGCGCCGGGCTGCCGGTTGAAGTGTCGGCCATGACCATCAATCGCTTCTGCTCGTCCGGGCTGCAGGCCATTGCACAGGCGGCGGAAGGCATTATGGCAGGCCGCGGTGAGATCATGATTGGCGGTGGGACCGAATCCATGAGCATGATTCCCATGGGTGGACACAAAGTCTCGGCCAATCCGTGGCTGGTGGGCAACTATCCGGATGCCTATCTTTCCATGGGGCTTACAGCGGAGCGTGTGGCAAAGCGTTTTCGCATCAGCCGCGAGGCCGCCGACGAGTTTTCCCTGCAAAGCCATAAGAAAGCGCTGGCCGCGATCAAAGCCGGCAAGTTTGATGATGAAATTGTGCCCGTCCCGGTGAGCTTTACCACGCCCAACGGCTCCAAGCCCAAGCGCACGGAGATTGTGTTCAAAGTGGATGAAGGGCCGCGGGCCGAGACTTCACTCGAAGCGCTCGCTGGACTCCGTCCGGCGTTCCATGCCAAGGGCACGGTGACTGCCGGAAATTCATCGCAAACTTCTGACGGCGCGGCGGCGGCAGTGGTGATGTCGGCGGAGAAGGCCAAAGAGTTGGGCATCAAGCCTCTGGCACGGTTTGTGGCTTTCGCCACAGCCGGTTACTTGCCGGAGGAGATGGGGCTGGGGCCCGTGTACGCAATTCCCAAGGTGTTGAGAATTGCCGGTTTAAAGTTGGCGGATATCGACGTGATCGAGCTGAATGAAGCTTTTGCGGCGCAGGCGTTGGCGGTGATCAAGGAAGCCGGACTCGATCCCAACAAGGTGAATCCCAATGGCGGCGCGGTGGCATTGGGACATCCGCTGGGATGCACTGGAGCCAAGCTGACGGCGACGTTGATTCGCGAACTCAAACGCCGGAACGGACGCTACGGAATTGTGACCATGTGCATTGGCGGCGGCATGGGCGCAGCCGGCATTTTCGAGAATCTCCAATGATCCTGGTTTATGCAGCGCAAATCATTTCGTATCTGAAGCTAAGTGACAAGAGGGGTAGTTTACTCGTTAATTTTCATGTTCCGCACCTCCAAAGACGGAATCAAGAGATTCGTTGAAGGGCATGGCTAAAGAACCTCTGTGTCCTTTGTGGTTCAACGGTTTTTGTGCAGTTAACAAGGAGAAATTATGGCGACGGCGGTTATTCCTAAGACAAAACTTGCTGGTGGCAGCTTCCTGATTCAGGAACACAACAATGACGACGTCTTTACCCCGGAAGACCTAAGCGAAGAGCACCAGCAGATTGCGCAGACCACGCAAGAGTTTGCGAAAAATGAGATTATTCCCAACCTGGAGAAGATCGAGCACAAGGAATTTGCGGTCACGCGCGAGCTGATCCGCAAGGCCTGCGAGATCGGCATCGGCAACGTGGATATCCCCGAGCAGTACGGCGGCTCGGACATGGACAAAATTTCGTCGGCCATCATTGCCGAGCACCTGTCCGTCTCTGGCAGCTTTAGCGTGAGTTTTGGCGGGCATACGGGCATCGGGACGCTGCCTATTGTGTACTTTGGTACGCCGGAGCAGAAGAAGAAGTATCTGCCCAGGCTGGCCACGGGCGAATGGATCGCCGCCTATGCGCTTTCGGAATCCACCTCCGCCTCTGACGCCATGAATGCGCGCACCAAGGCTGTGCTCTCCGCGGACGGCAAAGAGTGGATCCTGAATGGCGAAAAGATGTGGATTACGAACGGCGGCTTTGCCGATGTGTACATCGTGTTTGCCAAGGTGGATGGCGAGAAGTTCAGCGCCTTTATCGTGGAGCGCAAGTTCCCCGGGTGCCAGGCGGGTGCGGAAGAGAAGAAGATGGGCATACGGGGTTCGTCCACCACGCCCGTGATTCTCAATGACTGCCACGTGCCCAAAGAAAACCTGCTGGGCGAGATCGGCAAGGGCCACGTGATCGCATTCAACACGCTGAACATCGGCCGCTACAAGCTGGGCGCGGGCGTGATTGGCGGCGCGCGCAATTCGCTCAACCATTCCATTGCTTATGCCAAACAACGCAAGGCGTTCGGCAAGACCCTGTCCGACTTCGGCATGATCAAGGAAAAGCTGGCGCAGATGGCGGTGGGAATCTATACGGGCGAATCCATGTCCTACCGCACGGTGGGGATGATTGACGCCGCACTCTCGGATATCGACCGCAACGCCGCTGACGTTTACAAACAGATTGCCAAAGGCATTGAAGAATACGCAGTCGAGTGCTCGATCCTGAAGGTGTGGGGCTCGGAGATGCTGAACTATGTTGTGGATGAGACGGTCCAGATTTACGGCGGGTACGGTTTCGTCGAAGAATACCCGGCGGAGCGCGCCTATCGCGATTCGCGTGTGAACCGCATTTTCGAAGGCACCAACGAGATCAACCGCATGATCATCACGGGATGGCTGCTGAAACGCGGCATGAGCGGCCAGTTGGCCTTGTTGCCGGCCATCAAGAAGCTGACGGATGAGATCATGTCCGGGGCCGGCAGCGAGCCGCTGGAGGGCACGCTGGCGGCAGAGCGCACACTGGTCAGCAATGCCAAGAAAGCCGGGCTGATGCTTGCCGGCGCGGCTTCACAAAAGTACATGATGGGGCTCTCCGACCAGCAGGAAATTCTGGGGGCGATTGCCGACATGGTGATTGAGACCTATGCGATGGATTCAGTAGTGCAGAGAACGCAGAAGCTAATTGAACGTGAGGGCGAAACGAGGACGCAACACGCTCTGGCGATGACCCAGGTGAGCCTGGCGCTTTCCCTCAACAAAATCGAGGCGGCAGCCAGGAAGGTGGTAGCCGCGGTCGCGGAAGGTGACATGCTGCGCACGCAACTGGTGATCCTGCGCCGTCTGTTTAAGTACGAGCCCTTCAATACCATCGGGCTGACGCAGGCAATTGCAAACAGGATCCTTGAGGCAGGGAAATACACAATCAGCTAGAGCTAGCAATTATTATGAATGCTGAATGTCCTCGTATTGCCGACCAACTCCGCCGGGCTTTTGATGGGAAGGCCTGGCATGGATCGGCGTTGCGTGAGCTTTTATCCGATGTGAAGGCAGCTCAAGCACATGCCCATCCTCTTGCCGGCGCGCATTCGATCTGGGAGCTGGTCTTGCACATCGCGGTTTGGACGCGTGCAGCCGTGGGCGCTACGCAGGGACAGGCGATGGCGAAAATCGTCGGCACAAAAGAAGACTGGCCGGTTGTTTCGGATTCAAGCCCTGAAGCGTGGAACGAGGCTCAGCACCGGTTGTTTGAGGCGAAGGACCAACTCGCGGCTGCAATCGAGCAATTCGAGGACGCGCGCCTGAAGGAAACCGTTCCCGGCCGCCAGTATGATTTCTACTATCTCTTCCACGGAATCGTCCAGCACAGCCTGTACCATGCGGGCCAGATCGCGCTGCTGAAGAAACAAATGTCTTGAGCACAGCGGCAAACTCTACACCAAGGCCTGCGAGCCTACGCCAAAAATCTCGATCTTCTCAACTATCTTAAGAGTTCTGCAATCTCAAACAGGTCGTCGGGATTAGGAGTGAAGGTCAGGCCACCAGGCAGCTCCTCATGATTTTCCTTAACCGCTCCTCCACGCTTTGGCCGCGCTGGATGCCGTCGTGGCTTTTGGGGAAGGACATTGCGCGCTCTCCGCGCGCTCAGCCAAAATAGCGATTCTGGAGGCGCGGAGGGATCGCTATGCCAGTTATAGTCCGGGTGGCCGAAGAACCTGATATCGCAGCCATGGCAGCGCTTCGTGCCCAGGAGTGGGAGACCTCAGCTTTTTGGGAGGTGCGAATCGGGTGGTAGCTAAGAGGGGAGCATTCGCCGCAGCAAGCCTTGGCCGCCCGCACTGCATTGGTTGCAGTGGAAGACGGTGCACTGGTGGGATTTGTTGCGGGACACGGCACACGCCGGTATGGATGTGAGGGTGAATTGCAATGGATCAATGTTGCCGAAGCACAGCGCGGTCAAGGAGTAGCTTGCACTCTGCTGGTGAAAATAGCTGTCTGGTTTGCTCAGCAGAACGCGCTTCGAGTATGTGTGAATGTTGATCCGAAGAATGTTGCCGCCCGCGGCCTCTACACGAAGTTTGGTGCTCAACCACTTAACGAGCATTGGATGGTTTGGGAAGACATTCGGGTGGCGGCTGCACGGTGAAAGGGGCGACGATTGACGACAATTCGTTTTCGTACCTGCTCCACCATTTCTGAAACCGGCTCTGATTAGGTGCGGTCTTTGGAAAATACCCTCGCCGTCATTTCCTGGGCGGGTGCGCCGCCGGTCATCTGCTGGGCCACAATGAGTTCGCGGGCCAGCGGACGATGGGATGACCATCTTGCGCCAAAGATTATGCCTCCGCAGATGGAGATTGCGCCGCCGATGGACACCGTCAAGGGAGCGCCTATGGCATGGGCTATGCTGCCGGACAGAAGCGCGCCAACAGGGGCCATGCCCATGAACATCATGGAATAGACGGCCATTACGCGTCCACGAAGCTGATCAGGAACCATGCTCTGAATCAAAGTGTTGGATGATGCCATCTCCAGCATCACGGAGAATCCGGTGGGAATGAGCAGCGCAACCGAGAGCCACAGCATGCGCGAATAGGCGAACAGGATGAGGCACACGCCGAAGCTGCTACAGGCGATAGCCACCCATTTCCCCAGGCCGCGAATGCTCTTTCTCATAGCCAGAGTGAGCGCCCCTCCCAAGGCGCCCAGGCCCGAAGCGCCCATGAGCAAGCCCAAAGCTCTGGCTCCGCCGTGCAGAATCTGGTCGGCAAAAACCGGCATGAGCACGGCATAGGGCATGGCCGTAAAGCTGACCAGTCCCAATAGCAGCAGAAGCGCTCGTATCGGGCCGGTGTGCGCTACAAAGCGGAAACCTTCAATAATGTTTTGTAGCGGCGAGCCTTCAAGAGCCATACGCGGACGGGAGATTCTCATCATCAAAAGTCCCGCAATCACGGCGAGGAAACTTACAGCGTTGGCAAAGAAGCACCAGCCTTCGCCAATGAGGGCAACCACGATTCCGGCAACTGCCGGACCAATCACGCGAGCGCCATTGAACATGGACGAGTTAAGCGCAATGGCATTGACAAGGTCTGTGCGCGCCACCATATCCACAATAAAAGCCTGGCGTGCCGGGATGTCGAAGGCATTTACCACGCCCATGAGCGCGGCCAGCAGCATCACATGCCAGACCCGGACCACGTGAGTGAGGGTGAGGCCGGCAAGGATAAAGGCCAGCACCATCATGGTGGACTGGGTGGTTACGAGGATGGTGCGGCGGTTGAAGCGGTCCGCTACCGCGCCGCCGATGGGCGCCAGCAGGAACACCGGAATCTGGCCGGCAAAGGCTACGGTTCCCAGTAACAGGGGAGACCCGGTCAGCCGGTACACCAGCCATGATTCAGCCACCTGGTCCATCCATGTGCCGATAAGCGAGATCAGTTGTCCGGCAAAAAATAGCCGGAAATTGCGGTGGCGCAGGGCCCGCAGCGCATCCGGCCATTTGGAGTCTGGAGGCGTCGGATGAGAGGGAGTCATTTCAAAGGGGTTGGATGCGGTCGGGGGCACTAAGGCCGTTATACCGCAAAAACCCGGGATAGGGGATAGGCTACCCGCCACGGCGGGCCTTCGGCAGGGAAGAGTTCAGAACCAGGGGTATTCAGTACTTAGTATTTAGCTAACCGAGCTAACCGATAAAGTACAAGATTTGCATCCCTTGAGCCCTGGCTGATAATCTAACTAACTAGTTAATTAATTATTTACACCACGCGAGGAGAGATGTCCGTAAGAAGGCGAAGTGGATGGGTGGGCTCGGGAACGAGCCTGCGGAACGAGCGCGCATCCAAGTATGATGATTCTTCGGAAGTGAAAACGAAGTGAAAACAATGACGAGGACGAAAGCTGTCCTGCTTGCCTCATTCTTCCTGGCCGCCGCTCTTTCTGCTCCCGCGCAGGCTCAGAACTCCACCATGCCCTCCAATGGCGGCAGTGATCAGGAGCCGTCCGGGCCGGAAATCATTCAGTCTCCGGCGCTATCGCTCGATCAGTTCAACGGAAGCGGGAGCCTGGATAAGCTTGTTCCCGGCGTGATCAGGATTTCAGTCCTGGATGCGATTGATCGCGGGCTGAAACACAACCTGGGCCTGCTGCTCTCACAGGAACAGACAGGGAGCGCGCGCGCCCAGCACTTGCGCGACCTGAGCGCCTTGTTGCCTAAGGTGGCCTTCACAAGCTCGGAGAGGCTCCAGCAAATTAACCTGGCGGCCTTTGGAATCCCGGTTACGGTGAACGGATCCAACATAGTTGGCCCCTTTGCTATTTTTGACGCGCGCCCAACCATGACGGAGCGGCTGCTGGATTTTAGCGCCCTCAACCGGCTGCGCTCCGCCGCTGAAAACGAGAAGGCGGCAAATTTCACGGTGCAGGATGCGCGGGAGCTGGTGGTGCTGGTGGTGGGCAATCAATATCTGTTAATTCTGGCCAATGCCGCCCGCCTGGAGACCGTGAAGGCGCAGTTGGCCACGGCGCAAGCCATCTTCCAGCAGGCCCAGGACATGAAGAAAGCGGGCGTGGTGGCCGGGATTGACGTTTTGCGGGCGCAAGTGCAGATGCAGGAGCAGCAACAGCGGGTGCTGTCGGCTGAAAATCAGGTGGAAAAGCAAAGGATGGCCTTTGCCCGAACCATTGGGATGCCGTTCGTCCAGCAGTTTGAATTGACGGATACTGTTCCTTACGCGCCTTTGCCGGAGGTCAACATAGAAGAGGCGCTGGCGCGTGCCTACACGCGCAGGCCGGAGTACCTGGCGGCCCAGGCGCGTACGCATGCCGCTGAAATGCAGGTCACGGCGGCGCGGGAAGAGCGGCTGCCGACCCTGGACGTGAGCGGTGACTATGGAGTGATTGGGCCAACGCTAGGCAGTGCGCGGCAGACCTACAGCGTGGCTGCGGGCGTACACGTACCGGTGTTTCAGGGGGGCAGGGTAAAGGCCGATGTGCTGCAGGCACAATCCAATTTGAACCAGCTCAAGAGCCAGCTTCAGGACTTGCATACGCGGATCGAGTTTGAAGTGCGTTCGGCCGTGCTGGACGTAAAGACTTCCACCGACCAGGTAATGGTGGCCCGGCAGTCGATTGATCTGGCGGCGGAGCAGTTGAAACAGGCGCAGGACCGGTTTGCCTCGGGCGTCTCCGGCAGCCTGGAGGTGGTGCAAACCCAGGAAGCCGTGGCCACAGCCAACGAAACTTATATTCAGGCTTTATATCTAAATAACGTTGCCAAGCTCAGTCTGGCCCGGGCCCTGGGAGTGGCTGAGCAACAGACGCGAGCATTTCTGGGAGGAAAATAAGTGGCAGAACCGGTCAAGATTTCGCCGCCCTACGAAGAAGAGGAAGGAGAAAGACGCCTGGCGCAGGTGGACCAGAAAGGCTCCGGTACGCAGCGGGCAGCAGGATTCTTTCGTGAGCGTCCTTACGCCAAGTGGGTGCTGCTGGCGCTGGCGCTGGCATTGGTTGTCGGAGTCATTTTCATCTGGCACTACTACTCCCTGCGTGAATCTACAGACGACGCGCAAATTGACGGCCACATTGATCCCATCAGCGCCCGGATTTCGGGAACCGCGCTGAACGTTCTGCACGATGAAAATGAACTTGTGCAGGCGGGCACTCTGCTGGTGGAGCTTGATCCGAAAGATTACCAGGTAGCCGTGGAACGCGCGCGGGCCGATCTGGCTGATGCCGAGGCCAATGCCGTGGCTGCGCAAGTGGGCGTGCCGCTCATGAGCACCACCAGTTCCAGCCAGCTTCTGGCGGCTGATGCTGGCGTAGTAGCTGCGGACCGGGAGGTGGATTCCGTCCGGGCAAGGGTGCGGGAAGCGGAGGCCAACTATACCAAAACTGCTGCTGATTTGAAGCGCATGGAGCAGCTGGTGGAGAAAGACGAAGTTTCACGCCAGCAATATGATGCCGCTGTGGCGGCGGCTGCGGCAGCTCGCGCCGCGCTTGAATCGAACCGCGCCATGCTGGCCAATGCCGAGAGCCGGACTGCCCAGGCGCAGGCGCAGGCGGCGTCTGCCCGCACGGTTCCTGAGCAGCTGAGGGTGACGCGGGCGCGGGCCAGCGCGGCTTCCGCCGATGTGCAAAAGTATCGCGCAGTCCTGGCCCAGGCCGAATTAAATCTTCAGTACACAAAGATCGTGGCCCCGGTGTCCGGGATTCTGAGCAAGCGCAACGTGGAAAAGGGCCAGGTGGTGCAGACGGGACAGCCGCTGTTTTCCATGGTCAACCTGGATGACATCTGGGTCACGGCCAACTTTAAAGAGACACAGCTGAAAATCATGCGGCCGGGGCAGAGGGTCACTCTCAGCGTGGATGCTTATGGCCGTGACTATACTGGAACGGTGGAATCGATTGGCGGCGCAACCGGAGCGCGCTTCAGCCTGCTGCCGCCGGAAAATGCTACCGGTAACTACGTGAAAGTGGTGCAGCGCGTGCCGGTGCGCATTCGCTTTGATAAGGGCCAGGATCCCAATCACCTGCTGCGGCCGGGCATGTCCGTTGATCCCACAGTATTTGTCAAATAGAAATGCGCTCCTGCCTCCAAAGCGATTTTCAATTCTCCGGCCTTCCTCCGTGTCCTCGGTTTTTCGTAGCTTGTCATCAAGGTGTCAGCCGATGGATGGCCTCAGTGGTAAGGTTGTGTTTTTCGGCCTTGCTCTTCAATTACCAGGTTACCAACCTACCAACTTACCCAATTCTGGCCAATGCCTGAGCGAACGATCAATCCCTGGATTATCGCCATCTCCGTGATGCTGGGTACCTTCATGGAGGTGCTGGACACAACGGTGGTGAACGTCTCGCTGCCGCACATTGCGGGAAATCTTTCTGCCAGCACGGACGAAGCTACCTGGGTCCTTACTTCTTATCTCGTCGCCAATGCCATCGTTCTGCCGCTTACCGGATGGCTGGCCAACTATTTTGGCCGCCGCCGTATCCTGTTGATCTCGGTGGCGGGCTTCACCTTCTTCTCTTTCCTGTGCGGGATTGCGCCCAATCTGCCGGCGCTGATCGTCTTTCGCATATTTCAGGGCGCAACCGGCGGAGGATTGCAGCCGCTCTCGCAAGCTATCCTGCTGGAAGCTTTTCCGCCGGAAAAACGCGGCAAAGCCATGGCTTTCTGGGCACTGGGAATCGTGGTGGCGCCTATGCTCGGCCCCGTCCTGGGTGGCTGGATAACAGATAGCTATAGCTGGCGCTGGCTGTTTTACATCAATCTGCCGATCGGCATTTTGGCCGTAATTATGGCAATGCTGTTCATCTTTGATCCGCCATATATTCGCCGCACGTCCAAGGTGGTGGATTACTGGGGCATAGGATTTCTGGCGCTGGGCATTGGGGCATTGCAGATCATGCTGGATAAGGGCCAGGAAGATGACTGGTTTGCCTCGCACTTTATCGTGATTCTGGCAACGCTCGCCGTCGGCGGGCTCGTATTCTTCGTGTTCCGCGAATTGATTACGCGCGATCCGGTGGTGCACCTGAAGATTTTTAAGGTGGGGACGTATAGTACCGGCGTGTTCCTGATGACCGTGCTGGGCTTTGTGCTCTATGGCAGCACTGTGCTCATTCCTTTGTGGCTGCAAACGCTCATGGGCTATTCGGCTTTGCAGGCCGGCATGGCCATGTTGCCGCGTGGGCTCGGTTCTTTTCTATTCATGCCCATTGTAGGAATATTGATGACCAGGATCGAACCCCGCAAGCTGCTGGGCGCGGGGCTGATCATTTGCAGTTACAGCCTCTACATGCTTTCCCGGCTGAGCCTGGATGCCGGGTACTGGGACATCTTTTGGCCGCAACTGCTGCAAGGCATGTCCATGGGATTATTGTTTGTGCCGCTCACCACGGTCACCAACGATCCTATTCCCCGGCAGGAGATGGGCAACGCCACCAGCCTCTTCAACCTGATGCGCAATATCGGGGCAAGCATCGGGATTGCCAGCGTGACTACGATTGTGGCGCGCCATAGCCAATCGCACAGCAACGTCCTGGCCGGCCACGTAACGAACTCCGATCCCGCTTCTGTGGCTGCATTAAACGGCATGCGCGACGCTTTCATGGCCAGAGGCATGGATCTTGCTACCGCCACCAAGCAGGCTTATGCTGCAGCATTTGGCATGGTGCAGCAACAGGCGGCCATGATGTCTTACCTGGATGCTTTTCTGCTGCTGTCCATCCTGTTCATCTTTATGCTGCCGCTGATCTTGCTGATGAGAAAGCCCACCAAGCAGGGCGGGCCGCCGATGGGGCATTGAAGGGAAGAATTGGGCAATTGGGCAAGTTGGTAAATGGGTAATTGAAGGTCAAGAGTAAAATCAAACGCTCGCCACCAAAAAATCAGCCGCTGATAAAACCGATTCGGCCGCGAATCAACGTGAATGCACGCGAATTTAAGCAACCTAAGCTAGATAACCTCATCTTCGTCCTAGCCCACTCAATTCCTTGTCCGATGTTATCTTAAGAGCGGATGAGCGTCGACGTTCTCACACAGCTCTTCGAACGGCATTTCGGGGCGACTGTCGAGCAGGTACAGCCGCTGCAAGGGGAGTTAAGCGGCTCCGGGAGGCGGATCATCCGGCTTGCCGGAGGAAAGCGCAGCGCGATTGGCATTCTCTACGGCGTGCGCGAAGAAAACAACGCTTTCCTCGAATTCTCACGGCATTTCCGGCGGCACGGCCTGCCTGTTCCGGAGATCTATGCGGAAGATCTCACCCACGGCGCTTACCTGGAAGAAGACCTGGGTGACACAACGCTGTTTGAGTTCTTGTCCATGAACCGGGCGGGAGCCGACATTGCTCTTCCGGTGGTTGAAGCTTATCGCGATGTTGTGGCGTGGTTGCCTCGCTTTCAGGTGGAGGCCGGACGCGACTTGAATTACAAGTTTGCTTACCCGCGCGCCAGGTTTGACCGCCAGTCGATCGCCTGGGACTTGAATTATTTCAAATATTATTTCCTGCGGCTGGCCGGCATCCCCTTCAGCGAACAGGCTTTGGAAACGGACTTCAGCCGCCTGACCAGATTTTTGCTGAATGCCGACCGGGAGTACTTTCTCTATCGGGATTTCCAGTCGCGCAATGTCATGCTGAAGGATAGCCGGCCATTCTTCCTGGATTACCAGGGTGGACGCAAAGGCGCTTTGCAATATGACATTGCGTCACTGCTGTACGACGGCAAGGCCGATCTCCCCCCGGAGTTGCGCCAGCAACTGCTTGATCACTATCTGGACACGCTGGCAGGTTTCATCGAGCTGAATCGGGAAGCGTTCATGCACTATTACTACGGCTACGTGTATGTTCGCATCATGCAGGCCCTGGGCGCCTATGGGTTTCGCGGCTTCTATGAGCGTAAACCGCACTTCCTGCAAAGTGTTCCTTACGCGCTCAAGAATATTCGCTGGCTGCTCCACTCGGTCGAGCTGCCAATCGCGCTGCCCACATTACTGGCCGCTTTCCAGGGCATGCTGGGATCGCAAACATTGCAGCGGCTCTCCTTCGAGGCAGAACCACAAACCCCGGACGGAAGACCCTTGCCGGCGCCAATTCTTTCCGTGCGGATCTTCAGCTTTTCCTTCCATAGCGCCGTCCAGCCGAAGGATGACAGCGGAAATGGCGGTGGATTCGTCTTTGACGCGCGCAGCATCCCCAATCCCGGACGCGAGGAGCGGTTTAAGGCCCTTACCGGGAAAGACCAGCCGGTGATTGAATATCTTGACCAGCAGGAGCGCGCGCGCGAGTTTCTTGCCGGGGTCACTTCTCTGGTGGATGCCAGCGTGATCAATTATCGGCAGCGGGGGTTCAAGAATCTAATGGTGTCCTTTGGCTGTACGGGCGGGCAGCACCGCTCCGTTTATATGGCCGAGCAACTGGCCAGGCGCCTGCGCAAACAGAATGGCCTGGAAGTTACGGTGCGCCACCTGGAGATGGAGAGGCTGGGCGGATGAAGGCCATGGTCCTGGCGGCCGGCCTGGGTACGCGTCTGCGGCCGCTCACCAACGATCGTCCTAAGGCGCTCGTGGAAATCTCCGGGCGCACGCTTCTGGAGATCACGCTCACTCGCCTGAAAGCCTTTGGAATTCATGACGTCATCGTCAACGCCCATCATTTTGCGGGCATGGTGGTGGAATATCTTAAAGCCAACCAGAGTTTCGGCATGAGCATTGAGGTTTCCTGCGAGCCGCTGCTGCTCGATACAGGCGGCGGGCTGAAGCAGGCAGCGTGGTTTTTTCTCAAGGATGGCGATGGAGATGGACCGGATGACACGTTCGTTCTGCACAATGTTGATGTGATCAGCACCATTGACCTCAATCGCATGGAGCAATTTCATCGCGCAAGCCAGGCATTGGTTACGCTGGCGGTGCAAGAAAGGAAGACCTCCCGCTACCTGCTTTTTGACCAGCAGCTTGAGCTGTGCGGAAGACGGCTGGTGAAGGAAAAGAAAACCGAGTTGGTCCGCGCTTCAGCGCCGGCTTACGAACTCGCTTTTTCCGGCATCCACGTGATCTCTACACGGCTTTTCCAGCGGATGACCGAGGAAGGCGTTTTTCCCATCATCGATGCGTATCTGCGTCTTGCGGGCCAGGGTGAAAGGATCATCGGTTTCCGCGCCGACGAATATTACTGGCGCGATCTTGGGCGGCCGGAGAGCGTGGCGCAGGCGGCGGAGGCTTTGAAGAAGCTGGTTCTATAAGTTTTCTGCCGTTGGAGTGGACCGCAGTTTATCACGAGATAATGGACTGCAGTTGCACCAGGTGCTACACTTTGTTTATGGCCACCGAGGCTGGGAAAGCACAACGGGTTTTCAAAACCGCGTGGTTTTCCCAAGCGGCAAAGAAGGCGCACATCGCCGACGATGAGCTTTGTGCCGCCATCCGCCAAGTGATGCTGGGCCAAGCCGACGACTTGGGAGGTGGAGTCTTCAAAAAGCGACTGCGCAAGAACCTATACCGCTCCATCATCTTGGCCAAAGGAGGCCAGTATTGGGTCTGCGAATATCTGTTCGCCAAAAAAGACCGGGACAATATCGCCGCCGATGAGTTGGCTGAATTTAGGGCTTCGTCTGGAAAATCTGTGGGTGAGAAACAGTATATGGAGCGATTAACTCGACCTTGCGTTTGATTTGCTTGCCCAATAGAAGAGGAGCAGTAGCCGTGGCGGTGGGAATGTGGGAAGCGCGGGGTTGGCGCTTTCCAAGAAAGAGGGAAATCCCGATTTTGGTTTTGGGGATTTTCCTCTTTCG
>Ga0209168_10000908_pt1 | contig 25616 bp, 26 predicted proteins | sample Coa_R1_FD_187156 | JGI IMG/M metagenome (GOLD analysis project Ga0209168, IMG submission 187156) | Surface soil microbial communities from Centralia Pennsylvania, which are recovering from an underground coalmine fire - Coalmine... | ecosystem: Environmental > Terrestrial > Soil > Unclassified ...
CGGCCATCTCCGGCCGGTGCGCGTAGGCCAGCGCGCTGAACATCCGTACCCCCAGCCCCCGCAGCTGCGCCACTCGCTCCTCGTCGCTCCCCTTGTACCGGATCGGCCACCGCACCCCGACCAGCGGCCCCGCCGCGTCGAAGTACTCCCACACCCGCCGCAACATCCGCGGCGGCAGGAAGTGCGTATGGATGTCGGCCAGCCCCGGCAGCCCCAGCCCCCGCCAGAACCCCGGAACGTCCCCGTCCTCCTCCGGCCCCCGCATCCCGCTCGCCGCCTCAGTCACCTGCCTACTGTCCCATGGCCGCCAGCATCTGGTCGTCCACGAACCACGAGACCCCGAACGCGAAAATGCCCACCGCCTCGTACACGAAGAGGTAGGGGAAGGACGGCCGGAGCGAGACCGGCAGGAAGTTCGTGACCACCGCGGCCACCGCGCTGGCCAGGATCACGATCGCGCAGATCCAGTAGATCCGGTTCCTCAGGAGTCGTTGCGGTGCGGGCTCCGCCGAGTCCGTGGTGGTGAACCGGATCGCCATCCACGCCAGGAAGAGGAGGAACAGGACGGCCGAGACGGCGTGGACGTCGCCGATGACCTGCTGCCGCGATGACAGCTGCGAGACCGTCTCGCACGTCGCCGAGGCCGGCGACGCCACCGTCGGGGTGGTCGGGAAGAACGCCACCCCCAGCGCGAACACCCCGGCCAGGTCGGTGATCACGCGGTCACCCAGATCCGCTCCCACGTAGGCGATCAGGAACAGGCCGAGGCCGACCACTGCGCCGACGAAGATGTTGCGGACCGGCGAGTAGTAGTAGCCGCTGACCGAGTTCGGCAGCCACCCGCAGGAGGAGTGCTCGATGCTCAGCGCGATCGGATTGGCGGCCAGCAAGATGAGCGGCAGCAACGTACCCAGCCAGCCGACCACCTTCCGCAGGTACAGGTAGTTGGCCGCGAGCACGCCCCCCGTCGGTCTCCCGCTCCCGACCGACCGAAGCCATCGCAACATCGCGACCGTCCCTCCCACTGTGAAGCTGACCGGTTCGACCCTCGCCTACAGCAGCGCTAACCACACCCTCACGATTACGCTGGGCACGCGGCAGACTAGCGGTCATAGTGGCTAACGGCACGGGTGGTCCTGGTGTGCTCAAATCCAGCGGCCAGGTTCCGCGATCCGGAAATTATCGCGGTGGATTCGGCTTCCACGGAGTGTTGTGGCAGCTATGGCTACCACGATCCACCACGAAAGCCGGATGCACCGCGCTACTGGGGACTGCGGGGCTGACGGGGCCCGAGAGGTTGCCGCCAAATCGCGGTCCCGGCGCGTCCATCACCGCTGCGCCCATCACCGCTGCGAACCACTCGCCGCCGTCTGGTCCGCCGTCGCGGGCTAAACGGCAAGCTTAGTGACGCATACCTGCTGCTGGGCGCGACGCCGCGGCCAGCGCGGCCTGCTCCACCTCGATGACGGACTCGCTGCGGAGCCTGGCCTGGTGGGCGGCCTTGCCGCCGCGGAGGCCGAACAGCCGCTTGGACCAGGCGAGGTAGACGACGAGCAGCAGGTTGATCAGCAGTGCCCCGAGCCGCAGCCAGGTGATCTTGACGGTCAGGTCGTAGACCTCGTACGGCAGGAAGACCGAGGTCGCGACCATGGCGAAGTATTCGCCCCAGCGCCGGCCCAGCCACAACCCGACGCCCTCGACCAGTTCGATGACGGCGTATGCGGCCAGCCCGATGGCCAGGTAGGTGAACCGTCCGGGGCGTAGGTCACGTGCCCCTGGCGGGCACAGGCGAACAGGCTCCAGTCCACGACCGGCTCCTCTCAGGCAGGGTTTCTTCGCTCCGACAGAGCGGCGGCGCCGCGCTCAGATACACCGGCGCATTAGGTATCACCGCTGGCTGCGGATGCTCTGCGCGGGGTGAGGCACGAACATCAGGAGGATCACCATGCCTAGCGCAAGCCTGATCCAGATGCGCCGGGCGGCGTTCCGCGGCGGCGGCCAGGGAAGGCGACTGGGTCTCGTACTGCTCTACCAGGACAAGCTGGCCCGCGTGAGCCGGTGGGGCGAAACCCTGGGCGCTGTCCTGGGACCGCTTGTCGTCGTGGGCCTCACCTACCGGTCCTTCGACGGTTTCGGTGTGTTGGCAGGAGTTCTGGTCGGAAGGTTTCTCGGCCAGCAGGTCGACCGAAGGACAGCGCCCCGGCAAGTGGCCCGAGGTGGCCGCGGCGTGACCGTGATACCGCTCGATTCGATCACTAGCGTCCGCACCGGGTCGGGGAGCTTCCTGAGTAAGCCGAGCGTGGCCGTGACGACTCAGGACGGTACCGAATACCGTTTCTACGGCTACCTGGGCAGGTGGCAGGCTGACCTCGCCGCGGCGCTGACCGCACGCGGCCGTCCGGTCCAGGTCACCCCCGAGGGCATCACCGTCACGCCGTCGGCAGCGGAAGACTGACGGCCCGGTAACGAGAAGCGCTCCACCGTACCGCTGCCGACCCCGCCCAGCACCCCCGCGAACCGCTCCCGCACAACCGCCGCCGTCTGGTCCGGCGGCGCGGCCCACACGTCCGCGTTGAAGATCTCCACCTCCACGTACCCCCGGTAACCCGCCGCCGCCACCGCCGCCGAGACCGGCCCGAAGTCGATCACCCCGTCACCCAGGTGGCCGCGCCCGAGCAGCGCATCCGCGGGCAGCGGCAGCACCCAGTCGCACACCTGGTAGCTGACGATCCGCCCGGCCGCGCGCGCCACGTCCGCAAGAAGCCGCGCATCCCACCACACGTGGTACGTGTCCACCACCACCCCCACCGCCTCGGCGGGGAACAGCAACGCCAGGTCCACCGCCTCGCCCAGCGAGGCGATCACGCACCGGTCCGCGCAGAACATCGGGTGCAGCGCCTCGATCCCCAGCCGGACGCCGAGCCGCTGCGCCACCGGCACCAGCTCACCGATCGCGTCGGCCACCATCCGCCGGGCCAGCCCCAGATCCCGGCTCCCCGGTACCAGCCCGCCGCACACCAGCACCAGCGCGTCCGCCCCCAGCGCGGCCGCCTCCCGCACGGCCGCCATATTGTCCGCGTAAGCAGCCGCCCGCCCCTCCGCGTCAGCCGCCGTAAAGAACCCGCCCCGGCACAGGCTCGACACGTGCAGCCCGGCCCGCCGGACCAGGGCCGCCGCCGAAGACAGCCCCGCCTCGGCCACCCGGTCCCGCCACAGCCCGATGGCCGGGATGTCGTGCCGCACGCACAGCTCCACCGCCTCGGCCAGCCCCGCGTACTTGACCGTCGCCTGGTTCAGCGACAGCCGTTCCAGCCCGATGACCGGCCCCGCCGCACCGGCCGGCCCGCCGCCGCCAAGCACCGTCACACCCGCTCCGGCCCCACGTGCCGGGCCAGCAGCTCGTTCATCCGCTCGACGGCCAGCTCCGGATCGGTTAGCGCCCGCGCCGCCGCGGCCAGCTCGAACACCCGGATCAGGTGCCGCGCCGGCCGCTGCCGTTCCAGCCCGCCCAGCATCGCGAACCGCGACTGGAACCCGTTCAGCCAGGCCAGGAACGCCACCCCGACCTTGTAATGAAAGGTCGGCGCCTCGAAGATCAGCCTGCTGAGCGGGACCGTCGGCGCCATCGCCGCGTCGTATCCGGCCAGGTCGCCCCGGTCCAGCGCGGCCAGCGCCGCCGCGGCCGGCGCCGCGATCGCCGCGAACGCCCCGAGCAGCGCGTCGCTGTGCCCCGAGGCGTCGCCGCGGATAAGGTCCAGATACCCGAAGTCGTCCCCGGTGTACAGCCGGACGCCGACCGGCAACCGCCGCCGCAGCGCCACCTCCCGGCCCGCGTCAAGCACCGACAGCTTGATCCCGTCCACCTTCGACCCGTGCCGGTCAATGAGCGACAACACCACATCACAGGCCGCGTCGAAATCGGCGCTGCCCCAGTAACCACGCAGCGCGGGGTCGAACGCCTCGCCCAGCCAGTGCAGGATCACCGGCCGCTCAGCCTGCTCAAGCAGCGCGCCATAGACCGACAGGTAATCCTCAGGCCCGCGCGCGCTGGCCGCCAGCGCCCGGCTCGCCATCAAGATGACCTCCGCCCCGGCCGACTGCACGAACGCCATCTGCTCCGCAAAAGCGTCCACGATCCGCGGCAGCGGATAACGAGAACCATCCACCAGCTGATCAGTGCCGGCCCCGCACGCCAGAGCCCCGCACGCCAGAGCCCCGCACGCCAGAGCCCCGCACGCCGGTGCCCCTCGCGGCGCCAAGGATGCGGACCGCGCGATCAGTTCTCGCGCCACCGGCCACGACAGTCCCATGCCCCGCTGCGCGGTGTCCATCGCCTCGGCCACCCCGAACCCGTGTGCCCACAGGTGCTCCCGGAACCGCAGCGTCGCTTCCCAGTCAACAGACCCGCCATCAACAGCCGCCACGTGCGCCGCCGCGTACACCCGCCGGGAAACAGGCGGCGGATACGAAGCCGCCCACCCCGGCGCGGGAACCACCAGCAAACCATCGCGCCCCGGCAACCGGATCGCGGTCGTCATGTCACAGCTCCAGGTCCGGCACACAAACCCGCCGGCCCTCCGCCGAGGACTGCAGCGCCAGCTCGGCCAGCTGAACACCCTTGGCTCCCTCGCCCAGGTCCCATGCAAAAGGCTGACCGGAAGCCACTGCGGCCAGGAACAGCTCCCACTCGGCCTTGAACCCGTTGTCGAAGCTCATGTTGTCCGGCACGTCCGTCCACTGCGACTGGTAGTCGAGCGGGTCGGGCAGGTCCGGGTTCCACACCGGCATCGGCGTGGATACCCGGTGCTGGATCGCGCAGTGCCGCAGCCCGGCCACGGCGCTACCCAAAGTGCCGTCCACCTGCAGTTCGAGCAGCTCGCGCCGGTTGACCCGGACCGTCCACGACGAGTTCACCGAGGCGACCGCGCCGCTGGCGAACTCCAGCACCGCGTACGCCGCGTCGTCCGCCGTCGCGTCATAAGCAGCTCCTGCCTCGTCCCACCGGCGTGGCACCCCCGTCACGGCCCGCGCGTACAGCGCGCTGACCGGCCCGAACAGGTCGGTCAGCAGGTACTGCCAGTGCGGGAACATGTCCAGCACGATCCCGCCGCCTTCCTCCGCGCGGTAGTTCCACGACGGCCGCTGCGCGGCGACCTGGTCTCCCTCGAACACCCAGTAGCCGAACTCAAGCCGCACCGACAGCACCCGGCCGAAGAAACCCGACTCGGCCAGCCGCCGTAGCTTGATCACCCCGGGCAGGAACAGCTTGTCGTGCACCACGCCGTGAATGATGCCCGCCTCCCGCGCGGCCCGCGCCAGGGCAAGCGCCCCGGACAGCGACCCGGCCACCGGCTTCTCGGTGTACACGTGCTTGCCCGCGGAAATTGCACGCAGAAGGCTAGCCTCGCGAGCACTAGTGACCTGCGTGTCGAAGTAGACCTCGACCGACGGATCCGCCAGCACCTCATCCAGACTGGTAGTCCACCGGTCGACCCCGTGCCGGGCCGCGATCGCCCGCAGCCGCTCCTCGCTCCGACCGACCAGCACCGGCTCGGGATAGACAACCGTCCCGTCGGAAAGCTGGACGCCGCCCTGCTCCCTGATGGCCAGCAGTGACCGGACCAGGTGCTGCCGGTACCCCATCCGGCCGGTGACACCGTTGACGGCGACCTGGATGACCTTGCGCGTCATAGATTCAGCCCTCTAGCCTGAGCGTTCAGGAAAGTGCTTTCCCAGACTAGGCTGGGCCCGCGAAACAGGTCAAGCGCACAGCGGGAGGGTGGGGTGCTGAGGTCGAGGGTGACGCTGCAAGACGTCGCCGACCGGGCGGGCGTGTCGCTGACCACCGCGTCCCGGGTGCTCAGCAACGGCCCTCGCCAGGTCGGCCAGCCGCTGGCCGACCGCGTCCACCGAGCCGCCGCCGACCTCGGCTACACGGCGAACCTGCAGGCCAGAGCGGTCGCAACCGGGCAGAGCACGATGGTGGGCGTGGTCGTGCACGACATCGCCGACCCGTACTTCTCCTCGATCGCGGCCGGCCTCATCGAGGTGGCCGCCCCGCAAGGTCTGCTGGTCTGCATGTCGAGCACCTCGGCCACCGAGGCGGCCGAGCGCGAGTACGTCGCGCTGATGCGGGCCCAGCGGGCCCGCGCGGTGATCCTGATCGGCAGCCGGACCGACGACGAGCAGGCCCGTGACGAGCTGAAAAGCGAGGTGGCGGCCTTCACCGGGTCCGGCGGGCGGGCCGTGTGCGTCGGCCAGGACCTGCTGGGTGTGGACACGATCCAGCCCGAGAACGCCGCGGGCGCGCAGGCCCTGGCTCAGGCCATGGTCGCGCTCGGGCACCGCCGGTTCGCCGTGCTGGCCGGGCCGCGCGGCCTGCTGACCGCCCGGGACCGGCTGGACGGTTTCCGGGCCGGCCTGGCCGCCTGGTCGGTGCCGCTCGCGGACGCCCGGATCGTGCACGGCGGGTTCAGCCGGGACGGCGGCTACGAGGCGATGAGCGCCATCCTGGCCGCGGGGGAGCCGTGGCCGGACTGCGTGTTCGCGGTCACCGACGTCATGGCCATGGGCGCGCTGGCCCGGCTGCGGGCCGGTGGCCTGCGGGTTCCTGCGGACATCGCGCTGGCCGGCTTCGACGACATCTCCACCCTGCGCGACGTCTACCCGCCGCTGACCACGGTGCGCCTGCCGCTTAAGCAGATGGGCGAGATGGCCGCCAACCTGATCCTGTCCCCGGGCGCGCCCGGCGATCCCCGGGTCGTCCCCGTCCCCGGCGAGGTCATCCTGCGGGAAAGCACCCTGCCGCAGCCGCCCGCACGCCCGCCTCGCTGACCCTTGCGTACCCCGCCATGGATCAGGTACGTTTCGCTCCAACTGGAAAGCGCTTGCCAACAACGAGCATGGTTTGGGCGGCAGGTCAGGCGGTGATTCCAACATCGAGGAATTCACCGAGCGTCGCTGGTTGACGGTCAACCCGGGCCCCGCGCATTATCCCTACTAATTGGTACGAAACCGCCCCTTGAGGGAGTTGAGCGCATGAGCGAAGCGCCGCACGTTCCGTTTACGGAGACAAAGGCACCCGAGTCCGCCGAGCGGCTGCACCGCGGGGCGCTCGGCCTGGTCGACATCGCCGCGTCGACCATGGCCAACATCGGGCCGGCCTATAGCTTCTACTTCGGCTTCGCCGGCATCGTGATCATGGCCGGCCTCGGCTCGCCGCTGGTCCTCGTCGCCGCCACCATCGCGATCGCGCTGCTCGCCAACACGCTGGCGCAGTTCTCCCGGGCGCTCCCGAGTACGGGCGGCTTCATCACCTTCGTGGGTAAGACGTTCGGCGGCACCAGCGCGGTGACCACGGCGCTGCTGTGCGGGGTGGGGTACATCATCGCGATCTCGTCGGTGCTGGTCATCTCCGGCGGGTTCCTGTCGATCATGATCGCGTACTACACGGGCACGAGCATCCCGTGGATCGTCTTCTCCGCCGTCTTCACCGCCGCCGCCATGTACATGATGTTCCGCGGCGTGGCCGTGTCGACCAAGCTGGCCGGCTTCTTCTTCGGCTTCGAACTGCTGGTGCTGCTCGTCGTGTCCATCGCCCTGCTGATCAAGCACGGCGGTCACCTGTCCGGCGTGCCGTTCGAGCCCAGCAAGATCCACAACGGCTTCAGCGGCCTAGCGGCCGCCTTCCCGCTGGGCATATACCTGTTCATCGGCTGGGAGAACTCGGCGGCGCTGGCCGAGGAGACGAACAACCCGCGGCGCAACGTGCCCCGGGCCGTGTTCATCTCGGTCGCCCTGATGGCGTTCACCTACCTGCTGGTCGCCTACGCCACCGTGTCCGGCTTCGGCTACAACGCCACGGCCCTGGCCAACGCCGGAATCCCGTTCATCAGCGTCTCCCACGACGTGGCCACCTGGCTCACCTTCGTCGCCTACATGGCCGGGCTGACCTCCACCCTGGGCGTGCTCATCGCCGCGGTGAACTCGCAGTGCCGGCTGATCTTCAACGCCGGCCGCGAGGGCCTGCTGCCGCGCTGGATCGGCTACGTGCACCCGGTCCGCCGGACGCCGGTCAATGCCATCATCGTGTTCGTCGGCTTCGCCAGCGCGGTCACCCTGGTCTGGGCGATCGGTCACTGGATCGGCGGCCACACCGACAGCCTGAGCGCGCTGAACTTCTTCTTCGAGTCCAGCACGATGGGCACGATCCTGATCCTGGTCGTGTACTTCCTGGCCAACCTGGCCCTGCCGTTCTACTACCGGAAGTACCGTCCGGCCGAGTTCAACATCATCAAGCACATCGTGCTGCCCGTCCTGGGCATGGTCGCGATCGCCGTCCCGGTCTACTACCTGGTCAAGCCCGGTCAGTCCCAGCCCTACAACTGGTTCCCGTACGTGGCGCTGGGCGTCGTGATCGTGTCCGTCCTCTACTCCATGTGGCTGGTCAGGCGCGATCCCGGCCTGGGCGACCGGGTCGGCTCGATCATCGCCGACGAATAACCCCTCCAGCCCGGTGGCGGACGCAAAGGCCCGCCACCGGGCTCCGTTGTCAACTCCACGGGGAGATCTGCCATGACCGACACCGCGGTCCGCCCGGACGACGCGGACCAGACCACCCCCGCGCACCCGCTGGACCCGGCCACCGGCGCCGAGTACCTGGCCGGCCGCGAGATCATGGCCCAGGCCGGGCTGCTCGCCGACCCGGTCCGGTTCGCCTACTACGGGCTCGAGGAACCGCCCAAGCAGGACGTCCTCGGCAACCGCGCCACCGATCGCCGGCTGCGCGCGTACCTGGTCGACACCGCCACCGGCACCTCGACCGACGTCGTGGTCTCGCTCACGAACAACAAGGTCCTCACCGCGCGCACCCTGGACCCGCCCGCCGACGGCCAGATGCCGATCCTGGACAGCGACTTCGCGCTCGTGGACGAGATCGTCAAGGCCGACCCGGCCTGGTGCGCGGCCATGGCCCGGCGCGGCCTGCACGACGTCAGCAAGATCCGGGCCTGCCCGATCACCGCCGGCGCGTTCGGCCCGCCCGCGGACGACCGGCGGAGGATGGTGCGGGTCCTCGCCTTCGTCCAGGCCCGCGAGCACGACCTGGCCTGGGCCCACCCGGTGGACGGCGTCGCGGCCTACGTGGACCTCATCGAGAAGAAGGTCTTCAAGATCACCGACGAGTTCGACCTGCCGGTCCCGGCCGAGTCCGGCGACTACGACGACGAGGCGGTCCGCGGCCCGCACCGCAGCACGCTGCGACCGATCGAGATCACTCAGCCCGAAGGACCCTCTTTTATCCAGAACGGGCCGTGGCTCCAGTGGCAGGACTGGTCCATGCGGATCGGGTTCGACGCCCGCGAGGGCCTGACCTTGCACCAGGTCAGCCTGCAGGACCGCCCGGTGCTGTACCGCGCCTCCATCCCCGAGATGGTCGTGCCGTACGGCGACCCGCGGTTCCGCCACTGGCAGGCCTACTTCGACACGGGGGAGTACCTGGTCGGCAAGTGGGCCAACTCGCTCGAACTCGGCTGTGACTGCCTGGGCGAGATCGCCTACCTGGACGCCACCGTGACCGACGACACCGGCCACCCGCGGACCATCCAGAACGCGATCTGCATCCACGAGGAGGACTTCGGGATCCTCTGGAAGCACACCGACATCTTCAACGGCTCGGCCCAGTCCCGCCGCCAGCGGCGCCTCGTGGTGAGCTTCTTCACCACGGTCGGCAACTACGACTACGGCTTCTACTGGTACTTCTACCTGGACGGCACGATCGAGCACGAGATCAAGGCCACCGGGGTGGTGTTCACCTCGGCCCACCCGGGCGGCGAGCACCCGCACTCCACCGAGGTCGCACCGGGCCTGGCCGCCCCCTTCCACCAGCACCTGTTCAACGCCCGGCTGGACATGACCGTGGACGGGCTGGCCAACGCGGTGGAAGAGGTGGACGTCAGCGGCCTGCCGATCGGGCCGGACAACCCGTACGGCAATGCGATCGTGCAGCAGGTCACCCGGCTGACCCGCGAATCGCGGGCCGGCCGCCGGGCCGACGGCGCCCGCGGCCGCACGTGGCGGATCATCAGCACCGAACGCTCCAACCGCTTCGGCCGCCCGACCGGCTACACGCTCTACCCGGAATCCGCGCCGGTCCTGCTGGCCGACCCGGCCGCCCCGCTCACCGCGCGGGCCGGGTTCGCCACCAACCACCTGTGGGTCACCCGGTACGACCCGGGCCAGCGCTGGCCGGCGGGCGACTTCGTGAACCAGAACCCCGGCGGGGCGGGCCTGCCCGCGTTCATCGCGGGGGACCGGGACATCGACGGCGAGGACATCGTGGTCTGGCACACCTTCGGGCCCACGCACGTCCCGCGGCTGGAGGACTGGCCGGTCATGCCGGTCGCCCGTTGCGGCTTCATCCTCAAGCCAACCGGTTTCTTCGACCGCAACCCAACCCTGGATGTGCCTCCGCACTGACCTGGGAAAACGGCGAATGGTGTAGGTAACCCCACTAGAAAGACAGTGGCTAGCCTCCTGTCGGCGGCGGGCCCGGGCGGCCTAGGTTCGACCTCGTGGGAACGGGGATACGGGGCGGGGCCGGGCTGTGCCGGTAGCAGTCGCCAGCCGGACCACGGCGCCGTTCCCGCGGCCGGCGGTCACGGGTGCCGCGGGACTTTTCCGCCGTCCGGCGGCGCGGTGGGCCCGGGTCGCGCTGGTGGCGGTGAACCTGGCCGCGATCGCGGCCTTCCTGCTGTCGTTCTCGCGGCACGGGGTGGGTTTCGGCCCGTACCGGATCGACCTTGGTGTCTACCGCATGGGCGGGCGGACATGGCTGCGCGGCGGGGATCTGTACGGGCAGGTCCTGGTCACCGGGGGGCTGCGGCTGCCGTTCACGTACCCGCCGATCGCGGCGGTGGTGCTGGCGCCGCTGGCGCTGCTGCCGATGACCGCGGCCGGCGCGGTACTCACCGTGGGCAGCGTCGCGCTGGCCGCCGTGGTGCTGACCGTGTTCTGGCGCCGCCTGGCCGGGCCGGCCGCGGCGTCGCTGGTGTGGACTACGGCCTGGCTGCTGCCGGCGGCGCTGCTGCTCGAGCCGCTGCGCAGCGAACTGGCCTACGGCCAGGTCGACATCGTGCTGATGGCCCTGGTGACCCTGGACTGCCTGACCGTTGAACCACGCTGGCCGCGCGGCGTGCTGACCGGCGTGGCCGCCGCGGTGAAGCTGACTCCCGCGGCGTTCGTGCTGTTCTTCCTGCTCCGCCGCGACTACCGGGCCGCGGCCACGGCCGGGCTTTCCTTCGCCGCCGCCACCGCCGCCGGGTTCGCGCTGGCCGGGCACGACTCGGCGCGCTACTGGAGCACGGTCGTCTTCCAGACCGGCCGGATCGGCGGCCCGGCCACAGCGGCCAACCAGTCCATCGTGGCGGTCCTGGCCCGCGCCGGGCTCGACCCGCACACCCCGGCCGGGGTGGCAGCCTGGCTGACGTTGTCGGCCGTCATCGTGGTGGTGGCCTGCCGCGGCATCCGGCGGGCCCTCGCAGCCTCCGAGGACTGCCTCGCGCTGGTCCTCACCGCCTTCGCCGCCCTGCTCATCTCGCCGGTGTCCTGGTCACACCACTGGGTATGGTGCGCGCCCGGCCTGCTCACCCTCGCCCACCTCGCCCGGGGTGAGCAGGGCCGGCGCCGTCGCCGCCTGACCATGGCGGTCGCCGCCTGCGGCCTGGTCCTGTTCACCGCCGCCCCGCAATGGCTGCTCGGCCAGTTCGCCGGCCCGGCACCGAACTGGCCGCCCTGGCAGCAGGCCATCGGCAGCTCCTATGTCTTGTTCGCCGCCCTTATCCTGCTCCTATCCGCCTGCGGCCGCCTCACGGAAAGGCAAGGAGCTGGCGCGGCGGGTGCCGCGTCAGCTCCTGGCCGTATCAGGCGGTTACGGGAGGTAGGTCACGCCCTCCAGCGAGACGAAGCTGAAGTCCTTGCTCAGCGGCGCTCGCGGGTTGATCAGCCTAATCTGCCCGTCGGAACCGATGCTGACGTCGGCATAGGTCCCGTTGAAGGTGTGCACGATGGTGAAGATGGTGCGATGCGGCCGGATGATGGCCGGCAGCGTCGCGATGAGCTGCGTGTCACCGGACAGCGACGTCTGCTTCACGGCGCCCTGGAGGTGGATCGCCCCGGCGTTGTCCAGATTCCAGCCGGGCTCCGACGACCCGAACCCGGCGTTGCCGGACCAGTTGGCGGTGTTCAGCCCGGTGAACGGCGGCGCCATCGAGTTGAAGATCGCGCCGGGACTGTAGCTGACGTCCTCCAGCGACACGAACGAAAAGTCCTTGGCCGCGAACCCGAACGGGTCGATGAGGGAAATCTCGCCGCTGGTGGCGACCTCGAGGTCGGCGTAGGTCCCGTTGAAGGTGTGCACGATCTCGAACACGTCGCGGGCCGGGCGGGCCGCCGCGGGCACGTTGCCGATCACATTCTGATCCGCGCCGACGGCGTGCGTCTGCCTGACCGCGCCCTGCAGGTGCACGATCCCGGAGCCGTCCTTGAACCAGGCCGGGACGGTGGACCCGAAGTGGGCCTTGTCCGAGTAGTTCAGCCGGTTGACGAAGATCTCGTGTACCGTCCCGGACGGCCGGTACGTAATGCCCTCCAGCGACACGAACCGGAAGTCGGTGACCGCGGGCCGGCGCGGCGGGATGAGCGTGATCTGGCCGTTGGCGGCGACCTCGAGATCGGCGTAGGTACCGGCGAACGTGTGCACGAGCACGAACACGTTACGGGCCGGGCGGGCCGGCCGGGGCAGGGTGCCCAGCAGGTTCGGGTTCCGGCCCGTGCTGTGCTGCTGCGTGGCGGCCCCTTCCAAGTGCACGATGCCGAAACTGTCCTTAAACCACGACGGCGAGGTCGACCCGAACCCGGCAAACGCCGACCAGTCCGGCGTATTCACCGGGATCGAGGCCAGCGAGATAACGCGACCCAGCGTCGCGGCCTGCGCTCCCTGTGCGTGCACGCTGACCATGCTCGCGGTGGCTACCGCCAGCACGCCCGCCCCGGCGGCCAGTCTGGCCGCCAGCTTCCGTATCCGGATCATGATGATGCTCCTTCTGCTCTCCTGCGCGGCCCAGGCCCGGTCCGCGGGCGGTCACCCGCCGGGCAGGGGTACGCGCATGGGGCGAGCGAAGGTTCAGCCGGAAAGTTCCTCGCGCAGCTCTCGCTTCAGGATCTTGCCCAGCGGGTTGCGGGGCAGTTCGTCCCGTACCTCCAGCCGCTCGGGCAGCTTGAACGTCGCGATGCCGATCTCCCGCAGGTAGGCCACGATCCCGGCCAGGCTCACCGTCTGGCCGGGGCGGGGCACGACGACCGCGCAGGCCCGCTCGCCGAGCACGTCGTCCGGGTAGGCGACGACGGCGACGTCGGCGACCGCGGGGTGCCCGGCGCCACGGCCGCCCTCCCCCCTCCGCCCTCCGCCCTCCGCCCTCCGCCCTCCGCCCTCCGCATGAGCCGCAAATACCCCGCCAACCCGATCTACGTGAACGTGGCGCTCTAACGGATAGAGCCATCACAACGCCACGTTCATCGGTTGGCGGCCGGACTTGCGGGCGTACTGATGGTGCGAATGGGTAGGAGGAGGCGCTAGAGGCCGCAATTCGCCCGTTCCCCTCGGCCCCAACGAAAGACCCTGGCCGAAAGTGCGGTCCCGATTCCTCCCTGGATGGGTCACTCCATCTGTTGTAGTGTGCTGATATGAGCAGCAGAGGCGCGTGGATCGCGGCTACCTACCAGAGCGACTACGCGCGGAACTACGCGCGTGAGGGCCTGGAGATCTCCGACATGATCGCCGAGGCGGTGACCGGCACCGTCGACGACGCAAGCACCGACGCCAGCGAAATAGAAGCCATCCACGTCGGGAACGCGTTCGGGCGGCTGTTCACCGGCCAGGGCCAGCTGGGCGCCATGCCCACCACGGTCAGCTTCGTCGTCACCCGGGAGGACTGACCATGGTCGACGTCGAGGTCTACGGCAAGATGCTCTCGACCCTGCCGCACGACGACGACCACCCCTACCGCTCCGGCGCGTGGCGCCCCCAGCACGTCGAGTACGACGCGGACGACCTGCACGTCGACGGCGAGCTCCCCGGCGACCTGTACGGCGTCTACCTGCGCAACACCGAGAACCCGCTGCACCCGGCCATCGCCAGGTACCACCCCTTCGACGGCGACGGGATGATCCACAAGGTCTCGTTCCGGGACGGCCACGTGTCCTACCGGAACCGCTTCGTCCGGACCGACGGCCTGCTGGCCGAACAGGAGGCCGGGCGCTCGCTGTGGGCCGGCCTCGCCGAGCACCCGGACAGCGCGACCCGGAGGGACGGCTGGGGCGCCCGGGGCCGGATGAAGGACGCCGCGTCCACCGACGTCATCGTGCACGCCGGGGTCGCCGTGGCCAGCTTCTACCAGTGTGGCGACCTGTACCGGCTCGACCCGCTGACCCTGAACGACCTCGGCAAGGCCACCTGGCACGGACGGTTCCCCAGCGACGCAGGGGTCTCGGCCCACACCAAGGTGGACGACCACACCGGCGAGCTCCTTTTCTTTAATTACCGAACGGTCCGTCCTTACCTGCACTACGGAGTCGTCGACTCGCAGGACCAGCTGGTCCACTACGTGCCGATCGAGCTGCCCGGCCCGCGGCTGCCGCACGACATGGCCTTCACCGAGCACTACGCGATCCTCAACGACATGCCGCTGTTCTGGGAACCCGAACTGATCGAGCGCGGCCTGTACGCCGCGCGGTTCCACCCCGAGCTCCCGTCCCGTCTCGGGGTCATCCCGCGCCGCGGGACGTCCGGTGACATCCGGTGGTTCGACTTCGCGCCGACGTACGTGCTGCACTGGACGAACGCCTACGAGTCGGGCGACGAGATCATCGTCGAGGGCTTCTTCCAGGGCTGCCCGGCACCGCCCAGCGCCGGGCCCAGCGGGCCGAAGGACCGGATGTTCCGCTTCCTGGCCCAGGACATCATGCAGACCCGGCTGCATCGCTGGCGGATGAACCTGGTCACCGGGGCTACCCACGAGGAAGACCTGTCCGACCTGTACACCGAGTTCGGCACGATTCACAGCGGGTTCGGCGGCCGGCCGTACCGCTATAATTACGCCGCCACTAACGAACCGGGTTGGTTCGTGTTCAACGGGTTGGTCAAGCACGACACGGTGACCGGCGCGGCGGAACGGTACCAGTTCGAGCCGGGTGTGTTCTGCAGCGAGGTCGGCGTGGCCCCGCGCGTCGGCGGGACGGAGGAGGACGACGCGTATCTCGTGACGCTCACGGTCGACATGAACCGCGACCTGTCCGAGGTAGTCGTGTTCCGGGCCAACGACGTGGGCCGCGGCCCGATTGCACGTGCTCAGCTTCCTGAGCGGATCGCCAGTGGCACGCATAGCTGCTGGGCACCGGGCGAGTCCATCGCGGGCTGGTAAGGCGCCCGCCCCGAGCCCGAGCCCGAACCCGAGTCGGAAGATGACCGCAGACCCCGAGAACGTCCCGGTAACCGAGAACTCCAACGCCATCGCGCTCGGCCTGCTCGGCGATGAGTGGAACCTGACCATCGTCAAGCTGGCCATCATGTCCGGCGTCAGCCGGTACAAGGACTTCCGCGACACGCTCGGCATCGCCAACTCGGTGCTGACCGTGCGGCTGCGCCGCCTGACCGAGGCGGGCGTGTTCGTCATGCGGCAGTACTCCGACGCGCCCCGCCGCTACGAGTACATCCTCACCGAATGCGGCCGTGACCTGTGGCAGGTCCTGCTGACCATCTGGTCGTGGGAGACCACCTGGGTCACCGAGCACATCGAGCCGCTGCCGGCCATGTACCACAAGGCCTGCGGGGAGGAATTCTCCCCGGTCATGCACTGCCGGGCCTGCGGACAGCCGGCCGGCATCCACGACGTGCGCGGGACGTTCGGGCCCAGCGGCGGCTTCGCCCGGTCGGTGCCGCAGGCCACCACGCGGCGCCGGTCCACGGGCGGCTCGCCCGGCCCGGGGCTCGTGTCCCAGACCATCGAGCTGATCGGCAACCGCTGGTCGGCCTCGGCCCTGGCCGCCGCGTTCCTCGGCGCCCGGCGGTTCACCGACATGCTGACCATGATGGGCGCGCCGCCGGCCATCGTGTCGGACCGGCTGCGCACGTTCTGCCGGATGGGCGTGCTGGAGACCCAGCTGACCAGCGCCACCTCCGGCCGGGCCGAGTACCGGCTGACCGACAAGGGCCGCGCCTTCTTCCCGCACGTCATGGTGATGCTGAACTGGGGCGACAAGTGGTTCCGCGCGCCCGAGGGCCCGGCCACGCTGCTCACCCACACCAGCTGCGGCGGCGAGTTCAAGCCCGTCCTGCACTGCTCGGTCTGCAACCTGGAACTGCACGGCTCCCAGATCCAAGTCGGCGGCGACCCCCCCAAGGCCTCATCGGCCGGGCCGCGATAGCCCCGGACGTTGCGGAGGTAGCCATGCCGCGGACCAGCAAGGCCGCCGGGTCGGTGGCGCTCGTCACGGGCGCGAACCGCGGCATCGGCCAGGCGTTCGTCCAAGAACTCGCGGCGCGCGGGGCGCGCAAGGTCTACGCGGGTGTGCGCAGCCCGAGTGACGTGACCGACGAGTTCTCCGAACTCCCGGTCGAGATCGTGCCGCTGGACGTCACCGACCTGGCCGCGGTCCAGGCCGCCGCGGCAGCCTGCCCGGACGTGAACCTGCTGGTCAACAACGCCGGGCTGTTCACCAACAACCGGCTGGTACGCACCGACGACCCGGACGCGGCGCGCCGCGAGATGGAAGTGAACTACTTCGGCGTGCTGAACATGACCCGGGCCTTCGCGCCGGTGCTCGGCGCCAACGGCGGCGGCTACATCGCCAACGTGCTGTCGGTGGCCGGCGCGTTCCCGGCCCCGTTCATGGGCGGCTACTCCCCGGCCAAGGCCGCGGCGCTGTTCCTGTCCAGCATCACCCGCTCCGAACTGGCCGAACAGGGCACCGAGGTGATCGCGCTCATCGTCGGTTCGGTCGACACCCGGATGGCCGCGCACGTCCAGGGCCGCAAGGAGGATCCCCGGGACATCGCCCGGGCGGGGCTGACCGCCCTCGATCGCGGCGAGTACGTCGCTTCGTGCCCCCTAGCAGCGGGCGCACCGGGATCGCCGCCATCGACATGCACGCCACCGACCGCGAAAATGGCGTCGGCGCAACGGGCGAACTGTGCAACACGCTCATCCGCTTCGTCTGACACGTCGGCTAGGGAAGGAGCGGCCCGGTGCTAGATCCAGCGGGCATCGCCGCTGTGCAGCGACTGCTGCGTGCCAGCCAGGGCCCGTTCGTGCCCAAGCCGCGGTTGCCGGTCATCGACGAACTGGTCGCGACGGTGCTATCCCAGCACACCTCCGACCTGAACTCCGGACGCGCGTTCGCCCAGCTCAAAGCCAAGTTCCCGGACTGGGACCAGGTCCTGGACGCGCCAGCGGAACAAGTGGCCGACGCCATCCGCAGCGGCGGCATCGCGGACCAGAAAGCGCGCCGGATCCAGCAGATCCTGGCCGCGATCCGTGACCGCGAGGGCCGGGTCGACCTCAGCTGCCTGCATGACCTCGGCGACGAGGCGGTCGAGGAATACCTCACCTCGCTGCCCGGCGTCGGCCCGAAGACGGCCGCCTGCGTGCTCGTCTTCTCCATGGGCCGGGCCGCCTTCCCCGTCGACACCCACGTGCACCGCATCGCCGCCCGCCTCGGCTGGATCCCGCCGGGGGCCAGCGCGGAACAGGCGCACCGCATCCTCGGTCCCGCCGTGCCGGCTGCCATCCGGTACGACCTCCACCTCGCGCTCATCGAACACGGCCGCGCGGTCTGCAAGGCCCAGCATCCGCGGTGCGAGGGATGCGTCCTGCGCCGCGAGTGCCCCTACGGCCGGGAAACCAGCTAAGCACGCCGGGACGGCGGCCAGGGGAAGAAACCGCTGGTCCGGCTCACGTAATCGGTGTACGCGGCTCCCTTGGATCGCGCCATGTGCTTTTCCAGCAGCCGCTTGCCGGTGTGCCGTACCAGCATGTTCGTCATGTACGCCGGCGAGACGACCAGAATCAGGCCGAGCCAATGCGAGCAGGCCAGCAGCCACAGCCCGAACCACACCATCGAGTCGCCGAAGTAGTTCGGATGCCGGGTGTACCGCCACAACCCGCGGTCAAGCACCTGCCCCGCATGGCCAGCAGCAGAAGCGCGGAACCGCCGCAGCTGCCAGTCGCCCGGCAGCGACACGAACCACATGACCCGCCCCTGGGCCGAACCCGGCAGACAAGCCAAAGGACACCAGCGCGATGATCACGAACCCGAGCGCCCAGACCGTGTCCATGACCGCGTGCACCCGGGTTCGCATCGCGTACGCGAACGTGGCCAGCATCAGCACCGCCACGACCACCGCCGTGACGGCCAGGTTGACCAGCAGCGGCCCCCAGAGCCGCCCAAGGTTACTCGGCGCACAGTAAGCATTCCCGATCGAGGACGACCCTGTCATGACGCCCGATCGGGTGACACGACCGCGCGCCACGGCCGTCGTATTGCCCATATTCAGGGTCTTTCTTTATTGGTAAGACCAAAGTCCGCGAAGGGCACGGGCAGCGGGGCGGCGCTCTGGAATACTACGGACTTGGGGAGCTGGGGACGGGCGCCGGGGAGGGCGAGCGTGGGGGTACAGGTTAATTCAGCTGTCTATGTCCGCGGGCGCATGGTGACACAGGACGTCACCGAACCGCTACCCGCGGTCGGTAATCCCGGGCCCGGCCTATCCGGCCAGATCGCGCGGTTCGGGTCTCTGGCCGGCCGGGAACTGGCGGCACGCGCCCAGGGCTGCGAGCCGCTCAGCGCGAGCGAACAACTCGAAATGCTCGCTCTGCGGGCCGCCATCATCGGTGATGCCCGGGCTGTTGCTCCTGCCGGTACCGGGGAGGCCGGGCAATTCGGGTCATCGGAGGTCCTGAATCGCCCCGCACGGCTGTGGCGCCCAGCGCCACTGCCAGGTCCGCGGCGCGGTCCCGCCCGACACCGCCGCATCGCGGATACGAACCCGCGCGGCTAGGTCTAGGCGGTACCGAACCAGGTGTGGGCCAGGGAGTCCAGCGTGGGCTCGGCCGGGGCCGCAAGCTCGGCGAGGCATTCGGGCAGGTTGCTGTGCCGGTGCAGCAGCGTGTACGCGAGCAGTTCCCGCGGGTCGAAGCTGCGGCCGTACGCGGCCAGGATGCGGCCGAGCAGGCGCGGGTCACCGTATGAAACGAACAGGCCGGCCGCGGCGAACTCGTAGGCACGGTCACCGGTCATCGCGCGCTCGAAGTCCAGCAGCCCACTCAGCGTCCACCTCCCGGGGTTTACCACCAGGTGCTCGCGTATCACCTCGGTGTGCAACAGCACCCGCTGCTGCCCTGGTGTGAGCGGCGCCGACTCCAGGAAGCCGTCGATCTGGCTGAGCCACGGATCCGCGAGCTTGACCTGGCGCTGGCGCTTGGTGGCTGTCGCGCGCTGGCCGGCGAGGAAACCGGCCCAGTCTGCCGGGCCGATGATCGCGTCCAGTGGTCCGGCGTCCAGGCCGTGCAGCGCGGCGAGCATCTCGCCGGCTTGGCTGGCAATCCGGTCCCGGTGCGGTCGCGGGATGGCGGGCCAGGCCGCGGCCAGCTCGGTGCCCGGGAGCTGCGACATGAGCACGTACCGCCAGCCGTTCTCGTACTCGCCGTGGGCCAGGAGCTCGGGTGTGGCGACGGGCAGCCTGCCGTTGAGGTACTCCAGCACCCGGGCCTCGGTCACGCAATCGGGCGCGGACACCGTGGGATAGAGCTTGAGCACGCGACGGTCGCCGACCGCGTACACCGGACGCGAGCCGCCCGGGTAACGCCGGAGCCCGGCACCCGTCAGGCCGAGGCGCCCCGCCAGATCTTCCGCGGCCGGCCGGACGACCTGCTCGTCGAAGACGACGGCCTGCCACTCCTGGTCCGTGCGCACCGCGGGCAGCATGCGCGGAACCTACCCAAGGCCGTGTCCTGCCGCAATTGAATATCCTGCGATGATAGGTAATGGGTGTCTTTCCCTTGGAGTGAGCCTCAGGTCCTGCCGTTGAATTCCATCGTGATGCTGCCGGGACCGTGACCCGGAGCAGGACCGGTGGCGGTAACTACGTCGTTGTGGCAACGAGGTAGTCCCGTGTGCGTCGTTGTGGCAACGACGTAGTTGGCCCGGCCGCCCGAGGCGGGGAAGGTGGCCCTTGCCGACCACTTCAGGAGGCCAGGGACGCCTCCGGCCAGACGACGTTCGTGCCCGCCAGCGAAGCGAGACGTCGGCTGGGTATGTCTCGGTGAGCCTGCGGGTCGACTACGACGAACGGGCAATCAGTAAGGCGGCCGCGTTCATCGCACCTCTCGGGCCAAGTCGCTAACCAGATTCAGTTGGGTGGGCTCGGCAGGTCCGGGACGGTGGTCAGGGTTAGTGAGGTCGCGATCGAAGACGCGGGTAACCGAGTTGCCGGCCACGTCTTCCAGTTCCGGCGAGACAAGCAGCGTGTACGGGGAGGCATTCCAAGCGCTTGCCGGGGTGAAGACCCAGGATCTCTCCTCGGCTCCAAGGGTGCTCTGACCAGCCACAGGGTTGCCGGAGGCATCGACGACGGTGAGGCACCGCAGCCCGAGTGCGTGATCGACCGGCCGGTCAAAGATGACCCGGGCGGAGAGCCGGGTCGCGACCGGTACGGCTTCGATGCGCCAGTCGCCCGGTTCGAGGCGCTGGCGTATCGCCGGGCCGACCGCATAGCGGCGTTCGCTCCCGGCTGTCAGCGGTGCCCCGTTGGCGTCCAGGAACGCGCCGCCGATGGCGAGCACCACGCAGCGGCCCGGTGTCAGCGGGTAGCCGGCCTCCCTGTGCGGGATCAGGCCCCGCTTGATGCGGCCCGGGTCAAGGAGCAGCGTCAGCCTGGTCCGGCGCTGATCCCACAGCTCGGGTTCCAGCGGCAGGACGGCTCCGGGCAGCGGCTGACCGGAGCCCGCGTCATGCAGTTCGACGGCGGTGCCGGCCAGCCCTTCGCTCATCGGGGCGGAGAAGTGGACGTAGAACCGGAGCGCGTTGACCGGGAGCTGGCCGGCGGTCGGGTAGATGTGCGTCACCACTGTGCTCGCCCGGCGAGCCGCCGCGGGCCGGGTGAGCAGCAACGGCGGCGACGGGTGATCGTCCAGGAACGCGTAGCTGGTACCGGCCGCGAACGGAAAGCGCGGACGAAAGCTCAGCGCCTGGCCGTCAACCGTGAATGTCCCTGCCATCGGCGTAGCCGTGGCCGGGTCGCGTGCCAGTGCATCCGCGGTGACCACACGGAACCGCCGGCCGAGGTCACCGGCGTCAAGCTCGGCGAGCTCGGTCAGCTCGGCGGGGTTCCAGCCGAGAACCTGCAGGCAGTCCTGGTCGCCGTCCGGCGACCAGGCAAGCTGGCGGTCTGGGCTCAGAGCGATGCCGAGCTGTACGTGTGCAGCGCTAGGTCTCCGGTCGCCTCGCGCTGCAGCATGAGCACGTGGTCGGGGCCAAGATTAGCCATCAGCGTCACCCCGGCGTGATCAAGTTCTTCGCGCGGGACGCCTGATGGCCCGGCCTGGCTGGTCAGGGGTTCCTGGCCGGCGACCGCCGCGGCGGGAATCTTCAGCAGCGGGTGCCTGGTGTTCGACACCAGCAGGTATTCCGCGTCGTCATGCCGGTAGGCGATCATGTCCAAGGGCTGATTCATCGCGCCGAGCTCCGCGACCGTGCGCCCCTTGATCTGCGTTTCTGGCTGCAGGTCGGCCAGCGGGAAATGGACCACTGGCGTGCACGTGTAGCTCGCCAGCACGCTGGTATTACCGTCGAACGGGATGAAGGTCCGGATCGGCGAGGCGGTCTCGTACTTGCCGTGCGAGACATGGAAGATCTCCAGCGAACTGCTCTGCATCTCCTCGCCGAACGGGAAGGGGATGCGCCGCAGCGCGGAGGAGAATTCCTCGTTGCTGAGGCCGGCCACCAGCAGCGTGCCGTCGACCCAGGCCAGGTCGGTAATGGTGGAAGCGCGTAGCTTGACCCGGGTCAGCGTCAACGTGACGCCCCGGATCTCGAGCGTCTCACTGTCCTCGTCGGATCGGTTGAGCACAATATCGCGACGCTCGTCGTTTGGGCCCGGCGCGTCATCCAGCCCGACCTGGGCGAAGGGCACATCCGCCAGCTCCACCACCGCCAGCTCGCCGCCGGCGACCCGGACCAGCACCGGGATCTCCGCCGCGCCGCGTCCCCGGGCCACCGACAGGTAGACCGCCTGTGAGTCAGGATGTACCGCCATCCCGGCGATCCGCACGTCCTCCCGGGCCACGCCGAGCAGCGAGCCCACCCGCGTGTCCAGCGCGCTGACCTCCACTGGCGTCGAGGAGGCAGCGGCGGCGTCACCGACATCGATCGCGAAGATGGTCGCCGCGGCGTTGTCAGCAGCGAACAAGATCCCCTCTGGCCCGAACGCGATCGCCCCCGGTGACGACCAGGCCGGCGTGCCGACCTGGAGCCCGTACTTGTCCGCAACGCTGCTCATAACGGCCTCCTCCAGATATCTGCCATCCAGGCTAGCCTAACCGGAGGGCACCTTCCATTACAGCTGGCCGATCAGCGCACGGATCTCGGAGGCGACCTGGCCGGGCTGGGTCAGCAGCGCGAGGTGGTGGCTGAGCTGCACTTTCACCGGCCAGCCCAGCTCGCGTGCCTGGGCCGCCTGGTCGCGGTATGCCTCGCTGAGCTGCAGATACCCACCGGGAGCGGCGGGCCACCCGGCCGCGGGCGGATAGGCCTCCTCGACCATGGCCAGCGGCAGCCGGGGGCACCCGGCGGCGAACTGCCGCCGGAGCGCCGGATCGGGTACCAGCGCGGCCAGTTCCTCCTCGCCCCACCAGTTCGGCCATGGCGGCAGCCAGCCCTGCGCGTCGGCCATGGCCCGCAGCCGGGCCGCCAGGTCGGGCGGCGTGGTCTGCATCCAGGAGCGTCCCGGCGCCGGCAGCCGCGCGTCGACGAACAGGTAACCCCGGACATCCTGCCCCAGCATCGACCCGGCCGCGGCCAGCAGCGGCCCCGCGCGGCTGTACCCGATGAGGATCGCGGGCTGGCCCGCCGCGCTGTCGGCGACCGCCCGGGCCTGCCGCAGGTGATACGGCGGCCCCGCCGCGAGCGTCCCGGCCAGGTCGGGGACGGCTACTGCGTATCCGTCCGCGGCCAGGTCCCGCGCGACCGGCTTCCAGGTCTCGCAGCCGACCAGCGGGCTATGCACCAGCACCAGGCGAGCTCGCATGCCCACATTCGTATCACCGCCTGGCAGACGGGTGCTCAGCTCGAGGATCCGTACTGGATGGGGACGGTGATGACCTGGGCCCGGGTCCAGTTTGTCGCCCCGGGTGTGAGGCGCCAGACGGTGAGGGTGCCGCGGTTGACGGCCAGGGCGTCGGCCGTGCCGTCCGGGCCGGGGGTCAGCGTGGCCGTGCGGGGAGGCAGCGGGGGCAGCAGCTGCCAGGAGGATCCGGTGCTGGCGATGATCTCGCCGTGGCGGGCGGTGGTGATGACCGCGACGGTGCCGCCTGAGCCGAAGGAGGCCGAGGCCAGTGCCGCGCCGTGCAGGGGGAACCTGCTGCACCTGGCCCGGATGCTCAAGGACGCCGGCGGCATCCCGGCCCACGGCAACCAGCGCTCCGGCTGGGACGCGGGCTGCCGGTACGACTTCGACAACCCCGAGTACCGCTGACCGGATCCGCGTTCCCGAGCTGGTCCTTAGACTTGCGTTGTGGGGGAGAGGGTCGGCGTGGCGGGCGTGGTCGCGGCGCTGTCGGTAGTGAGCGACCTGGCTCGCGGGCATCCGCCGGGCGAGGCGGCGCGCGCGTGCCTGCTGGCGACGGAGCTGGCCAGGCGGGCCGGTCTTGATGAACGTGGTCAGGTCGAGGTCTATTACGGCACGTTGCTGCGGTTCGCTGGCTGCGCCGCGACGTCGCATGAGATCGCCGCCGTGTTCGGCGGTGATGACATCGTGGTCCGGGCTCGGGGTGATCTGATCGACCCGGCCGACCCGGGTGAGGCGCTGGAGTTCCTGGCGGGCCTGGGCGTTGACGCCGCGCGGTTGCGGGCGCTGGGCGGCCCGGCCGGCGTCGGACGACTGAAGGCCGAGGGGGCGCGGGCGGACTGCGAGGTCGGCGCGGACCTGACCGCTCGGCTGGGCCTGCCGGACGCGGTGCGGCGGGCCGTCCTGGACAGTTTCGAGCGGTTCGACGGTCACGGCGTCCCGGCGGGCCGGGCGGGCGCGGAGGTCGCCGAGGCGTCCCGGTTCGCGGCCGTCGGCTACGCGGCCGTAATGTTCGACGCGGTCGGCGGCGGTGATGTCGCGGCCCGGACCGTGGCCCGCTGGTCGGGTCGTGCGCTGGATCCGCAGATCGCCGCGATCTTCGCGGACGCGCCGGGTGAGCTGCTGGCGATCGCCAGTCCGGACGACCTGTGGCCAGCCGTAACCGATGCCGAGCCCGGGCCGCGGCGCACGTTCCGCGACGAGGCTGTGTTGGATGAGGCCCTGGCCGCGTTCGGCGACGCTGCCGACCTGAAGAGCCCGTGGTTCACCGGCCACTCGAGAGGGGTTGCCGCGCTGGCTCGCGCGGCGGCCGGGCTGGCCTGGCCGGCTGGCGCGGCGGCTGTCTACCGGGCCGGGCTGCTCCACGACCTGGGCCGGGTCGCGGTGCCGGCCGGGGTGTGGGAGCGGCCGGGTCCGCTGCGCGCTGAGGAGTGGGAACAGGTGCGCCTGCACCCGTACCACACGGGCCGGATCCTGGCCCGGTCCGCGGTCCTGGCCCCGCTGGGGTTGATCGCGTGCCGCCACCACGAGCGGGTGAACGGGTCCGGGTACCCGGCGGGCGTCGGCGGCGCCGACCTGGACACGGCCGCGTGCCTGCTCGCCGCGGCCGACGTGTACTGCGCGCTCGGCGAGGCGCGGCCGCACCGGCCCGCCCTGGAACCCGCCGCGGCGGCGCGGGTCCTGGCCAGCCTCCCGCTAGACCGGGCTGCGGTCCGCGCTGTGCTCGACGCCGCGGGGACCTCCTCGGCTGTGCTGCCGTCGCTGCCGGCCGGCCTGACCGAGCGCGAGCTGGACGTGCTGCGCCTGCTGGCCGCGGGCCGGACCAAGCCCCAGATCGCTGCCGACCTGGTGGTCTCGCCGTCCACGGTGCACACCCACACGGTGCACATCTACGCCAAGTGCGGCGTCTCGACCAGGGCCGGCCTGGCCATGTTCGCCATGCGGCACGGCCTGGCGGCCAGGACCGGGCCGCCCGCCGCCGCCAAGATCGACTGAACAGTCGATAGCTGCGGGCGGTCCCCGCTGCTTACGGTTCGTGGCAGGTAATCACCACCGATCCAGCACAGGAGCCCGCCATGACCACCAGCACCCCGATCATGACCGCCGAGCAGAACATCGAGACCGCCAGGCAGGTGTATCAGGCGTTCAGCCGCGGTGATGTCCAGGCCATCCTGGACCGGGTCACCGACGACATCGACTGGTCCACCGACGCGGCCATAGA
>Ga0209168_10000911_pt1 | contig 25578 bp, 21 predicted proteins | sample Coa_R1_FD_187156 | JGI IMG/M metagenome (GOLD analysis project Ga0209168, IMG submission 187156) | Surface soil microbial communities from Centralia Pennsylvania, which are recovering from an underground coalmine fire - Coalmine... | ecosystem: Environmental > Terrestrial > Soil > Unclassified ...
CGCCGTGCCGGTGGTGGCGAAAATCCCGGCGCCGATCGTGGCCCCCACGCCTAACGCAGTGAGGTGCCACTTGTTGAGCGAGCGCTTGAGTCCCCCCCGACGCTCGGCGTCGGCCTCGCAATCGGCGAGGGACTTCCGGACGAACAGGTTAGACGCCACTAGATCGTCCCCCGTTCGTCGTCCGCGTACGACGGCACGCCCGCCGTACTCAGCGACTCACCGCGCCCACCGCCACCCCGCCCACCTCGGCGGCCGCGGGCTCCTCACGCTGAATGCGCATCCCGTAGAACGACCGCCACACGAAGTAGACCGAGATCAGGAAGAAGATGGCCGCGATCAAGTGCACCAGACCGGCTCCCTGGCTGGCCCGCAACGAGACCGCGAGCTCGACCGCCAACAGACCGAACAACGTCGTGAACTTGATCACCGGGTTGAGCGCCACCGACGATGTGTCCTTGAACGGATCGCCGACCGTGTCGCCCACCACCGTGGCCGCGTGCAGGTCCGTGCCCTTCTGCTTGAGTTCGACCTCCACGATTTTCTTCGCGTTGTCCCAGGCGCCGCCGGCGTTGGCCATGAAGATCGCCTGATACAACCCGAACAGCGCGATCGAGATCAGATAGCCGATGAAGAAGTACGGCTCGACGAACGCGAACGCGAGCGCAGAGAAGAAGACGGTGAGGAAGATGTTGAGCATGCCTCGTTGGGCGTAGAGCGTGCAGATCTCCACCACTTTCTTGCTGTCTGCCACCGACGCCTTGGTCACGCCTTCGAGGCGGATGTTGCGCTTGATGAATTCCACCGCGCGATAGGCGCCCGTGGTCACGGCCTGCGTGGACGCGCCGGTGAACCAGTAGATGATCGCGCCGCCCGTGAGGAGGCCCAGCAGAAATGGCGGGTGCAGCATCGACAGCTTGTCGAGGTTCTGCGTTAGGCCTTTGGTGAGCGCCACGATGATCGAGAAAATCATCGTCGTCGCGCCGACCACCGCCGTGCCGATGAGCACCGGTTTGGCCGTCGCCTTGAACGTATTGCCCGCTCCGTCGTTTTCCTCGAGGAACCGCTTGGAGCGCTCGAACTCCGGCGCGAATCCGAAGTCCCGCTGGAGCTCCGCCGCAATGTTCGGCTCCTGCTCGATCAGCGAGAGCTCGAAGATCGACTGCGCGTTGTCGGTCACCGGACCATACGAGTCGACCGCGATCGTGACCGGGCCCATGCCGAGAAAGCCGAACGCGACGAGGCCGAACGCGAACACCGCGGGCGCCACCATCAGCGCATCCATACCGAAGCTCGCCACCCACGCGCCGATCGCCATGAGGCCCATGATCACGATGCCCAACCAGTAGGCGCTGAAGTTGCCGGCCACCAAGCCCGACAGAATGTTGAGCGATGCGCCGCCTTCCTTGGACGAGCTCACGATTTCGCGCGTGTGGATCGACTCGACCGACGTGAACACCTTCACCAACTCGGGGATCAACGCGCCGGCGAGCGTGCCGCACGTCATCACCGTCGAGATCTTCCACCACATCGTGCCGTCGCCTAACGTGGGCAGCAGCTTGTACGACACGAGATAGGTCAGGATGATCGACACGATCGAGGTCAACCACACCAGCGACGTGAGCGGCGCCTCGAAGTTCATCTTGTCCGCGGCCGCGTATCGCACCTTGGCGACCCATCCATTGATCAAGTACGATGCGCCGCTGGCGACGATCATCACGACGCGCATCACGAAGATCCACACCAGCAGCTGCACCTGCACCGTCGGCTCTTTCACGGCGAGCACGATGAACGTGATGAGCGCGACACCCGTCACGCCGTACGTCTCGAAGCCGTCGGCGCTCGGTCCGACCGAGTCGCCGGCGTTGTCGCCGGTGCAGTCGGCGATCACGCCCGGGTTGCGGGCGTCGTCTTCCTTGATGTTGAACACGATCTTCATCAAGTCCGACCCGATGTCGGCGATCTTGGTGAAGATGCCGCCGGCGATCCGGAGCGCCGCCGCGCCTAACGACTCACCGATGGCGAAGCCGATGAAGCACGGTCCGGCGTAGTCGCCCGGGATGAACAGCAGAATGCACAGCATCATCACCAGCTCGACGCTGATGAGCAGCATGCCGATGCTCATACCGGCGCTCAGCGGAATCGCGAAGCACGGATACGGCTTGCCGCGCAGGCTGGCGAACGCCGTGCGCGAGTTGGCGAACGTATTCACGCGGATGCCGAACCACGCCACGCTGTAGCTGCCGGCGATGCCCAACAAACTGAACAACAGAATGATGATGACCTTGGACGCGCCAAAGTGCTGCAGCACGCCGAAGTACAGGAGGATCACGACGCCGATGAACAGTTCCAGCAGGAGCAGGAACTTGCCCTGCTGCACGAGATAGGTCTTGCAGGTCTCGTAAATCAGCTCGGACACCTCGCGCATCGACCGGTGCACGGGCAGGCGTTTGAGGTTGCCGTAGATCACGAGGCCGAACAGCATGCCTAACGCGCAGAACACGAGGCCTACCATGAGCAGCCTGTGCCCCGGGATCCCGAAGAAGCTCACGGTCGACAGGTCGGGGATGCGGAGGTTCGCCTCGCCGCCGGCGTTCTCCGACGCCTGCGCGGCGAGCGCGGGCGCGGCAAGCGCCAGGGCGCTCAGCGCGAGAAACGGGTACAGTAGCACGCGCGCTGCGCGTCGAACGACAGGTGCCAACCAGTTCATCGGGAAACGCCTCCAAAAAGTACGAGCGACACGAAACGAGGGGTCGGGCGCCGAGCCGGGCGCCACGACAATGATCGATGCTTCACCCACACGAGGCAACGCCTCAGGCCGATTCCGCCCGACGCCACAACAAAAACACGGGAATGCCCACGACGACAATCGCCAGTCCGGCCAGTGCCTGCGCTCGCGTCTTGTCGGCGATGAGCAGGATGATCGCAGTGATCGCCGCGAGCAGGATGTACAGCCCCGGAAGCCAGGGATATCCCACCGCGCGATACGGACGCTCGGCGTCGGGGCGCTTGCGCCGCAGGATGAAGAGCCCCGCGGTCGTCAACACGTAAAACACCAATTGCGCGAAGATCACGTAGTTGAGCAGCTGGCCGTAGGTACCCGTTAGGCAAAGCAGCGACGTCCAGAGCCCCTGGTAGACGAGGCCGGAGGCCGGCACGCTGCGCACGTTCAGCTCGCCCACTTTCTTGAAGAACACGCCATCGCGTGCCATCGCGTAATAGGCGCGCGGCCCGGCGAGAATGAGGCCGTTGCTGCACCCGAACGTGCTGATGAGAATCGCGATCGCCATCACGGTGCCGCCGCTCGCGCCGAACAACACCGAGGCCGCCGCGGTCCCGACGCGGTCCTGCGTCGCGAACTGGATCCCGCGACCCATGATCGTGCTCGCCGTTGCCGATCCGGACATGGGCAGCGTGAACAGGTAGCCGACGTTGGTCAACACATAGAGCAGCGTAACGAGGCCAGTGCCTAACGCAAGCGCCAACGGCAGGTTGCGCTTCGGGTTGTGCACTTCCGATGCCGCGAACGTCACGTTGTTCCAGGCGTCGCTCGAGAACAGCGAGCCGACGAGCGAGGCGCCGAATGCCAGCACGAAGACCGAGCCGAGGTCGACGTGCCCGAAGAAATGCCCGCTGCCGAAATTCGCGGCCATCGCCGTCGCGTTGCGACCCAGCGTGAGACACAGAATGACCAACAGCGCCAGGGCGCCGGTCTTCACAATGGTGAACGTCGTCTGGATGAACTTCCCCTCGCGCACGCCGCGCAGGTTGATCCACGTGAGGAACCAGACGATGACCAACGCGACCAGCCGCTGCGGGCTCAGGCCGACGTCGATCGGTCCCCCTGAAGTCGCGAACGAATGGTGCGGAAACCAGCCATACAGCTCCGGCGAGATGGCCGGCACGAGCTCCCCGAGGAATCGCGCGAACGCGACCAGAACCGCCGCGATCGTACCCGTCTGAATGACCACAAAAAGGGTCCACCCATAGAGGAAGCCCATGAGCGAACCCATCGCCTCGCGCAAAAACAAATACTGGCCGCCGGCCTTCGGAAACATCGCCGCCAGCTCGCCATACGCGAGAGCGCCGAGCAGCGTCATGACCCCTGTGACGATCCAAACCACGAGCAACCAGAACGGCGAGCCGACCGACCGCGCGATGTCCGCTGAGACAATGAAGATGCCGGATCCGATCATGGCGCCCGCGACGAGCATCGTCGCGTCCACCAGCGTGAGCGCTTTGACGAACTCGTGCGGTGTCTCGGTGGTCGCAGGGCGATCGGCCACGACGGTGGTCATGCAGCTCCTGAATTTGGATGAGCAAACCTTCCGGCTGGCAGGCAAAGCCGGAGGCGCCTCACGAGCGCCACGAGCAGGGCCACAGGCGCCCAAAGTGACAGCCGCAGGAAGCTAACAAACGGCAAGATGGCGGACAATGAGTGCCCCATCCGCCCTCCGTCTCGTCCGGGGCGTCCGGGCCCTCCGCCCTACAGGACGAACTGCGTCACGAACACCGACGCAACCGGCGTTCCGTCCATCTTATGCGCGGGCCGGAAATGATATTCGGAGAGACGTGACTTGAGCTCTCGGTCGTAGCCGGAGTCTCCAGTGGGATCGAAATCGAACTTCACGACGCGGCCACTCTCGTCGATCGTGAAGCGCAGCTGCAGGGTCTTTCCATGGAGGCCTTTCGGAACCGGCAATGGCGGGATCACGGCGAAATCAGGCGTGGCAGGATAAACGGTTCCCTCGCCGCCGCCCGTGCCTGGACCATTGCCCGATCCGCGGCCCGGGCCGTTCCCTGCGCCGACACCACCTCCGGTACCGGGTCCCGATCCGGCGGTCCCGTCGGTACCGGCGCCCACTGATGGCGCAATCGCGATCACGGTTGGCGCACTCGCAGTTGGCGCCGCTGCCTGCAACGTTGGCGTGACCGTGGGTTGAACCTTCGGCTTCTCGACCGGCTTGGGCGGCTTCTTCACCACGGGCGGCGTGACTGTCGGCTGCGGTATCCGCGGCGCGGGCGGCTGCGGAGTCGCAAGGCGCATGAACTTGACCCGCTCCTGCGACGACCTCGCGCCGCCGAGTCCAGGTCGGCCGCCGCCGCCACCGCCGGTCGGTCCAGCGCCCCCAGCACCGCGCGCAATCTCTGCCTTGTCGACCGCGAACATTCCGCCGACGAGCAAGAACACGATCAGCGCATGGATGCCGAGCGACACGAGCAATCCCCACCGACCAGGCCGCTCGGTTGGAACACCGATCGGCGGTCGGTATGGCGGCAGCGGCCGCTCGGGCTCAGTGATTGGCGCGCGCTTCGGCTTCGAGATGGGCTCGACCTCCCTCCACCCGTCCTATCCGGACGGGGCCTCGATGTTCCTTCAAGATAACGAAAAAGGAATGCCGTCCGGTGTCATTTCCGCAAACGGCCATCCTGGCCGGCCTCATGCTCTAACGCAACGGGGTCGCGAACGTGAAACGGGCTCGCCCGGCATATGCCGCGGCGAGCCCGTTTGGTCCGTCCCATCCAATGAATCTATTTCGGCGGAATGCCGATGATCTTAACCCCTGCACCGCGCGCTACGTCCATGGCGTGAATCACATCCTGGAACGTCACCGCGGTATCGCCCTTGACGAAAATGATCTTGTCCGGGCGCGGATCGTAGATCTCGTGCAGCCGCTTGCTCAGGTTGTCCTTCGTCACTTCTTCGCTGTTGATCTTGTACGTACCGTGCGGCAGCACCTGGAGCACGATCTGATCCGGCGGTGGTGTCGTCGTCGTCGGTGGCGGATTGGGATCGGGCAGCTGCGTGTCGATCGCTTTTCGCGCGAGCGGCACCGCCACCATGAAGATCACCAGGAGCACCAGCAGCACGTCGATCATCGGCGTGACGTTGATGTCGTTGGTGAGGCCGCGCTCGTTCGCGTTTGACATAGCCATGGTCGCGGTCTCCTGTCCTACTGTTTGTTAGGCGTCGGGGTCAAGATGTCGCCCGGTACCGTGGACCGCGTTCCCGGCGTCTGGTCCGTAATCGCCGCCATGACACGCACGCCGTTGTGCTCGATGATATCGATCGCGTTGAGCACCTTGGAGTACTTCAGGTTCCGGTCCGCCTTGAGGTACATGATGAACTCCTGCCGTCCCGGGGCCCCGAAAATTTCCTTCGTGCGATCCCCGAGCGTTGCGTTCGGAATCGGTTTCTTGTTCAGATAGTACTGTCCGTTGGCATCGATCCCGAGGACGACGTCGTCGTTCTCCTCGGGATGCGCCTTGATGTTGATGCCATCGGGCGGCTGCGCCTGGAAGCCGGAATTGATGAGCGGCGTCACGATCATGAAGATGATCAACAACACGAGCATGACGTCGATCAACGGCGTGACATTCGGCTCCGCTTTGACAGCGCCGCTCGAACCTGTGGACGACATCGCCATGAGTCGACTCCTCGATCAGAGAATGGCGCCTACTGCGAGATCGGGCCGCTCTGTGAGCTCGACGCCGAGGAGGCGTTGAACTCGCGGGTGAACCGCGACCGGCCGAACTCTCCGGCCACGCCCTTGATTAGATAGTCGATCATCTCCTTCGAGGTGTACGTCATCTCGACGGAGAGATTGTCGATTTTGGTCGAGAAGTAGTTGAAGAACCACACGGCCGGAATGGCGACGATGAGACCGAAGGCCGTCGTGATGAGGGCCTCGGAAATACCGGCCGACACCGAGCCTAACCCGCCGGCGCCCGACACCGCCATGCCCTGGAACGCGTTCACGATGCCCATGACCGTTCCGAGCAGTCCGACGAACGGCGCCGTCGCGCCGACCGTCGCCAGCACGGCCAACCCGCGCTTGAGCTCGGAGACGATGATCAACATGTTGCGCTCCACCGCGCGCTCGGCCGAGTTGATGTCGGCGACCGTCACCGACCCGTCCTGCAGCAGCGGCTTGACCTCGCCTAACGCTCCGCCCAACACGCGGGCCACGTGCGACTTCTTGTAGGTCTCGGCGAGCTTGATGGCCTCGTTGAGGTTGTCTTCCTCGAGGAACTGCGAGAACTCGGGTGCGAACTTCCGGGTTTCGGACTGCGCCTTGCGCAGCCGCCACCACTTTCCGATCGCGATGGTGAGCGAGAAGATCGACATGATCGCGAGAACGATCACGATGCCCTTCGCGAACCAACCCATCGTGACGAACATGGCAGAAATCGACAGACTCATGGACGGACGTCCTCCGACGGTGTGCGAGTGGTGAACCTACGACGCCGATCGATCAATGCGGTTTCGCGAACGAGAACGGGAACTGCACGAGCTCTTTCACCTTTCGACCGCCCGTTTCGGCGGGATAGAACTTCATGCGCGGCAGCACGTTCTTGACCGAGTTCGTGAACAGGTCGTTGGTCGACTTGAGCACCTTGAACGTGCTCATGTCCGCCCGGCCCGTGGTGTCGATCACGAACTGCACGAGCACCTCGCCTTCGACGCCGGCGCTCTCGAGCATGCTCGGATATTGCGGCTTCGGATTGTCTTCCCTGGCCAACGCCGGCTTCTCGACCTGGAACTCGAAGTACGTCTGGTCGGGATTCACCGGTCCTTTGCCGCCGACGACGCCCTTCGACGTGCCGCCTTCGACGCCCTTACCGGAGAAGTCGGCCTCGTTAGTCACCGCCTTCGACAGGTCGACATCCGGAATTTTCGTCGGGATGTTGATCGGCGGCGTCAGCACCTGGAAGCCCTTGGGAGGCGGCGGCGTAACCGTGGTCTGCGGCGGCGGCGGCTTCGGCGGCTCCGGTTTCGGTGGAGGCGCCTTGGTCTGGACGAACTTGACGTCCTCTTCGCGGTGCTCCTTCTGATTCCGCAGTCCCGCATTCAGCGTGACCGCGACCGCGAGTCCAATCAGCGCCGCGTGCAAGATGATGCTCGCAACGACACTGCCTGGATGCTTGTCCCGCTTGGGCTTGGATTCGAGCAGCGTGGTGAACATGCTCGATCACGCTCCGCTGTGAAGGGTTCCACACCAGTCCGTAACGCTTCGGGAACTTACCGGCGGCAAATGAGGCAGTAATGCCGCCGACATTAAGAAATCGTGAAGGCGTTGTTAGATTTCCGACACGCCAGCGGCGACTCTTCCCCGATGTCGAGCCCGCTTACGCCGCGGCTGGACCTTCCGCGCCGTCCCGCAAAACGTGGTCCGGTTCTTCGTCAGGCACCGGAAGCGTCACGGTGAACGTGCTGCCGCGCCCATAGCGCGATCGAACGGAGATGGTTCCACCATGGGCTTCGGCAATCCACTGGCTGATGGCGAGTCCCAAACCGAATCCTGACCGTTCGGTGCCGCGCGAGCGCGCGCGATCGGCGCGATAAAAGCGCTCGAAGATGTGCGGCAGGTCGGAGGCGGAGATGCCGATCCCGGTGTCGCGCACCGAGAACGCGACGGTGTGCTCGTACGAGACGAGCGAGATCTCCACGCTGCCGCCGCGCGGCGTGTACTTGATGGCGTTTGTGGTGAGGTTCAAGAACAGCTGGCGCAGCCGGGCCCGGTCGCCGAACACCGCCACGCGGGCCGGCTCGGCCATCGTCACAGTTAGGCCGGCGGGCTCGGCGAGAATGGTGGCCGTTTCGAACACCTCGCGCGCCAGCGGCTCGAGGTCCACGCGCTCGCGATGCAGGTCGAAGCGCCCCTCGTCGGCGCGCGCGAGCGTGAGCAGGCTCTCCACCAGGTCCGCCATCCGCGTCGTCTCGTGCAGCGCTTCCTCGAGCGCCACCATGCGCTCGGCCCGGGTCGAGGCGCTGCTCATCGAGCGCTCGACGTCCGCGCGGAGCACGGCCAGCGGCGTCTTGAGCTCGTGGCTCGCGTCCGCCGTGAAACGCCGCAGCGCCGAGAACGATTTCTCGAGCCGCTCCATCATCTCGTTGAGCGTGATGCCGAGGCGCGCCATCTCTTCGTTCGCGTCGTCGATCGGCAGGCGCCGGTGCAGGCTGCGTCCATCGGTGATCGCCCGCATCTCGTTGATCATGTGCCCAACGGGACGGAACGCGCGTCCGGCGATCATGTAGGCGAGGCCAACGGACGCCATGAGCAGCAGCGGCGCGACCGCGAAGCTGGTTCCGATGAGTTCCCGGATCGCGATGTCCGTCGACTTGACCGACTCCGCGGCCACCACGCGCTGCACGTTAGGCACGGCCATGTCTTCGTTGACGGCCACGAGCAGCAAGCGGTCGCCGCCGACGTCGAGCAGCTCGCCCTGGCCGCCCGGCTTCACCGAGATCGCCTCGCGCTGCAGCGTCGTGCGGTCGTCCTCCGAGAGCTGGCGGAGCGCGAAGGAGCCGTACAGCAGCCGGCCGCTGGGGTCGAGCACCAGCACGTAGCCTTCCATGCCCTCCAGCAGCGTGCGCAGCTCGGGCGAGATCATCGGTCCGCTCAGCGTGTCGCGCGTGACCGTGACCGGACCGGACTTGCTCGCCTGCGAAATGATGGTGGATGCGAGGTTCGCCTGCGCGAGCACGTGCTTCGACAGCTCCTCGTACGAACTCGCGCGCCGCGCCGTCCACAACGCGGCCGTGAATGCGATCATCGTCCCGACCATCGCCCCGGCGTACGCGATCGTGAGCCGGGCCCGGATGCTTCTCACCGCGCTCCTCCGCGCATCATTCGCGTATCACGTAACCCACGCCGCGCACGGTGTGGATCAGCTTCACCGACTCGTTCGCGTCGACCTTCTTGCGCAGGTGGTTGATCACGACGTCGACGATGTTGGTGCCGGGGTCGAAATGATAGCCCCACGCGTACTCGGTGATGAGCGTGCGGCTCATCACGCGCCCGGTGTGGCGCATGAGGTACTCGAGCACCGTGTATTCCTTGGGCGTGAGCTCGAGATCGCGTCCCGCACGCCTAACGGTGCGCGTGTTCTTGTCCAGCTCGAGGTCCTTCACGCGCAGCTGCGGCTCCGCGATCGCGTGCGGCCGGCGGCTCAGGGCTTCGACGCGCGCCAAGAACTCCTCGAACGCGAACGGTTTGGTGACGTAGTCGTCGGCGCCCGCACGGAGCGCCTGCACCTTGGCGTCTACCGCGTCTTGCGCCGTGAGCACCAGCACCGGGCGCTGAAAGCCGCGGGCCCGCAGGTTGTGCAGCACTTCCATACCCGATCGGCCCGGCAGCCGCATATCCAGCACGATGAGATCATACGCATCCGAGTGGGCCCTCCGTTCGCCCTCTTCACCGTCCGGTACGAGATCGACGCCCCACCGCTGTTCCTCGAGGCCGCGTTTGACGTACTGGCCAACGGTCGGATCGTCTTCGATCACCAGGATCTTCATGGCGTGCGTCGCTCACTCATCCCGCCGTGGGGCGGTGGAATCCGTATTCGCGAATTTTGCGATACAACGTCTTGGGCGAAATCCCGAGGATCTCGGCCGCCTTGCCCTGGTGCCAATTGACGTGCACGAGCACCGATTCGATGTGCGCCCGTTCCACGTCGTCGAGCGGCACCATCGGCTCGGCCGCACGCCCGCCTCCCGCCGGCCCGCCTAACGGAAGGTCGGCCGCGTGCACCACGCCGTCCGTCGCCAGCAGCACCGCGCGCTCCATCACGTTCCGCAGCTCGCGCACGTTCCCCGGCCACGCGTAGCGCTGCATCGCGTCGAGCGCATCGGGCGCCAGCGCCGGCGCCGACGATCCGCCGAACTGCGACAGAAAATGATTCGCGAGCAGCGGCACGTCCACCGTGCGCTCGCGCAACGGCGGCAGCGTGATGCTGATCGTATTGATGCGATAGTACAGATCGCTGCGAAAGGTTCCGTCGGCCACCCGCTGCGCCAGATCCTGATTGCTGGCCGCCACCACCCGCAGATCGGTGTGGACCTTCTGCGTGCCGCCCACACGATAGAAACTGCCCAGCTCGAGCGCCCGCAGCAGCTTGCCCTGGAGCCGCTGATCCAGCGCGCCGATTTCATCCATGAAGATCGTGCCGCCCGACGCCAGCTCGAACAGGCCCAGCTTTCTCGCGACCGCGCCCGGAAACGCACCGCGCTCGTGGCCGAACAGCTCGCTCTCCAACGAGTCGTCGGGAATCGCCGCGCAATTCACGTCGACTAACGGACCGGCCTCCCGGTGCGACAGCTGGTGCAGCGCGTGCGCGATGAGCTCCTTGCCCGTTCCGCTCTCGCCCGACACGAGCACGGCTGAATCGCTCTTGGCCACACGCTCGACGAGCGCCAGCACCGCCTGCATCGGCGCGTACTGCGTCACCACCTCGGGCGCCGCATCGGCGCGCGCGAGCCGCGTTTGCAGCAGCGTGTTCTCGATCGACAACTGGCGCTTCTCCCACGCGCGGCGCACCAGCACTTCGATCTCCGCCATGCGATAGGGTTTGCTCAGATAATCGTACGCGCCGAGCTTCATCGCGCTGATTGCCGTCTCGATGGTGCCGTTGCCGGTAATGATGATCACCTCGGGCGGCGACACGTCCTCGCGCACCTGGCGCAGCACCTCGAGTCCATCGAGCTCCGGCATCACGATGTCGAGCAGCGCGACATCGAACGCCTCCGCGCGCAGCGCGTCCAGCGCGGCCCGCCCATCCGTGAACGTCCGCACATCGTGACCGCGGCCGGCCAAGAACTTTTCCAGCAGCGCGCCGAGGTTCGGCTCGTCTTCCGCGATCAGAACCTTGATTCGTGCATCGCCTCTCATATCGTCTTCTCCTTGCCCTGGCCGTCCGTCGTCGGTTTGGCCTGACCCGCCGGCAAGTGCACGCGGAACGTGCTGCCCACACCGAGCTGGCTGTCCACTTCGATGCGCCCTCCGTGATCGGCGACGATGCCGTAGCAGATGGACAATCCGAGACCGGTGCCCCGGCCCGGCGACTTGGTCGTGTAGAACGGTTCGAACAGCCTGCCTAACTCAGGGCCGGCGATGCCGCGTCCCTGGTCCTCGACTTCGATCACCACGCCGCCGTGCGGCGCGTCGTTGCGGCTGCGGATCACCACGCGCCCGGTCCCATCCATGGCGTCACTCGCGTTGAGCAAGAGCGCCATCAGCACCTGCGCCAACTGCTCGCGGCTGCCGTACACGGGCGGATCGACGTCCGCGTCCAGCGACGCCTCGACTTTCACGTGCTTGAAGCGCGGGTGATGCTTGAGCAGGAATAGCGTGTGTTCGACCACGTCGTTCGGATCCACGGGCTCGCGCGCATCCCCGCGCGGACGGCTGAAATCGAGCAGCCCGTCCACGATGCGCTTGCTGCGGTGCACCTCGTGATCGATGATGTGCGTGTATTCGGCAATCGAATCGCGCAGCGGACCCGGGACGTCGCTCTCGCTCAGCTGCAGCGCCAGACTCTCGGCGCAGGCGGCGATCGTGGCCAGCGGGTTGTTGATCTCGTGCATCACGCCCGCCGATAGTTGGCCTAACGCAGCCAGCCGCTGCGCCTCGGCCACGCGCTCGTGGGCGCGCTTCCACTCGGTGATGTCCTCGCCGATGGTGATCACGTGCGTCACCGCCGCGTCGTTGATGCGCATCGGAATCTTCGACACGCGGTACGTCCTGAGCTCGCCGGATGCGTTCGACGGCATCTCGAACTGCGTCATCGCGCCCGTGCGGAACACCTCGTCGAACTCCTGGCGCAGCACGTCGGCGGGTTGGCGCCGGAGGATCTCGAAGATCGTCCTGCCTAACGCTTCCTCCCGCAGCACCCCCTGGAGGCCGGTCTCGCGCTTCCGGTTCCACGCGTGCACGCGATACTCGCGATCCACGACGTAGAGGCCCACCGGCAGCGAATCGACGATGCGCTCGATGAACCGGCGCTGCTCGTCGATCTGGCGCGTCCGCTCCACCACCGCTTCTGCGGCGCGGCGCGCGCTCTCATCGGCGGCGAGCGCCGACCCGACCAGGAAACCGGCGGTGGTGAGCACCGTCCGCTCGAGCGCGGACATCGGTGTGCGACGCACCGTCACGAGCGTACCGACCGTTCCGTCGCCGTCGGACGCCGCGAGCGGCGTGAGCACGACCACGTCCGCGTGCCCGTTTCGTCTGCCGTATGGCGCCGGCAGCTGATCGGCCGTGACTTCTATGGTGCCACCGCTCGCGCGTGCGAGTCGCTCCGCTCCATCCTCGGCCGAGTCCACGGGCACCCGCCACAAGGAGCACTCGTCGAGGTCGAGACCCGCTCGCAGGGTTTCGAGCAGTTCGTCCAGAGGATCGGCAAGCGCCGAAGCCGCTGCTCCCGTTGCCAGCCGCTCGGCGAGCGAAGCAATCAGAAGCAGAAGTTCACTACATGAGCTATCGACCGGAGCATCCGACGGCGCCACACGTGACTGACGAGGCACGGATCCTCGATTAGGCGGGATGCTCTAACCTAAGGTACAGACCCGTCCCCGGACAAGATGACCGAAGAACTCCACGGCGCCCATCCGGCTGCGGATTCGACAGTTGCCTGTCACCCAGGCAGCGAAATCGGTCAAATTCGGCAAGAAATTCCGGTACGACGGTTGCCCTGCGCGTCGTCGCCACTCGAACACAGGAGATTTGTCTATGGCGTACCGTGGAAGCTCACTCGTTCCGTTCTTCGGCGGCGAGATGCGGCCGTTGTTCGGACTCCGCCGTGAAATCGACCGGCTATTCGATGATATGGCTGGCGGTAGCGAGCGCTCGCGCTGGACTCCAGCAGTGGATGTCCGCGAGTCAGAGAAATCGTTGGCCATCGACGTCGAGCTGCCGGGCATCAAGCCGGAGAATGTCGAAGTCAACGTGGAGAACGGCGTGCTTTCGATCACCGGAGAAAAGCACTCCGAGCGTACCAACGAGGAGAAGGGCCGGTATCACATGGTCGAGCGCAGCTACGGCTCGTTCTTCCGCTCGTTCCAGCTGCCGGCAGGCGTGGACGAGTCGCAGATCAACGCGTCGTTCCACGATGGCGTGTTGACGGTCGACATCCCGAAGGCCGCGCTGCCTCAGCCGCGGAAGATTCAGATCGCCGGGCACACGGAGAAGGACACGACCTCCGCGCCCAGCCGCGAGCCGGTCACACGGAGCTCGCACGCCGCGGGTTCGACGTCGCCGTCCGCCGACCGCATGGCGGCCAGCGGATCGGAGCAGACGCCTAACGAATCGCGTCGGTAGCCTCCCGCCGGCGTCGCGCACCACATCGCCGCTGCGGCTCAGGCCGTGGCGGCGATTTGCGTTAGGATTTCGTCGTTGGTTCGTTTGTGTCCCGGCGAGTCTTCGATGTGGCGCCACGCGATGCGGCCGTCCGTGCCGACGAGGAAATAGGCGCGGTTCGCGTAGAACCGGTCGGGGATCAGCACGCCGTACGCGCGAGAAATGTCGCGCTTGAAGTCGCTCAACAGATCCACGCGCATGTTGTGCTTGGCCTTGAATTCGCGCAGCGTGGGCACGGAGTCGACGCTGATCGGCAGCACCACGACGTCTTTGCCCGTGAACTGATCGAAGTCGTCGCTCAGATCGCAGAGCTCTGCGGTACACGTACTCGTGAAGGCGAGCGGGAAAAACGCGATGAGCACGCGTTTTTTGCCGCGAAACGACGACAGCGAAACCGGTGACCCGGCGGTCGAATCAGCGGTGAAGTCGGGAGCGGGGTCGCCGACGGCCGGGCTCGAGCCGGTCGCGGTGGATGACGCTGGTGCGGACATCGGAGCCATTCCTCCCTTGGTCGGGTGCGCGCAAGCTAGATCGGCGCCACACGACCGGCAACGGCTCCTGGCACGGTGTCAGGGACTTTCGCGGCGCGGAGGTTCGCGCGTCGCATCGCGACGCGGCTCGGTTCGCGTGGGCGTCGAGCCGCCGCTCGACGGCGGCCGGATCAATTCTTCCGCTGCGAGCAAGCTGCGCGACAACTCCGCCATCGTCATGTTGCGACTCTGGCTCGTGCGTTGCAGCACCTTGTATGCAGCGCTTTCGCTGATCGAGTCGCGCTCCATGAGAATTCCCTTAGCACGCTCGATGACTTTGCGATCCTCGAGTCGTTTGCGCAGATCGTCCGACTCGTGCCGCTGCTTCATCCATTCCTCGTGACGCGCTTCGGCGATCGCGATGGCGGCGCTCAGTTGGGCAGCCGTTACCGGCTTGACCAAATAATGAAACACCGGTAACGCCGACGCTTGACCCAACGTCTCCGCGTCGCTGTACGCGGTGACGATGATGATCGGCACCGGGCGGTCTCGGTGTATGCGTTCTGCCGCTTCCAAGCCCGTTAGGTGCGGCATTCGCACGTCGAGCAGCACCAGATCGGGGCTCAAAGTGCGCGCCATCGACACCGCCGTCACACCATCGGCGGCAATGCCGATCACGCTATGGCCGAGCGAGCGCAGGTCTTGCTCGAGCCCCAGCGCCGTAACGCTCTCATCCTCGGCGATCAAGATTCGTAGCGGCGATGGCAATGGTGACTCCGTCGTGTCATCTTGAGTTCACGCGCAGCCTGCAAGACACGGACCCCCGAGTCCCGTGAGTCCGTTCTTCCGCGTCTTCGTGGTCGAATACAGAGTTGAGACATGTCCGATTCGCGCATCGTCATCGTGGCTCCGCCCAAACCGCATGCACGCGCCGCAGCGACGACGCGCGCATTGGCGCGGGCGCTCGAGCGACTGGACTTTCGCGTCGCACACGTCTCGACGGCGGACGCGGTCGACGCCGTGGACGAACACGTGGAGGCGGTGCTCGTGGCCGCTCCTCGTCCAATTGTGCTCCCGATCGCGCGCCGGCTCAAGACCCGGTTTCAGATGCCGCTCTTGCCGATCGTTGCGCTTACGGCCGCGCCGCGGGACAGGCCTAACGGCGCGGCGCCCGACGTGTGGCTGCGCGCGTCGACGCCGGCCGCCGATGTCGCGGACCGCGTGGAAGAGCTCGTGCGCATCCGCCACGCCGAGCGCGAGATGGTGCGATTGAGCACGACGTTGGCGGAGCTGGCGGCGGAAAATGGCCGGCTGTACGAGCGCGCCCGGCGCGACGCCGAAGCGACCGCGTTGTTGCTGCGCGAGCTGCAGCATCGCGTGCGCAACAATCTCGCGGCGATCCAGGCGCTCCTCGTGCTGGAGCGGCACCGCATACCGCCGCGCGAGCTGCCCGAAGCGCTCGATGTCGCGATCGCGCGGCTGCGCAGCATGGCTGCGTTGCAAGACTCGCTGCTGCCGCATGCGAGTGAAGTGGAGCTGGCGTCCCTGGCGCGCGCCGTGGCGAACGGCGCGCTCGACGTCTTCGGCGCCGGCGATCGCGTGCGCTGCGACGTGACCGGCGGCGCGACGCTTCCGGCGCGGAGCGCGAGCGCCGTTGCGATCGTGCTCAACGAGTTGATCACGAACGCGCTCAAGCACGCGGACGCGCGCACGGTCGGCGTCACGATTCGTCAGCACGCGGGCGCGGTGGAGCTCGATGTCACCGATGATGGATGCGGCATGCCGACGCAAGCAGGCACCGGCAGCGGACTCGTGATCGTGCGTGCGGTGGTGCAGAACGAACTCGGGGGTTCGTTGTGCTACGTGCCGGCGATGCGTGGGACGCGGGCCCGGATCGCGATTCCGTCGGCGGGCGCGGACGCCGCGGTCGCGGCGGGCGAGACCGCCGGCTGAGCGGCGCCCATGTCGGGCATGTCGGCGGGCGGGCTCGCGGCGACCAGCACGGCGGTCGCCGCGAGCACGGCCGCCGCCGCGACCAGCTCCAGGGCCGCGGAGCGGCGCAGCCGCCGCGCCGCGGCCTCGGTGCCTAACGCAGGGCGCAGGATGCGCCAATTGATCGCGCCCAACGCCACGACCGTCGCCACGAGCGCCAGCTTGATCAAGAGCGTCCGCCCGTAGTCGCTGGCCACGAAGGCGTGCCAGCTGCCCAGGTGCAGCCACGCGGCGATGACGCCTGTGACGACGAGCACGCCGGCGGACGTCAGGGCCACCGGCGAGAACGCGTTCACGAAGTCGGCGGCCGCGGCACCGCGCGTGCCCTCGTCCTGCGCCAGGCACGCTGGCATGGCGACGACCGCGATGCCCAGCAGCGTGCCTATCCACGAGCCGGCGGCCAGGATGTGGAGCGCGTCGGCCGACACGGCGAGTGCGCGCCGATGCGTCGCCGCGGCCGCGTGTCCGCTGAATGCAAACGACAGTGCGAGCACGAACGCTGCGGCCTCGGCCACTCGCCAACGGGCGGCCCCGGCTTTGAGCGCGGCCACGATCGCGATGATGCAAGCCGCCACCTCGAACAGCCACGCCCACCCCCACACCGTCGTGGTGACGATCGCCGTCACGTCGACCGGCATCGGCGGGTTGCCGCGGAGCGCGGCGACCTGCGCGGCGAGTCGCAATGCGGCGTCGATCAGGAGCAGCGCCGTGGCTAACCGAAACACGACGAGCGCCCTCGCGTCGACACGCCGCGCCAGCTCGGGACGGCCGGCGGCGGCGCGCGGCGTCACCCGGCGGGCGAGCACGATCGATCCGACTAACGCAAGCATCGCCACGAAACTCACCCACCGCACGATCACGTACAGCGGCGACTCGACGTCGAAGCCGCCGGCTTCGGTGGTGTCCATCGACATCGCCGGGCCCGTATGTGCGACAGTCTCGGCCTCGGCTGCGGGCGGCGCCTTCGTCGGCGCCGCAATCGCGCTCTCGGCGATCGTGAAGGTGAAGCTGCCGTGCGCCGGATGGCCGTCATCCGACGTCGTGCGCCAGCGCACCGTGTACGTGCCAGGTGCGAGCGAACGCTCGAGCGGTACCTCGAGCGTGTGCTTGGGAATGTGAACGAGGAATGGGGCGCCCGAGTCTACGCGAGCGCCGGATCCATTCATGACCTCGATCCGCGTGGCACCGAGCTGCGGATCCTCGCTGAACGACAATCCGACTGCGGACGGCGCGGCGGCGAGGGTCGAGCCGGCGGGCGGAGCGCTCGACACGAGCACGAGGTGCGCGAACGCCGAGCGCGGAATCGCGAGGCCCGCGATCAGCAGCACGACGAACAGGCCGATGTGGGGGAGGTACGATCGCCGGTGGCGCGTGTGTCGGATCAGCTGACGTCCTCCGCGACGCGAGTAAGAGGCGGCACGTTACACAACAGGCCCGGCGGTGTACGCATCCGCCAGGCCTGCGGTGAATCGGCGATGGAGCGTGCGAGGCTCGAACTCGCGACCTTTCGGTTGCAAACCGAATGCTCTCCCAACTGAGCTAACGCCCCGATGCCCGAGAAAGATAAAATCGCCCGCGTAGAGCGGCCAGAGCGTGCTTCCACCGTCCGATCGACCGGTCTACGTTTCGCGTGGGATCTCAATCGAGGAACGCAGCGATGAGCAGCACGCCACAGACCAACGCCACGCCGGCCACGCGGCATCTCACGGTGCGTTGTCCGTTCTGCAGCACCTGGAATCGTGTGGACGCAGCCCGTGTGAGCGATCGCCCGAAGTGTGGCAACTGCGCCCGACCGCTCCTCCTCGATCGCCCGCTGGCCATCGACGACGATTCCTTTCAACGCACGATCGCGGAAACCGAGGTGCCGGTGTTAGTCGACTTTTACGCCGACTGGTGCGGCCCGTGCAAGATGATGGCGCCGCTGCTCGACGAAGTCGCCGCGAGTCGCCAAGGCACTCTGCTCGTCACAAAGCTGAACACGGATCTCGCGCCCCACACCTCGCAGCAGTACAACGTACGCGGCATTCCAACCACGATTCTCTTCCGCGACGGTCGTGAAGTTGCGCGCGAGGTCGGGGCCGTGCCGAGGGCGCGCCTCGAGGCCCTCGCCTCGAAATAGCCGAGCGCCCGTGTCTCATGAGGCTGCGCTGTGGGGCGGGCCTGAACGACAAAGTCATCAGACGACACAGCCTTCGAAGCCTTTGCCCTTCGAAGCCTTTGTCCCCGACACCTACTCGTGCGCCGGCAACGGCTCCATCGTGTCGGGATTCACCGGTACCTGCACCTCGTCGCGATACGGCGACGTCATCATCGTCACGCGCAGGCGCGGGAACGCATCCATGAACGCGCGGTAGCTGAGGCCCCACAGACCCAGAAAACCGAGCGTGATGCCGATCTCCCAGATGCCGAACAGGAAGTGCGGTGAGTCGGCGTGCAGCGACGGATACACCTCGATGTAACGCAGCAGCCAGATCCCGACCACGCTGCTGAGCGCGAAGAGGAAGAACGTCGGCAGATACACCTTCGCCGCGCGCGACAACAGACCGAAGAACGGAATCACGAATGCCAGGAACACGATCGCGAGCGTCGCCCATTCCCACGGCGCCTCGAGTCGGCCGTGGAACCAGTGCGTCTCCTCCGGCATGTTGCCGTACCAGATCACCAGGTACTGCGCGAACGTCAGGTAGCCCCAGAACGCCGTGAACGCGAAGCCGAGTTTGCCGAGATCGTGGAAATGGTGCTCGGTGATGAGGTCATCGGCCGCGAGATGCTTCCGCCACCACATCACGAGGAGCGACCACGACATGATCGCGGCCAGCCACGCACCCATGTAGAACCACCAGCCGTACATCGTGCTCTGGAAGAACATGTCGAGCGACATCGACAAGTCCCAGGAGTGCATCAAGTAGAAGAAGTTGAACAGCAGGCACATCACGACCGCGAGCGTGCCCTGCATCGAGTGCGTCGAGTGGATCTCGCGGCGCTCCTCGCCGAACCCGCGGCGCATACGGTCGCGGATCCCCTTCGCCCACGCGGCGCCGGTATCGTTAGGCAGGAGCCCGACGTCCAGCCGCACGCACTTGTAGATGTACCAGAGGCTGAGCACGGTCAGGATCAGGAACAACCCGATCTCGCGCCCAACGAAGAACGGCGGATTGAGCCAGAACCGCTTCTCGGGAATCGGCGCCGCGCCCGAAAACCACGGGAAGATGTGCTTGCCGCCCAACATGATCACGATGAGCAACAGCAGCGCCACCGGCATGAAGGCCACGTAGCCCTCGATCATCCGCACGATCGTGCGCGACCAGCGTGCGGTGGTGATGCGCTGCACCGCCACCACGATCACGCCCGCCTGCGACACGCTGGCGAAGAACAGCCAGTTGAAGTGCATCGCCTGCCACATGCGATCCTGGCCGGTGAACGCGCCGATCAGGAATACGATGAGACCGATGATCGCGAACGCTGCGCTCCACGTGGTCACCCAGCGCGGCATCGGTTTGGACGTCAGCCGGACGAGCTCCTCGCGGCTGGGCATGTCTCGATCGGTGTGCGCGTGCGAGCTCACGGGCGGACTCCCTTGGGTGCGGCAGACGGCTTGGCTGTGCTAACGCTGTCGGTCGGTGTCGCGGTCTGCGCCGGCAATGCGGCCGTGTCCTCGAGCTCCGACATCCATGCCGCGACATCCTGCGGGCGGTACGGCGCCGGACGCGTCGGGCCCGTGCGCGTGTAGCCCGGCACCGCGCGGCCGTTCTCCCCGGGGAATCCCGGCGGCGATGTGTCCGCCGTGACGCCCGGGATTTTCCCTTCCAACGCGCGGACGTAATTCACGACGTCCCAGCGATCCATGTCTTCGATACGGTCGTACGTCGGCATGAGGCCGCGACCGTTTCGGATCATGCCGTAGATGTAGCCGTCGGTGCGATTCTTGGTGACGTCGCTCAGCAGGCTGGGCGCGGGTACGCCGAATTTCACTGCTGTGCCATTCCCGCCCCCGCCGATGCCGTGGCATACGGCGCAGTTGATCTGGAAATACTTGCGCCCGTTGTCCAACGATGCCGGCGTCGGCGCGTGCGGATTCGGCAAGTTGGACATCGAGTCGATCGTGCCCGGCAGCGGCTGATACGACACGACGTACGCCGGCTCTGGATTCCCCGTGAGCGGCACCGAATACACCGGCGTGCCGCGCATCGGCGTCACCGTGTCGCCCGCGTACTCCCACTGCCACGGCTTGATCTTGGGCTGCTGCTTGAAATCGGTAAACCACTCGCAGCCCGTCGCCGCAACGGTCACCGCCACCAGCGCCACCGCGCGCGCCGTGCCTAACGCTCTACTGCTCACCGCGCACCTCCACCGCCCCGTGCTTCGTGAGCGCGTCCTTCACGTCGGCCTGCCGATCGGGCGGACATTCCACCCAAACGCCGAAATTCGCATCGCTGAATCGCTCGTCGTACCCGACCGTCATCGTGATGCGCGGAATGCGCGACACGATGAACAGGCCGAGGACCGTGGCGAGCGAGCCGATCAGCACCATGAGCTCGAAGCTGATGATCGTGTACGGCACCCACGACGGCACCACCTTGCCGCCGACGACTAACGGCCAGTAATCCGAGATCCAGATCGGGATCCAGTAGCCGAACGTCGCGCCGAGCAAGCCGCCGATGAGCGTGTACCGGCGCACGATGCTCGGCCCGGTGTTGAGAATGTGCTCGAGCTCGTGGCGCGGCGCCGGCGAATACACCCGAATGTTGCCGGCCCTGAGCTTCTTCACCGCCTCGATCGCATCGACCGTCGAGTCGAGCTCGCGGAATACTCCGACGATGCCTTCCATCAATCGCGCTCCCCCGGAGTTTCCGGCTCGTACGCGAGGTGCATGCCAGTGACCTCGATGCCTTCCACCGCATGCGCTACTCTGAGCGGCGGCGGCACGATCTCTTTGACCTCGGAAATCGCGACCACCGGGAAATTCTTGATGAAGAGCAGGAACCACATCGAGAACCAGCCGAAGCTGCCGAGCAGAATGCACCAGTCGACGTACGTTGGCGCATACCTGGTCCACTGCCACGGCTCGAACTCGTGCGAGAGCGACGGATCGAAGATCACGAAGCGCTCGAACCACATGCCGAGGTTGATGAACAAGGACAGCGTGAACAGCCACGTCGTGTTGCGGCGCAGCTTCTGCCAGAAGAGCGAGAGCGGCAGAATGGTGTTGCAGGTGAGCATAATCCACGCGGCCCACCACCATTGGCCGAACACACGGTTGTACCAGAACGAGTGCTCGATCTCGTTGCCGCCGTACCAACCGATGAAGAACTCCGTGATGTACGCCGTGGCCACCACGAGTGCCGTGAACAAACAGAGCTTCGCGGCGGCGTCGAGGTGATTGAGCGTGACGTAATGCTTGAGGTTGAACCAGCGCCGGATCGGGATGATGATCGTGAACACCATGCCGATGCCGGAGAAGATCGCGCCGGCCACGAAGTAGGGCGCGAACAGCGTCGCGTGCCAGCCCGGCGTGTTCGCCATCGCGAAGTCGAACGACACCGTCGAGTGCACGGACAGCACGAGCGGCGTCGAGAACGCGGCCAGGAAGAGGTACGCTCGGGCGAAGTGCCGCCACTCGATGTCGGAGTTGCGCCAGCCGAACGAGAGCACGCCGTAGATGCGCTTGCGGAGCGGGTCGCGCTCGCGGTCGCGTAAGGCGGCGAAGTCGGGGAGCAAGCCCAGGTACAGGAACGTCGTCGAGACGGTCAGGTACGTGAGAATGGCGAACACGTCCCAGACTAACGGACTCTTGAACTGCGGCCAGATGAGGCGCCAGTTCGGATACGGAATCAACCAGAAGAACTTCCACGGCCGCCCGAGGTGGAGAATCGGGAAGAGCCCGGCGGTCATGATCGCGAACACCGTCATCGCTTCCGCGCAGCGGTAAATCGTGGTGCGGAATCCAGCGCGGAACAGATACAGGATCGCCGAGATCAGCGTGCCCGCGTGTCCGATACCGACCCAGAACACGAACGTGACGATGTAGACGCCCCACATGACGGGCGGCGAATAGCCCGCCACGCCGAGTCCCATGTAGACCTGCCACATCCACGCGACGATGCCGATGACCAAGGCCAGCACGGCGACCATAAGGCCCGCGAGCCAGGCCTTGGTCGGGTTCAGCGTTCGGCGGATTTCGTCGGTGACCTGGCCGTAAGTCTCGACCGACGGAAGCTGGATGTTCGCTTCCGGTATGTTAGACCCGGTATCGACGCGCGGTCGTGCGACAGTCGCCATGTGCTATGCTCCCGCCGGCGCGGATCCGGGCGCCGGGTGATTGACCTTCTTCAGATAGACCACGGCCGGGAACGTGTTGAGCTGTTCCTGGAACACGTGGTAGCCGCGCCGGTCCTGCGCGAGCTGCGCCACGGACCACTGCGCGTCGGCAGCGTCTCCGAACGTGATCGCTTTGGACGGACACGCCTGCGCACACGACGTCGTGAACTCGTCAGGCCTAACTTCACGAGTCTCGGCCTTGGCGCGGTGCTCCGCCTCGCGGATGCGCTGCACGCAGAACGAGCATTTCTCCATCACGCCCTTGCCGCGCACCGTGACGTCCGGATTGAGCTGCCAGTTCATGCGCCCGGGCCATGCGTACTGCGGCCGGTGCGGCTCGCCATACCCGAACCAGTTGAAGTAACGGACCTTGTACGGACAGTTGTTGGAGCAGTACCGCGTGCCCACGCAGCGGTTGTAGACCTGCACGTTGAGTCCGTCCGGCGAGTGATACGTCGCGTACACCGGACACACCGGCTCGCACGGCGCGTTGCCGCAATGCTGGCACAGCATCGGGACGAAGCGTGCCTCGAACTCGCCGCCGTCTTCACCGCCCTCCCAGTAGCGCTCGAGACGAATCCAATTCATCTCGCGCCCTTTGAGGATGTTGCCGCCGGGCACGCCGTGCAGAAACGCGGTATGCGTTTGCTGGTACGGCGCGCCGACGATCGGAATGTTGTTCTCGGCGTAGCACGCGGTGACACACGCCTGGCATCCCGTGCAGCGAGCGAGGTCGATCGTCATCGCCCAACGACGCTTGGCCATCTGGCTCCAGTTCTTGGGGTCGTACATCCCCATTTCCTTCACTTGGAGCGATGACTGGATCGCGCCTTGCGCGTCGGCGGCCGTGGGCGAGCGCAAGCCGGGCAGGTAGTCGTGCGACGCGTCGCCGGGCATCTTTGCGCGCTTTTCTTCTTTCGGCGGCGCCGCGAGCTCATCGACCGTCATCGCGAGTGCGATGCCGCGATTGTATTGGCGCGATGAGCCTTCGACCGTGACGACCTGCGTGAACTTGCCCGTCTGGATGACCTTGACCTTGGTGGATGCCCAACGGAATCCGCCGGACGCGGGATCGAAGCTGGCCGGGAGCAAGTCGCCCGCGTTCGAGCCGACGCCTGCCGCATACCGGCCGTACGTCGTGTGGCCCTGTCCGAACGCGATGGCCACCGTCTCGGCCTGGATGCCCATGTACACGTAGGCCGGCAGCTCGAGCGCTCCGTCCGGCGACTCGATGCGCAGCACGTCGCCGGAGTCGATGCCTAACCGTGCCGCCGTCTGCTGGTTGATCTCGACCCAGCTCTGCCAGAAGATCTTGGTGACGGGGTCGGGGAACTCCTGGAGCCACGGCTTGTTCGCGCCGCTGCCGTCGCCTAACGACGCCGACGGATAGACCACCAGGTAGAAGTCGCCCCCGCCGGCCGCCGCCGCCGGAGCTGCCGGTGCTTGTGCGCCGCGAGCGGGCGCCGCCCGACGCGGCAGCGTGCCCGACCCCACGCCCTTCTGCAGCGCGGCCGTGAACGCCGCCGTTCCGCCCGGAAACCGCTCGATCAACCACCGCATGTAGTTCGGCGCCGCGAACTGCGCCGCCGCTTTCGCATTCGACTTGCCCACCTCCAGCATCACGTCCGCGGTCTGGCGTGTGTCGTACACCGGATCCATGCCCGGCTGCTGCAGCGTGATCACGTCCGGCGCGGGCTGCGCGTCACCCCACGATTCAATCGGGTGATGATCGGGCAGCACCAGGTCGCACAGCTCCGTCGTCTCATCCGGGTAGCTCGAGAAGCTCACCTTGAACGACACCTTGGCGAACGCCTCGGCGACCTTGGCCGACTTAGGGCTCGTGAACACCGGATTCACGCCGCGCACCATCACCAACGGCACATCGGCGCTCCGCATGCGTTCGATCGCGCCCGCGACATCGGCGTCGGACGAGATGCCCTCGAGACTCGACACCGGCTTCGCGGGCAGCACCGTGACGCCCACGTTGCCTAACGACTTGTTCCACTCGTTGACCGCGCTCACGAGCGCCGTGCCGCCACCGTTCATCCCGCTCGCGAGCAGGAGGCTCGGCTTGGCGCTCTGAATTTCACGCTGCAGCGCCTCGAGTGCCGCCTGCGGTGCACCGCTCGCTTGCGCCGCGTCGGCCAGCGAACCTTGACCGCGCAGCGCGTTCACGATCGCCAGCTCCGATCCGGGCCGGCACGCGATCCAGGTATCCGCATTGCAGCCGGTGAGCGAACGCCTGGGACCCACGTACACGAAACGCGGCGCGCCCGTGAGCTTCGCGCGCGCGTCGGCGAAGTCGAGCTGCTGGGGAACGCTCGCGCCCCACGTGTCGAGAAAATCCGCGCCGAACGACACGATCAGCGTCGCCGCGCCGAACGCCAGCGATGGCCATGCCACACCGTACGCTTGACGATTCGCGTCGATGGCGCCGTGGTCCGCGAGCACGTCGTGGCTCAGATGCGCCGGCATCCCGTACGCCGCCAGCCATTGGTCGAGGAACGCCGGAAAGCTGCCTGACTCGTGGCGGTTGATGAACACCGCCTTCGACGCCGCGCCCGAGGCCTGCACCTGCGCGAGCTTTTCCGTTAGGAGCTTGATCGCCTCGTCCCATTTCGCGGGAACGAGGGCGTTGCCTTTCCGGATGCGCGGTCCGTGAA
>Ga0209168_10000912_pt1 | contig 25577 bp, 25 predicted proteins | sample Coa_R1_FD_187156 | JGI IMG/M metagenome (GOLD analysis project Ga0209168, IMG submission 187156) | Surface soil microbial communities from Centralia Pennsylvania, which are recovering from an underground coalmine fire - Coalmine... | ecosystem: Environmental > Terrestrial > Soil > Unclassified ...
TGGTAATTTGTATGGAACGGCCTCAGAGGGGGGTTCCCTTCTTCAGTGTGGGAATGGTAGTGGTTGTGGGGTGGTGTTTCAGTTCATACCACCCTCGCAGCCCGGCGGGCAATGGGCTGAAAACACCCTGTACAGCTTTTTAGGTGGTGCCGATGGCGCGGTTCCGAACGGGAGTCTAGTATTCGACAAGGCTGGCAATCTCTATGGGACGACGCAAAATGGGGGGGCATGCAACCCAGAGGGATGCGGAACCATCTTCGAGCTATCTCCGCCGCCCCAGCCTGGGGGCTCCTGGACCGAAACGGTATTGTACAGCTTCGGCGGACTGAGCGGCGACACACCCATGGCAGGTTTGATTATCGATAGTGGAGGGAATCTATTCGGGACGACGAGTAGTGCCGGGCCATTCGCAGGCGGCACAATATTCGAATTATCGCCCGCAAGCCAGCCCGGCGGACAGTGGGCAGAAACGACTTTGTACAATTTCGGTGCGTTCCAGGGGGATGCTGCCGGACCCGTTGCACCCTTAGTATTCGACTCGGCTGGCAACCTGTACGGCACGACCGCAGGCGGTGGTTCGAATCCTCAGTTTTGCACTAACCCTCCAGAATTTGGCTGTGGCACAGTTTTCGAACTCTCTCCGCCCACTCAACCGGGCGGCCCTTGGACGGAGGCAATCCTGTACAACTTCGGCTCTGTCCCCAAGGACGGAATGGCTCCGTTCGAAGGGCTAACGATCACTCCATCTGGTGCGCTCCTGGGTACGACGCCTACAGGAGGCTTGAATTATGGAGTCGTGTTTGCGTTAGCCGCCCCCAGCAGTCCTGGTGGTACGTGGCAATACGGTATTCCTTATCGCTTCACTGGCGGAGCTGATGGGGCAACGCCCTACTCTGCGCTGGCAATCGTCACGGGTCGGTCACCAGTTCTCTATGGAACCACGAAAAGAGGTGGAGCGGGCGGAGAGGGAACGGTGTTTCAGTTGACGCCACCGTCACCCGGAGGGAGCTGGGTCGAGACACCCGTCTACAACTTCTCTGGGGCAAACGACGGTGGACGCCCGCTCTCAGGAGTTACCGTTTATAACTTTGCCCTTTACGGCACGACTGCCGTCGGTGGAAGTCATGGCTATGGCACTGTGTTTCGCTTGAGCCGCTAAGTGCGTTCGGGCGAGTGGCGCACATCTCCACAGTCCCGGCATACTACCACGAACTCTGAGGGGGCACCCCGATTTAAACTTGTTGATAACTTCTAGAGATGTGGGGCACCCTGGCGTGTGACAGATCTCCCCACTTCTCGCACAGAACGCGAGAAATGGGGCACCCCGCAGGGTTCGCGGCGCACGAGAAGCGCGCAAGCAGTTACAATCTTACGGGCGAATCGCCCATACCAATATGACCCCCTCTACTCGAATGCCCGCCGCAGCATTTATTCTGTTGTTCATGAGCTCTGTGATTACTAATGCCGTTGCGAACGACGCGTCCAACACATCCACGACGTTTGGTCCCTCGAACCCGTTTTACGCGCCCAGTAACTTGCCGTTTAAGGCGCCGCCATTCGACAAGATCAAGGACGACGATTATCAGCCGGCAATCGAAGCCGGCATGGCGCAGCAACGGGAGGAGATCGAGGCCATCGCGAACGATCCCGCCGCGCCTACGTTCGACAATACGATTGTCGCGATGGAGAAGACGGGCCAGTTACTTGACCGGGTGATGGCGGCATTCCATGGAGTTACGGGCGCCAATATCAATCCGAAGCTGCAGGACGTGGAAACGGCCGAGGCTCCGAAACTCGCGGCGCACCGGGATTTCATCTTCCTGAATGCGAAGCTGTTTGAGCGAGTCAAAGCGGTTTACAGCCAGCGTGCGTCGCTGAATCTTGATCCTGAATCGCTTCGCCTGGTGGAGCGCTATTACCAACGATTTGTGCACGCGGGGGCAAACCTGTCGGAGGCCGACAAGGCACAGGTCAAGAAACTCAATGAAGAAGCCTCTACTCTTTCCACGGATTTCAGCAACAAGCTGCGCGCCGCCACCAAAGCCGGCGCCTATATAACTACCGACAAGAACGCGCTGGCGGGACTCACGGACACCCGCGTTGCCGGCGCCGCGCAGGCGGCGAAGACCCGCAAGGTAGAGGGCTATGTTATTCCGTTGCAAAACACGACCCAGCAGCCTGATCTGGTGTCGCTGAGCGACCGCGGCACGCGCCAGGCGCTGTTCGAGCACTCATGGGACCGGACCGAGCATGGCGATGCCAACGACACGCGAGACATCATCGCCCGGCTCGCGCAGCTTCGCGCCCAGAAAGCGAAGATTCTAGGCTTCGCGAACTACGCCGCGTGGAAGATCGAAGACCAGATGGCGAAAACGCCGCAAGAGGCGCTGAAGTTCATGGATGCGATCGTACCGGCTGCGACCGCGAAAGCGGCGGAAGAAGCGAAGGACAACCAGGCCATCGTCGATCAGCAGCACGGGGGGTTCCAGCTTCAGCCGTGGGATTGGGAGTATTACGCTGAGCAGGTGCGCAAGGCGCGGTACGATCTCGATGATGCGCAGGTGAAACCTTACTTTGAATTGGACAATGTTCTGCAGAATGGCGTGTTTTATGCCGCCAATCAGCTCTACGGGCTCACCTTCAAAGAACGACACGACTTGCCGGTTTGGCATCCCGATGTGCGCGTCTTTGAAGTGTTCGACGCGAACGGAAAACATCTCGCAATTTTCTATTGCGACTATTTCAAGCGGGACAACAAGAACGGCGGCGCATGGATGTCGAACTTCGTCGAGCAATCGCGGCTGCTGAACGACACACCGGTCGTGTACAACGTCGCGAACTTACCGAAGCCTGCCGAAGGCGAACCGGCGCTGATCAGCTTCACCGATGTGACTACGATGTTCCACGAGTTCGGGCACGCGCTTCATGGAATGTTCTCGAACGCGAATTATCCGCTGCTGGCAGGAACTTCGACGGCGCGCGATTTCGTGGAATTCCCTTCGCAATTCAACGAGCATTGGGCGCTGTATCCTTCGATTTTTGCGCACTACGCCAAACACTACAAAACCGGAGCGCCGATGCCGGAGGAACTGGCTGCGCGAATCCGCAAGGCGCAGACTTTCAACAAGGGCTATGACATGACCGAGCTTCTGGCTGCGGCCGAGCTCGACATGCAGTGGCACATGCTTCCCCCGGATGTCGGGCTGTTGAAGTCGGATGACTTCGAAAATCAAGCGCTCGAGAAAACGCACCTCAAGGTGAGTTACGTGCCGCCGCGATACCGGTCGTCGTACTTCGCGCATATCTGGAGCAGCGACGGCTATAGCGCAGGCTACTACGCGTATCTGTGGACGCAAATGCTTGCCGATGACGCGTATCAGTGGTTCGTGGACAACGGTGGGCTCACGCGAGCGAATGGGGACCGGTTCCGCCAGATGGTTTTGTCGCGAGGAAATACCGAGGACTTGTCGAAAATGTACGATTCCTGGCGTGGCGGTCCGCCGACTTCCAAGGCAATGCTGAAATATCGCGGGCTGGAGTCAGGGCCGTCGACGAACTAGATCCGCATCTGCGATGACTCCGCTCTCCGCTTTTGGACTTTTCGCCGTGACCGCCATGCTGGTCACGTACGCGCTCGAGTCGAGAAGCGCATGGTTCATCCTGGCGTTTGCGCTGGCTTGCGCTCTCGGTTCGGTGTACGGTTTCCTTCAAGGCGCGTGGCCGTTTGGGCTGGTAGAGGCAATCTGGTCAGGAGTCGCTGTGCGGCGCTGGTGGGTCAAGGCACAGACTGCTGGGAAACCCGCGGTACCAGTGGACAGTTCGCCCCGGACGGAGTAGAAAAGTTCTGCACGACGCGCGTCGATGACCGGTTGTGCAATTTGTACTGGTTCCTGCAGGCGCGGATAGTCCACCATCAAGGATGGCGACCTCATAGTGCCGCTCCAACCGTGATCTGGCATTTCTGGAAACAATGTCCCGGAAGGATGCCACGGCCGCAGTCTGAAGTGCTCCGTTCGACCTTATCTTTCAACACCTCAGACTAGCGACAATGGCGGGCTTCGGCTGGCTCTTTCATACCGAAGGCTGAAGCGAAAATTAGAGTGCCCAAAAGAACGGTGATAGTGCCAACAAACGCCATACAACAAAGCACGTATGCGGCTGGGGAGAGGCTCTAGTCAGCCGCGAATCGAACAAATTGAATCATTGCACCGTGAGTTTCTTCATCATCGATGCGGAGTTGCCGTTGTTCGGATTGAGCTCCAGCGCTTTCTGATAATTTGCAATCGCCAGCGGTTTGTCACCGTCGTCCATATAGGCCTCGGCAAGGCTGTCATACGCGTTACTGGATTTCGGAAAGGACTCGATGTTGAGCTGGAAAATGCGGATCGCGGCTTTGAAATCTTTCTTCCGAATGAGTCGATAGCCCAGGCTGTTAAGCTGGCTTTCATCGAAGTTGTAAGTGCTGGGCTCGGTGGTTTTGAGAGCGTGATATTGCTGAATGGCCTGATCGATGCCGCCGGTGGAGATGGTCTTCGAAAGCGTTTCCGCAACCGAAATGCGGGGGTCGAAACCGGCTCTTACCTGGGGCACCCAGATCGCCATGGTCACGGCAAAAGTTCCGGCGACCATGCCCAGCGTGCAGACAAAAAGCAGGCCGGCGGTCGCGAGGCGTCGAAGGGCACCGGGACGATCCTGCGCCCAAAAATAAATTTCAAGAATGGCAAGCGGAATTAAGTATTGGGAGAAAGACATAAAGGTGGGCAATGGCCCGGCGAAGGTGGCTGGGTCAAATCCCACCGGCCGACGATAGATCATCAGAATCAGGAAAAATCCCAGCCGAAAGAACCAGGACGCGCTGACCACAAGAAAGAGGCGAAGCGCCCATCGGCGATGAGTGCGGAAATCACGAGCCATGGCATAACGCAAGGCTAAGCCGGCAAAAGCCCAGATGAGCACGGCGTTCAATGTGCCGCCGAGGTGTTGAGGAAGATCGCCGACGCTGCCCCGGACCCAATGCATGTAGAGCCCCGCGCCGCTGAGCGCGACCGCGCTGAGCATGTAGATGCGTCCGTTCCAACGATGAAAAAGAGGAAAGCGGCTGCGCACTTGTGGGATCAACTGAACGGCTCCGGAGAGCATGATCACGGCCGCGGTACTTACGTGCATGACGACCGACCAATTGCCTTTGGTGATGCCCGGAACAAAACCGTGGGTAAAGTTCCAGCCATGGTAATCGCCGCGGAGCGCGGTCAGCCCGTAGAAGGTCGCCACGGCAAAGCCGAACATCAGTTGCGAGAGGAGGGTCACAACGAACCAAGAGCGCGTGGCCGCTTTCAGAGCGGTGTCAGCAAGCGCACTCAGGTCAAATTTCTGTGGGCGGGTCAATACGGCTGTACTCATAACGGTTTCTCCTTCGGTTCTGTTAACTGGCGGACCTTAACTTGCAGACAATGACGGCTGCGGCATTCCTCGAACAATTCGCTTTCGCTTGGCGGTGCCTGTAAAGCGCACTCGGATGAGCCAGAAGATCAGCACGGCCAGGGGTAATAAGCTCAAACCTGCGAGCACGCCTGTCTTGCGCAATATCGCGGGAAACAGATGTGCTCGCGCGAAGAAAATGGACGCCGCGGCTATGAACTGCGCAAAACACATTCGCCACAGATGGCGCGAGAGGCGTTGTGTAGCAGAGACGCCGCCGCGCACCAGCATACGAATGTCGCCCACAGTTGCGAGCACCGCGATAGAACCCATCAACACGTAAGGAGCGGGAGGAAATCCGTATTTGAGCCCGGTCGGGCTGAGCGCCGCTTGCAGACCGAACGTGATTTCGGTGGCGGCAATGGGCAGAACAACCAAAAGCGCTGCCAATTCAAGAATCCCAGGCGCATCTTTGCGCCGCGTGATCATCCACGCAGTTGACACCAGATAGAACGTGAATGCGCCACCGAGAATATTGCCCGGCTCCGATTTCATCATCGCCAGAATGAAACCGCACGAGGACATGACGAGCATGGACGCGACGAAAACTTGTCCCGCGATGCTGTGGCGGCGAGAGCCTTTGCGGAGAAACATCGCCGCAAATCCGGACAGCATTCCCAAGGTGCCGCCGGCAATGTGAAGCATCAAAAGAGGCGTTCTCATTTTTTCCTCCTTACTTGGTCGCGAACCTTGCGGGGCGCGAGATTATCTGCGTGATTGCGCGGGACCGGAACGATGCACGCAGGGGCGGGCGATCGTTGCTCACCGATCTGCTTAGCCCATACAGAAAACCGGTCAAGGTGAAATAGAAAACCGCCACGAGAAAGTCGGCGACCAAGACAAATCTGCCGTGAAACGAGAGCACGAACGCCCCTGCCAGCATCGTGATCAGGTAGTAGGCGAAGACAAACCATGCCTGAAAGCGCGACGAAGCTCCCGCAAGCCGTTTTACCGGTTGATTGGTGTTCATGATTTTTCTCCTGCAATGGCGATTAGATCGGCGCTTGATAGCGGCGCAATCGGACGGCGGCAACGAGAAAGGCCGCCGCGATTGCGATGCCTATCCAGAAGCCAGGACTGCCGAAGTATTCACCGGCGTGAATGTGAAACATCGGATTGGTAGGAAATAGCTCAGGGGGATGAGAGTCAGTGGCGACGCTGCCAATGAATCTCTCTGCGAACAAATTGCCGAGATGGGAGGTGTGAAACGTGATTTTTTCGAGCGCGGCCAGCGCGACCGGAGGCAGTACGGCCCATAAGAATGGAGCACGACGGACACGCGCGGATACGAACAGCAGCCAGGCATACCAGGGGGCCGGCCAGAGTGTGTGGGCCGTCAAAAGATGGTAGAGAAGAAGCCAGGACATGCGAAAGTACGAGATGCTCGTCCAGAGCTCAGACGCGTTGAGACCGTTAGCGAGCAGAACCAGGCTGCTGGCCACCAGCATGAGGAAGTGCGTAGCAATGCCAGTGACGAACGTGAGCAGCGGCACGATCACAAAAGGGATGGTTGCCTTCGCCAGGACTGTGGTGCGATCGGAAATCGGGAGCGACTTCCAAAACAAAATGCTGCGATCCCGGCGTTCGCCATAGAGAGCATCGAGACAATAGAAGATGCTGACGAGCATCCCGACCAGCATCATGGCGCCAGACATGATGTCGTATGGGCCGGCAATCGCCTCACGATACTGCATCGGGCTGAACATCTCCATGCCACGAACTTTGCCAGGCAAATGCACAAGCGTGATGAGAAAACCGAGAAAGAATAGTGCCGCAGCACCGACGGGAGCAAGGTACACATAGCGGTTCTCCCACAATTCGCGCCGTATGGACCAATAGAATGGCCGAACGGCCGCGGTTGCAGCGGGCGAGATGGCGCGCGATTCAAGGGGCCCTGAAAAAGTGTTGGCTTGGCTGTTCATAAACCTGCTCCTTGTTTTTGGCCGGCGTGATTGCCCAGCACAGCCACAAATAAGTCGGCGATGCTGGGGGTGCGAACCTCACCGAGTACCGCGAGTTGTTGACGCGGAACACGATCAAACAAAAGAACGGTGCGACCGAGTCCCTGGCGTTCGTGAATGGGCTTGAGCGCCCGGGCAGCGGCCATCTGCTCCGGCTTCACCATTACTTCCGCGTAACGGGATTCAAATTCTTCCATCGTGCAGGTAAGGACAATTCGACCGCGGTCAATAAACATCAAGTCGGTGAGAACGTTCTGGACTTCCTCCACCTGGTGGGTGGTCACGATGATGGTGCGGGTACCATCGAAATAGTCGGTCAACAGCGAATCGTAAAACTGCTTGCGATAGAGAATGTCGAGGCCCAGGGTGGGCTCGTCGAGCACGAGCAGCCGCGCGTCAATCGCCATGACCAGAGCGAGGTGCAGCTGCACGACCATGCCCTTCGAAAGTTCCCGGACTTTGTGGTTGCGCTGGATATTTGTCTTCGCGAGGAAACCCTCAGCCTTGGCGCGATCGAAGCGCGGATGCACGCCAGTCATGAATTCGAGCGCCTGCGAAACTTTCATCCAGCGCGGCAGCACGGCGACGTCGGCGATGAAGCAGACATCGCGCATGAGCTGGTCGCGTTCAGTCCAAGGATCGCGCCCAAGTACTCGAAGCTCTCCTTGATAGGGAACCAAACCGAGGATTGCGTTGAGTGCGGTAGTCTTCCCTGCCCCGTTGGGACCGATCAGGCCGAGAATGCGGCCTTCCTCGACGCGCAAGTCAATGCCGTCCAGCGCGACGGTGGTGTCAAACGTCTTTCGGAGGCCGCGTGCTTCTATGCATGCCATGGCTCAGCGCTCCTCCCCTTCGGAATCTGATGTCAACTTCCCATTGCGGTTCAAGAGTTCTTCCGAGTTCAGGCCGAGCCGCTGAATGGTGGCCTGGATCCGCGGCCATTCTTCGGCCAGAAACTTCTGGCGTTCGCCTTTCAGTAGAAGATCGCGCGCGCCTTCCTTGATAAACATGCCGAGGCCTCGTCTCTTCTCGACCAACTGCTCGTCCACAAGCTCCTGGTAGCCTTTGAGGACGGTCAGCGGATTGACACGGTAGTCGGCGGCAACGTTGCGCACCGACGGCAATGGATCGCCTTCTTTGAGCGCCCGGTCGAGAATCATGGCAACGACGCGATCGCGAAGCTGTCGGTAAATCGGCTGACTATCGTTCCACTCGAGATCCATTGCGGTTTCCCAATGCCTTTATAAGAGCAGTAGTGCGTTCAGTCCAGCAAGTCATCCCGAAGCCCAGCGCCTCGGGATGACTCGATATAGTTCGTCACTTCGCACGCGTCAGATCCATGTGAGCGTGAACCGGCTTGTCGCCCGGCATCATATAAGTCCAATCTTCAATGTGGTGGTTGGCGTCGACTGCGGTGAACACGGCGTGATACATGTGTCCGTAATTATTGCTACCGGAGAGATCGACAAAATCAAACTCGACGGTCTTTCCGTCCGGGGAGACCTTGCCGGACATGCGAGGGCGATTGCCAGCGTCACAGTAATGGGTCAGGATAAGACGGTCGCCGTCGACGTAAAACATGGTGACGGGATGGTCATATTTTGCGGGATCCAGGGGCGTGCCGGATTCCTGCATCTCGTGGACAAGGGCATTTCCTCGAGAGGTCACGCGCAGTGAGATATGGACGGGCTTGTCGGAAGACATTTCGGGTTGCGGCGGATTGACCGTGACCGGTCCCTCCCAGGTGCCTGCAAGGGTTTTGAGTTGGTCGAATGATTTTTGGGCGTCGGTCTCGGCAAAAGCAGCGGTTGTCAGCAGCAGTAGAGCAGCAAAGAACAGGCAACGTAAGGATTTCATTTTTGGCCTCCTTGGCAGCGCATTCCTTGGCTGCCAAATCTAGTGTTGTAGTTAACTATAACACTAGATTCAAGTCAAGACCTATTTTTCCACAGCCCATTAAATCATTCTTTCTAATGGACATATTAGTTGCGGCAGTGAGACTTCTGGCCCTCTTGCGTAGCAGGCACTGGCTGCTAGAATTCGCCTCGCGATCATCTGACCTTCACGAGGATCCCCATGCTCCGCTTCCTGCGTACCAATCTTCTGGTTGTCTTAGCAACCTGTAGTCTTCTTGCGGCAGAAGCAAACTCGGGTGCGCCCCAAGTTACGTTCACGATCCTGCACAACTTTACTGGTGGGGCCGACGGAGGTTTTCCGGAATACGCCGCATTGATTCCGGATTCTGCCGGCAATCTCTACGGCACAACGATTATTGGTGGAACTAACGCCGGGGCGTGCGCTCCGCAAGGAGGCTGTGGAACCATATATAAGATCGACCCGGCCGGCAATCTGAGCGTGTTTTATACGTTCAGCGGTGCAACCAACGGCCCGCGAAGTCCCTATGGCACACTGACACGCGATAGCGATGGAACCTTCTACGGCACGACCCTGGGTGGAGGCACTTCGGGAAATGGTTGCAACGGTTACGGCTGCGGAACTGTGTTCGCTGTGAACGCCAGCGGCCAGGAACACACCATCTATAACTTCACCGGGTTATCGGATGGCGCCACGCCGACGGCGCCCTTGGCGGTCGGGATTGACGGCAGAGGCTACAGCACCACACACAATGGCGGAATCCAGCAGGCGGGAGTGGTTTTCGCGATTGACAAGCAGGGCAACGAGAGCGTGGTTCACTCGTTCAATCCAAACGTCAACGATGGCTTTAACACCTGGAGCGGGCTGATTCGCGATCCCAGCGGCAATTTCTATGGGATGACCCTGGCTGGCGGGGGTTTCAACGCAAACTGCCTGGGGCTGTTCGGCTGCGGGACGATCTACGAAATCATGGTCGGCGGCACCGAAAAGATTCTTTACCGCTTCACCGGGGAGTCAGATGGGCAGTTCCCTTACGGTGGTCTGATCCGCGATGCTGACGGCACGCTCTATGGCGCGAGCCAAGGAGGAACGACACAATTCGGCACGATTTTCAAATTGGATCCGCAGGACAACTTCATAGTACTTCACACCTTTACCGGTGGAGCGGGCGGCGGAAACCCGTTGGCCACACTCGTCCGCGATTCCAATGGCACATTCTACGGAACCACTTCCGAGGGCGGCGGAAACTCGTGTCCGGGAGGCTACGGGTGCGGAACGGTATTCGCACTGACGAGTTCCGGACAGTTCACGGTACTGCACAGCTTCAGTGGCTACGATGGCTGGAACCCATCGGCTCCGCTGACCATCTTGAACGGAGCGTTGTACGGTACCGCAGCGAACGGCGGCGCGGGCAACGAGGGCGTGGTTTTCAAAATTAGCCGTTAGAAGTCGAATCGATCACTTCTTCGGCCGCGATTCGGGCGGCACCATTCCGGCAGCGCGGTAATACCCGACAAGCTGTCCGTAGTGTTCACCGGAATGTTCGATCAAACCATAGGCCAGCGCGACCAGTGGTTCGTTGGTATGCGACTCGGGAGTTTCGACAATCTGCATCAGTCCGGAATCGCCTTTCGCCTGGATCGCCGCTGCTCCGTCGGTAAACGACTTCTTGACATAGGCAACCACAGCCGCCTTTGTCTTGTAGTGGGAGCGGTCTTCGTCATCGATGGGCTTCTCGCCTTTTGAGACAGCGGTAAAGAGATCGTTCGATCCTGCGACATGAAGCAACTGCTCGGCAAACGACCTTTGCGCCGGCGTTGGCTTGAAATCGTACTTGCTCTCGGGAAAATCTTCGGCCATGGCGACCAGCTTGCGGCCGATGTCGATCCAGTCCGCAACGGTCGCTTGTGAAAGTGAAAGGGCCGGTCCGGATTGCGCGTGTGCGGCAGGGATCAAAAAACTAACAGCAAGAGTCAGCGCAAAGATGAGCCTGGTCATTCGATCGCCTCCGTATGGATGTCGAGCGCTTAGACGGACCGACATTGAAGCGGACACCATCGGGGCAGCAAAAATATGTTTATGCTCTGGCTCGGCGGACGAAGTGCCTAAGCTGAGAGTTTGCGGCGGCTGATCATCCATTCTGCGACCATGGCGTTTGGAACCCAGCATAACCAGGCAACAATGATGTAAGCACGGCTAAAAGGCCAACGCAGTGCAGCCAACATGAAGGGGAGTTCGATCCTTAGGGTCACGGCGGCAAGAGTGAGAGCGAAATTGCGAATCATCCATTGGCGATGAAGTTCAATCTGCCCTTTTTTCACCGAGCGGTAGGCTTGCAATCCGGTCACAAACCATAACACCGCCAACATACCAAAGCCAAGATGAGTTGCGAGGCCTTCTTCGGAGACCAAAGACATAGCCAACCCGCCAATGGCGCCAAGCACGATTTCGACCAGATAAAAACGTCCCAGCCAACGATGAAGATTGATGTTCCTCGAACGCAGCTTTTGCGAAAACTGCCAGGGTCCGGCGAGCAGGGCTCCAATGCCGCCGGCGATATGCAGCCGCAAAGGCCTGATGTAGCGGGCAAAGTGCTGATCTCCGGGCAGGCCAAAGAAATAAGTGGCCGCATAGACTGCGATCACGAGACAAAGAAATGTCATGAGAGACCACAGACTGTTTGAGAGCCACGGAGCCTGGCGGGAGGAGGTTTGCGGTGGAGAAAGCTGGGTCAATTCGGCCATACGGGTTCCAGATACACGCGTGCCAGTGATGTTACGCAGGCGTCAGGGACGAAGTTCCGGTTCTTTCCATGGGATAACCATCAGTCTCCGAAGCGAATGGCGGCGCGAGCTTTGGCTTTTGCGGCTTCTTCTTCACGGTTTTTCGGGGGAGCACTGGTTTCGAGCGATCGCATCAAGCGCATCGAGATTTCGGCGACGTCGTCGACCGCGGTTTGAAATGCGGCCTCGTTGGCCTTCGACGGCTTGTTGAAGCCGGTGATCTTGCGGACAAACTGAAGCGACGCTGCCCGGACTTCATCATCAGTCACTGGCGGCTCGAAGTTGAAGAGGATTTTGATGTTGCGGCACATAGAAATATTTTAGCTGGTCGCGGGGTTTGAGGCCGAGGAAGAGATTCGGGGCTCCAGCATGCCAGGAATGCGAGACTCTGTAGCGATCGCGCCCAACTTCGCGGGCAAGAATACCCGCGCTACGTAAACACAACCCCTGATCGCAAACTTCCACCTTGACCACCACTATCCGCTTGGCGTAGATTCGCGGGCAAAATAAATCTCTATTGCGTTGGAGGTTACGAATGGTTTCCCTTGGAGCTTTGTGGCTGCCGATCGTGCTCTCGGCAGTTTTCGTATTCATCGTCAGCTCGATCATGCACACGGTGCTGAAGTATCACAACAGCGACTTTCATCAACTTCCCGAAGAAGATAAGGTACTGGCGTCGTTAAGATCGGTCAATTTGTCGCCCACGATGTACGTTTTCCCTTTCTGCACGCACCAGAACATGAAGTCGCCAGAAGCGCTGGCAAAATACAAGCAAGGACCGGTTGGATTTCTAAAGCTGCTACCCAACGGACCGCCAAACATGCCGAAGTTTCTGGTGCAATGGTTTGTCTTCTGTTTGATCGTCAGCTTTTTTGTGGCGTATCTCACCGCGCACACGGTTGTGCCGGGCGCACGCTACCTGGCGGTGTTTCGCGTAGCGGGTACGGCCGGGTTTCTCGCGTACGGACTGGCGCATATCAGTGATGGCATCTGGAAAGGACAGGGGTGGTCCGCGACGGTGAAGGAGGTAGTCGACGGCCTGATTTACGGATTGTTTACGGCGGGGACGTTCGGGTGGCTGTGGCCGCGGTAGCTTTACTTTACGGGTACTCGCACGACAGTGGCCGGGGCTTTCGCGGCGGTGGTCTCGGCCAGACTCAGATCGTTCGACCAGGTGTCGACCATGATCTTCCACTCACCGGCCTGTTTGACAGAGAGGATGACGTACTTGCCGCGCTCTTCGCGGCGTTTGCCGGTCGCGGTCGGCACCAGCATGGTGCAGCGGCCTAATTCGTAGGCGACGTCGCCTAATAGTTCGACGCGCTGCGCGTCCATTTCAACTTCGCCCAATCCGGCTTCCAGCACCGTGAAAAAATACTCATGAATGGCTGCGGTGCTGCGCACCACGGGAACGTTCGGGCGGAGCACGGTTGCATCCGCAATGTAGAGCTCGACCATGTCGTCGAGGTGTTTGGTGTTGCAGGCGAGAGCCCAATCCTGGGTTAGCTTGCGTACCGCGGCTTCGCCGCGGCTCAATCCCACACCGCCCGAAGTCTTCGAGCGTGAGCCGTCGCGGACGGCAGGGACTGCGCCTAGAGCTCGGGGCTCGGCTGCGGTGCCGGGGCTGGCGGGTACTGCCGCGGCGTCCGCTGATGCGAAATAGTGGTGGTGATAGTGATGATGGTAGTGATGCTGTCCATGGCCGGGGGTCAACGGGTTGATCAACTGGACTTCGGATGGCGCCGGAGCTTCGCCTTCCGGCGCAAGCTGCAAGGGCACACCGCATCGGGCGCAAAAACGGTTGTCACGCGGATTCAGGGTGCCGCAGGATTGACAGGTTCTTCGCTCCGCACTTTCCGCCACTGTTGCCACCGCCTCATCGGTGTCCATCTGCAGCGCCAGGCGTTGCACCGCGTCTATGGCTGCAGTCACCTTTTCCTGCCCGGGTTTAGCCGGTCCAAGTTCAGACCGCAAACGGCGAAATAAGTCTTCAACACCAGCACTTTGTGCTGTTTTTGGCGCGGCGGCGTGCTTGGTTGAAGCAGGTGTCTTTTCGTGATCCATGACCTGATCTGGTTTTCATTCTAGAACAGAACGTCAAACCGGGGATGATTACTGCAGCGAAAAAACCACCTTACTTTCGGTATCCGTCGGTTCGGCATTGCACATGGCCGGACGGTAACGCCACGACAGCACTGCATCCAGAACGCTGCGATCTGCATTTCTTCCGGCACTCTCCAGGATGATGGGCGAGTGCACACGGCCGTCGGCACCAATTATGAAGCTGACCGCAATCCTGGCTTTCGGTTCGCTCACCAGCAGTGGATTGGGGGTTGCCAGAGCTTCGGGAGCAATGGACCTTTCGCAACTGGCTCGGTTAACTCGAATGCTTGTGTCGGCCGGCAAGCGTCGCTGGGCTGACCTATTAAAGAGCTGCAATTTGGTCTCAGTAAGAACCGGGTTTGCTCTCACCTTTGCAACGGATCCCGCGCTACCGGCGGAACATGTGATCAACAGGCAGAGGAGAAACCAGTTCGTAAACTCGATTTTGCTTCGTTTTCTGTCCATCGCGGCTTTCAGAAGCTAGCTGCGGGTTTTCAAAGGGCAATCTCCATACCAGCCTTAGCATGTCTTAAGTAGCTGATAATAGTGGCCTTAGCGGCCAGCTGGTGGCCAGGTATATGGGATAGATGAAAACCATTGCACTTCCCTTCTGTGACATCGACTTGGCGCGGAGCCCGGCGATCGCTTCGACCGGGATCTCGGGTGTGACTTGCCTTTCACCCCTCGGTGAGCAGCGTCACATCCTGCTATGAGCATTTTTCCGACAATGTTTCTGGAGAGTTCCGGCAGCTTGCGCTGGCTTTGCCGTCGAGCCTCCTTGGAGGACAACATGTTTGAACAAGAACTCGAGATGGAAAAACGCGAATCCTCGGTCGTACCTCTGCTGCTGATCGTTGCCCTCATCGTGGCGATCGTTGGAATCGCCGGTTACTACATCATCCAGAACCGCAAAGTACTTAGCATGGAAGAAGCGACGCGCGTCGCGACCTCAGTATTGGAGCAGCAAGGGCCCGCGACCGTGACCTTTCACACTGGCTTTGTGAAGGCATCGGTAAACGACAATCCCGAGGGGCCGCACTATCGTTTGCTGGCCAAAGCTGGACTGCTGACCGTGGGTAAGGGACAAGGAACCTACGGCACCACATTCCCGGTCGCTCTGACCACCGCGGGACAAGAGATGATGAAGCGCATCTCGAACGTGCAAAAATCGCAAGAGAAAGACGGCACGAACCTTTATCTGGTGCCGTTGGCCGAGCGCAAATTGGTGGCAGTGACCAAGATCAACATGATCAACCCGACGCACGCCACGGTCACGATGACCTGGAACTGGAAGACGAATCCGTTAGGTGAGCTTTTCGATGCTAGCGGGCCTGAGGTAAAGAGCTTTAATACCTGGGACCGGGCTACCTTGATTCAGAAGTATGGCGCTGATTTTTATCATGCCGCGCCGACAGAAGTCACCCTGGGCATGATGAAGACCGATAACAACGGCTGGCAAATCGCCACCGAGTAATTCCTCCCCCGTTCTCCTAAGGCTGCGGGATGGTCAAGCACCATCCCGCATTCGTTTGCCTGAATCTACTGGAATTTTTCGGCCTTCGTAAACGGCATCCCTTGTGAATCTCTTGGGGAAAGGATGGGATCGCTATCCAGTTGCCAATCCACGCCCACTTGCGGATCGTTCCACGCGATCGTCCTCTCACACTCGGGATGGTAGAAGTCGGTCGTCTTATAGAGGACGTGAGCTTGCTCGGAGATGACTCGGAATCCGTGGGCGAAGCCCCTGGGAATCCAAAGCATTCGGTGATTTGATCCGGAGAGCACGGCTCCGTACCACTTTCCAAGGGTTGAAGAGCTCTGCCGTATATCCACCGCGACATCGAGGATTTCTCCGACGGCGACCCGCATCAGCTTTCCCTGGGGATGACAGATCTGGTAGTGCAGCCCGCGAACTACGTTGCGCGCCGAGAGCGAATGATTGTCCTGGACAAATGTTTCGCGAATTCCGGCCTCGGCCATGGCCTTTCCGTTGTAAGTTTCCAAGAAAAATCCGCGCTCGTCGCCAAAGACCTTCGGCTCGAGAACCAGAAGCCCGGGAAGTGGAGTTTGGATGATTTTCATTGGGCAGTTGGCCCTTAGCAAATTCACCAAATGCCAAGTGCTGATTGCTACAATGCTGTTTAGAACACCTTTTCTTTCAGCATCCTTAGCAGATATTTTCCATAGCCATTGTTCTTCATTGCATTGGCTGTCTTTTCTACTTGCTCGGCGGTGATGTACCCCTGGCGATAAGCAATTTCTTCGGGACACGCAATCATTAACCCTTGCCGGGTCTGGATCGTCTGTATAAACAAGGATGCTTCGAGCATGGCCTCATGGGTTCCAGTATCAAGCCAGGCCATACCTCGGCCCATGACGACGACGTCCAGTTGCCCGCGCTTCAAGTACTCCTGGTTTACGTCAGTGATTTCCAGTTCTCCGCGCGCCGAGGGCTTAAGCGCTGCTGCAATCTCGAGCACCTGGGGATCGTAAAAGTACATCCCAGTGACGGCGTATCGCGACTTCGGGCTCTTGGGCTTTTCCTCAATGCTGAGAGCCTTTCCATCGCCGTCGAACTCTACCACTCCATATCGCTCAGGGTCTTGCACCGGGTAAGCAAATACCCGTGCACCGGAAGTTTTGCCGCAGGCGCCGCGCACGCACTTAACCAGATCATGCCCGTAAAAAATATTGTCGCCTAAGACCAATGCACTGCAGGAGTCTCCGATGAATTCTCTGCCAACGAGAAACGCCTGGGCGATTCCCTGCGGCTTTGGCTGCACGGCATACTCGAAATTCAAACCTAATAGCGAGCCGTCTCCCAGGGAACTGCGGAAGCGCGGTTCATCTTCCGGGGTCGAGATGATCAAGATGTCTCGAATACCCGCCAGCATCAACGTCGACAGCGGATAGTAGATCATCGGCTTGTCGTAGATGGGGAGCAGGCTCTTGCAGACGGCATGCGTCACGGGATAGAGGCGCGTTCCAGATCCTCCGGCGAGGATGAGGCCCTTGTAGTTTGACTCCGCACTTAGCATTTAGCGGTTAGCATTTAGCTGTTTGGGTCCCCGGAGGCGATTGAAAAATGCCCGGCCCCGTCGTGGCTACATGCTAAGTGCTAACTGCTAATTGCTGCGTTGTCTACATCGAGTACTGCTTTGCCATCCATTGGCGATAGCTTCCGCTGGTGACTTCATCAATCCAACTCTGGCGCGATAAGTACCATTCAATTGTCTTGCGAATTCCTGTCTCGAAAGTCTCTTTGGGCCGCCAGCCAAGTTCACGCTCGATCTTTGAGGTGTTCATTGCGTAGCGGCGGTCATGACCGGGACGATCGGTAACGAATGTGATCAACTGGGCGTGCGGCGTGACCGGATCGTTGGGGCGCAGTTCGTCCATGATCTTGCAAATGAGCTGTACGATCTGGAGATTTTGCTTCTCATTTCGTCCGCCGATGTTGTATGTTTCGCCCAGTTTCCCGCGCGCTAAGACTGTGCGAATCGCGGCGCAATGATCGTCGACGAACAGCCAGTCACGCACATTCTGACCATCCCCGTAAACTGGGATAGGTTTTCCTTGCATGGCATGCAGGATCACCAGCGGAATCAGTTTTTCGGGAAACTGATATGGCCCGTAATTGTTTGAAGAATTTGTCGTCAGCGTGGGCAAACCGTAGGTGTGATAGTAGGCGCGGACGAGAAGATCCGATGCAGCTTTCGAAGCGGCATACGGACTATTCGGAGCGTACGGCGTCGTCTCTTCGAATGGGGGATCGTTCGGCCCGAGAGATCCATACACTTCGTCGGTCGAAACGTGCAGAAATCGGAACGCTTCCTTCTCTTCCCGGTTCATTTCCATCCAATAGGCTCGTGCCTCTTCCAGCAACGCGAATGTTCCGTTCACGTTGGTTCGCACGAAATCGTCGGGCGCGTGGATCGATCGATCCACATGGCTCTCGGCCGCAAAGTGCACAATCGCGCGGGGCCGATATCTTTGAAGCAGTTCAGCAACTGATTTCCGGTCGCAGATATCGGCGTGAACGAAACGGTGCCGTGTCGTATCTCCGTTTACGCCCTTCAGGTTGTGCAAATTCCCTGCGTAGGTCAGCCAGTCCAAGTTCACCACGGCCGCATCTTCGTTCGCCAACCACTCCAGAACGAAGTTCGAGCCGATGAACCCGGCGCCGCCGGTCACCAAAATGGTCCGTTGTGCCATCGGAATTCTCAGTATAAATGGGCCGGTTCAGGCCTTGGGTGTCCGGGGTGCCCGCAATGTAACCAGCGTCACTTCCGGAGTGCAATTCAGGCGTATGGGCAGACGAATCGTGCCCAAGCCGATGTTCGTGTGCAGCTGCAATTGTCCGATCTGATAACTGCCCCGCGGATATTTGTGGGCGCCAAAGGGAAGCCAGGGCGCGCCGATTCCCGGCAGCCAGATCTGGCCCCCGTGCGAGTGGCCTGAGAGCTGTAAATCTACCGGATGCTTCGCAACTTTGTCCGCATAGTCAGGCTCATGCATGAGCATCACCACGCACGCATTTTTCGGTACACCAGCCATGGCAACATCAATGTTTGGCTTTCCGTCCCAGGAATCCAGTCCGCAGAACCAAAGCCGGCTGCCTTCTCGCTCGATGACACGGGAAGAATTGCGCAAGACTGGAATTCCGTGGGCCTGCAAAGCGGCGGTCACAAATTGGGGGTCCGTGGCTACATCGTGATTGCCAAGAATCGCCAGAGAGCCGAGGTTCGACCGCAACGCGCCGAGCAACTGGGCGCACGGCTCCGCTTGCTTCGCTGACTGTTTTTCATCGTGAGTGTAGTCGGCGAGCAACGAATCCGTAACATAGTCTCCGCAGAGGACGACCAAGTCGGGACTGGCCCGATTCACCATTTCCACGGCTTTGCGGATGGGAATGTGGCTCAGCGAGTCGTGACAATGGAAATCGCTCAACTGCGCGATCCTGAAACCGTCGAAGGCGCGCGACAAGCGAGGTAACTCGAACTCCACGGTTACCAGCTCGAGATGATAGGGTTCGATAACCACCGAGTCGCCAGCGACGGCGATTGCGCCGGCGGAGATTAATCCGGCGCCCAGCAGAAACTCCCGCCGCGTAACAGGTGACAATAAAGTGTTCGGCTCCCTTTCGTCATTGTATCGGACCGCAGTAGTTGCCGGACGATTGGGCCCTTTGATGTTCCATGAATTGAACAGATTGAGAACATCTTCAAAGCTACCTTTTTCCAGGAACCCACATCAGAGACTCGACCAGAGTGATGCAAACCTGAAGAGTGGGTAACCAGGGAGCGGAGTGACTACGATCGACGATCGTCGTTGAAACAAATCTTTACACTTCTGTTTTCCCTTGAAAGGTACAATTCCCAAGGCTAGAATGCCGGGGACAGAAAATCCGGAAAAATTAGTAGAATCAGACGCCGCCTCGTCACCCTCCCCCCTCACGCGCGGCATCACTCGCTCTGCTCTGGCCTGGAGCGTACAGGGAGCAGATTGGAGCAGGGCTTGTGAACGTGCTAATACATAGCTGGGTTTGGTTGCTGATCGCAATGTTGATCGTCGCAGCCGGATGGTGGCTGCTTCGATTAGCCGACAACCTGGTAACACGATATCCGGGAAGCAACGAGTTAAGAGGACTACCTCCTCAGGAACTACCGTCGAGAAAAATAACAACGAGAAAAGCTTCATGAGCCTGTTGGCTTCGGTACAACCGTTCAGTCACACGGCCCACATTCGCGGCGTCGTGTTTTCTGACTATCCGCGGATCGCTGCACTCACTGCGCGCAACGGTCTGGAGATGAAGAACCGCGAAGAGTGGGAGCACATGTGGGCGAACAATCCTGTTTATAAAAGGATCCCCGATTGGCCGATGGGCTGGGTCGCGGAAGTCGGACAGGAAATCGTTGGCTACTGTGGAAATATTCCTTTGTCGTTTTCGTACAAGGGGCAGGAAATTATCGGGCAGGCACCCCACTCCCTCTGCCTCGATCCACCGCATCGCGGCCACATGGTGCTGTTCGCCAAGCGCTGTCTCCGGTATCGCAAGGGTGTCGAATATTCTGTTGACAGCTCTGCCAATGCCAGTTCTTTCAAACTACTCGACGCACTGAAGGTGCCTCGTGTGCCGGTGGGAGATTGGGCGAATTCGGTATTTTGGATCATCGACCATGCCGGGTTTCTGGCAAGCGCTCTTGAGCGTAAGCGATGGCCGAAGTTTCTCGCCTACCCGGGCGCTGCGTTGCTCAAAGGCCGCGATCGACTAACGAAGCCAAGCGCGTGGCGGCGGCGCGCGAACGAGGTCGCTCCTTGTGAGACTTTCGACGAACGTTTCGCTGCTTTTTGGGATGAACTGCAGCAGGCGTATCCCAACCGCTTTTTGTCGAACCGTTCGCGCGAAGTGCTGCTTTGGCACTTTCACTTCGCGCTAAAGAAAAAACGGATCTGGATCGCGACTCTGGGCGACAGCTCTCGGATTACTGCTTACGCGACATTCCTCCGCGTGGACAGTCCCGAAATCAAGCTTAAGCGGGTTCGTCTGGTCGATTTCCAGGTACTCGATGGAAACACCGAGGCTCTGATACCACTGCTCGCATGGGCACTCGAGGCTTGCGAGAAAGAAGGCATCCACATGCTCGAGGCATATGGCTTCCGGCCCGACAAGCAGCGTGTCATCGACCGCATTGCACCTCATCGACGTCAGCTTCCCGCCTGGTTTTACTTTTATAAAGTGTGGAACAAGGAGTTCGCCCAGGAGTTCCGCAACCCTGACATCTGGGATCCATCGCATTACGACGGAGACGCGACGCTGTAAAACCGCACGTGATTTTTGATTTCCGATATTGACCGCGTCTCCGCTCTCAGGCCTGAGTGGATTCTGACCTAAGGAAGAAAGACTCCATCCAAACACTGACACTCCACCGCTGTTTCTGCGTTACAATGATGCGCCGAGTGGGACGTTCCTCCCGCCATTTGGACCCGAAAGGAAACCCAGGATGATTCGTTTCAGCAGACTCATTGTGTTTTGTGCTGTTGTGCTCTCATGTGCATTGTCGCTTCCGGCATGCTTTGCGGAGGAATGGGAAAGCGTCACCATCGACGGACGGAAGATGATTATTCCTGAGTCTTCCATTCCCCGCCCCGGCCGCATCAACACCAACTACTTTTTCGTGGACTCCAATAAATTTTCGCCGCAGCCACCGCCGGGAGTGGAGACGCCGGGGTCGGTCGCCTGTGTATATCAACTGGTCTCAGGACCTGCAGGTTGTCCGGTTGCCACCAGCACCGCGGTCCCGACGGGCGGAATAGGTGCAATCGCCATCATCGATGCGGGCGACTATCCGACGGCCGCGTCCGACCTGGCAGCGTTTTCGAGCTACTACGGACTTCCACCTGCCGACTTCCAGGTCGTGTACGCTGACGGCACGAAGCCGCCCGTCTATTCCGACTGGATTGTTGAAGAAGCGCTCGACATCGAGTGGGCGCACGCAATGGCACCCGCTGCGAAGTTGTTTCTGGTTGAGTCCACAGAAGCGAACACCGATCCGACCTGGCAGGCAGTAGCGGCTGCGGGATTGCTGGTGGTCCGCAATGGCGGCGGCTTCATCAGCATGAGCTGGGGCATTTCCGAATTTCCCCAGGAAACGCAATACGACAAATACTTCACCGCACCGGGCGTGGTTTATTTCGCTGCCAGCGGCGACTACGGTCTAAACGTTCCTTTCCATCCAGCCGCTTCACCGAATGTGGTTGCCGTTGGAGGAACGTATTTCAATCGCGATAACAATGGGAACTTTGTCAACGAGCAGTACTACACCAATGGCGGGGGCGGCGGACTGAGTGAATACGAAGCGCGCCCGGCTTATCAGAATGGCATTCAGAATATCGTGGGGACACAGCGCGGGTTTCCGGACGTAGCCGCTGACTTCTGCTGTGCGCCGATCTATCTGCAAGGTCAGTGGGGCGCAGTTGGCGGCACAAGCTGGGCCACGCCGACGGTGGCCGGCATTATGAGTTCTGCAGGCCGGCTGGCACCCTCAAGCCAGGCGGGACTGACAGCGCTGTACAACGAATATGCCAATGGCCAGGCGTATAACAAAGATTACTTCTACGACGTCACTCTCGGTGATCCGTCCTGCAAAATCGGATGGGACATTTGCACGGGCGTCGGCTCGCCTCGAACCTACAACGGAAAATAATTCTCTTCGGATCCCACTTCCTGTGTTCTGCGCGGGAAGTGGGATCGAGGATCGGTTCACGATTTGTCGCGCTGAACCCTCAGAGACGTAGCTTTATACGCAATTCCGCTTACCGACTCAAGCCCCTACAGTATGCACCCTATGTTAGGACACGAAACAATCTGGCATTCTTCTTGACTACGCTGCTCGGGAGCTTCCGTTGTTTGAGCCTGAAATTCTCCGCTTATGCCGCAAAGTGCAGCAATCTCAAAAGAATCCCAAGCTGCGTGACAAAGCCATTGCCGAATTAAAGGCCGCGATCCGAGCCGAGCAGAACACGGTCAAGCTCTCGGTCGAATCCTTTGTAAAACTCTGCCGCGACATGTTCTCGTGCCGCTGAACATTCAGTTGGTGACTCCCCACCCAGTTGAGACGTGACGCGATCTGATCAGCATAGCGATTTAGTGGGTGGGGATTTCCTGATGTAGTTATCGTGCTATCGAAGCCAGCATCTGGTCCAGACGGGTGTAGCTCTGTGCCACGCCTTTCTCCATGGGAGACTTGAGCACACCATCTCGCGCGGCGCGCGACTGATAGAGCATTGTTTGTGTGAACTCGGTGGAGCTTCCCTGCTCAATGAAGAGCATGGTGATGATTGCTTCGCCGTCGTACCAGGCGTCATCGAAGCATTCGGTGACTACAATCCGCTCGGGAGGTGTAATCTCGTTGAAGGCGCCACCCATCCCCATCTCTTTTCCATCCTTGTCATAGCGCCAGACGTAACGATATCGGCCCCCAACTTTTAGATCGACCTCGCACACGGGCATCGACCAGCCATCCGGACCAATCAGCCATCGTTTGATCAGGTCGGGGCGGGTGAACGCTTCAAAGACCAGGTGTCGCGGCGCGTTGAAGGTGCGGGTCATAACGATCTCACGCTCGCCTCGCGCGGTAACTTGTAATGCCATTGCTTTATTCATGACTTTTTCCTCTTTTTCGGATTCCACGGGCATGTTTGTTCTCCTTCTTTATCGGTCCGTCGTGTCCAAAGTTCGCGGTTTTCATTTCTTCCAGCAGGTCATCCAGGCGCCCGAACTGCTTTTCCCAGAACTGACGGTAGCGCTCCAGCCAGCGCACGGCCTCGCCCAACGGCTTTGCCTGGAGCCTCCGAGGACGCCGCTGCGCGTCAATGCCACACGAGATGAGCCCCGCGCGCTCAAGCACTTTGAGGTGTTTGGAAATCGCCGGCTGGGTCATCTTGAAAGGCCCGGCGAGTTCGTTCACCGAGGCCTCCCCCGATGCCAGCCTTGCCAGAATCGCCCGGCGCGTGGGATCGGCCAGGGCGGAGAAGGTGGCGTCCAGCCGTGGATTTATATAACTACTTAGTTCCATAACTGTATGGTTATATTATCACGATAAAAATGTCAAGCACAAATTCAGGAGGAAATCGGTTGTTCGCCTGGCTTTCAGTGACTAGAAACTGGCGTGAGCCTACGGCACGAGAGGGCGAGACAAACTCACATTGGGAGTTAGTAGCGGGAGAATTCCAGAATGGAATTGCTGCGGCGAATTGAACTCACAAAATGAAGGGCCGCTTTTCGGCGGCCCTATCTGGTTCTTACTAGCTATTCCGCGGTCGGCACGGCATCTTTTTAGCGGCCACCATGACCGCCGCCAAAACCTCCACCGTGACCGCCTCCAGCGAACCCACCACCGTGGAAACCGCCGCCGGCGTGGGCAACACCTCCGCCACTACGACCAAACCCAGCGCTTGCCATTCGCGGTCCGGAGCGGAAGCCGGAGCCAGTCGAACCGGGTCCGCTGTAGATCCCGTGAGAATAGTTCCGCCCGGCGACGTAGTGAGTTCCCGGCCCCCAACTGTGATAGTTGGTACTGAAGTGATGGTAGTACGGCGCGTAACCATAACCGTAGCCGTAGCCGCCATAGAACAACGGCGATTCATAGGCGAGCCAGGGCGAATAAAACCCCCAACCGAACGGGCTATAGAAGATTCCGTCGCCGGGAATAAATGTGTAGGCGCTGAACCACGGATCCCAGTACCAGTCTGCACCCCACCAACCGAAGCCCCACGGTCCCCATCCCGACGAGGCGTAGAGGCCCGCGGCGTTCACGTTTGCCTCAGCCAGATAGGCCGATCGCAAGCTGCTCCAGCGGTAGAGATCAGCTTCCTCGTAACTTTTCTTGTCAAACTTTTGCGCTTTCAGTTTGCCGTTGTCGTTCAGGCTGATCTCGTGACCGCCTTTCACCGTGACGTTGCGCCCGTTTTCCTGGACCTCTGCCTTGCCATCAAAGACACGAAGCTCGGACTGTTGCAGATTAAAGTCGTACAGACCGGTTTTCAGCAGCCTCGTCGTGGTTCCCTCGGCCGAAACCTGCAGATCGTTCTCGGGGTGGATCTCCGCCACTTCTACCATCGCTTCGCCCTTATTTAACTGGACCTGCGTATTCGTAAGACCGGGCGAAAGCATTTCTACCGCGCTGTTCGAACCCACTCGTAAAAAGACTCCCGGGGTCAGCAACACCTCGGCCTTGCCGTTTTCAGTGGTCAGCGATTGACCGGTTTGCACCTGTTCAGAACCAACGGATTTCGAGTTGAGAGCCGTATTGCCGATGTCGGCTTGTCCCTCAACGTAATTTAAAATCCCTGGTACAGCTGTTTTCGTGTTGGTGTCTGCGAAAGATGGTGCAGACAACATCGCTGCCAGCGTCAGCGTCGCGAATAACTTTCCAAGCGGCAGCCTCATATTGAGCTCCTTTCACCTATTTAATTGGATGTGGGTGAGCCAGGAATGATGCGGCTGGAAAGCGCGCAGAGCAGTGTAGAGCGGGAAACGCGTGAATATTTCTCGGCGTAATTTGCATCTAATCAATCAGCCACGAAAGTTAGGACGTCGCAGAACCTGAGGACCTCTCAGTGCCTCGCGCAAAGTGAAAGTCGACGTTGATTCTCTGTTTCGCTGTGCTCTCTGTGGTTAAAAGCTTTCCGCAAAAATTAAGGGCCGCTTTTCGGCGGCCCTTTGATTTTCCTGGCTAGCAGCTACTAATCCCCTGCTACTGGCTCTCCTTCTTCAACCTGAGGTGCCGGAGCAGGTTTCGCCAGCGCGCCGAGCGGAATGAATCCATTTTCGGACTGCACTGGTTTCTCCTTCAGGACGACCTCGCGATACAGC
>Ga0209168_10000916_pt1 | contig 25500 bp, 29 predicted proteins | sample Coa_R1_FD_187156 | JGI IMG/M metagenome (GOLD analysis project Ga0209168, IMG submission 187156) | Surface soil microbial communities from Centralia Pennsylvania, which are recovering from an underground coalmine fire - Coalmine... | ecosystem: Environmental > Terrestrial > Soil > Unclassified ...
TAGTCGTCATCGGAACTGGAAGCTGACTCGAACATGGTCGGGATCGCCGGGTACCCCCGGGACAGCTGCAGCGCGTACGGCGGCAGCTCGGCCAGCGCCGCCCGATGCTGCTCCCGCGCCACCTCAACCCCGGAGACCCCGGAGACCCCGGAGACCCCGGAAACCCCGGACGAACCCACCACCGAACCCTCCATAACCAACGGCACCAGCAGCTCCCGGTCCCGCGGCCCCGGATCGGGCGGGCTCAGGCTGATCCGCTCGCTCAGCGCGATGCCATCCGCGTCCCGGTGCCGCACCGCCCACTTGCGCCCCCCGCGCCCCGGCTTGCCCACCGACCGCTTGGCCACCGGCACCAGGTCGCCGTCGTCGGAGGAAGGCGAGGAGGAACGCGCCACCAGCTTGTAGACCAGCGCCGCGGTCGGCGCGCCCGACCCGGTGACCAGCGAGGTGCCGACCCCGTACCCGTCCACCGGCACCGCGCCCAGCGCCGCGATCGAGTACTCGTCCAGGTCCCCGGTCAGAATGATCCGCGTCGACGACGCACCCAGCGCATCAAGCTCCGCGCGCACCTGCCGCGCCAGCACCGGCAGGTCGCCGCTGTCGATCCGGACCGCCCCCAGCTCGGTACCCGCCACCGAAATCGCGGTCCGCACCGCCCGCGGCACGTCGTACGTGTCGACCAGCAGCGTCGTCGCCTTGCCCAGCGCCTCGACCTGGGTGGCGAACGCCTCCCGCTCGTTGTCGTGCACCAGCGTGAACGCGTGCGCGCTGGTCCCGGCACTGGGCACGCCATACGTAAGCCGCGCCTGCAGGTTCGACGACGAAGCAAAGCCCGCGATATACGCCGAACGCGCGCTGGCCACCGCGGCCCACTCATGTGTCCGCCGCGAGCCCATCTCGATCAGCGGGCGGTCCCCGGCGGCGGTCACCATCCGGGACGCGGCCGAGGCGATCGCGCAGTCGTGGTTGAGGATCGACAGCGTCACCGTCTCCAGCAGCACCGCTTCGGCGAACGTGCCCTCGACGACCAGAATCGGCGAGCCGGGGAAGTAACAGTCACCCTCGGAGTAACCCCAGACGTTGCCGCTGAACCGGTACGATTCGAGGAACGCCAGCGTTGGCGAGTCCACGATGCCCGCGTCGCCGAGGAAGTCCAGATCGGCCGGGCTGAAGCGGAACCGCTCGAGGGCGTCGAGCAGGCGCCCGGTGCCCGCCACGACGCCGTACCGGCGGCCGTGCGGCAGGTGCCTGGCGAACACCTCGAAGACGGCCCGGCGGTGGGCGGCGCCGCTGCGCAGCGATCCCTGAAGCATGGTCAGCTCGTAGTGGTCGGTCAGCAGCGCGGTGCCAACAGAACCAGGGCCAAGCAAACCGGACTGGTGGTTCACCGAATTCGTCACAGGTGGAAGACTACGTAGTAGGAGGTGGGTAGTTGTGAGCGTGGCGCCCGCTGAGGTGGATCTTCCGCGGTCCGCAGACAATCCGGTATCGGACAAGCCCTGGGTCACCATCGTGTGGAACGACCCGGTCAACCTGATGACGTACGTGACCTACGTGTTCCAGCAGGTCTTCGGCTACCCGAAGAGGAAGGCCACCCGGCTGATGCTCGACGTGCACCACAAGGGCAAGGCGGTGGTCGCCGCCGGGGCGCGGGAGGCCATGGAACACAACGTCGAGATCCTGCACGGGTACGGCCTGTGGGCCACCGTGCAGCACGACAACTAGCAGCCAGCGCGGCGATCGCCGGCGAAAGAAAAATGGAACCCTTCCGGTCGACCCGGAGTGGCGGCGTGCGCGCCGCGCTCGCCCCCGCCGAAGCGTCGCTGCTGCGCAGCCTGGTCGGCCAGGTCATCACGCTGATCGCCCCGGACGGCCCGCCCCCGCGCCCGGCGGGCGACCCGAACACGGGCGCCGCGCTGACCGGCGACCTGCTCGACTGGGAGCTCGAGTTCGACCACCAGCCGGAAACCCCGGAGGACCCGGTGCTCGCCCGCCTGCTGCCCGACGGGTACCGCGACGACCCGGACGCGTCCCAGGAGTTCCGCAGGTACACCGAGCCCGGCCTGCGCAGCGCCAAGCAGCAGGCCGCCCAGGAGATGCTGGACACCCTGCCCGAGGCGGGCGGCAAGATCCAGCTCACGCACGACCAGGCCCAGGCCTGGCTCAAGGCGCTGAACGACGTCCGCCTCGCGCTCGGCGTCCGGCTCAACGTCACCGAGGAGTTCGAGGAGCAGTGGAGCCGGCTGGCCGCCGACGACCCGCAGTGGGCCGCGTACGAGGTCTACGCCTGGCTCGGCGCCGTGCAGGAGTCCCTCGTCCAGGCGCTAGCCTGAGCCCGTGCTGACCCTCCCCAAGCAGATATACGACCAGATCGTGGCGCACGCCCGCCGCGACCACCCGGACGAGGCGTGCGGCATCATCGCCGGCCCGGCGGGCTCGGACCGGCCCGAGCGCTTCATCCCGATGACCAACGCCGCGCGCTCGCCGACGTTCTACGAATTCGACTCCACCGAGCAGTTCCAGGTGTGGAAGGACATGGACGATAAGGACGAGGAACCGGTCGTCCTGTACCACTCGCACACCGCCACCGAGGCCTACCCCTCGCGCACCGACGTGTCGTACGCCAGCGAACCGGGCGCGCATTATGTGCTGGTCTCCACCCGCGACGAGGATCAGGCCGAGTTCCGCTCCTACCGCATCATTGACAACCAGATCACCGAGGAGCCGGTGACCGTGGTGGAGTGACCGTGGTGGAGTGACCGTGGTGGAGTGACCGTGCTGGAATGATCCCGGACCGCGCCGGGTTGGCACCGAAGGCGACGCAAAGGAGCATGTTCATGGCCATCGAGGTTCGGATCCCGACGATCCTGCGCACCTACACCGACGGCGCCAAGCAAGTCGAGGGGACCGGATCCACGCTCGGCGAACTCCTGCTCGACCTCGACGCCAAGCATGGCGGGCTGCGCGAGCGCCTGGTGGACGACGCCGGCCTGCGCCGGTTCGTCAACGTGTACCTCAACGACGAGGACGTCCGCTTCCTGGCCGGCCTGGACACCCCGGTCAAGGACGGGGACACGGTGACCGTCCTGCCGGCTGTGGCCGGCGGTGGCGTTTAATTTTTATCCCGAACGGACCGGGGTTTTGCGCTACGAGAACCTGCTCGACTCACTCGGCCATACGCCGCTGGTCGGCCTGCCGCGCCTGTCGCCGGCCCCGGACGTGCGGCTGTGGGCCAAGCTGGAGGACCGCAACCCGACCGGCTCGGTGAAGGACCGCGCGGCGTTCTTCATGGTCGCCCAGGCGGAGAAGGACGGGCTGCTCTCGCCCGGGGCCACCATCATCGAGCCGACCAGCGGCAACACCGGCATCTCCCTGGCCATGGTGGCCAAGCTGCGCGGCTACCGGCTGATCGTGGTCATGCCGGAGAACACCAGCGAGGAGCGCCGCCAGCTGCTGCGCATGTACGGGGCCGAGATCATCGGCTCCCCGGCCGCCGGCGGCTCCAACGAGGCGGTCCGGGTGGCCAAGCGGATCGCCGCCGAACACTCCGACTGGGTCATGCTCTACCAGTACGGCAACGAGGCGAACGCCCGCGCGCACTACGAGACCACCGGGCCGGAGATCCTCGCCGACCTGCCGGAGATCACCCACTTCGTGGCGGGCCTCGGCACCACCGGCACGCTCATGGGCGCGGGCCGCTACCTGCGCGAGCACAAGCCGGGGGTCAAGATCGTGGCCGCCGAGCCCCGGTACGGCGAGCTGGTCTACGGGCTGCGCAACGTGGACGAGGGCTTCGTCCCGGAGCTGTACGACCCCGCGGTCCTGACCACCCGGTTCTCGGTGTCCTCGGCCGACGCCCTGCGCCGGACCCGCGAGCTGATCGCCGCCGAGGGCATCTTCGCCGGGATCTCCGCGGGCGCCGCGCTGCACGCGGGCCTGGCCATGGCGGCCAAGGCGGCCGGTGCCGCCGAGCCGGCCGACATCGTGGTGCTGATCGCCGACGGCGGCTGGAAGTACCTGTCCACCGGCGCCTACGACGGCACCCTGGACGAAGCCGAGGACCGCCTCGAAGGCCAGCTCTGGGCATAATGGCCCCCATGCAACTGACCGTGATCGGATGTTCGGGGAGCTTTCCCGGGCCGGACAGCCCCGCGTCCTGCTACCTGCTGGAGGCCGAAGGGTTCCGGCTGGTCATCGACATGGGCAACGGCTCGCTCGGGGTCCTGCAGCGGCACGCGGAGCTGTTCGGGGTGGACGCGGTGTGCCTGTCCCACCTGCACGCCGATCACTGCATGGACCTGAGCTCCTACTGGGTGGCGCGGCAGTACGCGCCGGACGGGCCGCGGCCGCCGATCCCGGTGTACGGCCCGCGGGGGACCGCCGAGCGGATCGCGGGCTTCTCCGGCGAGGACCCGACGAACATCCGGGCCCGGTTCGATGTCCGCGACCTCACGCCGCAGACCCGGGACATCGGCCCGTTCCGCGTCACCACCGAGCACATGAACCACCCGGTGGAGACGTTCGGGTTCCGGGTCGAGCACGCGGGCTGGACGGTGGCCTACTCGGCCGACACGGGCCAGACCGACGCCCTGGTCCGGCTGGCCGAAGACGCGGACCTGCTGCTATCGGAAGCCTCGTTCCAGGACGCCGAGAACAACCCGCCGAACCTGCACCTGACCGCGCGGCAGGCGGGGGAGCACGCCACCCGGGCCGGGGCCGCCCGGCTCGTGCTCACCCACCTGGTGCCGTGGTACGACCGGGAGCGCTCGCTGGCGCAGGCGGCCGAGACCTGGTGCGGCCCGTTGTCGGCGGCAACCTCCGGCCTGGTCCTGGGGCCCGGAGCCGCCCGATAGGCTGTCCGTCATGTCTCGACCCGACGGGCGATCCGTGACGGAACTGCGGCCGGTCAAGCTGACCCGCGGCTGGCTCGACCACGCCGAGGGCTCGGTGCTGGTGGAATTCGGCCGGACCCGGGTGCTGTGTGCCGCGAGCGTGGCCGAAGAGGTGCCGCGCTGGCGCCGCGGCAGCGGCCAGGGCTGGGTCACGGCCGAGTACGCCATGCTGCCCCGCGCGACGAACACCCGCGGCGACCGCGAATCGGTCAGGGGCCGCCTGGGCGGCCGCACGCAGGAGATATCCCGGCTGGTGGGCCGGTCGCTGCGGGCCTGCGTGGACTACAAGGCGCTGGGCGAGAACACCATCACCATCGACTGCGACGTGCTGCAGGCCGATGGCGGCACCCGCACCGCGGCGGTGACCGGCGGCTACGTCGCCCTGGCCGACGCCGTGAGCTGGCTGCGGGACCGCAAGCGGACCAAGGGCGACCCGCTGCTCACCTCGGTGGCCGCGGTCAGCGTGGGCGTCGTGGGCGGCGAGCCGCGCCTGGACCTGTGCTACGAGGAGGACGTGGCCGCGGACACCGACATGAACGTGGTCTGCACCGCCGCGGGCGACTTCGTGGAGATCCAGGGCACCGCCGAGCGCGAGCCGTTCAGCCGCGACCTGCTCGGCCAGCTCCTGGACCTGGCCACCAAGGGCTGCGCCGACCTGACCCGGCTGCAGACCATGGCCCTGGCCGAGTCCCTGACCCGGCGCCATGCCCGCTGACGCCCTGGTCCTGGCCACCAGGAACGAGGGCAAGCTGCGTGAGCTGGCCCGGATCCTCGGCGCCGACGTGAAGCTGGTCGGGCTCGACGCGTTCCCCGGCGCGCCCGACGTGCCCGAGACCGGGGCCACGTTCGAGGCCAACGCGCTGCTGAAGGCGCGGGCCATCGCCGCCTACACGGGGTTGCCCGCGGTGGCCGACGATTCGGGCCTGTGCGTGGACGCGCTGAACGGCATGCCCGGCGTGCTGTCGGCCCGCTGGGCGGGCCAGCACGGTACTCATCGACACGGTACTCATCGACACGGCGCCGACCGGGCCAACACCGATCTCGTCCTGGCTCAGGTCGCCGACGTGCCCGACGGCCGCCTCGGCGCCCGGTTCGTGTGCGCCGCGGCGCTGGCGGACCCCGCTGGCGGCGAGACGGTGGTCACGGGCGAGGTGGCGGGCCGGCTGGTCCGCGTGCCCCGCGGCACCGGCGGCTTCGGCTATGACCCCATCTTCGTGCCGACCGGGTTCGACGTGACCACCGCCGAGATGACCCCGGAAGCCAAGGACGCGATCAGCCACCGCGGCCGCGCCTTCCGCGCGCTCGCCCCGTACATTCAAGGGAGCCTCGCATGACCGACAAGCGGCTCGCGCCCGGTGACCCGGCGCCCGGCTTCACCCTGCTCGACGCCGACGGCCAGCCCGTGTCGCTGTCCTCGTTCCGCGGCCAGCGGGTGATCGTGTACTTCTACCCGGCCGCGATGACGCCCGGCTGCACCAAGGAAGCCTGCGACTTCCGCGACAGCCTGGCCCTGCTCAACGGCCACGGCATCACGGTGCTCGGTATCTCCCCGGACCAGCCCGCCAAGCTGGCCAAGTTCCGGGACAAGGAGGGCCTGACCTTCCCGCTGCTGTCCGACCCCGATCGCGCGGTGCTGCAGGCCTACGGCGCCTACGGGGAGAAGAAGCTGTACGGCAAGACCACGGTGGGCGTGATCCGGTCCACGTTCGTGGTCGACGCCGCCGGGAACATCGAGAAGGCCCTGTACGGAGTCAAGGCCACCGGCCACGTCGCCCGCCTGATGACCGAGGTCGGCGCCTAGGGCCGCCAGCGGCCCGGCGGGCTCAGCCGCCGGTACACCCCGGGCTGGCCTGCACCAGGACCGGCGCGGCAACCTCGCTGTCGGCCGGAGGCTGGCTGATGCTGGCCGACAGCTGCACCCCGGCATCCGCGGGCAGGCCTGACGGGTTGATCACGATGACGCCGTCCGGCGCCGGCGGCGGCCCCGGCCGGCTGGTCTTCGGGAAGACCCGCTCGAGCAGGGCGGTGTCTGCCGGGTACGGACGGCACGCCGGGTTCGGCTGGCTCTCGAAGGTGACACTGGCCCGCAGGCCGTCCGCGCGGAGCCGGGCCTGGAGCGCGGCCGGGTCACTCAGCTGGCGGATCTGGACGTAGAGGTCGCCGTCGGCCAGCCTGGTGACGGTCCAGGCGGTGAGCTGGACATGGCCGGGGCTGCTTGCGGCGTGCGTGCCAGCGCCCGGGACCAGAGCGGCCACGGCTAGCCCCAGGCCGGCCGCTGCCGCGCCCGCTCCGGCCAGGGCGGTCCGCCGGTGCCGGGTGCGGCGCCTGCGGGCCCTGGCGATGATCTCGCTGGCCGGGACCTTCAGGTGCACCGTGCTCAGGGAGTCGTGTACCGCGGTGAGCTGGTCCTTGACCGCCGCGGACAGCGTGCTGTCGTTCATCTGGTTTGCTCCCGGTAGTCAAGGGCGGGGATGTCCCGGCGCAGCGCGGCCAGGCCCCGGTGCAGGTGGGAGGCGACGGTTCCGCCGGGCATGCCCAGCGTGCGCGCCGTCGTGGCGGTGTCCAGGTCAAGCAGCAGCCGGAGCACGATGACCGCCCGTTGCTTGGCCGGCAGCCGCCGCAGGGCGGCGACCAGCGAGCTGTCCAGGCCCGGGAAGTCACTGTCTGCCGCCGCCGCCTCATGACCGCCGAGCGCGACCTCGCGGCGGCGCCGCCGCCACCAGGACACGTGCGCGTTCAGCGCGGTACGCACCACCCAGGCGCGCGGCGCCGGATGCTCGCGCACCTTCGGCCACGACATCCAGGCCCGGGTGAAGGCATCCGCGACCAGGTCCTCGGCGAGTTGCCGGTCACCGACGCTGATCAGCACGACCCGCAGGCAATCGTCCCGGGCAGCCGCGTAGAACATCTCGAACTCGTGCTGATCCGGCTCCATACCTCCTATACGCTCCGGCGGCCCGATTCCTTGCGCCCGGCCCAGGCGGTACCTTTACTACGGCCAGCTACTGGCGCCAGCGGGCGTGGCGAAATGGCATACGCGGCAGGTTTAGGTCCTGTTGGTGGAGACACCGTGGGGGTTCGAATCCCCCCGCCCGCACTGTTATCGGGGGGCACTGGAAGGGAGACCGGCCCGTGTCGTTGCGTGCCAAAGCTGCCGTCCTCGCCGCGACCGCTGCGGCTGTCGTGCTGCTCGCCCCGGCCGCGCTGGCCTCGACTCAGGTCACCGGGAAACAGCTGAAGTCCGCGCTGATTCCCGCCTCCGGTTTCCTGCCCGGCTACCACACGATCTTCCAGAACAACTCAGGTGGCAAGGCGGAGCACGGCGCGACGCGCAGCATCCCGCCCATGAATTGCTTTATCTTCTGGGCCTCGATCGGCGTCGACCCGGGTTACGGCGAAACCGCCTTCGCCGACGAGATGGCCGGCAGCGGATCTCATCCGGTTCCGGTCGCGGAGCTCTTCTTCCAGGCCGTCTACCAGTTCGCGACTTCCCGCGGGGCCACGTCGCTCTACAACCAGATCAGCGCGAAGTACCACGCCTGCCGGAACACCAGGTTCCCCGACACCATGGGTGGCACGCTCATCCACCAGGTCCACGCCCGGCACACCGAGAACGTCGGCGGTCACCACGCCCTGCTGCTCACCGAGTACCTGGCGGACACCAAGATTCCCGGCCCCCCCACGGTGACCTATGCGCTGTGGACGCTCGACGGAACCAGTGTCTACATGGTCAGCAGCCAGCCATTCAATGTCAGCATGCCTCAGCCGTCTCTGGCTTCTCTCACGCTCAGGCTTATCGCCCGCGTTACTGCCCTCAACTAGTCAGTCATACCTTCCCGCCGCAATTGCGTCCCTCGATAAGCTGGCGCCCTTGCTACCGAGTTGGGCCCGGGCAACGAGGGGATCAGTCATGTCGTTCCGTTCCACGATGAGTGCCATTGCCGTTACCGCTGCCGCCTGCGTGCTGTTCGCCCCGGCGGCCATGGCGTCGTCCGGGCCGGTCCAGGTCACCGGGAAGCAGCTCAAGACCGCGCTGCTGCCCGCCTCGGACTTCCAGGTCGGCTACCGGGCCGGGGTCGAGATCGACTCGGGCCGCAGGATCGAGCACAGCACCACGTTCAAGCTGTCCTCGATGAGCTGCAAGGACTTCTGGCTCTTCATCGGCGTGGTGGGCGGCTTCGGCGACACGGCTTTCGCCGGCGACCTGGTCGACGCCAGGTCGGTGGCCTCCGTGAGCGTGGTCGAGACCTTCTCCCAGGCCGTCTACCAGTTCGCGAGCAGCCACGCGGCCGCCACGTTCTACAGCCAGCTGAACGCCAAGTACCGGTCCTGCAAGACGCTGACCGGCTCGGACGGAAATGGCGGCACCCAGCGCCGGACGATCCGCTCCCAGTCCAAGCAGCACGTCGGCGGTCACCAGGCCGCGCAGCTCGTCGAATCCTTTACCGATTCCAAGGTCTCCGGCCCGGCCCTGCTCACCTACGTGCTGTGGACCATCGACGGCGCCGACGTCTACATGATCAACACGACTCCGCTGAACGTCCCGTCGCCCCGGCCGGCCCAGTCCTCGCTCACCCTCAAGCTCATCTCCCGGGTCAGCGCCCTCAAGTAACCGTCGGCCCGTGCGCCGGCTAGCTCTCCGGGCGGTACACAAGCAGCGGGTCGCGGCGCTTGCGCAGCACAATCGCGGGATCGCCGGCCCGGTCGAGGACCGGAGACTGCGCGGTGCGGACGCGGGTCATGATGGCCTGGTCCGCCGAGGTGATCGCGTCGCGCAGCGCGGTCTTGTGCATCTGGTGTGGCCTCCCGTTCCGGAAGGATCACCCTATCCGGCCATATCGCCGCCGCGATTGACGGCGGTCGTACCGCTGCGCGCGTCCCGGTAGCGTCGCTTGATGTGGCGGAACCCCTGGGCGCGCGGTTCGCGAAGCTGTGGACGGCCAGCACGACCTCGGCCCTGGGCAGCGGCCTGGCCACGATCGCGGCCCCGCTTTTCGTGGCCGCGCACACCAAGAACCCGCTGATCGTCTCGGCCACGAGCGGCGCGGCCTGGCTGCCCTGGCTGCTGTTCGCCCTGCCCGGCGGGGTGCTGGTGGACCGGGTGGACCGCCGGCGGCTGATGATCACGATCGACTGGGCCCGGGTCGCGGTCATGGGCGTCCTGGCCACCGCGCTGCTAGCCGGATGGTCCAGCATCATCCTGCTGGACACGGCGCTGTTCCTGATCAACACCGGCGAGATCGTCTTCCGCTCGGCCAGTCAGGCGATGATCCCCGCGGTGGTGCCGCGGGCCCGCCTGGAGCGGGCGAACGGCTGGCTGGTCGGCGGGACCCTGCTGATGCAGGAGATGATCGCGGGACCGCTCGGCGGGTTCTTGTTCGTGGTGGCCGCGTGCGTGCCCTTCTACGTCAACGCCGGGACCTACGCGGCCAGCGCGGTCCTGATCGGCCTGCTGGCCGGGACCTACCGGGTGGCGCGCCCGCCCGGCGGCGGCGATGACGAGCAGGGCCGCGATAGCCGGGGCCAGATCCGGCACGAGCTGGCCGAGGGGTTCCGCTGGCTGGCCGGCCAGCGGGTGCTGCGCACCATGGCGGGCCTGATCGGGCTGCTGAACCTGACCCTCACCGCGGCCATCGCGGTCCTGGTCCTGCTCGTGAAGGAGCGCCTGCACCTGGGCGCGGTCGGCTACGGGACGCTGTTCACCGCCATGGCGGCCGGCGGGCTGCTCGGATCCGTCTGCGGCGACTGGCTCATCGCGCGGGTCACCGCGACCTGGACGATCCGGATCGGCCTGCTGGTCGAGGCGGGCCTGCACCTGGTCCTGGCCACCTCCCGCAGCGCGTACCTGGTCGGCGGCATGCTGTTCGCGTTCGGCGTGCACGGCGCGCTGTGGACCATCGTGGGCAGCTCGCTGCGGCAGCGGCTGACGCCGCCGGAGATGATGGGCCGGGTGTCCAGCACCGTCTTGTTCATCGCGGCCGGCGGCAACTGCCTCGGCGCCGTGCTCGGCGGCGTGGTCGCGGCCCGGTTCGGGATCACCGCCCCCTACTGGGCGGGGTTCGTGGTCGCGGTCCTGGTGTCCGCGGGCACCTGGCGAGTGTTCAACCGGGCCGCCGTGGCGCAGGCCTACGCCGACCCTCCGCTGCCCGTGGCGCAGGCGCAGACCGCTACTCTTGGAGAGCCTCAATGACCGTCTTGCCCTCGGCCGCACGCAGCTCGGGACGGGTCTGCTCGATGTCGCGCCGCAGGCCCGCGCTGGCGTGCGGGTAAACGCGGTCGAGCAGAGCGCCGATGTCGCCGGTGACCTCGCGATCGAGGCGACCCGGCTCGGCCGAGCGGGCCGACCCGATGAGCTCGACGCCCCGCTGCAGCAGGCTGACGGCCCGGGCACGCAGTTCGCCATCGGTGGCCACCAGACGCGCCATCTCCGCGCCGTGCTGGCGGACCAGCGCGGTCAGGTGCCTCCCTAGCGGAGTAGCGGCCAGCTCCTGGTCGCGGAACCGGCGGACGAGCTCGATTTCGCCGCCCTCCAGGGCGTTGAGGACCTCCACGATGCACAGGCCGAGGTCGGCAGGAACGGTCGTAGTGAACAGCTCCTGGATCCCCGTCCTGGTATCGGTCCAGACCGGCTGGAACCCCTGGGGGCTCGCGTCGAGGCCCATGTAATCGCCGATGAAGGTCACGTGCGAGTCGCCGTGCGCCCAGGGCGCGTCGATGGCCGGATCCCAGGGCTGGGTGGTCAGGATCTCGCGTCCGAAGGTTACTCCGTCGTCAGCGGATAGCGACAGGACGACGTCGATGAGCGGCTTCTTCGGCTTGGGTCCGAACTCGTAGTACACGCAGCCGAAGACGCCCAGCTGGTCGACGACCATCTGCGGCATGATGTGATGCAGGTCGGCCGGAACCGTCGCGGTGTCGAGTCGCTGCCCGGACGGGCTGCTCCACGTGCTGCCGCCGTTCGTGGAGCGAACGTAGTAGATCCGGGCCGAGCCGTCGCGGTAGTCCGCCCAGGCCACCAGCACGGTGTTGCCGTAGGCCGCCACGGTCGGATCGCTGATCACCCGGAACGTGCCGCCGGGCAGTTCTGCCCAGCCGTCCACGGTCGGGAGGGCAGCCTCCAGAGTGGTGATCCCGGTGGCGGGATTGGGGGCCGTGTGGAAGCTGCCGCCGCCGTCCGTCGACACGAGCATCGCGACCAGTGAGTTTGCGTCAGTCGAGACGACGTAGACGGTGCCGTTGTCGGAGACGGTGATCTCCGGGTAAACGGTATTGCCTGGGGCGATCTGGGCGCCTGCCGCGGCCCCGGAGGTCCCCGTCCAGGTCGCACCGTGGTCGGTGGTCCGGGCGAAGGCGATGGCGTTGTTGTCCCACACCGCGTAGACGTGGCCGCGGAAGGGGCTCTTGGCGTGGGCGTCGCCGGCCGCCCACTGCTTGTCGTCAGCCGAGCTGTTGTGGATGGGGTTGGGCTGGCTCCAACTCGCCCCGCCGTCGCTGGACTTGTAGATGACGATGCCGATGGTGTTCCAGGTCGGCGGGTTGTACCCGGTGAGCCCGACCAGGAAGACATTGTTGCTGTCGTCCCAGGCCAGGGTGGGATCGGTCATCACCGTCGCCCCCTGGGGGAGGGCGAGAGCGGGCGACGCGTGCCAGGTCTGTCCTCCGTCGCCGGAGTACTCGGTGGCGAGTGTGAAGTCGTAGGTCTGGATGTTGGCGAACTTCTTCGAGGCCGCGACGATCTGGTTCGGATTATTCGGGTTGATGGCGATGCTGGACTCGCTGCGAGCGTTGTTGGTGCTCGTGTCGTGGGTGACCTGGACGTTCTGCATGGGAATCAGCCTCCGCTCTACCTGGCGCCCGCGGCGGCGGCCTGCAGGCGGAGCCGCCAGTGCCGCCGGGACATGGTGCCCATGGTCAGGGCCACTGCCAGCAGCGCGGCCACGATCAGCCACTCCGCGCTGCCGTGGTGCTGGTCGGGATCCCACCCGGTCAGCGCCTCGATCCAGTCATGCCAGAAGATGGTCATGATTCCCAACGCGCCCGGGAGCACGGCTAGGGCCGCCTCCACGCGGATCCGCAGCATCGATGGCTTCATGAGCGCTGCCCTCCCTGAACACCGCCCCCGAAACATGGGCGCGGGGGCCTTTGATGCTGCGGAGTGAGACGGGCGCGTCCTTGATACGCGGGCGAGGCTGGAACGCTCGCGGGTTAGCCGAGCAGCCAGCCGAGCGCGACCGGAAGCTGCCGCGCCCACCACACCTGGTCGTGGCCGCCGGTCCACTCCTCGTGCCGGTACGGCAGGCCGGCCCGGTCCAGCCGCTCGGCCCACTGCCTGGTGGGCCGGCGGAACCCGGGTTCGAGCGTGCCGGCCGCCAGGTAGTGCCGGACACCGGCCGAACGTGCCGCGCCGCTGATCCGCTGCGGGACGACGCCGGCGCTGAGCGCGGCCACCGCGCCGATCCGGTCCGGGCGCCGCTGGGCGGCGGCGATGGCCCAGGCCGCGCCGTTGGAGAAACCCGCCGTGACCCACGGCCCGGCCACCGGGCCGAACCGTTCGGCGGCCCAGGCGGTCACCTCGTCGGCGGCGAAGCGCAGGTGCGCGTCGAAGCGCCGCCGGTTGTACCCCGGCACGTATTCCCGGGCGCGCAGGTCGGAGGTGATGCTGAGCGCGCCGGGGGCGTTGTGCAGGCCGACCAGCAGGACGGGCGGCACCGCGCCGGCCTCGATCGCGGCGTCCAGGGCCCGCCCGAACTCCCGGACCGCCTCTCCGTCGGCGAGCAGGCAGCCCGGCACCGGCCGGCCCGTGCCGGGCGGCCGGTAGACGGTGAGCCCGCGCTCGCTGCGCAGCGCCGCGCTGGTCAGCGTGTACTCCGCCACGCTCCCGCGCAGCTCGTGCGGGGGAGCCGCGGCCGGGGCCCGCGGGCCGCGCCAGATCCGGATGTCGGGGATCTCCCGGGGCCAGTCGCCGCCGGCCTGCCGGGACGCCACCACGATGCTGATCACCGCCTGGTCCAGGCGGCGGATCCGCAGTGAGACCTCCCACAGGTCATCGGTGCCGGGGACCGGCCACAGCCGGGGCTGTACTCCGCCGCGGAGCTGGACCTCCTCGGCCTGCCCCTGCCACAGCACCTCGAGGACGTCGCCGTCGGACCAGATGGCCAGCGGCGGCTCGGCCAGGGGGGCGCGCAGCCGGGCGCGCAGCCCGGCGGGGTCGCGAGGCCGCCAGACCCGCGCCATGTCCTCGCCGTCGGGCAGCCCGCCCGCGTCGTAGCGCTCGGCGGCACGCTGCCGGTTGCCCGGCAGCAGCGCGACGAAGAGCTCCGCGAGCGTCTCCCGGCCGGCGGCCGCGCGCTCGGCGTCGGTGACCGACAGGTCCCCGCTCGGGATCTTCTCACCCGCCTGCTCGTAGCTAAAGACCGCGAGCCGGTCCCCGCCGGGACCGTAACGCGTGCGCATACGCCGAAATATAACCCTGGCGCGGCTGTCCCCCCGGGCGGGCCGTGTTCGTCACGGACGCGAGAAGATGATCCACGGGGATAAGGAGCCGACATGCAGTACGCCTTGCTGATCTACCACCTGCCGGGAGTGAACGAAGCGCTCGGCGCCGACGAGGCCGAGGCCGTGCACCGCGAGTACATGGCGCTCAAGGAGGTGCCGGGGGTGGTCGGCGGCGCCGCGCTGCATCCGGCCGAGGCCGCGACCACCGTCCGCGTCGTCGATGACGCGGTGCTGGTCACCGACGGCCCGTTCGCCGACACCAAGGAGTACTTCGCCGGCTTCTACCTGCTCGAGGCCGACGACCTGGACGCCGCGACCGAGATCGCGGCCCGGATCCCCGCGGCCCGCCTCGGCGGCTCGGTGGAGATCCGCCCCGTCGTGATCGACCGGGGCTGAACGACGGCGTGATCGACCAGGTCTTCCGCGACGAGTGGGGCCGGGTGCTGGCCTCGCTGATCGGCTACTTCGGCGACTGGGACCTCGCCGAGGAAGCCGCCGCCGAAGCCTTCGCGATCGCGGCGCAGCGCTGGCCCGCCGACGGCGTGCCAGAACACCCGGCGGCCTGGCTGGTCACCACGGCCCGGCGCCGGGGCATCGACCGGCTGCGCCGCGATCGCGTCCTGTCCGCCAAGCTCCGCCTGCTGGCGGCCGAGCCGGCCCCCGAGACCGGGCACGCTGCGGCCGCGATCCCGGACGAGCGGCTCGAGCTCATCTTCATGTGCTGCCACCCGGGCCTGGCCGTCGAGGCCCAGGTCGCGCTCACCCTGCGCGCGGTGGGCGGACTGTCCACCGAGGAGATCGCGCGGGCCTTCCTGGTCCCGCCGGAGACCATGAAACGCCGGCTGACCCGGGCCAAGTCCAAGATCAAGGTGGCCGGCATCCCGTTCGGCGTGCCGTCCGGCCCGCGGCTGCCCGAGCGCCTCGGGGCCGTCCTGGCCGTGGTGTACCTCATCTTCAACGAGGGGTACGGGGACCCGGACCGGCCGGGCCTGGCCACCGAGGCGATCCGGCTGGGCCGGGTGCTGGCCGCGCTGCTCCCGGCCCAGCCCGAGGTGCTCGGCCTGCTGGCGCTGATGCTGCTGCACGACTCGCGCCGGGACGCCCGGTTCGCCGGTCATGGGCACGGCCAGGACCTGGTCCTGCTGCCCGATCAGGACCGGTCACGGTGGGACTGGCGGCAGATCGCCGAGGGACGCGCCCTGCTCGACCGGGCGCTCGCCGACCCCGCGGGCCGGGCCGGCCGTTACGTCATCCAGGCCGCCATCGCCTCGCTGCAGGCGCAGGAGCAGATCGACTGGCCCCAGATCTCGGTGCTCTACGGCGCGCTGGCCGAGCTGACCGGCTCCCCGGTGGTCCGGCTGAACCGCGCGGTCGCGGTGGCCGAGGCCGACGGCCCGGCCGCGGCGCTGGCCATCGTGGACCAGATCGACCTGCCCGGCTACCAGTACTGGCACTCGACCCGGGCCGAGCTGCTGCGCCGCCTCGGCCGCCGCGACGAGGCCCGCGCCGCCTACCGCCGCGCGCTCGACCTGGCCAGCACCGCCCCCGAGCGACGCTTCCTCGAACGGCGCATCGCCGAATCCTGACCGGCCGCCGGCCCGGCGGGCGCGTCGGCCGCCGGGCCGCGACGATACCGGAGCGTCAGGAGGCTCCGGACCTGGTGTAGACGAGACGGGCAGCGGCGCCCCTGGTCCCGGCCGATACCAGAGCCAGGTCGGCGGGCGCGGTGCCGTCGGGGAAGACGCGGGTGCCCGCGCCGAGGATGAGCGGGAACACCAGGAGCCGGTACTCACCGACCAGGTCGTGAGCCTGCAGGGTCCGGACGACGCTGGCGCTGCCCATGACCACGAGGTCCTGGTCCTGCTGGCGCTTTCCCGCCTCCGTGGCCAGGTCGCCCCGCAGCACCGTGGAGTTCTGCCAGCTGTCGGCGCTGTCCAGCGAGCGCGACGCGACGAGCTTGGGCATGGCGTTCAGCTGGGCCGAGAACGGATCGTCGCGGCCCGGCCAGATGCCGGTGAACATCTGCCACGTCCGGCGGCCGAGCAGCAGGGCGCCCGTGCCGAGTACCTCGCTGAGGCCGAACGGGTCCCCGCTGACCGGCTCCGGGCCGTACCGGAACGCCCATCCTCCGTGCGTGAATCCCTCGTTCCCGTCCGGATCCTGCATGACTCCGTCCAGAGACATGAACTCGACGACAATGATCTGGCTCATCACGTGCCCTTTCTGCTAGGTCTTGCGCTACAGACGAGCGGGGCCACGGATCGGGGACAGCCGCCCCGGCAGTAACTACGTCGTTGTGGCAACCACGTAGTCCCGTGTGCGTCGCTGCGGCAACGACGTAGTTGAGCGGGCGCTGGGCCGCATGCTTACCGCGCGGCCGGGCAATGTTAATGTCGCCTGATCAGAACGAGCCGGGACAGCACGAGCCCGCCGGAACGGAGCACGCAATGGCTGACGCGGAGACCGAATCGAAGCCCGTCGATCAGGACGCGCTGGTGGCGGACATCGACCGCACCCGCGCGGAACTGGCGCGCACCATCGACGCCATCTCCGACCGGGTAAGCCCGAAGAAGAACGTCCAGCGGGTCACGGACCAGCTCCGCGAGCGGGCCAGCCAGATCGACCCGGTCATGGCGGGCGCCGCGGCGGCCGCGGTCGTGATCGGCGTGACCGTCCTGCTCCTGCTCCGCCGCCGCAAGCGCTAGCGCCGCAAAACCCCGCGAGCCCGCCCCGCAACTCCCGCGAGCCCGCCCCGCAAAACCCCGCGCGCCCGCCGCAAGCGCTGGCGAATCCCGCCTACGAAGCGCCCTTGGTCAGTTCCTCGTACTCGGCCGCGGACATCAGGTCGGCGGGCAGCGCCGGTTCCCCGCTGCCGTCCTGCGGCACCTGTACCCGGAACATCCACCCGGCGGAATACGGCTCGGCGTTGACCAGCGACGGGTCATCCTCCAGCTCGGCGTTGACCTCGGTCACCTCACCGTCCACCGGCGAGTACAGGTCGCTGACCGACTTGACCGACTCCACCTCGCCGCACGGCTCGCCGGCCGTCACCGCCGCGCCGACCGCGGGCAGGGACACGTAGACCACGTCACCAAGCTGCTGCGCCGCATAGTCGGTGATGCCGACCGAGGCCACCGTGCCCTCGACGGACACCCATTCGTGCTCGGTCGTGTAGCGCAGTTCGGCGGGGATGCTCATCGTCATCGACTCCTGGAGTAAAACGGCAGATCCGTCAGCTGAGCCGGGACGGCCTCGCCCCGGATGCCGACAGCAAGTACAGCATCATGGGCGTCGGTGCCGGCGTTCAGGTAGGCCATTGCGATCGGATGACCCAGGGTAGGGGACGGCGCGCCGCTGGTCACCACGCCGCGCTCCTCCCCGTTCACGAGCACGGGGTAGCCGTGCCGCGCCACCCGGCGCGACCCGATGGTCAGCCCCACCAGGGATCGCGCCGGCCCGGAATCGGCCCGCGCGGCAAGCGCCGAACGTCCCACGAAGTCACCCGGCTTGTCGAACTTCACCACCCGCCCCAGGCCCGCCTCGAACGGCGTCATGTCCGGGCCGAGCTCGTTGCCGTACAGCGGCATCCCGGCCTCGAGCCGCAGCGTATCGCGGGCGGCCAGGCCCGCCGGGACCAGCCCGGCCGGAGCTCCGGCGGCGAGAAGCGCCGCCCAGACACCCGCGGCATCCGACGGCCGGCAGTAGACCTCGAACCCGTCCTCCCCGGTGTACCCGGTCCTGGCCACCCAGCAAGACGCCCCCGCGACCGGCCCGAACGCCCCGGCGTAGTACTTGATCACCCCTAGATCCAGCGAGGTGAGCCCGCCCAGGATCCCGGCCGCGGCCGGCCCCTGGACCGCGATCAGCGCGTAGTCCTCGGTCGCATCGACAACCGACGCGTCAAACCCCGAAGCCCGCGCGACCAGTTCGGAGAACACCACGGAAGCGTTGGACGCGTTCGCGATGACCAGGAACTCCTCCTCGCCCTGCCGGTAGACGACCAGGTCGTCGAGCACACCGCCGTCGGCCGCGCAGATCATCGTGTACCGCGCCCGGCCGGGCCGCAGCGCGGAGATGAACCCGGTCAGCGCGTAGTCCAGGGCCGCTCCGGCCGCAGGCCCGGTCACCACGATCTCGCCCATGTGCGACAGGTCGAACAGCCCGGCCGCGTGCCGCACAGCCTGGTGCTCGGCCGTCTCGCTGCCGTAGCGCAGCGGCATCTGCCAGCCCGCGAACGAGGTCATGACCGCCCCGAGCCGCTCGTGTTCGGCCAGCAGCGGAGTCTGTCTCGATGTCGTCACCTGGGAATGGTATTCCGGAACCATGGAACTTCTGACCGAGGATCAGATCGCCGCCGAACTGGCCGGCGTCCCCGCCTGGACCCGCGAGGGCGGTGCGATCAGGACCGTGACCCACCGCGCCGACTTCCGCGACGCCCTGCTGTACGTCGGGGCCGTCGCCTACCTGGCCGAGACGGCCAGCCACCATCCCGACGTTGCGATCTCCTGGGACACGGTGACGCTGACGCTCAGCACCCACTCCGCGGGCGGCCTGACCGGCAACGACTTCGCCCTGGCCCGCCAGATCTCAGCCCTGACCGGATAACAACCCGGATAACGACCCGGATAACGACCCGGCGGCCCGCTCGTAGAGCGCCTGCGCGACCGGGCCCAGGCCGGCCGAGTACAAGACGCGGTCGTGCCCGGAGTAGCGGAACGTGGTCACCCCGCTGATCACGCCCAGCCCGGTCCGCGGGTCGAACTCCGACAGCCAGGGCCCGCCGCTGCCGCCCTCGGTCATCGCGCACGCGATGCCCTCGTCGGCCAGGCCGTACGGGTCGGGCCGCAGGGTGCCCCGGCAGTAGTCAAGCGAACGCCCGGTGTAGGGCGGCTCGGAGGGGTAGCCGAACACGGCCTCGGCCGCCGCCCGGGTCCCGAACTCGATCTGCTGCCCGCCGACCGCCGCCCCGACCTGCTGCCCGCGCCCCGTGCCCGCCAACCCCGTACCTGCCAGCCCGCGGCCCGCCTGCCCGGGGCCCACCACCACGAACGCGACGTCGTCGTCCTCGTCCGCGCCGCCTGACCACTGGGCGGGCACGTAGTAGGTCCGGGCCGGGTAGCTGCCGTAGGGCTCGCGGCCGTCGCTGTAGCCGGGCACGAACGTCCAGTGGGTCGCCCAGTGCCCGGCCCCGTCGGACACGCAGTGCGCCGCGGTGATCACCACGTCCTGATGCTGGCTGGCCACCACCGAGCCGGAGCACGAATACCCGGTGCCCGCCATGGTGAAGAACACCCGGCCCGTGGTCCTGGCCACCGCCCCGCCCCCCGTCCAGGCCAACCCGGACACTCCGGAGGCACCTGAAGCGGCCGCCAACGCAGTGGCACCCGGAACAGCGGAGGCACCCGGAACAGCAGAGGCACCCGGAACAGCAGAGGCACCCGGAACAGCAGAGGCACCCGGAACAGCAGAGGCACCCGAAGCGGCCGCCAACCGCGCCCGGGTCCAGTAGCCAGGAGCGGACACCACGGCCCGTTCGGTAACAACCAAAGACGGACGCGGCGACGGCGCGGCACCGGCCAACGCCCCCAGGCCGGCCACCCCCAGGAGCACCGCGAACGCGGTTACGACACCACGCCAAGTGGGCAGAGTCACAACGTGTAAGTATGAACTACCGAGAGTCACTACGCCTAGCGCAACATATTCGCGCTGGTCCGCGCGCGTGTTTGCGTGCCCGACACCAGACTGTGGCCGAAGTTTTACCAGATTTGCACAAATAGACACCAATAAGGTCCTTATCCAGCGGGCCGAAGCGTGGCATCGTGGGCTCCCGCGGTGCCAAGTGGGCGGACCGCGCTTCACGGCCCGAGAAGCAAGCCCGGGAAGAAAGCACTGAGAGGACACCCTCATGGACAGACGTCGGAAGGCGAGTCTGGCCAGCCGACGAGTGACGTGGTTCCGCGTCACCGCAGCCACCAGCTCAGCAGCCCTGCTCGGCACACTCGGCCTGGCGGGAACCTCGTTCGCGGCCCCGGCACATCCTGCGCAAGCGGCCAGCGCCGCGAGCGCGGCGAAGACCGCTGCACTCGCCGATGCCAGCTCCTCGAGCTGCAACCTCGGCAACGGGGTCAAGCACGTCGTGCAGCTGACGTTCGACAATGTGCACTTCTTCCGGGACAACCCGAACGTCCCGTCCGACCTGCAACTGATGCCCAACCTGCTGAACTTCTTCGAGAACAACGGCACCTTCCTGAGCAACAGCCACACGCCGCTGATCGCGCACACCGCCGACGACATCCTGACCACCAACACCGGGCTGTACGGCGACCGGCAGGGCATGCCGGTCTCCAACAGCTTCGGGGCCTACAACACCGACGGCCCGACCGGCAACTTCAACACCGCCAGCATCGCCGGCTCGTTCGCCTACTGGACCGACCCGGTCTTCTACTCGCACGGCACGCCGGCCGGCGGAGACACCAACCCGAACATGGTCTACTCCCCGGTGCCGCCGGCCACCGCCACCCTGCATGTGACGCCGACCACGGTCACCCCGGCGCCGTGGGTGCCGTTCACCCGGGCCGGCTGCGACGTGGGCGACGTGTCCACGGCCAACCAGGAGCTGGAAAACAACAGCGTCGACTTCCCCAAGGTGTTCGGCGCCGACTCACCCGAGGTCGCGCAGCTCAACGCGGACCCCGACTCGTTCAAGGACGCCGAGGTCGCGGACTACGACGGCGTCGCGGTGCACTGCGCCCAGGGCAACGCGTTCTGCGCCACCGCCAAGGCGGTGAAGTTCGGCCAGACCGCGCCGTCCCTGACCGCCTCGCCGGACTCGCTGCCCAGTGAGCCGGGCGGGTACAGCGGCTTCCAGGCCCTGTTCGGCCACCGGTACGTCGCGCCGCAGCTCGGCGCGGGCACGGTCAGCCTCAGCCGGAACGGCTTCCAGGTCACCAACGCGACCGGGAACCTGGTCGACGAGAACGGCAACCAGATCAACGGCAACTTCCTCAAGACCCCCGGCTTCCCCGGGTTCAGCAGCATCAACGCCTCGCAGACGCTGGCCTACCTGGCCGACCTGCTCGAGTCGGGCGTGCCGGTGGTGAACGGCTACATCTCCGACATCCACGGCAACGAGCACATCACCGGCGTGACCGCGTGCAGCGGCGCTCCGGCCGCGCTCGGCAGCGGCAGCGCCTGCTACATCGCCCAGGCGCAGTACTACAACCAGGCCTTCGGCACGTTCTTCCAGCGGCTGGCCGCCGACGGCATCACGCCGGCCAACACGCTGTTCGTGCTGAGCTCCGACGAGGGCGACCACGAGGCCGGCGCCAACGTGGGCCGCGCCATCCAGCCCACGCCGGCCAACTGCGACGGCGCGACCGTCTCCGGCACCACCGTGACCGCGGACGTGCTGTGCACCTACCCCGCGGGTTCCTTCGGTGAGCTGTCCGGCAACATGACCGGCCTGCTGGCCACCCAGAAGAACAACACGACCCCGTTCACGCTGGAGACCGACACCGCGCCGGAGTTCTACGTGACCGGCAACCCGGGCCCGAACGTCCCGGCGGTCCGAACACTGGAACAGGACGTGGCCGGGCTGACCGCGACCAACCCGTACGCGGGCGGCACCCAGAACATCGCCAACTTCCTGGCCGACCCCGCCGAAGAGGCGATCCTGCACATGGTCAACGCCGACCCGGCCCGGACCCCGACGTTCGCGCTGTTCGCCAAGCCGGACTACTTCCTGAGCCCGGGCAGCGCGACGTGCAGCCCGTGCGTGACGCAGAACACCGGTTTCGCCTACGACCACGGTGACTACGCCGCCGAGATCAACACCAACTACATCGGCCTCGTCGGTCCCGGGGTCAAGCACCTGGGCCTGGACGGCTCGGGCGCGGCCGACGGCCCGAACTCGGCCGGCCCGAACAGCGGCCAGATCGAGGTCGTCAACAGCGGCACCACCGGCACCTGGGCCGACGAGACCGACATCCGCCCGACCATGATGTACCTGGCCGGGCTCAAGGACGACTACGAGCACGACGGCCGGGTGATCACCCAGATCCTGTCCGCCCCGAACGGCGCGCTCAGCGGTTCGGCGGTGGCCTCGCTGGGGGCCTGCTACAAGCAGCTCAACTCCAGCGTCGGGCAGTTCGGTGCCTTCACCCTGCAGGCCGACACCAAGGCGATCGAAGGCAGTTCGCCCGGTGACGTCAGGTACCTGATCACCGACAAGGCGCTCGTGGCGCTGGACCGGCTCCGCGACGCAGTCGCCCTGAAGATCAAGGGCCAGCTCGAAGCGGCTGCCTTCGGCAACCAGCCGATCTTCGCGGCCGGGGCCGAGACCTTCGCCTGCCAGGCCGTCATCAACACGGCCGCCGCGCTGGCACATAGCGCCTGATCACCGGCGTGGGCCGCCACCCTGGCTAGCCTGGGGTGGCGGCCCACGGCACAATGGGTCGGTGACCTTCTCCGGCCCCCGCGACGTGGTGATCCTCGGCTCGACCGGCTCGATCGGCACCCAGGCCCTCGACATCATCCGCCGCAACCCCGGCCGCTTCCGCGTCGTGGCGCTCGCCGCGGGCGGCGGGAACCTGGACCTGCTGGCCCGCCAGGCCGCCGAGTTCGGGGTGGCGGCCGTCGCCGTGGCCACCCCGGGCGCCGCCCCGCACCTGCAGGCCGCACTCCGCGCTCTTTCTGATTTTGACCGAACGGGCCGTGGTGCGCCCGTCGCGTCTCCCGGCGCGCCTCCCGGCCACCCAGCCACCCCCGGCGTCCCCTCCACCTCCACCTCCACCTCCCGCGCCACTCCCTCCATCCCCACCCCCCACGCAAGCCCCACTACCCCCACCTCCCACGCCATGCCCGTCGTGCTGGACGGCCCCGGCGCGATCGACGAGCTCGCCGCGTGGCCGGCCGACGTGGTGCTCAACGGCGTCAGCGGCGCGGCCGGGCTGACCGCCACGCTGGCCGCGCTGGACGCCGGGCGGACCCTGGCCCTGGCCAACAAGGAGTCGCTGATCATCGGCGGCCCGCTGGTCACCAGCCGGGCCAAGCCGGGGCAGATCGTCCCGGTGGACTCCGAGCACTCCACGCTGGCCCAGTGCCTGCGGGCCGGGCGCGACTCCGAGGTCAGACGGCTGGTGCTGACCGCCAGCGGCGGCCCGTTCCGCGGCTGGAGCCGCGACGCGCTGACCGACGTCACCCCCGAACAAGCCCTGGCCCACCCGACCTGGAAGATGGGCCCGCTGGTCACGGTCAACTCCGCCACCCTGGTCAACAAGGGCCTGGAGGTGATCGAGGCGCACCTGCTGTTCGGGTTCGGGCTGGACCGCGTCGACGTGGTGGTGCACCCCCAGTCGATCGTGCACTCGATGGTGGAGTTCGCCGATGGCGCGACGGTGATCATGGCCTCGCCGCCGGACATGCGGCTGCCCATCTCGCTCAGCCTGGGCTGGCCCGACCGGGTGCCGGACGCCGCGCCCGCGCTTGACTGGTCGACGGCGGCGACCTGGACCTTCGAGCCGCTGGACGACGCCGCGTTCCCCGCCGTCGCGCTGGCCCGCGAGGCGGCCGCGGCGGGCGGCACCATGCCGGCCGTCTACAACGCCGCCAACGAGGCCTGCGTGGCGCTGTTCCTGGAGGGCCGGATCGGCTTCACGCGGATCGTCGATACCGTAGCCCGGATAGTCTCAGAGCATGACGCCGCGCGCGCGGCCGTCACCACCGTGGCGGACGTGCTGGCCGTCGACGGCTGGGCCCGGCGGCGGGTGGCCGAGCTTCTGGCCTAACGAGGGAGGACGACCGGATGAACCTGATCGGCTGGGTCATCTTCATCGTCGCCCTGCTCGTCTCGGTCATGCTGCACGAGACCGGCCACTTCGTGCTGGCCAAGCGGTTCGGCATGAAGGTCACCCGCTACTTCGTGGGCTTCGGCCCGACGATCTGGTCCACCTGGCGCGGCGAGACCGAGTACGGGATCAAGGCGCTGCCGTTCGGCGGGTTCGTCAAGATCGTCGGCATGCACTCGCTGGACGACCCGGAAGACCCGGAGGACGAGCCCCGGTCATTCCGCGCCCATCCGGCCTGGCAGCGGATCCTGGTCCTGTGCGCGGGCTCGGCCATGCACTTCATCCTGGCCCTGCTGCTGATCTTCGGCCTGGCCCTGGGCGTCGGCATCGCCAACGACAACGTCACCCAGGTGGGCACGATCAGCCCCTGCCTGCCCGCCAGCCTGAAGGCCTACGACAACGGCAGCTGCACCGGGTCCCACCAGAAGTCCCCGGCCCAGCTGGCCGGGCTGCGGGTCGGCGACGTGGTGACCGCCTTCGACGGCCGGCCGGTGAGCAACCTCACCTTCATCCAGCTCACCGACCTGATCCGCCCGCTGCCGCCCGGGACGCCGGTCACGATCACCGTCCGCCGGGACGGGAAACTGGTGAACCTGCACACCAAGCTGGGCGGCATCCCCGGCCGCACCGGCTCCTACCTGGGCATCGGGTCCGCGGTGGTGTTCCAGGTGGCCAACCCGCTGCGGGCCATCGAGTACTCGGGTTCGATCTTCGGCCAGGTCCTGGTCGGCTCGGGCCAGGCCGTCGCGCAACTGCCCGGGGCGCTGCCCAAGCTGTTCGCCAAGGACCGCTCGAGCACGGCGGCGGGCCAGGTCAGCAGCGTGGTCGGCGCCGCCGAGGCGACCGGCGCCGAGGTCGCCTCCAACGCGGGCTGGCAGTACAAGGTCAGCTTCGTCCTGCTGCTGATCGCCTCGCTGAACATCTTCGTCGGCGCGTTCAACATGCTCCCGCTGCTGCCGCTGGACGGCGGCCACATCGCGGCGATCATCTACGAGCGGCTCCGCGCCTGGCTGGCCCGCCTCCGCGGCCGCCCCGACCCCGGCCTGGTCAACATGGCCAAGCTGGTCCCGGTCAGCTTCAGCCTGTTCGTCGTCCTGATTTTCTTCAGCCTCATCCTGGTCCTAGCCGACATCGTGAACCCAATAAACGTCGTTGGCTAACCCTCCCGCCGCGCTCCCTTCCCGCCGCATCCCCCTTCCCCGCCGCCGCTTCCCGCCGCATCCCCCTTCCCGCCGCGCTCCCTTCCCGCCGCATCCCCTTTCCCCGCC
>Ga0209168_10000917_pt1 | contig 25500 bp, 12 predicted proteins | sample Coa_R1_FD_187156 | JGI IMG/M metagenome (GOLD analysis project Ga0209168, IMG submission 187156) | Surface soil microbial communities from Centralia Pennsylvania, which are recovering from an underground coalmine fire - Coalmine... | ecosystem: Environmental > Terrestrial > Soil > Unclassified ...
CTTATCCGTCGGCGCACGCATGAAATATCTCGCGGCGAAAACACTCGCGACAATCAGCAGCACCGCCGCGACTGCCCATGCGATTCGCTCGCGCGTTTTTCGATGCGCAACCAGCGGCGCCGCCACTCCGGCTTGCGAACCCGCGTCGCGAATCCACTCCAATTGCAGCTTCACATCGTGCATCGACTGGAACCGTTCATCCGGCTCCTTCGCGAGACAAACTTTGACAATTCGGTCGAGCGCTGGCGGCGACATCGGCTGGATGCTCGAGATCGCGGGCGGCTCGCGCTCCAATATCGCCGCAATCACGCTCGCCGTCGTTTTTCCATCGAACGCGCGCCGCCCCGTTGCCATCTCGTAGAGCACCGCGCCAAACGAAAAAATATCGCTGCGTGCGTCCGTCTCGTTCCCTTCCATCTGCTCCGGCGCCATGTACTGAAACGTGCCGAGAACAGTTCCGCGCGCGGTCAACGGCTCGCTTGCACTTTGCCCCGCGGGATTCAGCGATTGCGTCATACTCGAAAGCGGCGCCGCTGCGGCTACTCCATCCATAGCCGATTTTGCCAGCCCAAAATCCATCAGCTTCGCGCCGGGTTTCGTCAGCATGATGTTGCCCGGCTTTAAGTCGCGGTGAACCACGCCCTGCCGATGCGCCTTTTCCAGCGCATCCGCAATCTCAATCGCAATCCGCAGCAATTCCGCTCCGCCCAGCGGCCCTTTTTCCAAACGCTTCGCCAGCGTTTCGCCTTCGAGGAATTCCATGACCAGGAAATCGGTGCCGTTCTGATGGCCGATATCGTGGAGCGTGCAAATGTGCGGATGGTTCAGCGAAGAAACGGCGCGCGCTTCGCGCTCAAACCGCAGTTTGGCATCGGGCATTTCCGTCAAATGCTGCGGCAAAATCTTGATGGCTACGTCGCGGCCCAGCCGCGTATCCCGCGCGCGATAAACCTCTCCCATCCCGCCCGCGCCAATGGGCGCGATGATTTCATACGGCCCCAGTTTGGTTCCAATCGTTACGCTCATTTCACGCCATCCACTAGATACAGCGTCGACAGCGCTCGATTGTAGGAGTACGCGTAGGATTTGCCGTCCGGCGTGATTCTGAACGTCTCTATCCCCGCCAAACCAGCGTTGTCTAGCGGAGCCATTGTACGGATGAGCTGGCGATTTCCGGTCGCCGCGTCGATGCGGAAAAGATCGAGTTTCGTTACTTTGTCATCGTAAACATAGGTAGATTTTCCGTCACTGGCCCAGTTGGCCCAGATGTCTCCGGGCAAAAGCCCTGCTACCGCACGCGGCGCCCCGCTGGCAAGAGGATACATATAGGCTTTTCCGGTCAAATCGCGAGCGAAAACAAACCGTCCATCAGGAGAGACAAGGTCAGACAACACCTGAGACGGATCAACCTCAATTGCCGGTGTCACAGCACGAGGCTTCCCGCCGGAGAGGTCCTGCACGTACATGCGCCAGCTATGGCCATCGTTTCCGGCGAAATAAATCGACTTCCCGTCAGGCATCCAGCCTTGCCACTCAAATTGCTGAAGCCCATAGGTCTGTAGAGAGCGCCCTTGCCCAATCCCGGTTGGCAGCAGCGCCAGGTGCAGAGGGTTATAGCCACCGACCAGCGCCCATTGGCCATCGGGAGAAAGTGTCGGAAAGAGGCCGATGCCGAGCTTCACCGAGGACGAGTCATTCGCATTTCTCATGTACGCAATCGGAAGCGTGCCGGCCGCTTCCATAAACTCCTGGAACGTCAGTTCCTGGCCGCCGTCCGACAAATCAGATACCGTGGTTCCGTCGAGCCAGGAGAGGTCGCGTTCCTCTGCATCCTTCGCGCCTCGGTATTGCATTTGGCTTCGCCATTGGTCCTGGGAAAGAAGGATGCGGCCGTCTCTGGAAACGTCATGCACGCGCAACACACCCGGAAGCGTGAGGACAGTGCGATCCTTCCCATGCAGGGTAAGAGCGTGGAGGGAATCCGCCCATCCGCCGGTCTTTGAGGCAGCGTACAAAATCCTGTCGCCTTGGGGCTCCCAGGCGATCCCTTCCACGCTCACGTATTCCTCCGACCGCGCGAGTTGCTTTCCGTTTTTGTCCAAAATAATTACGCTGCCGATATCCGCGCTATCGGTGGAATATTGCGCAAATGCGACAGCATCGCCGTGCGGCGAGACGCGAAGAAAGTTGAGCCAGGTTTGGCTCTCGTAAATCACCTTTCCCAGCGGGAACTCAACCTGGAATTTCCCGTTGGCCTCGCGGATCGCAGCCATTTCGCTATCATCTGGAGACCAATCTGCAGAAACGACATCGTCAGCGATCTCCCGTGGTGCGCCTCCGGAAACGGGCACCGTGGCCAGCGTGCCTTCACAAACGTCGATAAACACATGATTGCAGCCGATCGAAATTGCGAGCTGCGACGCGGAAACAGCAAAGAGCGACGAGTTGGCCAATCCAAGCGGGCGCGATTCCGGGCTGTGCGGATCTGTCGCATATAATGCGGCAGGCTGCCCCTCCCACGCCGCGCTGTAATAAACAGATTGGCCGTCCGGAGCGAATCGCGCTTGGAAAATGGTGCCGCGGCTGAAAGTGATTTGCTTGTAAATGGGCTGGGAGTTTGTGATGCCCCCGCCGCCCGCGAAATAGGCAACGATGCCGACGACGATGAGTCCGGCTGTGCCGACTGCGGCAAAAAGCAATCGGCGTTTGCCGCGGGCGTTGCTGGCGGATGCCGTCGGAAGAATAGCCTTGCTGGAAGTCGAAGCATCGGAGAGCGCCGCAAGATTAAATGCAAAATCGCGCGCCGACTGAAAACGCTCTGCCGGATTCTTTTCGAGGCAGTGCCGCACCACGCGCTCCACCGCTGGCGGAATTTTCTTTCCTTCGCCGGAAAGCTCCGGAGGTTCCTCTTTGAGAATCGCCGCCATGGTGTCGGCGGAGGAGTCCTTTTCGAATGCGCGCTGGCCGGAAAGCATTTCATAAAACATGGTTCCCAGCGCGAAAATGTCCGAGCGCGCATCGGCCGGTTTGCCGCGCACCTGCTCGGGCGACATATACCCCGCCGTGCCCAGCACTACTCCCGCTTCGGTGTGCACGTCCGTTTGGTCTTTGCTTTGACTGGGGCCGCTCGTGCGCGTGGGAGATTGCGTTTCGTTGATGCTGGAAGCGTTGTCTTGCTGCGTCAGCTTCGCCAGGCCGAAGTCGAGAATTTTCGCGCGGCCGTCGTTGGTGAGAAAAATATTCGCAGGTTTCAGGTCACGGTGAATGATTCCTTTTTCGTGCGCAGCGGCAACGCCATGCGCAATTTGCATGGCGATATCCAGCGTTTTGCGCACCGGCAACGGGCCGTTGCGCAGCCGTTCGCGCAGCGTCTCGCCTTCGAGTAATTCCGTCACGATAAACGGCGCACCGTCGTGCGTGCCCATGTCGTAAATCGCGAGAATATTGGGATGATTCAGCGCACTGGCCGCTCGTGCCTCCTGCTCGAAGCGCCGCAGGCGCTCTGCATCGCGCGCAAACGCTTCGGGGAGACCTTTTAGCGCGACATCGCGATTTAGGCGCGTGTCGTGGGCACGATAGACCTCGCCCATCCCGCCCGAGCCAATGGGAGCGACGATTTCGTAGGGGCCAAGTCGAGAGCCTTCAGCAAAGGGCATGAGCGGGCGTAATTATAACCCTGGAAACCTACATCAGACAGAAGTAGCCGTGCAAATATCTTCCATTCGACGCGGGCATGTTCATGGAGCGCATTCGCAAGGAGATTCCGACTCTTGATGTTGTCATTGCACTATACCTTGTCGAGTCACTAAAGTGTTTCCGTAACGGAGCGTTCGTGGCGTCCGCAGTGATGGTCGGCGTGGCTGCCGAGCAGATAATGCTGGTTTTGAGAAAGGCGGTCTTACGACGCCTTGGGTAGCCCGGAGAACAAGAAGCGATTCGATGGCGATGCGCAAGGGCAGGTCAAACGCATCTACGACGCGGTATGGAAGAGGCTAGACCCGGTACGCGAGCAGATGCCTGAAAAGTTGCGTGAATCGGTGGGTGTAGAACTGCTAAATCCCTTTCTGTTTCCGTCGTCAGCTCCATCATCGGCTCCGGAATTGTCGTCATGGCGACCTTTTTGGAGATAGAGTGGCTGCGCCACTAGGTGCAAAACGCCTTGGTCGGAGCTGATCTTCGTGCTGCTCGCAGCCGCGGCGTGTTTTTTCTATCGTATTTTTCTGGCAATCGAACGAAACGGACAAACGCGTAAAGCGGTCAACGCAGGCAACGAATGGCGAGCCAACTCTTAGCCAGGAAGCCGCTCAACGCGATCCTTGCGGAAGCCTCGGAAGCCGGCGAGCATTCCCTGCGCCGCTCTCTCGGTCCCGTTAATCTGGTGACGCTCGGCATCGGTGCCATCATCGGCACGGGCATTTTCGTTCTCACCGGCCCCGTCGCCGCTACCGCCGCCGGCCCGGCCATCGTTCTTTCGTTCATTATTGCCGGCATCGGCTGCGCCTTCGCCGGCTTGTGTTACGCCGAATTCGCCGCCCTCTTGCCCATTGCCGGCAGCTCTTACAGCTACGCATGCGCCACCTTGGGCGAAATCGTCGCTTGGGTCATCGGCTGGGCGTTGGTCCTCGAATATGCCTTCGGCGCGGCCACCGTCGCTGTCGGCTGGGGCGGATACGTCTGCAGCTTCTTGCAAGACCTCGGCATCCCCTTTCCCGCCGCTCTGTCTTATGCTCCCGGCACGGTCCTCGCGCAGTATCAGGGCCGCTGGGAACCGGTCATGTCACTTCCCCACGCCGCTGTTCCCATCATGTCCTCGCTTCCTCACGTGCTTGACCTGGCGCGGTCAGGTGCGGCTGTGCTGTTTCTCATTGACGAGCTGTTCGCCGGCACGAATTCTGCGGACCGTCGAGTTGCCGCCGAAGCCGTGATTCGGGCGCTGCTGGACAATCAGGCGATTGGACTCGTCACGTCGCATGACTTGGCCTTGAGCGAAATCGGTGAAATGCACGAGCTGAAAGGTGCAAACGTACACTTCAGCGACTTGGCCACGACAGACGGACCCTTGAAATTCGATTACCGCATCCATCGGGGAAGGCTGGAGCAAGGGAACGCGCTCAAGATAATTAGACTCGTGGGGCTTGTGCCGAAATGAATTCCGCGTCTTGCGAAGTGGGACCGCTTAAATGTGTGTCTATTAGTTCAATTCAAGATCGAGGGTTTATCTTGTCCGGAACTCGCCCTCCGCAAGCGCTATTCCGCAGTCGCCATCCAGCGCCGTATCCAACGACTGCTCGACAGACTCCGATGCATTGCCAGAAAAACTCCGCGCAGCCTACCGGCACAACTGAAGCTGTTCCCCCGGCAATTTGCAAGGGGAAAGGATGGGCGCTCCCACAAGAGTGCTCTCCTCATCCGCGAACAAAGGACAATCCCTTGCAGTCTCAAGATCGCCGGGAACGCCGACGACTGTAAGCCACATCGCCAACGCAACGCTCATTTTCACGGTTAGTCCGGAAGCCGCCGTTGAATCTGTTCTTCAACGTCTAGAAGTGAATTTTCACGGCCAATTGGACCTCACGTGAAGTGCCGAATCCGATCTCCTTGCCTACAGTGCTCAGCAGCTGACCGAACGTGGCATCGCCGACGAAATTGTCGGGCAAATCGAAGTTCGTGTGGTTGAAAAGGTTGAAAATCTCCACACGGAATTCCACGTCTTTTCCTTCTCCGAATGGCGTGTGTTTGATGGCGGAGAAATCCGTCTGAGCGAATCTCGGCCCGCGCACAACGCTGTTCGGGCAAGTGCCGAAGGTGTTTGACGCGGGATTCGTAAACGCTCCGGGATTCCAAAAATCTCCGGGCGTGCCGTTGCCATAGAGCGACGCTCCGGTGTTGCAGTCGGGCCGCTGGCTTACGAAGTTGCCGTCAGGACCGTTGTCGAAGGTATAGACGCTAACGGCCAATCCCGTGCGGAAGAAACCGAGAGTCGCGACCTCCCATCCACTCACTATCTTGCTGACCGGTCCCGAGCTGCCTCCCAAGAACGAGTGGCCTTGGCCCATCGGCAGATTCCACAGAACGTTGTAGGAAATCTGATGCCGCGCATCGTTCGAGTTGTCACCCCGATCCGCATTGAAATTGCTGTTGTCCTGAGGAAATGAACCGAATTGATCGGCCATCGGTTCATTCGAGATGCCGTGGCTCCAAGTGTAGGCGACATCGTACAAAAACCCTCGAGTCATCTGCCGCTTGAAGGATAGCTGAAGGGCGTTGTAACGGGATTGGCCATTCCACCCGATAACCTCATTCACGCCATCGGCGGGAATGGGCGGCACTCCGCTGAGCGGGTCAGGCCAATTGTTGAGAATATCCCGCTCTAAATTGACAGCGTGATTGCCAACGTAGTTCACCAAAATACCTGTGTTGTTGTTCAATTGTCGACCGACGCCGAAGTTCCATTGCTCGACGTAGGTGTTCGGGGCGTTCGGATAAAATCCGTACAGCGAAGGCGGAGGCACCGAAATGTTGGTGAGATAGGGTGTGTACGGATAGGATAACGGTTGACTGGACGTTCCGAACAACTCGAAATTGCCTGGAAGAGTGTTCGCCGCTGGACTGCCAAAGCCGGCGTCGCCGAGGGGATACGAGGTGTAGAAAATCCCGTAGCCAGTGCGGAACACCCAGTTGGAGTTATTCGGCGCCCACGCAACGGAGACGCGAGGCCCAAAGTTTCTCTTATTGGCATTGAAATAGGGCGTATTGGGAGGATTCAACACACTCGTAATTGGATTGAAGGACTGGGTCTGCCGGAATTCATCGTCCGGCACAGTGTTATAGTCCCACCGTAGGCCTGCATTCACGGTCAGGCCAGGGCGAACCTGCCATGCATCCTGAAAGAAGAGTCCCGTTTCACGCTGAAAAGTCACGGTCCCCGGATTTCCGGCGGTCTGAGCCACTTCGTGGAGATTGTTGTTGATGAAGTCTTGCTCAGAAAGGTATGTGAGCACGTCCGTCGGTTGGGCAGTATAGGGCATGCTAATGAGCCAGACCGTGCCGCCCATTTGAAATGTGTGAGAGCCACGAACCAAGGTCGCGGTGTCACCGAGCTGCCAACTGGTTGGCGTGCGGGTATAGTGGCCAAAGTTGCCGGGACTAATTCCCAGACCTGAGATTTTCACCTGTGGCAAGGTTCCCAGGCTTTCGTCGATGGTGCTGGCGTATCGTTGCAAGCCGGCCAGGAAATTGTTGGTGAAGTTGGGCGAAAAGATGTGAGTCTCGCTGAGAGCCATGTTCGTAGTTCTTGTCGGGATGTCCTGGCCGTCAAACAATCCGAATGACCCAGGAAAGATCTGAAACACGGGACCAGTGATCGAAGAATCGTTGATGTTCAACCGGAAAAAGGCGGTGTCCTTTTCGGAAAGAGTGTCGTCGATGCGGACACTACCGGTATCCTCACGCACCCTCGACGTAGCTTGACCGGTGAACAAGGCGGCGTTGGGATCGTTCGGAAGGACGTTGGTGCTCGTCGGCATCTCATTGATGAACGGCATCAGAGCGGGCGAGGTTGATTGTACCGCTGCGCGCATCGCGTTGCTTGGAACGGTGCCGTTGGCGATTACTCCCAGCCCTTGCCGCGACCCCTCGTAGTTCAAATAATAGAACAGGTGATTCTTCTTGATGGGCCCGCCGGCGTTGGCGCCGAAGTCCTGGTAGTGAAGCGGTTGATTTGTGCTGGCAAAGTAATTGCGTGCGTCTAATGCAGTATTGCGGAAAAAGTCCCAGACCTCGCCATGAAACTGGTTCGATCCGGACTTTGAAACAATGTTGATGTAGGCGCCCCCGGAGCGTCCGTATTGCGCGCCATAGTTTCCCGTCTGAATGGAAAACTCTCCGATGGAGTCCAAGCTGCCGGTGAGCAGGCGTGCACCGCGCTCCGATCCATTGGACATATACGGATCATCGATACGGGTGGCGTCGATTCCGTCGATCGAGAACGTGTTGCTTACGTCCGACAAGCCGTTAAAAGAGAGGTCGGCAATGTAGCCCTCGCGCACCGTGGCGCCTGGGGTGAGCAAACTGAAGCGGCCATAGTCGCGACCATTGATGGGAAGCTGCGACACCTGCGCGTTTCCCATGGTCGAGCCGGTGGTGGCGTCCGTTGTCTGGAAAGCCGGCGTGGCCGCTGTGACTTCCACCTGCTGCGAAAGCGCTCCGACCTTGAGACTGATATTGATCGGGATTGTCGCGCCCACACTCAGCGTTACGTTGTCGACCACCTGCTTCTCAAAGCCCGAATGTTCCGCCGTGACTCGATACGTTCCCACCGGCAACTGAGAGATGTAATAGTGCCCGGACGGGTCCGTCGTGGCGTTCCAAGTCTGGCCCGTCGCGACATCGAGCGCGACGATTGCGACGCCCGGAACCGCTCCGCCCGAAGCATCCGTCACTTGGCCGGTAATGTTTGCTTGAACCTGGCCTTGCGCGTACGCCCTCCGGTGAAATGCGACCAGTGCCAGTCCTAACGCAAGGCACACGACCAACCAACGATACCCAGGAATTCCGCGCAAAGTCTTATTGATCGCCATTTTCTTCTCCTCACGGCCCTGAAACGAATGGTTCTCAAAACTCGGTTTGAAACGTTCAGTTAAACGCTTGCAAATATGATCGAAGCCTCTCTCATTCGCGCATCGTTACTTCGCCGATGGCGGGGTAATATAAGGGATTTTTGCCTTCGCCATTGCCGCATTCAGTTTGGGAAGGTCGGTACCAACCAGTGTCTTGAGCTCGGAAACTTTGCTATCAACGTCGGACGAAATCTCCGCGAACTCACGCCTCTGCGCAGAGGTGGGCGCTTGGCTCACGTTGTCGAGACTAAAGAGCAAGCGCCCGGCCTGATCGCGAACAGGAGGCGGAGTGTACGTCAGCGGCACGAACATTTCCTCCGAAGGGCCCACGATTTGCTTCTGAAGTTGATCGACGCGCTTCGACAAGTCTTGAATTTGCGCCTTCAGTTCCTTGGGCATGTCGGGATATTGTTTCTGCGCGTCATCCAAGGATTTCTTGATCGACGTAACCGTCTTGCCAGCTTCGACCGCGCGTTTATACACCTCATAGGCCTGCGTGATGAGCCCGTCGCGTGCCTGCCGATCTTGGGCGGCCACTTGGATCGTTGGGTCATCCAGAACCTCAACCGTCTTTGACGCCTTCTCATCTCCCACCGAGACCTGAACCGTGTAGCCTCCGGGCGGCACAAAGGGCCCGCGAATGGCGTTGTAGAAAAACCCTTCATCCTGCGCGCCCAACTGGTCCTGCGTGGGCTTCACCGGAGTGGGGTATCGCAAATCCCAATTCACGCGATTTATGCCGGCATCGCTCGAGCCCGGAAACTCCTGTATTACCTTTCCTGCCTTATCCGTAATACGAATTTGGGCCGTTTGCCGTTTTGGAGGCGCACTCGCGAGAAAATAATCGATCGTCGCGCCGTCCGGCGGATTCGGCGCCATGAACAATTGGTCGCCGGTGTAACCATTGCTGTGATCGAACTCTTTCCATTCCCGCGCAGGCTGGATATCGAACAGATGAAGCGGAGAAGAGAGGACGGAGGGGGTCAGTTGCTCGATCGAACGGATATCGTCAAGAACCCAGAAAGCGCGACCATGAGTGGCCAGAATCAAATCGTGCGATCGTCGTTCAATCGTGATGTCATCGACAATGACAGAAGGAAAATTGAGTTTCAACGCAGCCCAACTGTCGCCGCGATTAAAGGAAAGAAAAACACCAAACTCGGTGCCAACGAAAAGTAGGTCGCGATTGTACGGATCCTCGCGGATGACCTGTGCTGTTCCACGATTGTTGGGAAGGCCCTCGGTAATTTTCTGCCAGGTCTTTCCGTAATCGTCCGTGCGGAAAACATAAATTCCGAAATCGCCGTTGCGGTGACCGTCAAAAGTGACGTACGCCGTCCCCGCAGAGAAACCTGATGCGTTGACATAACCCACATAAACGCCCTTGGGCAGGCCATCGGAACTAATCACATTGCTCCAAGTATGTCCGCCGTCTTTCGTGACCTGAAGATTTCCGTCTTCCGTGCCAACCCAAATTACCTGTTCACTTTTGTCGGAAACAGCCAAGGCCGTGATGCACGGATATGTGCCGGCTCCGTAATCCCGCTCGATCATCTTTGCGGTCGGCGCTTCTCCCAGAATCGAAAGCTTGGCCGGGTCGACATTCGTTGTTAAATCCGGACTGATCGTGGTCCAGCTATTTCCCTGGTCTGTCGATTTGAAAAGATAATTCGCGGCCGAGTACAAATTGCCTTGCGGCGTTGCAACCAGCGGAGAATTCCATTCCCAACGATAAGGTGGCCCGCTGAGTTTCTCCGGCATGGGACGAATCAGCGCCCATTCGTTGGTCCGGCGATTCAACCGAATCAGCTTTCCGTTTTGTCCTTCGACGAAAACGATGTTGGAGTCCTTGGGATCGGGGACCACGTGGAAACCATCCCCGTCCATCACGCGCGACCAATCGCTATTCATGATTCCCTTCGGATTTCGAGTGCGAACCGGACCGCACCACGAACCGTTGTCCTGAAACCCGCCGCAGATGTGATAGGGGAGCTCCGTATCAGTGGCCACCGCGTAAACTTGTCCGACCGGAATGGTGTTTATGTAATCCCACTTGTCTCCGCTGTCGTGACTGATGTAGACGCCGCCATCCGACCCGGAGATCATGTAATTGGAATCGTCGGGATCGATCCAGACGGCGTGGAAGTCGGCATGGATCGTTTGCAGTCCCTGCTTGTCCGGATCTGGCAGAAACGTCTTGCCACCATCGTCGGAATGGGCAAGTCCCCCGCCGGGTAGCCAGATTCGAAGGTAATTGTTCGGGTCGACAAGGATCTGCGGGAAATAGGAAGGCCGAGGGTCAATCTTGCTGCGCTTTTCCCAAGTCTCTCCGCCGTCCATGCTGCGGAAGACGCCGCTCTTGTCGGCGCTTTCCACTCTGGCATACACAATTCGCGGATCCCGCGGATAAATCGAAATCCCTATGCGCCCTGTGTCCACGCTTCCGTGTTCGTAGGGAAGGCCTTTGTACAACTTGCGCCACGTCGCTCCGCCGTCCGTTGTTTTGTATAGCGCACTGCTTGGGCCACCTCCGTTCATTCCGAATACGGTTCGGCGCCGTTCGTAGGCCGATGCGAAAAGCGTTTGGGAACTCTGCGGGTCCATTTCAACGTCAGCGATTCCCGTGTTTTCGTCCTGGTAGAGCACTCGCTGCCAGGTCTTGCCTCCGTCCTCGGTTTTGTAAAGCCCGCGCTCGTCCCCAGGCCCCCACAAGTTACCCAGCGCTGCCACGTAAACGATCTGAGGGTTCGCAGGATCAATGACAATGCGGCTGATTTGGAAACTATCGCCAAGACCCATACGCTTCCACGTGGCCCCGGCGTCGGTGGACTTATAAACGCCGTCGCCCCACGAGGAAGTCTGGCGGTTATTGGCCTCGCCTGTTCCAACCCAGACGATCGATGGATCCGATGGTGCAATTTGGATTGCGCCTATGCTGGAAACGGGTTGTTCGTCAAAAATGGGCCTCCAGGTGGTTCCGCGGTTTGTCGATTTCCAAACTCCGCCGGTGGCCGAGGCTACGTAAATTGTATTGGGATCATGGCGAGGTACCGCGAAGGCATCGATGCGGCCATCCATAGAGGCCGGGCCGATGGACCGAAAAGCGAAGCGCTGAATAGCATCCTGGTACGGCTTGTCACTGGCGGTCGCCTCCGATTGCGAAAACGCCAAATGAGGAACCATGGCAATCGCACTCACCAACACTATCGACAGAAACATTCTCCTCATTCGAACTCCTCACCCTAGCCACGGTTGCGGCGCGTGCCATAATCCTGACGCGTCACTGAATCAGTGCGAAACTTTTGCTTCCTATCACCGACATTGCCAACTCAGATGAAAAGGCCCTCGGACGCGAACGTCCCCATAGGCGCTTGGTCACGCAAAAAGCTGCGCGCGATACTGTCGCGTTCAGGGCCAACTGTCCAATGAATTGTATGGATGAAAGAAATTCCTGTTACGAATAGCCAAGGCGAACCCGATGGCTCCCTACATTTCGAAACACTCATTTCATTTTTCTCTTGCGATAAAAGCTATCCGTCCCATTGCAGCGTCGCTAACGAATCTCGCAAGTGAGCCATGAAGTGGACGCAGGCGCAACGGATCAACATGCCGATCGCGGAGCCAGCCAATACGTCGCTGAGGAAATGAATTCCCAGGATGAGTGATACTGCAATGCTGCCAGCAACGACGACAAGTGGAACTTGCAATTCCAAATAGAACGAGCCGCGAACCATTGCCGTGGCTTTAAGAAAACGAAGCGAGCGGTTTCGGCCAGAATCGCAGACGAGCTAGGCTGAGCCCCTATCGTTCGGCACCGTGTAGGCAGACATTCTGCTCATCGTAGCCTCCGGCGGAAAATTAAGAACCTACTGCTGCCCGGTCCCCGATTGGTTGCCCGAGCTACAAACTCTATGATGTGTGCGCGCCAAGCGCAACGTGCCGTTTATTGTCCGTCCACAAACGTCAGGCTCCGCCAATCGCTTCGCACCGGCGCGTTGCACAGCTTTCGAAACGCCTGAAGTGGTTGCGTTGCTCGCCGAATCTGCTCCTCTTGCTGCTGTGCCCAGATGCATCCGGATCAGTGAAAGGAACGCTTCCATTCCCGGAGAGATCCATTTGTCTTTGTGCCAAACAACCAGCGTATTCATGGTCAATTCAAAGCCAGTCCACGGGAGGGCGATCAATTTCTTGCTGGAGAGCTCTCGGTCTACGACGATTTTCGGCAGGCATGCAATACCCATTCCCAAAGCGGCGCACTCTTTGATGGCCTCTACACTTGTGAATTCCATCACCGCTCTCGGCCGGACGTGTGAACGCGCTAAGGCCCCTTCCAGCTTTGATCTATATGCACAGCCCTGATCGGTGAGTAAGAACGTCTGCGAAACCAAGTCCGCGGCCCGCACCGCCCGCAGTCGCAACAGTGGGTGCTGAGGCCGCACCACCAAGACGAGTAGCTCATGACACAATACCTCTGCGTGAATCCCCGGACTTTTAACGGCATCATCGATAACCAATCCCAAATCCAGGTCTCCACGTTCGAGGCAGGGCACAATCTCCATGGAACTCGCGCCGCGGAAAACAAGCTCGACGTGCGGCCATTTCTCTCGAAAGACTTGAAGAATGGGAGGAAGCCGATAGGTGAGCACCGATTCCGGCATGCCGATTAGCAAGGTGCCTGAAGGGCCGTCACCGTTTTTGGTCACGGCGGCGGCCTCCTGCACCAGCCGCAGGATGCGCTCAACATACGGTAACAGCGTCTGACCGTGCGTGGTCAGCCGCACTCTTTGACCTAATCTCTCGAACAACTGAACTCCAAATTCCCGCTCTAAGGAACGGATCTGAACGCTCACATTCGACTGAACGCAGTGGACCTGCTTTGCGGCTCGCGTGAAGTTCAGTTCTTGGGCAAGCATTCTGAAAATTTGAATCTGGCGCAATTCCATGGACATCTCCTCCGTCGCGGTTGACTAACTAACCCGTCATTCAACTATCGACAACGCACCGTTTCTTAAAAAGAATTACTTTCATCTATCGAATTCATTGGACAGCTAATTCGAGAGGCGACATTATACCGCCCGACGCTTTGTCCATCAACCAGTCCGGCCCCGAAGGAGACGTGCATGGCGGAAATCAAGGCAACGGTTCACTACGGTGGAAACAGCTTTTTTGTGGGCATCGGTCCCAGCGGGCAAGCCTTGATCATGGAAACCAATGGCGAACGGGCTTCCGCTCCGAGCCCAGTCGAATTGTTGCTGCTTGCGATTGGCGGCTGCATGGGTTCGGATGTCGTCGAGATTCTTGAAAAGAAGCGAGAGCGCGTGACCGACTACCGGATCGAGGTCCAAGGCGAACGTCGCGAGGAGTCTCCTCGTAGTTACAAGAAGATTCGCATTCACCACGTGGTGAAGGGACCCAACCTTTCCGAGCATTCAGTGAAACAGGCTATTGAACTGTCGAATTCGAAATACTGCAGTGTGGCTGCGACGCTTAGACCAACAGCGGAGATTTCGGTGAGTTTCGACATCGTGCCGGATATAGGGACATAATAGCCCAGGCATTGCTCGTCGAGGAAAGTGAAGCCAATGCGAAGTTCAGGCTTTCCGTTGTCCTCCAAAGTCAAAACGGTTTTGCGATCGACTTTTCCCCGTGCCGATTCCCATCTAGCCCGCCGGTCTCTTCTCTGTGTACTCTTTATAACATTTAGCGCACCACTTCTTGCTGCCGTTCCATCCCGCACAGTGACGATCGATCATGGCGCCCGCGACCCGGCGGTGTCACCAAACGGTCGCGAGATTGCTGTCAGTGTGTTAGGCAGAATATGCCTGATCCCTGCGGCCGGAGGAGATGGCGAGGTGATTTCATCGGGCATCGGATGGGACCGCTTTCCAACATGGTCGCCCGACGGACAATTCCTGGCGTATTCGCACGAAATTCAATATCACAGCGCCCTGGTTCTCTACGACCTGGCAGCAGGCACTTCAGCCATCCTCTTCCAAGCCGACGGAGTTATTGGTCAGATTGCTTACAATCCGGCCGGCGACAATATCTTCTTCGTTTTGCGTCACGGTCAAGGTGATGCTCACATCTGGCAAATTCCCACCGGCGGCGGCAAACCTGAGCAGATCACCGAAACCCGTCGGTGGCATGAATGGTCATTTGCACCATCGCCCAACGGAAAACGCCTTGTTCTGTCTTCCGGACTATACGGCGGTTCGAATCTCTACCTACTGGAAGTCCAGAAACGCACAGCCATCAGACTCACCAATACACCGCTGGATGACACGAGCGTTGCGTGGAGCCACGACGGCAAGACCATAGCTTACGTCGAAACTGGTAACGGCGCAGACGAGATCCGCGTCGAACCGGCAGGTGGCGGAGAACCTCGGGTCGTTTTCCGCAGTCCGTATCAGGACAAGCAAATCGCTTTTGGTCGAGATGCAAATTATTTGGTGGTTTGCGCGTCGCGCAAGCTCTATCGCCTCGACTTCTCCACCGGCATACTGCAGGCGATTCCCTTCAGCGTTACATTCCACCCTGCCGAACGACCTCCTGCCAATCTCGTCGTTGTTCATGCACATTTGATTGATGGCACTGGCCGCACGCCGATTCCTGATGCGACCATTGTCATTCGCGATGGCCGAATTGCTGGAGTTGGTCGAGGACAGCCCTCAGCAGACACAATCGCCGGACTGCCGGTGCTCGATGCCCATGGCCAGTCGGTCCTTCCGGGCCTTATGGATAATCACTACCACTTCTGGGACGCCTTTGACGGCGCCGGCTTGCTTTCGCGTGGAATCACCTATATTCGCGACCCGGGAGCCGACCTTGCCGACAGCATGAACTTCAAAGAGGCAATCGCCCTCGGTATAGAGGCTGGTCCCGATATATATAATGCCGGCCCGCTGATCGATGGTTTCGGTACCTACCATCCCATGGTTGCCGTCGAGATTGATCGGCCCGAAGACGCCAAGGCCCTGGTCGATTCGCTCAAGGCTCAGGGCGTGGATCTGCTCAAGGTGTACTTCTTGTTGAAGCCTGACGTTCTCCGGGCTGTCGTCAAGGCCGCGCACCAAGTACATTTGCCGGTGACTGGCCACATTGGCGTCAAGACCAGTTGGACGCAGGCGATCGACGGTGGAATTGATGGCCTTAATCACATCCGGGCGTGGGCGGATTTTCTGCCGCTCAGCGAACAACCTCAGGGTGCCAACGGCAGCCTGGATGACGACTGGTACCCAGTAGAGCGGATGCAGGCGGATTGGCGTCAGATTGACCCGGGAAGCACCCGCGTCGCCGAATTGATCCATAGAATGGCCCAGGCGAAGGTCGGCTTTGATCCGACCTTGTCGATTCAAAGCCCGCTTCCTCTTCTCCGCCAGCAGCTCAGTCTCGATCAGTTTTCAATCTGGCAACAGAGCTACACAAGGATGTCGCAGTTCGTAAAGCAAGCCGTGGATGCCGGCGTTCCCCTTCTCGCGGGCACCGATGACGGCAGTCTGTTCGACGAAATGGAAGCCTACGAGCATGCCGGCGTTCCTCGCCAAACAATTATCCAAGCGGCCACCGCGAATGGAGCCTCTTGGCTCGGCAAGCAAGGTGATTTTGGAACTATTCAGCAGGGAGAACGGGCCGATCTGATTTTCGTTACAGGCGATCCGCTAGAAAGTATCAAAAAATTGCGGAGTATCACTTTGGTGATCAAGGATGGCCAGATCGTGTTTCGCAAGTAATTTGAGTGTTGAGCGATGGAAGGGAGATTTATGAAGAAGTCGTCTTTTGGCGTGATCAAATCGCTTGCTGTCCTGGCTGTCTTGGCCTTCCCCGCGCAAGCTGCGAAGCAGTCGTACAACGGCGCGGCCATGGGCGCCGCACGCTGGATCGAAACGAATAGCATAAAAGCAAATCAGGGAATCGTTTGGGCCTCCAACCCCGAAGACCCGAAAACTGTCGATACCACGCTTTTTGCCGGAACTCCCGGCCCTATCCTTTTTCTCTTGGAGACCTACCGCTACACCGGAAATCGCACCTACCTCGAAAGAGCGCAACAAGGCGCTGACGCTCTTCTGGCCTCTGTTTCCGATAAAGATGACACCGGTCTGTATACCGGTCTGGCGGGTTCCGGTTTCACTCTGGGCGAAGCGTACTTAATCACTCATGATAGACGGTACCGCGACGGCGCACTCAGATGCGTTCGGTGGATCGAAGAGAAAGCGGAGAAGACTCCGGACGGGACGAAATGGAGTGATGCGACCGATATCATCAGCGGATCGAGCGGCACGGGTCTGTTCCTGCTTTGGGCCGCCGACCACCTCCATGCACCTGGTGCGCGGCAACTGGCTGTTCGCGCAGGGGAACACCTGATCAACATCGGCGAACGGGAAGCGGGTGGCGGACTCAAATGGATGATGGACAAGTCCTACCCTTTTGAGATGCCTAACTTTTGCCACGGGACCGCTGGCGTCGCCTATTTTCTTGCCACCCTCTATCAGGCCACTGGCCGCAAGGAATTTCTAAATGCCGCACTAGCCGGTGCCAAGTATCTGATCTCGATTGCCAACGTGACTAACCGATATTTCCTGGTTTATCACGACAACAAGAACAATCACCTTTTCTACCTCGACTGGGCCCATGGCCCCGCTGGCACGGCTGCGCTCTTCTATCGCCTCTATCAGATTACGAAACAGCAGAGATGGATGGAGTTGGTCGAAAAGTGTGCGGCGGCAACCCGGATATTCGGAGGGCCCGAGAAGGCATTTACAACAATACCGCCGGGATCGGCGCGAATGCTCACCGTTTGGCGCAATGGCAAACCGAACGAAGTCGCCAATCCAGGCGTGTGGCGCAACGATAGCGTATGCGATGGAATGGCGGGGGAATCGGAGTTCTTCTATAACGTCTACGCTGTCTCTCACCACCGCAAATGGCTCGAGGCAGCCAAAGAAGGCAGCGACCAGCTTTTGAAGCTCGCCGATGTGAATGATGGCGCCTACCGGTGGGTGCAGGTCGAGACCTTCGTCCGGCCCGATTATGCCATCGCGCAAACCGGCTACATGCAGGGTGCCTCGGGCATCGGCATGTGGCTGTTGCACTTCGGTGCCGTGCTTGCGGGAGAACACCGGCCGGTCATCACTTTCCCTGATAATCCGTTTCCGTACTGAGGGAGCCGAGCGCAGCTCGACGCGCTCATGTTTACACGAATCTTTCACTGGTTCAGAATTTGCGAATGATGCAGCCAACCTAGGTGAGTACGAGATTTTTTTTCAGCGATCTATAGCCACACCGATGATTTTTCAAAATAGTCAGACAGGTATTTTAATCAACGGATCCAATCGCCGCCATTTAAGGACTAGTGGGGCGACAATATTGAACAGAGGTTTTGCAAATCTAATGCCGGGATTTTTGAGTCCGAGAGGATCTTATGATGAAACACCCGTTCCGAATTGCTGGCTTGGCTGCTTGGATTGCCCTGTTCGCTTTTCCCGGTCAAGCGAGGACTAACGACTCTTACCACCAGGCTGCCATGGGAGCGGCACACTGGATGGAAGCGAACAGCTTGGGGACGCCTCACGGATTGGTCTGGGCCTCGGACCCCCAGGATCCCAAGACGGTGAACACGACTCTCTATGCCGGCACCCCTGGCCCGATACTGTTCTTCCTTGAAGCTTACCGGTATACACATGACCAAGCCTTCCTGGAGGAAGGGCGGCGCGGGGCTGACGCTCTGCTCGCTTCGATCTCGAAAAAAGATGAGACCGGGCTGTACGAAGGGTTTGCCGGATCCGGTTTTACGCTCGGCGAAGCTTACTTGATCACTGGCGACGTCCGTTATCGCCAGGGCGCTCTGCAGTGCGTCCGCTGGCTCGAGGAGCGCGCGGAAAAGACTCCCGACGGAGTTAAGTGGAATGACGTGACCGACATTATCGCGGGATCGAGTGGGACTGGGTTGTTCCTGCTCTGGGCAGCGGAACATCTACATGCGCCGGGAGCGCTGGAATTGGCAGCTCGAGCCGGCGATCACCTGATTGCCATTGCGCAGCCGAAACCGGGCGCCGGGCTCATGTGGACGATGGATCCGACCTTCCCCCGGGAAATGCCAAACTTCTCACACGGCACCGCTGGCGTTTCCTATTTCCTGGCCACTCTGTATCGGGTCACCGGTCAAAAGAAATTTCTCAATGCGGCGCTCGCCGGAGCAAATTACCTCCTGTCCATCGCCGATATCAACAGCCGCTACTGCATGATCTATCACGACAACCAGAACAAAGGTCTTTATTATCTCGGCTGGTGCCACGGCCCGGCCGGGACCGCCCGGCTGTTTTATCGTCTTTATCAGGTCACTCGGGACCCCAAATGGATGAGCCTCGTCAAGAAGTGCGCGGAAGCCGTTGTCGCAAACGGAGGGCCGGACAAAGCAGTCACCCCGGGCGTTTGGCACAACGTCAGCATGTGCTGCGGTGTCGCTGCGGAAGCAGAATTCCTGTATGACATTTATCTAATCACCCATGAGCGGAGGTGGCTCGACGGAGCGAAAGAGGGCAGCAACGAGCTGTTGAATCTCGCCGATCGCGAGTCGCATGGCTACCGTTGGGTGCAGGTAGAAACCCGAGTTAGACCCGACATCGCTATCGCGCAGACCGGCTATATGCAAGGTGCCTCCGGCATCGGAATGTGGCTGCTTCATTTCAGTGCGGCGCTTTCGGGGCAACGCTCCCCTGTCATCACTTTTCCCGATAATCCGTTCGCTTATTGAGGACTTATTAGGCTACCCGGAAGGGAAAATCGAATCGCGAATGCTTGCTTCACTGCAAAAGCTGAAAACGCGGATAGATGCCTTTCCTCGTATGACGCTCACCACCCTGCCCACTCCGCTCGAGAAGCTTTCGAACCTTTCTCGCGAACTCAATGTGAACCTGTATATCAAGCGAGACGACCAAACCGGGCTGGCCATGGGGGGCAATAAGTCCCGAAAGCTCGAATTCATTATCGCCGACGCTCTAGGTCAGGGAGCGGATTCGATTATTACTTGGGCAGGCGTGCAATCGAACTGGTGCCGGCAACTCGCTGCCGCCGCCCGGTGCGCAGGAATTGAACCATTCCTTCTGATCTTTAAACGCCCCGGGCTGCCGTCGGGGAGCGATGGCAACTTGCTGCTCGATGAAATCCTCGGCGCCGACATTTCTATCTTCGAACTCGAGAAGGGCTCGCCTATTGCAGAACTTCGACAAGTGCAGAAGTTTGTGGACATCGTGGCGAATCGAGCAAAAGAGGCAGGTAAGAGGCCATACCTTGCGCCAATCGGCGGCTCGCTCTCGGAAGGCTCGATGCGTCGCCCGTGGGGGGCAATCGGCTACGTGAATGCGATGATTGAGTTGACCGAGCAGGCAGCGACGCGGGGCATCGTGATCGATCAACTGGTGTTTGCCACCAGCTCAGGCAGTACGCACGCCGGCCTGCTTGCGGGAGCAAGGCTTCTCGACTCGCCGACAACGATTCTGGGCATCAGCATGTCAGAGACAAGGGAGGAGATAACGCGGGTAGTGGAGGACATTGGAAGTCGCACCCTATTGGAATTCACGGGAGCGGAACTTTGCAAGGAAATCGGCGAAGTTACCGTTCTTGATGATTATACTGGCGGCGGCTACGGCGTCCTTGACGCTCAAATTGTTCGGGCGATCAGTCTTGTTGCGAAGAAGGAAGGCATACTACTCGATCCCGTTTATACCGGCAAGGCCATGGCGGGACTTATCGATTTGTGTGCAAGAGGCTACTTCCGTTCGGGGGAGAACGTCGTGTTCCTGCACACCGGAGGTACGCCAGCGCTATTTCCGTATCGGCAAGGAATTTTGGAATATCTAGACTGCCAGGTTGAACCAAAAGCGTGACGCCACGGTCGATGTTGCTCTCGGTGGATGATGCTCTTCGCCGCTGCTTGCGGCAACTGGTTCATTTGCCCGGAATTTTTGCTTTAGCAGTGGCAACAGGAGCTACGGCCGGTATGTTGTTCCGGCGGATCAGCTCGTTCAACTGGCGCAGATCCGTGTTCTTGATTTGTTCCCAGTTGTGGAGCTCAGTGTCGAGTTGTTGGCTGAGCTGGTCATATACATTATAGAAGGGCTGGCCTGGCGCACCGTCCGCCGCCCCAGTGAACATGAATAGCCAATTCAGTTGGTCGTCTAACGCCGGCGGATAGTTTAGCGAATACCGGTCCCCCTCCACCTTCCATCCGGTGACCGCTTTCTCCGCACTCGTCGTCCGTGCCTCCACATCATCCACGGCTTTCACGATGTCGGCCAAGCTGTCGCCAGCCTTAATTCGCTTGCTCAGCGCAAAGAGCTGCGCGTGCACCTCTCTCATCTCTTCGAGGGCCTCCTGGGCTTCTTTCAGCCGATCCCGCACCTTTGTCTGCAAGTCAAACTCGGCCTGTAAATCGGCAATGGACGCGTGTACGCGGGGATCTTCTCGCAGGACAAGAGGCTGATCTTGGGACTTACCGTTTACTGTAAGGCGGACAGTATAATTTCCCGGGACGACGAGCGGCTCAGGAATTTCGCTTTGTCCCGGCTCCCTCTGAGACCCGCCATACAAGAGGTCCCAAACGAACCGGTTCAGACCCGCGCGAGTGGTGGGCTGATTGGGGTATTCCTCACCATCGGCAACTTCCACGGCACCCGAGCTGATAAGGATATCCTTCTCGTTCGCGGTTTCCTGAGGAGATGGATTCGCAACAAATCTTCGTACCATGTTGCCTTTCGTGTCTAGGATCTCTACCTGCAGTGGCCCCCTGGGCGCCTCGGGCAGAAAATAGTCCAGAATGGCTCCGGGTGGAGGATTCTGGCCGGCCAGTGGACTGCTCGGAGCTCCCGAGGAGGTGGTCGCATAGAAATTACCTCCGCGCACGCGGTACGCAGGCTCTGGCGGATAAAGATAAAAATTCCCGGTTTCAACAACCGCTTTAGCCTGGCGCAAAGGGCTTAGGTCGTCGAGGATCCAGAAAGCACGACCGTGTGTCGCGACTGTCAGGTCGTTCTCATGAATGGCGAGGTCATAGACGGGTACCGTAGGAAGATTCAGCTGAAGCGACTGCCAATGGTCTCCGTCGTCGAACGAGACATAAATCCCTGTCTCGGTCCCTGCATAGAGCAGACCCTTTTTTTTCGGATCTTCTCGCACCACGTGGAGATAACAGTTGGATGGCAACCCATCCGTAATCTGAGTCCATGTCTTGCCAAAATCGGTAGTTCGATAAATATACGGACGAAAATCATCCAAGCGATGTGCATCGACCGCCACATACGCAGTACCCGGGGAAAAAGGTGAAGACTCAATGGTACTTACCATACTCCATTCCGGCATCCCTTTCGGCGTCACTCGCTCCCAGCTGCTACCGCCATTTCGGGTGATCTGGATCAATCCGTCGTCTGTTCCCACCCAGATCAATCCCGATTGAAGCGGCGATTCTGCGACCGTGGAGATCATGTCGAAATACTCGACGGTTGTGTTGTCCTGGGTGATTGGTCCGCCCGAGGAGGCTTGTTTCGCCTTATCGTTTCGAGTCAAGTCGGGGCTGATCACACTCCAGTTTTTTCCTTCGTCGGTTGTCTTCAACAAGACCTGTGCTCCGATGTACAGCGTGTGTGGATCTTGCGGTGAAATCAGCATCGGTGCCGTCCACCCGAATCGGTACTTTGTATCGTTCGCGGGTAGGTTGAGCTCGTTGATTGGCCACGGCGAGATGTCGCGGGACTGTCCCGCTTTCCTGTCGAACCTTGTGAATGCGCTGTAAAGGCTGCCCGCATAGACGACATCCGGATCAAGCGGTGAAGTTAAGACAAACCCGCTCTCACCTCCACCAACGGAATACCAGTCGGTCTGTCCGATCACGCCGCCGTCGCTCCGGCTCGTTATCGCTACCGTACCGCTGTCCTGCTGAGATCCATAGAGGTAGTAATTGAAGCGACTGTCGGTTGCGATGCGGTAAAACTGCCCGGTGGCCTGATTGTCTTCTGTTGTCCAGGTCTTGCCGTCATCGGTCGAAATCGTGGCGCCGCCGTCATTTCCTACGACCATTCGTTCGGGATCTCGGGGATCTATCCAAAGGGCGTGATAGTCCCCGTGTGGTGTAGAGATCGACGAAAAGGTCTTACCACCATCGACCGAGCGGTACGCACCAAAACTGAAAACGTAAACGCTATCAGGATTCCGCGGATCCGCGAAAATGTGAGAGTAATACCACGGGCGCCCCCGCAGATCCCAGCTCGCATTCACCAAAGTCCAGTCCGTCCCTCCGTCATCGGACCGATACAAGCCTCCATTCTTCGCTTCCACGATGGCGTACACCCGGCTAGAATTCGCCGAAACGCTAATTCCAATCCGACCCAGAACCTCCTCCGGAAAACCATGTCCATGAATCTCCGTCCAGCTGTCGCCGCCATCAGTGGACCTATATAGCCCGCTGCCCGGGCCACCGCTCACTAGGCTCCAGGGTGTCCGTCTCACTTGCCAGAGAGCGGCGAAGAGTACATGCCGGTTATTCGGATCCATCGCAATATCTATGGCGCCCGTATTTTCGTTCTTAAAAAGCACCTTTTGCCAAGTTTTCCCACCGTCACCTGATCGAAATATCCCGCGCTCCGCATTCGGTCCGTACACAGAACCCAAGGCCGCCACATAAACCATGTTCGGATTTCGAGGGTCTATGATGATTTTAGCGATGTGTCGAGTATCGTCGAGTCCGAGGTGAACCCATGTCTTGCCGCCGTCCGTTGATTTGTAAACGCCGTCGCCGAAAGACATATCGCCGCGCGGGCATGCTTCCCCCGTACCGAGGTAAATTACGTTGGGATCGGAGGGATCAACGGCGATGGCGCCGATCGAGGATATCGGTTCCTTGTCGAAAAGCGGAAGCCATGTGTGGCCTCCATCGCTTGTCTTCCACAGGCCGCCTGCGACTGAACCAAAATAATACACAAGTGGATTGCCTGGAATTCCGGCCACCGCTTCGACTCGACCGCCGCGGAAAGGTCCGATCAAGCGCCACTGCATTTCCTGGAAGAGATTTTGTGGCAGCGCCCAAACAGTCCGTGAACTCGGCGCAAAAAATAAGAGAAGCACAAATGGTGCTGTCCACGCCCAGCTGACGCGGCTCCTCACTTTTTCTCTCCTTGCCGCCTATCGACAGGCCGGACTAGCGGACGCGGCGGCTAACACTGGTAATCTGCTGCCAGCAGACTCACCAGCTCAAGCGGACAGCCACCTGCAGTTGACGGCCTGTGCTGTCGATAGTGCTGGTGATCCTGCCGAAGCTGGATAAGCCAGCGATATTGTGCGGACTGCTGAAAATCGGCGTATTGAATACTTTGAAAGCCTCGACGCGGAATTGGAAATTGGCCTTCTCGCCGAGATCTCTGATGGGAACAGTCTTAACCAAAGCCATGTCCCATCGGGTCTCAAAAGGTCCAAAGAATGCACCTCGCGTGGAAGGGCCCTGCAAGTAACCTATGGCAGCCGCGTTATTGGGGTCGACCGTGTAGGTCTGGTTGCCGGGCCCCTCGAATGGCGACAACGGCCCGAATGTATCACCGCTAACGAGCGGCGTCGTAGTTGAAACGCAAGAGGCATTGAGGTAATGGAGAGTGTGAGCGCTTACGTTTCCGCCAGTTGGGAGCGCGCAACCCGGTTTGACTATGCCGTATCCATCGGTGCCGGAAAAAGAATTGCCGAACGTAAACTGATCAACCTCACCTGCGAACCCGGACTGAAGGGTAGTGATGCCAGACCAAGTCCAGTGGTTCAGAATCGCACTCGCCCATCCAAGGCGGGGACCCGGAATATCGTACACATAAGTCAGAACCAGTCGATGCGGAGCATCGAAGTTGGAAAGGCCTTTGTTGAGTTGAGGAATGAACTGGTTGCCATTGGGCCCGATCGTAGGCTCGAAACCCGCCTGAGCCTGCACATTATCGATTGATTTTGAGAACGTGTACGCCGCCTTGAGGAACAGGCCTCGAGAAAACTGATGACTCACTGTGACAAGCAGGGCGTCGTAGTAAGACTCACCTGCATCGGTCAGGGCAAGCAATCCCGTGGAATTGATACCCATGTAGGGGACTCGCGATTCACGATTTTGCGCGGAGTTTACATCTAAACTGAACGGACCAGGGTTATTCGCGTTGCGAAGCAGCGCGTTGTTCAGACCCTGGAAATCCTGCAGATGTACTCCGTGAGAACCCATGTAGCCCACCTCTAAACTCCACCCTTTGAGGAACTCGTATTCGGTCGTCAAATTCCACTGCTCTGTGTAGGGAGCGCGTGAGTTTCGTTGGAGTTCAATGATGCTCAGTTGGGGTTCGGTGAAATTCGGCGATCCGTCGGAGTTGAGGGAGGTCAACTGGGGAAACGGTGTGAAAATCGGGAATTGGCTGGGTAACGGCAGTGTGGGGAAAGGATTGGCGAGCATCTGCGTTTGCGACGTGTTGACGATTGCAGTACTCAGAGCGAAAGGTGGATTGCTGATCGTCTGTAATAGGCCGAACGGGCCAATTCGCATGAAATACATGCCGAATCCGCCGCGCAGCGCCAGCCTGCCGTTTCCCAATACATCGAGTCCGAAACCGATTCTCGGCTCAAAGTTCTTGCGTGGCTGATTGAAGTAGGTGGATTTCGAAACCCCCGGCGTACCGAATTTCGGGGCCCCAGCGGGAATCACGAAACCGTCCTGGAGGCCGGCACCGCCCATTTCCATGGTCAGCGGCGTCAGCAAAGATGGGTCAAAATTCGAAATTAAATCGTGTTTCTCGCTGATATTGCCGAGATAGTCCCACCGGAGACCGAGATTCACCGTGAGCCGGCTAGTCAGATGATAGTCGTCCTGGCCAAAGACTCC